>Ga0335078_10000635_pt1 | contig 53842 bp, 50 predicted proteins | sample Lox_Sample_32_FD_206711 | JGI IMG/M metagenome (GOLD analysis project Ga0335078, IMG submission 206711) | Soil microbial communities from Loxahatchee National Wildlife Refuge, Florida, United States - Lox_Sample_3.2 | ecosystem: Environmental > Terrestrial > Soil > Wetlands | place: USA... | reverse complement strand
TTCTGTTTTCCGGGTGCCGTGCAGCGGCGTGAGCGACTGCGGTTGTTCTTTGCGGAGTGCGGCACGATTCTTGGCAGTTTTCATTTTTCTCTTTGCATCCCAAATTGCTCGCGCTCAATCTCATTTCCCCGGTGCCAAGGCCTACCAATACGCGAGTGAGTTCGCTGCCATCGGCCCGCGCTGGCCTACTGGCCCCGGACATGCGAAGGCTGAGGAGTTCCTGCGCTCGCATTTCCGCGGCGCCCACGACGCGCTAGAAGAAGACACCTTCATCGCCGACACGCCCATCGGTTCCGTGCCCATGTGCAACTTCATCGTGCGCTTCGCGGGCACGAAGCCCGGCGCCATCGTGCTCGGTACGCATTACGAAACCAACTATCCGCTGCGCAACATCAATTTCGTCGGCGCTAACGACGGCGCTTCCACCACGGGCTTGCTCATGGCCATCGCCGACGAACTCCGCGCCCAGGCCGCCCGCGCACGCGGCAAGAAGCTCGACGGCTACTCGGTCTGGCTCGTCTTCTTCGACGGCGAAGAGGCTATCCAGCAATGGTCTCGCTCCGACTCGACCTATGGCAGCCGGCATCTCGCCGCCAAGTGGGGCCGCGACGGCACACTTAATCAAATTAAGGCCTTCATGCTTGCCGATATGATCGGCGACAAGGATCTCGACATCCAGCACGAAACGCACTCCACGCAGTGGCTCGTTGACCTGGTTGCCCAGGCAGCGAAAAAGTTCGGCGATCAGCGTTACTTTTTCCAGCAGGAGATGGACGTCGAAGACGATCACCTAGCTTTCGTAGAGCGCGGCGTGCCCTCGATCGACATTATCGACCTCGATTACGGGCCCAACAACAGCTACCACCACACCGCGCAGGATACGATGGATAAGATCAGCGCGCACAGTCTGACGATCGATGGCGATGTATTCATGGAGACGATTAAGCTGATCGATCAGAGATGACCAGCCGTTAGCTTTTCGCCTTTAGCTCTTCGCTGCATTCTTGTCGGAGCGGGCTTTGACAAGTGCATCCGCACGGCAAAGCTAAAAGCTAACGGCTAAGAGCTAATAGCTGAGAAGAAACGAGGAGTACGCACGTGTCTCACGCGGAAATCGGCATCATCGGCGGCAGCGGGCTTTACTCCATGCCCGGCTTCACCAACATTTGCGAAGAGCGCATCGACACGCCTTTTGGCGAGCCGTCGGACGCATTCGTGCTCGGCGAACTCGAAAGCCGCAAGGTCGCATTCCTCGCGCGCCATGGGCGCGGCCACCGCATTCTCCCCTCCGAGCTCAACTTCCGCGCCAACATTTACGCGATGAAGAAGCTCGGCGTCGAGCGCATCGTCTCCGTGTCCGCCGTTGGCTCGCTCAAGGAAGAGCACAAGCCCACCGACTTCGTGATGCCGGACCAGTTCATCGACCGCACCTTTCATCGCGTGTCTACCTTCTTCGGCGACGGAATCGTGGGCCACGTGGCCTTCGGCGATCCCGTTTGCGCCATCGTCGCCAAGGCTGCGGCTGATGCATGCAAGGCCGTCGGCGTCGTCGGCAAGCTCGGCGGCGCCTACGTCTGCATGGAAGGCCCGCAGTTCTCCACCAAGGCCGAGTCGCATCTCTATCGCAGTTGGGGCGCCGACGTCATCGGCATGACCAACCTGCAAGAGGCCAAGCTCGCTCGCGAAGCCGAGATCTGCTACGCCACGGTCGCCATGGTCACCGACTACGATTGCTGGCGCGAAGGCCACAACGCCGTCACTGTAGAAGAGATCGTGGCCGTCCTCCGCAAGAACGCCGACAACGCCTGCAAGGTAGTCAAGGCCGCCGTCGCCGCAATGCCGCACGAACGCAATTGCGCCTGCGCTACGGCCGCGAAGTACGCGGTGCTCACGCAACCCGACGCCATCCCTGCCGCGACGAAAGAAAAGTTGAAACTCCTCTTCGGCAAGTATCACGGCTGGTAGCTCGGCCGAGCCAAAGGATGAGGGAGGTAAAGATGGCGCTCTCGCTTTCGGCGTTTGGTTCAAAAATCGCCCAAGAGGTAAGGGTAGCGGTTGGTTGCGTTGTTTTGTTGGCGGTTTATCGCAAATTGAACAATATACCGTTCGATCGTGAGGATTTTCGCGAAGCATCGAAGGTGTTTGGCTCATACGCCCTTGCAGCAACTATCGGTTTCGTTCTTGTTAGCCTCTTTCATTGGATTTTTCACCCTTGAAAGGTTGAACCATGTCCATCACCGTAGTCGGCAGCGTCGCGTACGATTCCATTGAAACCCCCGTCGGCCGCCGCGAGCGCTGCCTGGGCGGCGCGGCCACTTACTTTTCGCTTGCTGCCAGCTTCTTTACTGACGTGCGTGTCATCGCTGTCGTTGGTGAAGACTTCGGTGCCGAGCAGGAAGCCGTTTTTGCCGCGCACAACATCGATACTCTCGGCATCGAGCACGCTGCCGGCAAGAGCTTCTTCTGGGAAGGGTCCTATCTCGAAAATTTGAACGAGGCAAAAACGCACAGCACAGAGCTCAACGTCTTCGCCTCGTTCGAGCCCAAGATTCCCGACGCCTACCGCGACTCCGAGTTCCTTTTTCTTGCCAACATCGATCCCGTCCTGCAGCGACGCGTGCGCGACGCCATGCCCCAGGTCAAGCTCGTCGCCGGCGATACGATGAACTATTGGATCAAGGACCATCGCCCAGCGCTGCTTGATGTCTTGAAAGGTCTCGACGTGCTTCTCATCAACGACACCGAGGCGCGAATGCTCGCCGGCAACAACAACCTTGTGCAGGCCGCGCGCGCTGTCATGGCGCTGGGGCCGCGCTTTCTTGTTGTCAAACACGGCGAGTACGGTGCGACTTTGTTCCACGAACCTACTCCAAGAGGTAAGAGCGAGGGGGGTACTTTCAGGGCGCCTGCATTACCGCTCGAGCAGGTCATCGATCCCACCGGCGCGGGCGATAGTTTCGCAGGCGGCTTCTTCGGCTACCTGGCCTCGCAGCCAGAGCCTACGCCCGCTGTCTGGCGGCGCGCCATGTTTTACGGCAGCGTGATGGGCTCTTTCGCCTGCGAGCGGTTCGGCACCGAGCGCCTGCAGCAGCTCTCGCGCCCTGAGATCGACACGCGCTTCCATGTCTTCCGCGAGCTTACGCACCTTGACTGACCGCCGCGTCTCCAACCGCGAGGGCTGGTTCGTCCTCACCTTCTCTATGGCAGCCTCGTTCGCCGCCATCGTTTGGAGCTGGAATCACGCGGCGATGCTCAACTACGGCGACGCCGTCGCCCACCTCCACATCGCGCGCCGCATCTTCGACTCGCGCACCGCGCGTTTTTCCGAACTCGGCTCGGTGTGGCTCCCGCTATCGCACATTCTCCTGATCCCGTTTGTGCAGAACTACGCCTGGTGGGCCAACGGCATCGCCGGAGTCATCCCTTCGGCACTGTCCTACATCGCTTCCTGCGCCGGCATTTACCGCCTCGCGCGCTGCTGGCTAGATCCCGCGCCCGCTGCGCTCGCGCTCGCATTTTTCGCGCTCAATCCGAATCTGCTCTACCTGCAAACCACCGCTATGACCGAGCCTCTCTTCCTCTGCGAAGTAATCTGGATCGTGGTCTGGCTTGTGGAGTGGCGACTTCGCCTTGATGAGAACCCGCCGCAAGCAACCCGCCTGCAGCTCCAAATCGCACTCACGCTCATCGCTGCCATCTTCACCCGCTACGACGGCTGGATTATTGCCTTTCTCGCCTGGACCAGCATCGGCGTTTCATTGCTGAAACGTCGCCGCCTGCGCCATTCGCCGTATTTCTGGCTAGCCAGCGTTGCCATCGTTGCTGCGCCGATCGCCTGGCTTATCTACAACTCCGTAAGCTTCGGCGACTGGCTCTACTTCGCGCGCGGTCCTTACTCGGCGCAGGCCATCGAAATGCGCACTGCCACTTCAGGAACTGGCCCGCCGCATCCCGGCTGGCACAATCCCTGGGAGGCGCTGCTGTTTTTCCTCAAAGTTTCAGAACTCGATGCCGTTATTGCGCCCTCGTGGAGTAGTCTCTGGGGCAATGTGGTCCTTGCGCTTGCAACATTCGGCTCCGTCGTTGCCTGGTTCGAGGAAAAAGCCAAAGCCCGCCGCCCCGCCCTAGCCTGGATTCTGCTCCTATGGCTGCCGATCCCCTTCTATGCTTGGTCTGTTGCATACGGCTCGGTCCCCATTTTTTTCCCTGCTTGGTGGCCCTTCACTCACTACAACACGCGCTACGGCCTCGAATTGCTTCCTGCTCTCGCCCTCGGCGTAGGCTTCTCGGCGCGATTTGCTGCCGGCGCTTTCGGGCGCTGGCGGGGCCTCCGTTTGGTACAGTTCGCACCCGACATCGCCTTCGCGCTTTTTTTCGCTCTTGCAGGAATCAACGTTATCGGCCTTTTGCGCCAGGAGCCCATCGTTTACGCCGAAAGCACCTACAACCTCGACGCGCGCCTGCCTTACGAGGAGGCCATTCCTCCGCTTCTCCGGGACCTGCTCCGCACCTTTCCCCATGCCACGGTGTTGATGAACACTTCTACTTATCCTGAAATCATCGCGCTCACGGGCATTCCACTGCGCCAGACCATCAACGAGAGCGATCTCGAAATCTGGCGCGCCGCTCTCCTCGCGCCAGCCAGCCACGCCGCCATTGTGGTCGCTTGGGATGGCGACGAAGTCGATCACGCCGTCAAGGCCCATCCCGTAGGCCTCGCCGTTGCCGGCCGCTTTACTGCCGAAAACCAGCCCACCGCCACCGTCTATTTCTCCACGGCGGAGTTCCAACGCATGACCCATCCTGCGACCGGCGCACCGCGTCCAGATCTTGGCACTCCACGACCGGACGCGGGCCCTCTAACTCCTGATGCCATCACTCACACACGTTGATCTGAAAACCGCTCCCAAAATCTATCTGTTGACATAGGGTCGCCGATCCCTGAAACCTGTAACCTGACACCTTTATCATGCAGCTTGGAGGATGCTTGATTCCCTTCGCCAAAGCTCACGCCTGCGGCAACGATTTTCTGATCGTGACGGAGGACTCCGCAAGATCTCTTGATCGCGCCGAGCTTACGCGCCGCCTTTGCCAGCGCAACACCGGAATCGGCGCAGACGGTATTGAGTTCTTCACCTGGGCCGGCCGCAACTCCGGCCGTATTTGCCTCCACAATGCCGACGGATCTATCGCCGAGATCAGCGGCAACGGCACGCGATGCGTAGCCGCGTGGATGGCCGAATCTCTCGGCTCCCAGGCCGGCGACAGACTCGATATCCTTACGGATGCCGGACCACGTGTCTGCCGCATCGACAACGTGCACCTGGGCGACGCATTTACGGTCGACGTGACCGCCGGCATGGGCGTGCCCAAATTTGTTCCGCATACGCTCAAACTCTCCGATGGAACGGAGATTGTCGGCGTCGAGGTCGTCACTGGCAATCCGCATTTCGTCATCCTGGTCGAGAATGCGGCGTTCACCGTCGTTGGCAAACCCTGGCAATCCCTGGGCGCTGAAATCTGCACGCATCGCGACTTTCCCCACCAGACCAACGTGGAGTTTGTGCGTGTGCTCAACGAGCACGAAATCGAAATCCGCATCTTTGAGCGCGGCGTCGGTCCCACCACCTCCTCCGGCACCGGTAGTTCCGCGTCGGCTACGGCTGCTCTTGCGCTGCGCCGATGCAGTTCGCCGCTCATCGTGGCCGCTCCCGGCGGCCCGCAGACGGTTGCATGGAGCGGACCTGGCGAAGAGCTTTTTCTCACGGGCCCCGCCGCGCTCATCGCCCGCGGAGAGGCGTGGTAAGATGACACGCCTGATCAAACCGCCGGCCGTCCCACCGAACGCAGCCATCGCCATCGTCGCTCCCGCCTCAGCTGCCAAGCCCGAACGCATTGAAGATGGCCTCGCGGCTCTCGAAACGCTCGGTTTTGCGCCCAGACCGGGCTCCAATTCTCTCCTTTGCGGACCGCTTTACTTCGCTGGAACTGCAGTCGGCCGTCTCGCCGACTTTCGCGCCGCTTTTTCCGATCCAGAGACGAGCGCGGTGATGGCACTGCGCGGCGGCTACGGTTCAAACTACCTGCTCGACGGCCTCGACCTCGCAACTATCGCCGCACATCCCAAGCCCTTCTTCGCGTACAGCGATCTGACTGGCATCCAGCTCCACCTTCTCGACAGGCTGGGTCTTCCCGCCTTTCACGGTCCCATGCTCGCCGCCGATTTCTATCTTCCCGACGGGATACATTTGGACAGTTTTCGTGCGGCATTGAGAGGCCAGCCCTACAAACTCGGCCCTGACGAAGGCCTGCGCGTCCTTAGGCCCGTCGCCGCGCACAACACCGTCACGGGCACGCTCTGCGGCGGGTGCCTGAGCATTCTTGTCTCACTCATCGGCACGCCCTGGGAACCAGTAACCGAAAACAAGCTCCTCTTCCTCGAAGACACGGGCGCCAAGCCCTACCAGATCGATCGCATGTTGTGGCAGCTTCGCGCCGCGGGCAAACTCTCCGGCGTCCAAGGCATCGTGTTCGGCGAAATGATCGATTCAGGTGCCGCCCCCGATCAGCTCGACCGCGCCATTCTCAACGCCCTCGACGGCCTCGACATCGCTATTGCCATTGGCCTGCGCTCGGGCCACGTCTCGAAGCAAAATGTCACGCTGACATTCGGCGTCGAAGCGGAACTTGCCCTCGACGATGAACCCACGCTCTCCATCCTCGAGCCGGCGGTGGCCGTATGACGAGCGCCCCCCGCCACATTCACCTCATCGGCATCTGCGGTACGGCCATGGCTTCGCTGGCCGGCCTGCTCCAACTCCAAGGCCATCGCATCACCGGCTCCGACAAGGCCGCCTATCCGCCCATGAGCGACCTGCTCCGCTCGCTCGGGATCCTTGTTCTCGAGCCATACGCCGAAGCGAACCTCTCGCCCGCTCCCGACCTCGTCGTCATCGGCAACGCGCTCTCGCGCGGCAACCCGGAAATCGAGCGGGTCCTCGACGAGCGCATTCCCTTTACGTCCATGGCCGCACTGCTCCGCGAGGAATTTCTTCGCGGCCGCTCGCCACTTGTCGTCGCCGGAACCCACGGCAAAACCACTACCACCAGCGTGTTGGCGTGGATCTACCAGACCGCCGTGCGCGAAAATCCCGCATTGGAGCCTTCGTTTCTGGTCGGCGGCGTCGCGGAGAACTTCGGCACGAGCTTCCAGCTCCGCCCGACGCGCCCCTTCATCGTTGAGGGCGACGAGTACGATACCGCCTTCTTCGACAAAGGCCCCAAATTCCTCCACTACTTTCCTGACGCCCTCATCCTCACCCACGTCGAGTTCGACCACGCCGACATCTACGTTGATCTCGATGCCGTCAAAACCGCCTTTAAGCGCCTCATCAATCTCGTACCGCGCCGCGGCCTCATCGTGGCTTACGACGGCAGTGACAACGTTACCGAGTGCGTGAGCCGCGCCTTTTGCCGCGTCGAGCGTTACGGTTTCAGCGACACGGCTGACTGGCAAATTCGCAATCTTCGCCATACCGGCGTCCAAACACAGTGGGAAGTGCATCGGGACGGCGCCTTCTGGGCCGAGTTCACGATGAACCTTGCCGGCGAGCACAACGTCCTCAACGCCACGGCCGCCGCAGCCCTAGCCGCCGGCCAGGGTATTTCGAAGGAATCCATCGCCTCGGCTCTCGCCAGTTTCAAAAGCGTCAAACGCCGCCTCGAAGTGCGCGATCAGATCAACGGCATCACGCTCATCGAGGACTTCGCTCATCACCCCACCGCCATTCGCGAAACCCTCCGCGCCCTCCGCTCCATCTACCCTAAAGCGCGCCTCTGGGCTGTCTTGGAGCCCCGCTCCAACACGCTGCGCCGCAAGGTCCTCGCGCCCGATCTCATCGCGAGCCTTCGCCTCGCCGATCACGCCGTCCTCGCCGGCGTCTACCAGCAGGAACGCATTCCCGAGACGGAGCGTTTGCACCCGGAAGAAGTCGTCCGCGCGCTCAACGACGCCGGCACGCCCGCCGAACTTCACCGTGACGCCGACTCGATTGTCACTGCGCTCGCGCCGCAACTTGCTCCGGGCGATGTCGTAGCCATCCTTTCCAATGGCGGTTTCGACGGCATCTACCTCAAACTCCCCGCGCGTTTGCGTGAGCGATTTTCTTCAGCTTCCGCCGAGTTGGCGGCAAGCTGGCCCCGCGTGCCGTAACTCCGCTTGGTCGCCAACAGTGCCTGCACGTCTATCGCCCCCAATGCGATACTCACCATGACACCAAGTCTCAACATCCCATGATCTGGTCTCTACTCTTTCTCGCCAACATGGTCGTCACGGGCATTCCTTCGGCCTTGCTCTTCATTCCCTGGTGTTGGCTCACGGGCAATGTGTTGCCGCTCTATAAGGCCACGCGCTTCATGCTTTCTTCCAGTTGCCGCGTCGCCCGCGTGCGCATCCGCGCCGAGGGCCTGCAGCGCATTCCCTCCGGCCGCGCCTGCATCTTCATGTCGAACCACGTATCCAATCTCGATCCGCCTGCGCTCATCTCGCTAATCCCCGGTCGCACCTCAGCCTTCATGAAGCGCGCGCTCATGAATCTGCCCATCCTCGGAACAGGTTTCCGCCAGGGCGAGTTCATTGCGGTCGACCGTACCGGCAACCCTGCCGACGCGCAGCGCAGCGTGGCCGAAGCGCAGCGCGTGCTCGCAAAGGGTGTTCACATTACCACGTTTGTCGAGGGCACGCGCTCACCCGACGGCCGCATGCTGCCATTCAAGAAGGGCCCATTCTTCCTCGCCAAGGCCTCCGGCGCGCCCTGTATTCCCGTCTCTATTTATGGCACCGAAACGATTCTCCGCAAAGGAAGCCAGCGAATTCATCCGGGCGACGCCCATGTCATCTTTCATTCACCCGTAGATCCTGCCAACTACGCCACGCGCGAGGAGCTGATGAAAGCCGTTCGCGCCGCGATCGCCTCCGGCCTGCCGCAGTGGATGCGCACCTAAGCATTCGAATGCGATACTCATCATGAACGCTCGCGCACACGCCGCATGATTGTCTCTCTCCTCGTCTTCGTCGCCATCGTGTTGCTCGCGCTTCCGGCGGCGCTCGTCCTCATTCCTTTCACGCTTCTTAGCGGCAACATCAAACCGCTTTACTTCACCGGCTGCTGGATCGCGCGCACAGCCATCCGGGTCGCAGGCATTCGCATTCAAATCCAAGGTCAGGAAAAAATTCCCGCCGGGCGCGCCTGCATCTTCATGGTCAACCACATCTCCAATCTCGACGCGCCCGCGCTCATCTCTCATCTTCCCGGCCGCACATCCGTTTTCTTTAAGCGCTCGCTCATGAAGCTGCCCATCCTCGGCTACGCCTTCACGCTCGGCGAGTTTATCCCCGTCGACCGCGGCGGCGACGTGGAAAGCGCGCGCCTCGCTGTTGCCGAGGGCCTGCGCGTTCTCTCGAATGGCACACACATCACTACTTTTGTCGAGGGCACACGCTCGCCTGACGGCCGCATGTTGCCTTTCAAGAAAGGGCCCTTCTATTTAGCGAAAGATTCCGGTGCCCCTTGCGTTCCTGTCTCCATCTGCGGCACCGAACAGATTCTTCCCAGGGGCAGCTCACGCATCCATCCCGGCACGGCGCACATCGTCTTCCACGCGCCCATCGATCCGGCGGATTGCGCCACGCGCGAGGAGTTATCCGATGCGGTACGGGCCGCGATTGCGAGTGCGCTGCCGGAGCGAATGCAGGGCTAGAAACTAATAGCTAGCAGCTAAGATCTGCCTTTTACGGCTGCACTTCCGCGTTGTACCCGTCGCCCAGCAACTTGTCAGCCCAGCGGTTCGCTTCGTCGCGGCCAACAAACGGTCCAATGCGCACGTGGATCAGCCCATCCGCAGGTTCGCGCGTCGCCGTCACCGAATAGCCGTGCCGGCGCAGAGCTGCCACTAGCACTGTGGCGTCCTCGGCATGAGCCACAGCAGCAATCTGCACCATGAACTGCATCTGAGCCGGCAAAGCCGTATGTACATTGGAGGCTGCTCCTCCTTGCGCCGGAATCGTATTGCCCTCAGCCGGCAACGCGGGCTGCATCTGTCCGGGAACGGAGCCGGCTCCCGGCGCCGATCCACTTTGTCCGTTCTCAGCCGGGCTCGTAGGTGGAATCGCGACTCCACCCGCTGCAGGTGTCCCCGCATCCGGAGTTGTCGAGGGGTCGCTCGTCTGCGGCGCCGGCACCGGGGCTGTCGCGACCGCCGAAGGTTTGGGAATGGAGTTGTTAGCTTGCAACGGCTCCCGGTCGGGAGCGGCGGTGGGCCTGTTAGCTGCTGCGGAGTGCGCAGAACCGCGATGCCCAACCGCGTAGCCCACGCCAAAGCACAATCCGCAGACGAACACCTGCGCACAAACAAGACCGAGCAGCGCGCCCGCGCCGAGCGTCAACTCCTTGTCGCGCCGCGGCTGCTCAACCTTCGGTTCGTCTTCATCGAAGTATCCGCGCATGAATAGTTCGTAGCTCGTAACTCGTAGCCGGTAGCTGAAAAACCGCCGTCAGCCAGTAATGCTCGCGAAGAGCTATAGGCTACCGGCTACAAGCTACTGGCTCTTTTCCGTCTTTCCCGGAGCAGCCAGCTTGTTCAACAACCCCATCAGCTCGATGGGCAGCGGGAACACGATGGTGGTGTTTTTCTCTACGCCGATTTCGGTCAGCGTTTGCAAGTAGCGCAAGGTGATGGTGATGGGCTCGGTGGCCAGCAGCGCGGCCGCGTCAACCAACCTTTGAGCGGCGTTGTACTCGCCCTCGGCATGGATGATCTTCGAGCGCTTTTCGCGTTCCGCTTCGGCCTGCTTGGCCATGGCGCGCTGCATCTGCTCGGGCAGGTCCACCTGCTTCACTTCCACGCTCACCACCTTCACGCCAAACGGCTCCGTCCGCTGGTCCATGATCGACTGGATGCGGATGTTGAGCTTGTCGCGGTGGCTCAGCAGCTCGTCCAGCTCCACTTCGCCCAGCACCGTGCGCAGCGTAGTCTGCGCCAGCTGCGAAGTCTGGTAGACATAGTTCGACACCTTGATTGCTGCTGCGTTCGGGTCCACAACGTAAAGAGTAACAACCGCGTTCACCTTGATGGTCACGTTGTCGCGCGTGATCACGTCCTGCGGCGGAACTTCCAGCACTTCCTGGCGCAGCGAGATACGCACTATCTGATCGATGGGCCGGAAGACGAGAATAATGCCCGGACCCTTGGCGTTGGGCAGCGCCCGGCCCAGCCGGAAGATAACGCCGCGCTCGTATTCGCGGAGGATCTTGATCGAGTTTAAGAGGTAGAGGACGATAATCACGCCGAGAATCAGCACGGGCAGCGAAAGATCACCAATTGACATGAAACGTTCCTTTCTGCACTCAGCAGGGATTGTACTCCAACCCCGCCGGACCACAGGCAAAGTTGCGGAAAATCGCGTTTTTCCGTTGACCCGGAACAAACGACTGCGGGATCCCACCACCCTAATTTCAAGCGCGGACCCACTGACCTACCGATCACCGGCCACTCATCGCTGCCCTTCCCTCCGGTTCCACTTGCAGCAGCATCTGGTCGTGCCCCACCACGCGCAGCGCGGCGCCGGCGGCGACCGGCGCGCTTGCCACCGCCCGCCAGATCTCGCCCTCAACCAGCACGTGCCCCTGCGGGGCGAGGGCTTCCATTGCGGTCGCCGTGGACCCCACCATGGCATCCGCGCCGATGCGCGCTTTGCGCTTGCGTGCGCGCACCACCAGCCTCACCAGAAACACCGTGATGGAGCCGAAAGCCGCGCTCACGCCGATGGCCACCCAGGGGCTCACGTTCATCTCCGGAACCGGCGCGGCCACCAGCGTCAGCGTGCCGAAGGTCAGGCACACGATGCCTGCAATGGCCAGCGCCCCGTGCCCACCCACCTTGGCTTCCAAGATAAGCAGCACCATCGCGGCCACCAGCAGCAGAACGGCGGTGTAGCGAATCGGCAGCAGATCCAGCGCAAACACCGCCAGCAGCACCATCAGAGTGCCCAGTGCCCCTGGCACAATCGTCCCCGGTGCGTTGAATTCGAGATAAATCAGCAGCGCCCCACCCACTAGGAACAGCAAAGCGATATTGGGATTCACCAGCCAGCCCAGCAGTTGATCGCGCAGCGTGAGTTGGATGGGCACAATGCGCGCGTCAGCCACGTGCAGCGTCAGTGTCGAGCCGTCTATGCGCGTCACGGTGCGCCCGTCAATTGCTTTGAGCAAATCGGCGTCGCTGTTCGCGATCAAGTCGATCAGGTGCTGGTTCAACGCCTCTTCTGCGGTGTAGGAGTGGGACGATTTCTCCGCTTCCTGCGCCGCGTCCGCGCTGCGCCCGCGCTTGGATACGTACGATCGCATGAAGGCTTCTGCGTCGTTCTCCACCTTCTGCATCTCCGTCTCGTCGGGTTTGCCGACCGCGGAAACTACGTGTGCCGCGCCCGCTTCGGTGCCCGGCGCCATCGCCGCCACATCCGCCGACTCCAAAATGAAGAACCCCGCCGAACCCGCGCGCGACCCTGAAGGGGCCACGTACACGATGACCGGCACATGCGAACGCAGAATGGCGCCGACCATGTCGCGCATCGAGTCCAACAGGCCTCCGGGCGTGTTCAGCTCGATCAGCAGCGCATGCGCGCCATCGGAGTTGGCACGCGCCAAGGCCCGGCTCAACTCATCCGCGCTCACCGGTTGAATGGTGTCGTCGAGAACCAGCTTGTCGACCACTGGCTGCTGCGCAAGCGCCGGCTGTCCCGCACGCACCTCGAAGCTCGAACCAGGCCCCAGCATGGTCCACAACCCCGCTGCAACCAGCGCAGCACTGGTCCAACTCTTTCTTGTCGTTCGTCCCATGGCTTGCCTCTTTTTCTGGCCAATATTGCTAATTTGCGAACTCGCTGTTTCTTTACCTCTGCCTCGTCTGCGCCTGAATCTGCCGCAGAATCTCCTGCGCCGCATTGTTCGCCGGCTCCAGCTTCAACGCGTTGTCGGCCTCTGTGTTGGCCGTGCCCAATTGCCCGGCCGCCAGATCCAGTCTTGCCAGCACCAGGTACGCGTTCGCTGAGGGACCTAGTTCCAGCGACGCCTGGGCTTCTTTGCGCGCCGCTTCGCTGTCGCCGCTGCGCTCGCGCACCTCGGCCAAACCCGCATGGGCCTCGGCGCTTTGCCCATCCGCGGCCACTGCCGATTGATACAGCCTCTCGGCCTCGAGCAGCAACCCGCGATCTAGGTATCCCGTTGCCTGCGAGCAAAGGGCGCGCGCCCGGTCGCGCGGGCCGAGCGCTGCCAGCTTACTCGAATCCATCTGGTCCAGCACCGCCGCCGCCTGCTTGAAAGCCGCCGCATCGAAGGTCCGAACGATGCGCTCCAGCGGGTCCGCATTGTCCGCGGCGCCCATATCGGGATGGGCTGCGCCCTGTGCCGGAGCCTTCCACGCCGTTTCCAGCGCCTGCGCTTCGCTGTCGTTCGGCCGCTGCTTCAGGTACTGCGCCATTTCATTGATGGCTCCAGGCACATTGTTATGCCGCTTCAGGCTCAGCGCCAGGTTGAAGTGGTAGTCCGCCGCATTCGGATCGGCCGCAGCCGCCTGAATAAACAACGGCGTTCCGTCTTTTCCCTGCCGGCTCAGGGCCACGCCTTCGTTATTCACCACTTCGGCTAGCGGCAGGACCCGCGCCACGTCGGCGAACGCTTGGGCGGCTTGCGCGTAGTCGCCTGAAAACAGCAGCGAAAGCCCGCGGTAGAATCCAGCTTCGAGGCCGTCGGCGCCGTTGCGATCCACCTTGGCGAAGGCTTCGGCTGCCTCTGTGTACCGCTGCTGGTTGTAGTCCTCACGGCCCAGCGCCATCCACGCCAGACTGAACGCGGGGTTCAGCTTGACTGCTTGTTCGAGATGCCGCTGCCGTTCCGCCTGGTTTGGCTCGGTGATACCGCGGATATACTGCTCGAACGCATCCAGCCGGATCTCCTGCCCCGCGGCGATAAATGTCTCTTCGGCCACGTTGAACGTGGGATCGAGCTCTCGTGTCAGCTTCCACGCCAGTGCACTGAACACGCCTGCCAGGTCGCGCATCTCCCCGCGCACGCTCACCGCCGGCATCATGCGCAGATCCGGCACATCTACCAGCGACGCCTCGGCGATGATGCTAGTTCCCTCGGTGGTGTAGCTGCCCACCACGATCGAATCCGCGTCCAGCGTCTGCGCCAGCTTTAACGCGCTGGCCCGCGACGGTTGGAATCCCTGCGGCAATCCCAAATGATCCAGCGCATACATGCGGTCCGCGCGGCTCGTAGGCTGGAACCCTGCCGAAGCGAAGCGCACACTTAGGATCTCTGCCGCCGCCTCGCGCATCCACTCCAGGCTCGGCTGCCCGGTGCGGTTGTCAAACGGCAGCACCAACAGCACACGCCCGCCGTCCGAAGACTTGGTTCCTCCATCGCCTGCCGTGACGCCGTGTTGTTCCTGTGCCCCAGTTGACGCAGCCAGCAGGTACAGGAATGCCAGCGTCACCCCGATCGTTGGGCGCTGCAACCGCCTCCACCGCACTTGCATTTCCGCACTCACAACAGGTCGATTATAGGCCCTGTCACTTTCACCGGCGCTTGCGCGGGCGCGGCTGACCCCGCGTCCGATTTTGCTTGGACTCGCGCATCCCTGCCTGTATCATCGCCTCATGTCGCCGCTTACGCCGCCTCCGCGCCTCAAGCCGATGTGGCGAGTCGTTATCGAAGTCACCTTTATCGTCTTTCTGTTTTACGCGAACCTGCTTATGGGCGAGTTCACCGGCGTCAACGGACAGGGCAAGACCCTCGCCTTCGCCCTTCACGACATCGTTACACCGATGAATTTCCTCATCGCGCTCGTCAGCGCCCTCATCGGCTACGTGATCTTCGAATACCTGCGCCACAAGTTGTGAGGTCGGGGACGGAGGCCGGTTTCAGATGTCAGGGATTCGAGGATAGGGAGACATGGAGCAGGGGAGGCTCATATTGGCGGCCCTCGGTCGAGGAGGGCAGTTCATTCCTTTACTTCTTCGCTAACCACCGTGAACTGCGAAACGGGAACTGCGACCTGCCCGTCCTCCACCTTTGCCGGCTCGATCAACCGTTCCGGGTAGTACCCGTTGCGCACGTATTGCTTCACCATGCGGTTGGTGTTAAAGTACGAGCCATTAAACGCCAATGTTGTCCGCATCAGCCGTGCCCACTTCTGCGGCGCGTCGCGGTAGAGCGGAACGACCGCGGTTTCCAGTTTGGTGTAAAGCGAGTTCGCTTCCTCCCGATCGTTCGCGCCGTCTTCGATCGCCCATCCGGTCAAGCCTTCAATACAGCCCTCGATCCACCACCCATCGAGAATGGACAGGCTCGGCACGCCGTTCATGGCCGCTTTCATGCCGCTAGTGCCCGACGCCTCGTAGGGGCGCCGCGGCGTATTCATCCAGACATCCACCCCCGACGTTAAGAGCGCGCCCAGGTCCCACGCATAGTTTTCGAGGTAGATGATCCGCAGGCCGTCGTTCGAGAGCTTCGCTGCTTCCTCCACCACTTGCTGAATCAGCGCCTTCCCCGGCTCATCTTGCGGGTGTGCCTTGCCCGCATACAGAATTTGCAATCCCCCGGCCTTGGCCGCAATCTCCTTCAGCCGTTCGGGATCGCTAAACAGCAGCGTGGCCCGCTTATAAGTGGCCGCACGCCGCGCAAAGCCCAGGGTCAACACCTTGGAATCCAGATCCCGTCCCGTGCGCTTTCTCACTTCGGCCAGCAGCGCCTCCTTGGCACTTGCATGAGCAACCAGCATCGCCGCCTCGGGCACGTCGATCGCGTTGCGCAGATACAAGTTGTCGCGCCGCCACGCGGGAATATGTTCATCCAGCATGCGCTGCACCGGTTCACTGATCCATGTGGTCGCGTGCACCCCGTTGGTGATCGCGTCGATCTTGAACTCCGGAAACATGGCCTCGGATACCTTGCCGTGCTGCATGGCCACCCCGTTTGCGTAGCGCGAAAACCTGAGCGCCAGCAAGGTCATATTCAGCAGTCCGTCGCGGAAGCACCCCAGGTTTTCGAGCCGCGCCGTGCGGTCGCCGCCCAGGATGCGGATCACCTGTTCGGTTGAGAAGCGGTCGTGTCCGGCGGGCACAGGTGTGTGCGTCGTGAACACGCATTTGCGCCGCACCTGCTCGATGTCCGCATCGGTGACTCCATTCTGCGGGCCGCCACCCAGTTGGCTCTCCAGCAGCGCCAGCGTCAACAGCGCCGCGTGTCCCTCGTTCATGTGGTAGACATTTACACGCAAACCCAGCGCGTGAGCCATGCGCGCGCCGCCCATTCCCAGCACAATCTCCTGTTGCAGCCTGTAGTTCGTGTCGCCGCCGTACAGGTGATCCGTCAATCCACGATCCCACCCCGAATTTTCCTCGATATCGGTGTCCAGCAGGTAAATCGGGACCACGTGGCCGGAATGTCCATTAAGGTCGTAGCGCCACGCTCGCACCGTGACCACCCGGTTCTCCACCTGGACCGTAACCCGTGCCGCCTCCTCGGTGCAAAACCTCGCCGGGTCCCATGCCTGCACTTCTTCACTCTGCGCACCCGCCGCACTCAAGATCTGCTGGAAATACCCCTTCCGCTGCAACAGCGTAAACGCAGCCAACGGCACGCCGAGGTCGGCTGCGGAACGCAATGTGTCTCCAGCCAGTACGCCCAGGCCGCCCGAGTAGGTCGGCATCGATGGCTCAATCGCAATCTCCATCGAAAAATAGGCCACTTGCCCCGCGTCGGGTAGGGCTGCGTGGGAACGGGGCTTGGAGGTGACAGATTCCATAAACATTTTCTTTCGGTGAAAATTGAACCCCAAAGCATTCAGTCCGCCGGGTTTCGGCACTCGGTCCCCGATGTGTTCATCGGGGCAAACAATTCCCAAGTTTAGCAAGGAACCCGTCTCAAGCAGGGTTCCCAACCGCACGGGAAACAGCGCTGAGTGGGACAAAAAGTCTGCGGTGTTCTTGGAACGTTTTTAAGATAAGCGGCGCTTCAGATTCGCCCGCGTGCCTGGGCGCCCGCCTTGGCTAGCCCGCTTCCAGCCCCGCCAGCCTCAACGAACTTCCAAAGAATCAGAAGATCTCGTTAACTCGCGAGACGCCCCGGGTCGGGAGTTTCGGAGCCGGGATACGATTATCCTCAATTCAGCAAAATCCGCTTCCCGCCCGCGGTGCGCGTTTGTCTTTTCGCCTAGAGTTCCAGCTTTGCTGCTTTACTTCAGTTTGTGCGCCCCTCCCGACGCGTGGCACACGTGAATCTGCGGAACGATTCCCATCTTTTCCGCGTACCGCGCTCCCAACGCTTTCGCGAAGGTTGCGGCCTCGGTCTGTTCAACGAGATTGATCGTGCAGCCGCCAAAGCCTCCGCCTGTGAGCCGCGCCCCGATCAGCCCCGGCAAGTCCTGGGCCAGCGCCACCATGGCGTCGGCTTCCGCACAACTGCCTTCAAAGTCCTGGCTGTAACTGCGGTGCGCCTCGGCCATCAGACGGCCCAACTCTTTCATATTACCGGCGAGCAGCGCTTCACAGGCCGCTACCGTGCGCAGATTCTCGCTGATCACGTGCTTCGCGCGCAGGTAGCTCTTCGGCTCCATCTCGTGACCCCACTTCTCTAAGTCTTCGAGGGTCGCGTCGCGCAGGAACGGCACGCCCGGCCGGTGGCTGGCGATTACCGCGCACGCCGCCTCCGACTCGCGGCGCCGCGTCGGATAATCGCCGCCTGCCACCGAGTGCTTCACCATGGTGTTGGCGATCACCAGCGCCACGTGGCCGGGGATCGGTGCCAGCTTGAAGCTCAGGTCGCGGCAATCGAGCAGCAGCGCGTGGTCCTTTTGCGCATTGAGGCTAATGAACTGGTCCATGATGCCGCAGTTCGCGCCCACAAACTCGTTCTCCGCCCGCTGGCATAGGCGCGCCAGTTTGGGGCCCGGATAGCTCGCGTCCACCAGCGACAGAACCGCGAGCGCCGTGGCCACCTCCAGCGCCGCCGAACTCGACAGCCCCGAGGCCAGCGGGACGTCGCTCCAGATGCTGAGGTTGAAGCCGGGGATCTTGTGGCCCTCGCCGGAGAGAATCGCCGTCACCCCCATCGGGTAGTCGGTCCAGTGCTTGCTCCGCGCCTTCTGCACTCCATCGAAAACCCGCTCCTCACCCTGGTTTTCGGAATAGATCGCGATTTTGCCATCCGTGCGCGGTGAAATCCCGGCCAGCGTCGCAAAGTTGATCGCGGCCGGCATCACGAAACCCTCTGCGTAATCGGTGTGCTCGCCAATCAGGTTCACGCGTCCCGGACCGACGAAGATCGCCGGCTCCGCCTTGAACCTTTCCTTGTGCATGGAACGAAATACATCTGAATCTTGCATTTGCCTTACCTCTTCCTGAATTCAAAACCTCAACCACAGAATTTCGGCCAGGCGCTGCCAAAGTCGCCAACTCACCTTCGTGCGCCTGACCGCAACTCAACCTGAGAACGTTTTCTTTCTAAGCCAAACCTCAGGTGCCCCGCATTCCGGGCTCAAAATGTAGGGAGCCGCATACCAAGCCAATCGAAACAGTAGGTTCAATATGAACCCGACTCGCTGCTCTTAGCTGCCCACCACTTCTTCACACGCTGCGCTCAACCGTTCCCAGATCTCACCTAGCCACGCCTCGTGTTCCGGTTTCATCAGGACCGAGCGCAGACAAGTCTGGGAATCCTCATTATTCTGCTCACTGCTGCGGCCGTCAAACCACGATCGCGGCAATTGTACTAAAGCCAAGTGCAATCCGCGCTTGGCGCATGCGTCAAAAACCTTCTTCGCACGCTCTGATGCCTTTTGAGGATCGGATGCGCGCATTGCCCACACCACAATGTCCAGCTCCGGCTGGCCTGTGGCGAGCGCCACGAACCGCTCATCCTCACGCAGCCGCCGATCCAGTTCCAGCGCCGCCCGCCGCCCATGCCTGAGTCCTTCGGCAAATGCGCCGTCTTTCGCGAGCGGCAATAGCCGTTGTGTTGCCCACAGAGCCACCGCGGCCGCGCCCGCGCGCGAGCATTCCAGGCTGATCTCGCCTAGATGCACTGGGCCCCCAGCGAGCGATGTTGGCTCGCTGGGGCTTAGTTCCTTTGAGGTGAAATAGGTGTACGGCGAATCGTGCTTGTAGAACCGCCCTACCGCCGGGTCCCGGAACAGAACGCACCCGCATCCATAGGGCTGCAGCCCATGCTTGTGTGGATCGATCACGATCGAGTCGGCGCGTCCCGTCGCCCCGTAGGCGCGCCTCGTCCGCTCAACCAATGAATCGGCAATCAGTCCAAAGTACCCGCCGTACGCCGCATCAACATGTACCCGCGCACCATAGCGGCTAGCCAGCACTAGAACTTCATCGAGCGGATCGACTGCGCCTATCGCGGTGGTGCCCAGCGTCGCCACCACCGTGCCCACGTCGCCCTTGCGCAGTTCGCCTTCGAGGGCCTCAGGCACCATGCGACCGGCACTGTCAGCTGCAATAGCCGTATACTCAAGCGTCAGCACGCCGGTAATTCGTTGGTGCGTGTAATGCGCCTGCTTCGACCCCACAATCCGCTTGCCCGGCCGCAACCGCCCTGCCATCCACAGCGCTTCCAGGTTGGCAAAGGTGCCGCTCGATGTCAGGTGGCCCAGGTACTCTTTCCACCCGAACATTCCGGCGATCTCCTGCACGGCTTCAACTTCCATTGCCGAACTGGCGCGCCCGCCATCCAACGCGTGGTTGTTCGGATTGATGTTCATCGCCAAGGCGTACGCCGCCCGGGCCACAGGATGCGGCGGCTTCAGCATCTGCCCGGCATACAAGGGATGGAAGTACGGGTAGTTATCGCCCAGCCGATGCGCAATCTCCTCAAGCACCTGCGCCATCGAGTCTGAGCCTAATTCCGCCTCGAACTGCGGCAGAGTGTCAAACTCGGCCTCTAGCACCCCAGTGGCGCGGGCCAGTAAGTCGATGACGGGATCATGCGGCATCGCGATCCCTCACCTTATCACAGGTCCTCTCAGGCGTCTAAGCTAATCAGGAGCCGCGCGCAGCCTCAATTTTCAGCGGCCGCGAGGGGGAGCCGGCTGAAAGCCCACTGCGATATCCAGAAGAGTTCCGATACGACTTTAAAGCGTGCTGAAGGAAAGCATCGTGGGCGCGAAGCGTCATGGACAACGCCAGACAGTAAATCGACTGCAGTCCTCGAAGAGATTCTTGTTCTCTATGATATAACTCCATGTAATTCAATCATTTCCAAAGTGAAACACCCCGCTGTACCTGGTCACACCTTTTCTGCACGCTTTGTTTGACGGGAATGATATACTATTGTCAGCGTTAGATGACCGGGCGTGAGCAGTACTCGCCCAACCAAGCAAGATTCTGCCAGTGTTCGCTCCGATTCCTCCAGCGCAATTCAATCCTAGGAAATACGCAACAGTATGGAACAAGGTACCGTGAAATGGTTCAATGACGCGAAAGGCTTTGGCTTCATTTCGCGCCAGAACGGCGAAGATGTCTTCGTGCACTACTCTGCAATCAACACCAGTGGGTTCAAGAGTTTGCAGGAAGGTCAAGCCGTGCAATTCAACGTCGTAAAGGGTCCCAAAGGCTGGCAGGCTGCCGACGTTCAGCCTCTCTAAACCCGATCGGCCGGATTCCGACAGAATCTAGCACATCCAAAAGGGCCAGGAACGCTTCAGGTTTGCATCTGAAGCGCTCCAGGTCCTTTTGTGCTTTCGTCTCTACAATCGCGATTTTGCGAGTCATCTTTCGGTTTGGGCATGTTTTTCTCAAATAGCCAAACTCTTCAAGCTGGCCCGTCATCCGTCCTATTTTGGTTTTTGGCTGGCTTACGAACAGGGCTCTATCGATATCAGGCTTTTTCCCAGTCAGTACGTCCCCACCTCACGGTTCTGTAAAGATGGAGTGGGGTCCAGGAATGCGAATTGCGATCATTGGCGGCGGCATTGCGGGCTTGGCGGCAGCCTATGAGCTCGAAAAGGCTCGTGCTGCCGGCGCGCTGGTGGAATACACGCTCTTTGAAGAGCGGCCGCGGCTCGGCGGCTCGCTGGCTTCGGAAATTGTCGACGGCGCAGTGTTGGAGCGCGGGCCCGACTCATTCCTGACGGAGAAGCCCGCAGCGGCCGAGCTTTGCCGCGAGCTAGGATTGAGCGGCGAACTGATCCCTTCGAATGACGCGGCGCGCAAGACGTATATTGTTGTCCGGAATCGCCTGGTTGCGCTGCCCGATGGGCTCATGTTCCTAGTGCCAACCAAGCTGGTGCCGACGGTGCTGACCCGGCTCTTCAGCGTACGCACCAAAATGAGGATGGCGTTCGAGCTGCTGCATCCTCCGCTGCCGAGCAATGGCGATGAGCCGGTTGCGGCGCTGGTCGTGCGGCACTTTGGCCAGGAGGCAGTGGACCGGCTCGCCGATCCGCTGCTGAGGGGCATCTATGGCGGCGACGCTGCGCAACTGAGCGCGCAGACCGTGCTGCCGCGCCTGGTCGAAATGGAAGCGAAGTACGGCTCACTTACGCGCGGCATGCTGGCGGCGCATCGGCAAGTGCGCGCTCGCGCAAAGGCGTCGGTCCAAAATGTCAGAAGCGGTGGAACCGTTGGAGCTGTTTTTACGGCGTTGCTCGGCGGGATGCAGCAGATTGTTGACGCGATCACGGCGCGCTTGGATGCGGGCAGTGTGCGCACCTCGACACCTGTGCGCAGAATTGAGAAGATGGCACGCGGCTGGCACTTGCATGCAGGCGGGGGCACGGAGAATTTTGACGCGCTGATTATGGCCGCGCCTGCGTGGTCCGCGGGGGAGCTACTGACGCCAGTGGATGCCGCACTCGGCGGCGAGCTTAGCGCCATTCCCTATGCTTCGTCGATCACCGTGAACCTGATTTACGACGAGTCGAAGATCGGCGCTCTGCCCCAGGGATTCGGCTTTCTGGTTCCGGCTGTCGAGCGACGTGCGATGCTGGCGTGCACCTTTGCGCATCGCAAGTTCCTGGGGCGTACGCCGCCCGGGAAAGCCGTATTTCGCGCGTTTCTTGGCGGCGCGAAGCACGACGATATGCTTGCCCGAAGCGATGCAGCGCTGATTGCGGTGGTGCGCCGCGAAATGCATGAGATTCTGGGCGCGAAGACGATCGTTGCGGAAACTGAACCTGACTTCGTGCAGGTGACGCGCTGGCCGCGCGCCATGGCGCAATATGCCGTAGGCCACAAGGAGCGCATGCAGCGCGTGGCGGCGCGGCTGGCGGCATTGCCCGGGCTGCGCCTCGCAGGCAACGCATACGACGGCATCGGCGTGCCCGACTGCATCCGATTGGGGCGCAAGGCGGCGCGAGAGGTGCTTGCTCTCAATGCGAATTCCATGTAAGCATGGCTACCGGTCCACGAATTCCTGAAGAGCTCGCAATGAGATTACTGAAATTCACATTGTTCCTGATTGCGTCGATGCCCCTTGCAGGCTGCAAACAGAATAGGAAGCTCTCAGACGACCTTTCCTGGATGAACAACACCTATAACCCGAACGACGGCAACGGGGGCATCGGCCAGGGGAAGTCAGGTTGGTACGTGCCAAGCCGAAATAGCGGAACCGAAAAGTTTGCCGCAGGTACAATTCAAACGTTCGCTAGCGACGGATGCCAAATAACTACCTGGACCGAGGATGACCCCAGTGCTGAGGCACGGGAGATGTATACCTTCATAACCCTCAGGTTCAATCTACATGACATTGATCCCGGTACAGTTAAGCTCAAGACTTTTTCCCATAACGGTGGGCTTGACTGCGGGCAATTTTCAGCAGAGGAACGCGAAGCGATGCAATTGGACTGTGACCACGCCGAACTGGTCGCTAGGACTAGGAACGCAAGTGCTGATGTTGAGGAGGACTACCACGCAGTCTATCCAAAATTAACTGGTCCCGAGCACGACACCTATAGTAAGAGCAAATCATCGGAAGTGTATTTCGAAATCGGGAATGTGGATTATGCAAACCATTTCGCAACAGCGTTCCGCGACGCGGTCATTCAATGCGGAGGCACGAAAGGGGCAGGAAATTAAGTAATGACGCATAGCGTCCGACCGCCGATGTGAGGCTTCGCACTAATCGTCCAAGCATTCGTATACTTGACCTCAGAGCATGAGCGTTCGCAGCGACACTTTTCTCGCGACGATTCTGGCCACGACGCGCGCCACGGTGGAGGCGTCGAAGCAGGCCCTGCCGCGGGCGGATCTGGAGCGCAAGGCAGCCGAACACCACCCGAGAGGCTGGGCCGCGGCGCTGCGCCGCCAGGCCGCGCTTGGGCCTGCCGTGATCGCGGAGATCAAGAAGGCCTCGCCCTCAAAGGGGCTGATTCGCGCCGAATTCGACGCGGCGTGGTTGGCGCGGCGCTACCGCGCCGGAGGAGCCGCGGCGCTTTCCGTGCTCACCGACGAACCATATTTCCAAGGCAGCTTACGCAACCTGGAGATGGCCTCGGCCGCCGTGCCGCTGCCTTGCCTGCGCAAGGACTTCGTCTTCGACGAGTACCAGATTGCCGAGGCACGCGCGCATCGAGCCGACGCCATTCTTCTCATCGCCGCCGCGCTCAGCGGCGCGGAATTAAGGCGCCTGGCGCAAGCCGCGCAGGAGCTGGCACTCGATGTGCTCGTGGAGGTGCATACCGCGGGCGAACTGGCAATGGTGCTGGATGCCGGAATCGCCGCGCCGGCTGAAACCGAGGCCCCCGCCGACAGGTCTTCGTTGGCGGGGCGGGAAACTGGCGCAGTTGCCATCGGCGTGAACAACCGCGACCTGAAGACTTTCGAGGTGAGTCCGGAGACCTCGCTCGCTCTCGTCGATCGCATTCCCGCGAGTGTGGTGCGTGTGACGGAAAGCGGCATTTCGACTCCTCAAGAAATTGCTCGCCTGCGCAAGGCCGGCTTCGATGCGTTCCTGATCGGCGAGAGCCTGATGCGGCAGCCCGACCCCGGCGACGCGCTCGCTCGCCTGCTCAGCGACACCGCGGGCCAATCATGAGCCTCTGGATCAAAATCTGCGCCAACACCTCGCTAGCCGATGCGCAACTGGCTGCCGAAGCCGGCGCCGACGCAGTGGGATTCGTGTTTGCGCCGAGTCCGCGGCGCGTGACGGCGGAAGAGGTTGCCGAGATCGTGCCGCACCTGCCGGCAGCGCTCGAAAAGATTGGCGTGTTCGTGGATGCGGCGTTTGAGGAGATCGCGGCGACGGTCGAGACGGCTGGGCTGACCGGAGTGCAACTGCATTTTGACGCGCCGCCTGCGCTGCCGTCGCAACTGCGCAAGAGGTTCGGAGCGAAGCTGCGCATCTTAGGAGTGGTGCATTTTGACGCGCGGAAAATTGCAGGCGGGACCGATTTTGTATCGGAGCACGACATTCGTTACACCGAGAATTCAGAGAGAACATCGGGGGCCTTATCTCCCGAGGGATACTTCTCCGATCCCAACATCGATGCGACCCTGGTGGACTCGCATACTGCTGCGGCCGTGGGCGGGACGGGGCAAGCATACGATTGGGTTCTAGCAAGCAAAGCTCTCCTCCAAAATACGGATCGACGGAAGCTCTTCGTTGCTGCCGGCGGACTCACGCCTGAGAACGTCGGGAAAGCCATCGCCACGCTTCGTCCATGGGGCGTAGACGTCGTTAGTGGCGTGGAAGCGAAACCGGGGCGCAAGGATCCGGCGAAGGTGCGGGGATTCATCGCGAACGCGCGGGCCGCAAGGATGTAACCGCCGGGTCGAAAGAGCCGTAGCCGATCGAGGGGAACGGGCGCGTCGAATACGTTTCCTCGATCATCTCTATTCCCAGAGAAAGTCCCCGGAGGTTGCCGCATGGATACGTTTCTTGCACCGATTGAGAATCCCGCAAGCCCCATGTTGAAGATGGTCTACGCCATGTCGCGCCGCCAGTTCGGCAAGGTGATGACGCCTTTCAAAGTGTTTGTCGCCCGCATGCCGCTGGCCTTCGGCATGTTTGTCAGCAAGATCGCCAAACTTGACAAGAAGCTGGAACTTGCGCCCGAAACGGCCATGCTGGTGCGCGAGCGTGTGGCGCGGATCAACGTGTGCGAGTTCTGCATCGACATCGGCCGGTCGTTCGTGATCAAGGCGCGGATGAACGAGGCCAAATTCGATGCGATGGAGGAGTACGCGACGAGTCCGCTCTATAGCGACGCCGAGCGCGCGCTGCTCGACTACGTGACCGAACTGACGCACGACAAAAATGTGAAGCCTGAGACATTTTCGCGGCTGGCGAAGCATTACTCCGAGCGGCAGATCTGCGAGATCGTGTGGCTGGTCGCCAGCGAGCACTTCTACAACATGACCAACATCGGGCTGAACATTCATTCGGATATGCTGTGCGATATTGCGAAGAAGCGGTCCTAATGCTCCGCGTATGAATTGGATAATGCAGATGCCCAAGCCGTCCCGAGCTGATTTTGCCAGGTGGCTTGCGTCAGATTAGCCCGATTTTTGCGCGAGCAGCATTTTGCATTTCCTTCAGCTTGGCGTAGGTTAGAGGCGTCGGTCGAGGCACCCGCTGAGAGATTTCAAAAAGCTTGAAATACGGCTTTGGTTTACCTGAGCGCGAAATCATATACCACCGCCTGCCAAATCTGATGGTTGCGTATGTTCCAGGACCTATCTTGGCGCCGAGACTCTGTGCGCGAGCGCGGCTGGGATACTCGCCGAATTCCTCGAACGGAATAGTGATCTCCGAAGATCGCAGATCATCGAGGAGTTCATCCAAAGTAAGTAACGTGGATGTGTGAGAACGAGAAATCATGAGCCAAAGAGGATATCCCCACCGGTCCTTTGTTTGATAGCAAGCGTAGTACCCCTGGCACCCAAAACGATTCCAATAAGGCCGCGCTTCGCACTCCAAAACAGGATAGTCGGACAGGCGTCCCGCAACCTCCTCCAGCCATGTTCGCTGCGTACGCCTTTTCTCATCCTCTCGAAGCGCCGCCTCGTAGTAATCAGTTCCTTTCGGCATTCGGTCGCCTCCGTGAATAAACGTCATTTCGACCGCGAGAACGCGCAGTCGACCCGATTAGACTAGAAGTGGTACTTGGAAAAGATTATGGCGTCCATCATTCTTCCGGCAAATCCGAGCGAGTCGCGGCCCGGGCGCTTCGGCGCGTACGGCGGGCGGTACGTGCCGGAGACGCTGGTGGCTGCGCTCGACGAGCTGGAGCACGCGTACGAGGATGCGAAGGTCGATGCGGCGTTTGAGGCCGAGCTGAGCTCGCTGCTGGCCGACTATGCGGGGCGGCCTACGCCGCTCTATTTTTCCAGGCGCCTCACCGAATTGCTGGGCGGGGCGAAGATTTACCTGAAGCGCGAAGACCTGCTGCACACGGGCGCGCACAAGATCAACAACGCGCTCGGCCAGGGGCTGCTGGCCAAACGCATGGGCAAGCAGCGCGTGATCGCCGAGACCGGCGCGGGCCAGCACGGCGTAGCGACGGCGACGGTGTGTGCGTTGCTGGGGCTCGATTGCGTAGTCTACATGGGCGATGTGGACATGGAACGCCAGGAGCTGAACGTAAAGCGCATGCGGCTCTTGGGCGCGGAAGTTCGCGGCGTCTCATCGGGCTCGCGGACGCTCAAGGACGCCATCAGCGAGGCCATGCGCGACTGGGTCACGAACGTGCGGACCACTTACTACCTGCTGGGAAGCGCGCTCGGCGCGCATCCTTATCCCACGATGGTGCGCGACTTTCATCGCTGCATCGGCCGCGAGATCAAATCTCAGATTCTCGAAAAAGAAGGGCGACTGCCGACCGCAGTGGTGGCTTGCGTGGGCGGCGGGTCGAACGCCATCGGCGCGTTTTACGAGTTCATCAACGACACGCAGGTGCGGCTGGTCGGCGTCGAGGCCGGCGGGCGAGGCACGGCGCTGGGCGAACATGCAGCACGGTTTCAAGGCGGCGCACCCGGTGTGTTGCAGGGAACATATTCATACGTTTTGCAGGATGACGACGGGCAGATTGCGCTCACGCACTCGGTTTCCGCAGGCCTCGATTACGCTTCGATCGGCCCTGAGCACGCGATGCTGCACGACACGGGCCGCGCGGAATACTTTGTTGAGAACGATGCTGCGGCGCTCGACGCGGTGGTGAGGCTGGCGCGGACGGAGGGGATTCTGCCGGCGCTCGAAAGCGCCCACGCGGTGGCCGAAGCCATGCGCATCGCGCCCAGGCTCGCGCCGCGTGACATACTGGTGGTGAACCTTTCAGGCCGCGGCGACAAAGATATGGGGATTCTTGCGCGCGAGCTGAAGTTGTAGGACGTACTTTTTCTTCGCCATGAGGGCGGAGAGAAGGAGCATCCCTCAGGGGCTAAAGCCCAGATTCATTGAGCGTGGTTTTACGGCACGGCTAAAGCCGTGCCCTTTCAAAACTGAGAGCTTGATGCGGCGCAACTGAAGCCGCGCCTTTCAAAGCCTCTCATCGAAGTACGTTGTAAGGATGTAAGAGTTTTTTCCATGCCGATTCGATTCGATCACAAGCCGGGGCTGGTGATTTATCTGACGGCCGGCGACCCGTCCATCGACGCGACGCGCGAGATTGCGATTGCGGCCATCGATGCGGGCGCCGATGTGATCGAACTGGGCGTGCCCTTCTCGGACCCGCTGGCCGACGGCCCGGTGATTCAGCGCGCCAGCGAGCGCGCCCTGGCTCACGGACCGGGACGCGGAGGAACAAGGCTCAAAGACGTCCTCGGAGTGGCGCGCGAGATTCGCGCCGCGCGTCCCGCTGCGGGCCTGGTGATCTTCAGCTATCTGAATCCGATTTTGCGTTACGGCCTGGCGAAATTTGCCGACCACGCGAAAGCCGCCGGCGTGGACGGTGTGCTGGCCACCGACCTGATCGTGGAAGAGGCAGCCGACTACCTCCATGAGATGGACCGCGTGGGATTGGCGCCGATTTTTCTCGCTGCGCCTACCAGTTCCGACGCGCGGCTTGAGGCTATTGCCAGATGTTCCAAAGGTTTTGTGTACGCCATCTCGCGCACCGGCATTACGGGCACGCAACAAAGCGTAGCCGGCGATGCGGCGGCGCTGGTCGCGCGCATCCGGCGATGGAGCCGGCTGCCGGTGGCCGTGGGGTTCGGCATCAGCAATGCGGAACACGTCGCGCAGGTGGCAGAGTTCGCGGATGCTGCGGTCATTGGCAGCGCGATTGTCGAGCTGATTGAGCGGGCAGCTTCCGAGAATAGGCCGGAGGCGGCGCCCGGCTCGGTCGCCCGATTTATCAAGGGCCTGCGCCTGCCCCACGCGGCGCTGGCCCGGTGAGAGAAGCGGCTTCTAGCCTCTAGTTCCTAGCTTCTTGCTTGTCCCGTGACGGGTCAGGCCGCGCAGGCTCGCGCCAGCAGGGCGGAACTGGTGGCAAGAAGCTAGAGGCTGGTAGCTAGCCATTTGAGGATGCAATGACCATCGAAGAATTGCGAATCCGCATCGACGAGCTGGACCGCCGGCTGGTCGAACTGCTCAGCGAGCGGGCACGCGCCGCCCAGATGATCGGCCAACTGAAGGCCGCCACTTCGCTCCCGGTATACGAACCGGACCGCGAAAAGATCATCTACGCCAATGTGCGCGCGGCCAACCAGGGCCCGCTTCCCGACATCGAGCTGACGCATATCTACGAGCGCATCATCGACGTGATGCGGGCGTTGCAGCGGAACGAGCTGGCCAGCCAGAGACATGCCCAGGCCGCCAAATCTGAAGGCGGAGCACCGGGCCACGCCGCGGGCGCATCGTTGCCCCAGCAACCGGAATCCGTTGCCGGGGGTCCCGATCCGGCGCCCGAGACAGGGAAGAGATCATGATTGTCGCAATGCAGGAGAAGGCCACCGAAGAAGAGATCGATGCCGTCGTCGTCGCCATGGAAGAGGCGGGCGTGGACGTGCATCGCACCACAGGCGCGTTCCAGACCATTCTGGCCGGCGTAGGTCCCACCGCCGGACTCGACCTGGCGAAGTTTGAAATGCTCCCAGGAGTATTGCACGTGCACCGCATCAGCGCGCCCTACAAGCTCGCCGGGCGCGCGTGGCGGCCGGAGGGCACGGTGGTCGAGTTCAGAAACGGCGCTGCGATCGGCGGCGAGCAGGTGGCCGTGATTGCCGGACCGTGCGCGATCGAAAACCGCGAACAGATTTTCACGGTCGCCGCCTGTGTGAAGGGCGCAGGCGGAAAGTTTCTGCGCGGCGGCGCGTTCAAGCCGCGCAGCTCGCCGTACTCGTTCCAGGGGCTGGGCATTCCCGGTCTCGAACTGATGCGCGAAGCCGCCGATGCCAACGGTCTTGGGGTGGTGAGCGAGGTGATGGAGATCGCACAGATCGAGCCCATGCTGGCCCTGGTGGACTGCTTTCAGGTGGGCGCGCGCAATATGCAGAACTTCAACCTGCTGCGCGAACTGGGCCAGGTGCGCAAGCCGATTCTCCTCAAACGCGGCATTGCGGCCACGTTGGAGGAGCTGCTGCTTTCGAGCGAGTACATCCTCTCCGGCGGAAACTATCAAGTGATTCTCTGCGAGCGGGGCATCCGCACCTACGAGACCGCCACGCGCAACACCATGGACATCGCGGCCATTCCGGTGCTGAAGAAGCTCTCGCACCTGCCTGTGGTTGCCGATCCATCGCATGGAACAGGACGGCGCGACATGGTTCCTGCGATGGCCAAGGCGGCGGTGGCCGCGGGCGCCGACGCAGTGCTGGTGGAGATTCACCCCAACGCCGATAAGGCCGTCAGCGACGCGGCGCAGACGCTCTTTCTCGACCAGTTTGAGAAGCTGGTGGCCGAGTTGAGGGTAATTGCGGAGGCGGTGGGAAGGACGCTGTAAGATGGAGCGAGTCAGCAGGTCAGCGGGGCGCCGGCTCGTGAACTTGCTCAAAAAGGCATTCATGATCGAGCGCATTGCCATTCTCGGCACTAGAAAAACCGCTCGGATGAAGCGTTTCTGCATGCTTTTCTTGCCGCTGACCGCTTTCCCGCTTTCGTTAACCCCTCTGGCCGCTGCCCAAGATGTGTGGAAAGTAATTCCCATGGAAACACCAGTGGATCATCGTCCCTTGCCCTTTATGAGAGCGATCGGAATCCCAGCGACGGCTACCTACAAGGGGAAAAAGCGCAAAGCTTTTGTCTTTATTAGTGGACGTGAAAAGGCGAAAGGCGGTCCCGGCCAACCAGCAATAGAAATCTATGTAGAAGGACTTGGCCGCCTTGTCCCGGAAGTAGATTTGGAACTATTTGAAGGGCCGGATTCGTCGGAGGCTTCAACCGAGATACGTGTAAGCGCAGTCAGCATCACGCGCGGAAAACAGGTTTACCGAGCTACAAATTCAGTGGATCTATATATGGGAGAATATTCTGAATCGATAGTTGGACAGGACGGGAACAACGTATTGGGCACGGGGATTCTTTCGAAGGGACCGCGCCGGAGCGCTTGGATACAACTGCTACACGAGATGAGCTCTGGCTTTGACGAAGGGCATATTTCGATCGGCGGAAAGGTGCTCTCTCCGAACATCGAGATCGACTTCTCAGGCAAGGGAATTGAACCTTTGCTGCAGGAACTGCTTCGCGTAATTGGACCTTAAGTCGGTTTGAGCGGACATATTATGATCTCGCGGGTTGCCATCCTCGGCACAGGCTTGCTCGGTACTTCGGTGGGCCTTGCGCTGCGCGAATCAGGGTTTAAGGGCACGATTGTTGGATGGAACCGCAGCGCGGAAGGCGGCGAAACAAGCGCTCAACGCCGACACGGTCGATTCGCTCGCCGCCGACGCAATGTGAGCCGCGCGTGCGAGCCGGATGACACTACTGGCCGTGCCGATCTTCGCCACTTTCGACTTTGTGGATAAGCTTGCCGGAGCGATCGGCCGAGAAACTTGTTACCGATGTAGAAAATACAAACTAGCTGATTACTGAAACAGCCGCGCGGCTTCAAAACACGCCGGAACGCGCGGATTTCTCTGGGGCATCTTCAGGCATCCAAGGAGCCGGGCGGGCGCCGGAAGGCGCTTTGGGTTAGGGCGCTTTGGGCGCCGGGGTCATCGCCGGGTCCCAATAAAGAAGCCTGCTGCAACTGTCGCACGTAAGCAATTCACCATCACGTAGCTGGTTCCAGGTTTGCGGGCGCACGCCCATGCGGCAGCCGGTGCACTGCTGCTTCTCCGCTCGGGCAATCCCAGTGCCGCGGGCTGTGGCGATGCGGTCAAAGCGGGCGAGCCATTCGGGATCGATGGCCGTACGGACGGCTTGGCGCTCGGCGTCAAGTGCGGCGAGCTCGCCGGCAAGTTCATGCTGGCGCGCAGCAATGCTGGCGCGGACGCCTTCCACCTCCGCGGCAAGCAACTCCACTTGCGCGCGCGCCTGGGCCAGCGCGGCCTCCTGGGTCTCAGTGCGCTCCAGGCTCGCGTACTCGTCGTTTTCCAGGCGCTCGGCTTCGGCCGTGGCGAATTGGATTTCGTGATCGATGGCCGCGGCCTGCGCGGGGGTGGAGACGGAGTCAAGCTGGGCCCGGAATTTGGCGGCCTTCTGGCGGTGCCCGTCGACCTCGCGCTCCAGGCGCGTCCGCAAGGCCTCTTCGCGGTTGAGCGCGGCAGAAGCGTCGGCGGATTGGCGCTCGGCGGAGGCGAGCTTGGCCTGCGATTGGGCTATCTCGGCAGGCAGTGCGCGCATCTCCTGGTTGAGGCGGGCGCGGTCGAGATCGATGGACTGGAGCTTGACGAGTTGCTCAATCAGGGCTTGCATCGATGAGAAGAAGGATAAAACACAGGGAACAAGGGAGCAAGGAAGCGGGAAGACAGGACGTCGGGAATGCGCGGCGAAAGAGTAGAGTATTCGGCATCTTCAGGCATCCAACGGAGCAGGGGCCGATCCTTTGGTAGAGGAGAAAGCCCACAAGAATGGATTCGGGCAAAGGCGGGCCATGGCGGCGAAGCAGGCGGGATTTTGGCACAGGCACCGGGTTCTGAAATGGGCGTTGAGCGTGTTGCTGCTAGTGCTTACTACAGCGGGCGTGGCCATCTCCATTGCGTTGCACAAGGCCGAACCAATGCTGCGCGCCGCGATCGTAAAGCAGCTTGAAGAGCATTTTCACGCACGCGTGGAGCTAGACAGTTTTCACGTGTCGCTGGTAAATGGGCTATGGGCTGAGGGCGAAGGATTGCGCATTTGGCCGCCCCAGTCAGCGAGTGCGCCGAACCAATGGCCGTTGATCCGGTTGCAGGAGTTCCGTTTTCATGCCACGTTGCACTATAAGCCTGGTGAGCCGGTGAAGGTTTCGGTCGTGCAGCTAAGACGGCTCGACATCGACATACCCCCGAAGTCGCACCTGGGGCATGCAGTGCAGGCGGAACACGGCGAGCAGCGCGGCACTCCGCTCGTGCATTTTGTCGTAGGCAGTATCGTGTGCAATGATGCGCATCTGACGATTGAAACCGACAAGCCAGGAAAGCTGCCGCTCGAGTTCGCCATTGCTCATGTCGAGCTAACCCACGCGAACGCAGGCGGATCGATGCAATTCGACGCGGAGGTGACCAATCCCAGGCCGGAAGGCAAGATTCTTACAAGCGGCAGGGCAGGGCCATGGGCGGTGGACGACCCGGGCGAGACGCCGCTCAAGGGCAGTTACCGATTCGAACACGCTGACCTGGGCGTCTTCAAAGGCATTGCGGGGATCCTGCAATCGACTGGCAAATATGTGGGCGTTTTACGTGACCTGACGATGGACGGCGAGACCGACACACCAGACTTTCGCCTTACGCAGTTTGGCACGGCACTTCCGCTGCACACCGTGTTTCATGCGCACGTGGATGGGACAAATGGCGACACTTACCTGCAACCCGTGCATGCCACGCTGGGGCAATCGCGCTTCACCTGCGAAGGCAAAGTGGTGCGCTTGTCACCGGGAACCGACAAGAACGGGACAGCCGCGCCGGGCGGACACGAAATTGACCTCAATGTTTTGGTGAACGGCGGGAGGATGGAGGATTTTTTGCGTCTGACGAGCAAAAGCGCGACACCGCTGCTGACTGGAACTCTGGCGCTGAAGACAACACTCAAAATTCCGCCGGGCACGGCGCCAGTGGACGAACGGTTGAGGTTGAAAGGGAGTTTCATTCTCGAAGACGCGCAATTTACCAGCACCAAGATCCAGAACGAGGTACGCGAGTTGAGTTTACGCGGCCAGGGCCGGCCCAAAGAAGCGAAGCACGCCGCAGGCGCGGACGTGCGCTCGGCCATGCGGAGCGATTTCACCATGGCGGACGCAGTGATTACGCTTCCCAATTTGCAATACGCTGTGCAGGGCGCGGAGATAGACCTGAAGGGCATATATAACATCAATGGTGAACTCCTGAACTTTGTGGGAACCGCCAGAACCGATGCGACAATCTCGCAGATGGTGGGCGGATGGAAAGGCGAACTGCTGAAGCCGGCCGACCGCTTTTTCAAAAAGGACGGAGCAGGAACCGAAATCTCCATTCATGTGCGAGGCACGCGCGAAGACCCGAAGTTCGGTGTCGATCTTATCCCGAAGCAGCATACGACGCCGGAGATTCCGGGGCAGCCGCGGTAGAGCCGGCGAACGGCGCGAAATTTCTCCTGCAAACAACCGTTCTTTCCGCGACTGCGCGTACACTGAGTGCAGGACTCCTGCGCTGCAAACGAAAGTATCGGTTATGACTCCCTCGCCGCAACAGGACCCACCCGATAAGCGCCGGCAGCATCGCGAGGCGCAGCTTGCCATGCGGCTTTCGCTGCTTGTGGGCGTGCTGATGCTGACGGGGAAGGTGACGGCCTACCTGCTTACGGGATCGTCGGCAATCTTTTCGGACGCGGCGGAGTCGGTAGTGCATGTGGTGGTGGTGGCATTCGCAGTGTTCAGCCTGTGGTTGAGCACGCGCCCGGCTATTCCGCAGTTCCGCTACGGCTTCGAGCGCATCACCTTCTTCTCCGCAGGCTTTGAAGGCGCCATGATCGTGCTGGCCGCGGGAAGCATTCTCTACACGACGACAGAGAATTGGCGGCACGGCCTGACTCTGGTGAACCTGGGCCGTGGCGTGCTTCTCCTCGTCGCCGCCGGCGTGCTGAACGCAGTTCTCGGCTGGTACCTGCTGCGCATGGGCCGGCGGAATCACTCGCTGATCCTCGAAGCCGACGGGAAGCACGTACTCACCGACAGTTGGACAAGCTTTGGAGTAGTTGCAGGTCTGGCCCTGGTGATGTCAACGGGGTGGAAGCCGTTCGATCCACTCATCGCCTACGGCGTGGCGGCCAACATTCTGTGGACTGGCGGCCGATTGCTTTGGCGCTCGATGAAGGGCCTGCTCGACTACTCGGATCCCAAGGTTGGCCACATGATTCGCGCGCGGCTCGATGCGCTCTGTCAGGAACTCCGCGTGGAGTACCACGGAGTGCGTTTCCGTGCCACAGGTTATCGGCAGATTATCGAGGTTCACCTTTTGTTTCCCGACAGCATGAGGCTGGGCGATGCACACCGGTTGGCGACGACCGTGGAGGAGCGGCTGGAACAGGATTTGGAGATGCCCGCAGAGGTAATGACGCACTTAGAATCGATCGAGGACCACTCTCAGGTGCACCACGTGGAACACTACACGGGCCGGCCGGATTAAACGCGCTGTCAGCCGATTCAATTGGTTGGGAGTGGGAGAATCAGGGTATTTCACTGCGTTTCCCCCTCGTGACCATGCATTTCAGGCTTCCATTGACTAAAGTCACATAGTTATTTCCGGGTTCCCTCATCCGGCTCGTGGGTCTGCCGTTAAGTTCTAGTAGAATTTTCGCCGAAGCCTCCAGTGCACTCGATTGATTTGGACTTCGGGATGGGGGCCGCTCTGACCACATCTCCAATACAACTGCGCTGCGCGCTCTTCGGTGCGCTCCAAGGAAGTTTTTCCTGTGTGCGCCTGATGGTTTTTCTAGGCCTGGCCGGAGCCGCGGCATGTACGGCTGCGGAGGGAGGCGCGTCGGCAGCGCCAGATCCCGGTTCGGCGTTGCCCATGGCGATCGACGTGCAGGGCGTGTTGCCGAGCGCCGAGGAGATCGCGTTCGAAAGAGCGCGCGCGGAGCTGGTGATGACCGGCAGCGAAGTTTCGCCGGCAACAACGCAGACGTGGAACAACGGCGCATTCAGGCTTGCCAGCTTTCCTCTGGGTGAATTCAAACTCACGGACCCGGCTGCAAACATGGGGCTGCCTGGCAACACGTTCGCCGGGTACGGCCAGGGAGCGCAGGGATACGGTACGCGCTCTGGTGCAAATTTCACCGATGGCTCTTTCGGCGCCATGATCAGCGGCGCGAAATTCCCCCCTCTGTTCAGGCCGGATTCGAGCTATTTTCACAAGGGTGCAGGTTCCATTCCTTCGCGTGCCATGTACGCCATCGCCAATTCCGTGATTTGCAAAGGCGACAACGGGCACTGGCAGCCGAAGTACTCTGCATTTATTGACGGGCTTTCGCCCGGAGGCCTATCAAATCGCTACTATCGTTCGAGCAACCGCATTGTCCTCGAGGTGAGCTTTGCTCATACCTTCATCGGTACGGCCAAGGGCGCAGCGCAAAACCTCGTGCAAGAATTCGTGCCGCCTCGAATAACTTCGAGACTGCTGAGGTAACGCTTGACTGCCACCTAATAGTGGAATAACTCAGCCGGCCATCGACTCCACCAACCGGTTCATATCTTCTTCTTGCAGTTCAATCGACTCCACCAGCTTGAATTGTGTGCGGCTTCGGTCGAGGTTGTGACCTTCGCGATGGATCTTGTAATAAATGTCCCCGGCAAAATAGTCGGCGAGGAAGCGGATGCCTTGTTCAAAAGCGATAAGTTTGCCTGAAAAAGCGAGAAATTCCTTTTCGGTCTTAGTTAGGAATTCTCCCGCCGCCGAAACATAGCCCCGCACTAGGGCCTAAAAGTACGGGAACCGCATGGTGACTTTGCTCAGATCCTGCTCGTCTTGTGCGGCGGGACTGGCGATGGTGCGCACCATGTCACCAAAGTCGTAAAGCGCCAGGCCGGGCATCACCGTGTCGAGGTCGATGACACAAAGGCTCTCGCCGGTCGCATCGTCGAGCAACACATTGTTGAGCTTGGTGTCGTTGTGAGCGATGCGCTCGGGTAGATTGGATTCGAGCAGAATGCCGGCGATGGACCTGCGCGCAAGAGCGAAGGCGATTTCCCGTCGCGCGCGAGAACGAGCGTGAGCGTGCGGCGAGCGCGGTCCCGCGCCCCGGCAAGTTGCGCGGAAAGATGCATCGTGACTCGCTCGATGTTCTGCATCACGGCTGCGGGCGTGAGGAAGACGTGGCGATTGATGTGCTACAGAATGTAACGAACGAGCGCGTCCGCCGCTTGGCAGGTGACGAGGTACGATTCGTTGATGTGGCCCTTCCCGTAGGGCGTGAAGGCTGTAACTTCACCATGAAACTGGAACTGGCTGGCTACGGCCGGGAGATCGTGGGGCTTGGTCACGGCCAGAGCTGTTCAGGATAGGAGCCGCCGGCAATTAGACTGCGGATGCTCTCGATCACACGCGGGCGGTCTTCGCGATAGGTAACGCCAAACCAAGGGTCGCGCGAATGCAAAACCTTGACGCGCGCCTTGCCCGCCGCAACCAGCTGATTCACGGTGGTGGGAATGAGGCACTCGCGCTTCGCATCGGAACCATGTTGTTCGAGGAAGGTTTGAAAGTCTTCACGCAACTGGTCGAACACTCGGGGAGTGAATCCCCAGAAGTTCATTGAGACCAGCTCGTTGCCGGCAAGATGCGCGACCTGGCCTGTCGCGTCAACGTTCTGGACCGAGCCACCCTTCTGCTCGATAGCCAGGTACTCAACGATGCTCTTCAGATAATTGCCATCGACGAGTTCGCACACGCCTCGCGCCACAGTTCCGAATTCGGAAAGTGTGTTGCGCAGGACAAAGCCAACCATGGCGTAGTCGGGCGAAGCGGACGTGAGGTGCCCGGCAAGCACGCGGAAGCTCTCCGCTCCATAAAAGTCATCGGCATTGATAGCTGCAAATGGCTCATGCACCGTATTGGCGCCTGCGAGAATGGCATGCGTCGTACCCCATGGCTTGGTGCGGCCCGCCGGCACAGTGAAGCGCGGCGGAATGTCTTCGAGCGACTGAAATACGTAATCGACGGCCATGCGCTTCTCGAAACGCGAGCCTACGATGTCGCGAAAGGCTTCTTCAATGTCCTTGCGTATAACAAAGACCACCTTGCCAAAGCCGGCGCGGAGGGCATCGAAAATGGAGTAATCGATGATGGTTTCGCCGCAAGGGCCTACGGGGTCGATTTGCTTGAGGCCACCATAGCGGCTGCCCATTCCGGCAGCGAGAACGAGGAGGGTCGGCGAAATTGCGGAGGTCATCGGTAAGGCCTTCGTGCTTGGTTTCTTGTTTCAATCGAATGGTACAACATAAGGCCGATGCAATGCGGCGCGGTGCCGGGCCTTGCAAGCCAACCGTGCTCCAATCGTTGCGTTGGTCAAGACGAGTTGGGAATCGAGTAGCTTCCGGTGCGTGCGGCTTGCCTTGTCTGTTCCCAGCTCCGCGTGTTTGACTGGTTGCCGGAAAGGAGTTGGAGCGTATGGCTTACGTCTTGGCGCTGGACCAAGGGACGACGAGTTCGCGGGCGATTCTCTTCGACGAAGCCGGCGCGATTGCGGCTTCGGCACAGAAGGAGTTCCAACAGTTCTATCCGCAGGCGGGCTGGGTGGAGCACGATCCAGCGGAAATACTCTCAAGCCAGATGAGCTGCGCCGCGGGAGTTCTTGCGCAAGTGAACGTGCAGCCGCGCGACATTGCGGCCGTTGGCATCACGAATCAGCGCGAGACAGTGATTGTGTGGGAGCGCTCGACAGGCAAGGCGATTTACCCGGCGATTGTTTGGCAGGACCGGCGCACAACGGCGTTTTGCAAGGAGCTCGAAGAGAGCGGGGCCGGAGAGACAATTTCTGCGAAGACGGGGCTCGTGATCGATCCTTATTTTTCTGCGACCAAGGTGCGCTGGATTCTGGACAACGTGCCTGGTGCGCGGACACGCGCCGAGTGCGGCGATCTGGCCTTCGGCACCGTGGATAGCTGGCTCGTTTGGCATCTGACCGGCGGCCACAAACACGTGACCGATGTGACCAACGCCTCGCGCACCCTGCTCTTCAATATCGTCGCGGGCGAGTGGGATGCCGAAATGCTTCGCATCTTCGATGTTCCGAAGGCCATCCTGCCGGAAGTGAGTTGGTCGAGTGAGCGTGTGGGCGAAGTGACGGCGGCGCCCGGACTCGTTCCAAGTCTCGGCGGCGTGCTCATTGCCGGTGTCGCCGGCGACCAGCAGGCAGCGCTCTTCGGGCAGTTGTGTTGGAGCGCAGGCGAGGCCAAAAACACCTACGGAACGGGCTGCTTTCTACTTGAGAACATCGGTACGGAGTTTCGGTGCTCGCGACAGCGCCTCATTACCACCGTGGCGGCGAGCGCGAACAAGCGAATGGAATACGCACTCGAAGGCAGCGTCTTTATTGGCGGTGCGGTGGTGCAGTGGCTACGCGACAATCTGAAGCTCATCGGCGCCTCGGCCGATGTGGAGGCGCTTGCTGCGAGCGTACCCGACACCAATGGCGTGGTGTTTGTGCCCGCGTTTGTGGGGCTCGGCGCGCCGCATTGGGACGCGCACGCGGCCGGCATGTTGATCGGCCTCCGTCGCGATACCAGCCACGGACACATTGCCCGCGCGGCGCTTGAGGCCATCGCTTACCAAGTAGCCGATGTGCTCGACGCCGTAGGCAGCGACACGGGCAAGCCGCTCCGCGAGTTGCGCGTCGACGGCGGCGCCGCGGTGAACGATCTCTTAATGCAGTTCCAGGCCGATATCCTCGGAGTTCCCGTTGTCCGTCCTCGCGTGACGGAGACAACGGCGCTGGGCGCGGCTTATCTCGCGGGTCTTGCGACCAGCTTCTGGGCCAATCCCCACGCCTTGCGCGCGCAGCGCGTCGCCGCGGCGACCGATGTGCGCTTCGAGCCGACAATGAGCGCCGACGAACGCGCCGAGCGCCGGGCCCGCTGGCAAAAAGCTGTGAACCGCGCAAAGGAATGGGCGTGAAGACGGGGAACAGGTGTCAGGTTTCAGGGACCAATGGCAGGCAGACCGCTGAAAATAAGACAACATGTTGGCAGTCTGGTTTATCGTTGATTTTCAAGACTCAGACCGAAGACCTGGGCTTTACACGACAGACGCCACGGACTATCGTGGAGTTGGAGCGAATTGAGAAAGAGAGGGATGCCGTGCGCTGCTTTTCCCTTGGATTCTCTCTGCTGATCCTGTCCGGCGCGATTGCCGCGGCACAATCTTCAACACTACGCTCCGCACCTCGTCCTCTACCCCGTGCAACTCTGAGCCGCTGTCAACAGCTTTACACAAACCTGCAGCCTTCAGCGCGCAGCTGGGTCGACACACAGGCGCGCAATATCGTCAAGCAGCACAAGTTTGACGCCTCCGAATTGCGCGCGAGCGTGCTCGAGCGATTTCCCAGCCTGGCTTCGGGACAAAACGGCGATGCGATGGACATGGTATTGATGATCCTGACAGCCTCCATTCAGGACGCCGACAACGACAAAAAGTACTACTTGCAGAAGCTAGCGGATATCAACACGATCTCGCAGCAGCTAAGTAATCAGGTCGCCCAACTGGCGCAAAGTCAGGCCCTCGCCGGCTCGCGCTCGAAATCGGACGCGGATCCTTGCACTACCTCGTATTGCCAATCCCTGTCGTCCCGGATGGCCAACCTGAATGCCGCTGGTGCGCGCCTGCCCCATCCCCTGCACTTGCAGACCCCGGCAAACCCTACCTATCAGGACCTTCAGCGCCTGAGGAGCGAAATGCAGGCCCAGGCGAATTCACTGAACGACGAGTCGCAAATGGATCAGGTCAACCTGCAAAACGCGATGCAGGATTACAACCAGGCGGTCACGCTTATCTCGGACGTATTAAAAGAAAAGAACGACACGGCCATCTCCACGATCAACAATCTCAAGTAAGTACAGAGGTCGGGTTTGCCACGCCTTACCACCGGCGCAGCGCGGACAGCGGAAGCCTTCCGGCCAGCGCAACTGCGCCAAATACTCACGGCACGCCGCCTCGGTCTAGAAGCGTGCCTCCAACTCAAGCAAGTCTCGCGGATAATCTTCCACATGCAAATGGGGTGGACCCCTCGGCTGAGACAACCGAATAAGACACGGTTGGCCGTTCGCTGCAGATTGCTCGACCGGCAGGACCGCTGTACAGCATTCTGAGCGCAGCCGGTGAAGCAGAGGAGGGCTCCGGTGGAGACCGGCCCGCCAAGGAATAGCGGGCTGCGACTCATCCGTGCCGATGAGAGCCGGGGGTAGGCGTCAAGCCTGCTCCCGGCTTGTTCTTTACCCATCGGATGGATAGATCGCCGATGCCTCAGAAAACTCATGCGATCAGTCGCGGCGCAGCCGCCTCCATATGCTGCGCGGTCAGCTGCGCCTCGAACCTGGCCGGAGGCAGGTAGCCCAACGCCGAGTGCAGGCCTTTTTGGTTGTAGATCTTTTCCAAGAACGCGGCCGATCTGGGCGCGGGCCTCGGCCAAGTCCCGGTATTCGCTGCGATAGACTTCCTCGTATTTGAGCGTCTTCATGAACGACTCGCACTGGGCGTTGTCGTAAGGATTGCCGAGGCGGCTCATGCTGATCAGGATGCCGTTGGCCTTCAGCAGATCGGTGTAATCCCCCGATGCATATTGCGCGCCGCGGTCGGAGTGATGCACCAGACCGGCAGCAGGCCTGCGGGTTCTAAGCGCCATCTGCAAGGCTTCGACGGTCAGCGTCGCCTCCAGCGTGCGGTCTAGCGCCCAGCCGATGACTTTGCGCGAGAACGCATCCAGGACCACGGCCAGATACGCGAACTCCGTTTCCAGCCGCAGTGGAGTAAGAGACGAGGCGTAGTCGAACTATTTCCTCGCCTCTCCTCCCCGAACCGGACATGCACTTGTCGGCGAGCGGTTTGAGAACCCGAAGGCGGCAATTCGCCGCATCGATTCACCCGTCGTCTGCGGTGGCAAAGATGAACGTTTCGGGAAGATCGATTGCGGCCGTCCGCGCCCAATCGACTTGCTTCCTCTCCCGAACCGTCGAGAAGGCGCCACAACCCAGGAAGAACAACTGAGGGGATTGTGGTTCCGGCAACCACGGCTTGATCAGCTCCCACTGTTCATCGCACAACAGCTTCTGCCGCTTCTTCATGACAGCAGACCAACAGACGGCCTGCCTCACGCGTAAGTACTTAGCTTGAGGCAGAACCCATGTTGTGAAACCAGCCCTGCGGGAACTTCAGCGCCAATTCGTAACTATGGCGAGACATGGCGCCTCAAGAGCATCAAAAAGAAGTGGTCGAATTCTAAGGTTTTTCTAAGAATTGCCGATCTAGACACCATTGATCGGGATCCAGAACGACAGTCGATGTTTCTAGCCGAAAGTAGCATCTCGCGGAAGTTTCCGCAGCAGACGGTTTTGCCTCGTCTTGCCGACGGCACGGTGTATCAGCTTCCGTTTGAGGTCCGGCACCGGAGGAAGAACGATGCTCCCCAAATTGGTAGTTCCTATCCTCGGAATCGTCGTGCTGCAAGCAGGGCTCATGTGCAGTACGGGATTCGCTGCCACGAATTCCGCTTCATTGACTGTAAGCGTAATCGTGCAAGCGGGATGCCAGGTTTCTCCGAACGGCTCGGTTGCCGAAAGCACTGTATCGGGGCCAGGAACGTGGAACTCTCCGGTCTCTGTAAACTGCTCTCTCCCGGTTCCTTACCAGGTTACCGTCCACAGCAATCGTGGATCTGATCTAGCCGGACTCAGTTCAACGATCTCCACTCTCGCTGACCATTCCGAGTCCGCGCCTGAGGGCGATAACAATCTTCTCCAGCAGCATGACCGTGTTATCAGACCGCTAAGGGCCTCGGAGAATGGTCTGGTTCGACCCATCTCTTTGAACTCGCCAATAGAGCTTATTAATATTGCGCATTGCAGTGCCGATGACACAAACCCTGATACCGTCACTGTAACGATCATCTATTGACCGGGAAGCAAGAGTGTGATCCAAGTCACAAGGTAACCAAGAGCTAACCAAAAAGTAACCGTCTGGACAAAACCGATGGAATATGCCTGGTATCTCATCGGTTACTGGCCACTTACGCCAACCGAGTATCGCGCAAGATCAACTCCCTCGTATCATATTTGTCAAGTCTCACAAAAATTCTCTCTCGGGGGAGTCAAATTCCGTGAAATACACACATGTGAAGTCCGCAATGGTTGCCGCAGCGGTTCTGGCGTTTGCGCTGGTTTCGGCGTCAAAATCTGCTTTTGCAACCACGGCCACGGCAAACATTGCCGTTTCAACAACAGTAACTAACACCTGCACCATCCAAAACGGCTCGCTCGCGTTTGCCGCCTATACGGGCACGGCGCTCACGGCGACGGGCACTTTTACTGTGAATTGCACCAACAACGGCGACTATACCGTCGCATTAGGCGTGGGCGCTGGTACCGGCGCAACGTTTGGTACACGGTATATGATGAACGGCACCTACAAGCTGGGGTATAACATCTACACCTCCTCCACCGACACCACGGTGTGGGGTGACGGTACTGGCTCAACTGGCACGGTCTCGGGCGTGGGAACCGGCAGCTCACAAACAATCAACGTGTACGGCGCGATCCCAGCGAACGAGGCAGCTATCTCCGGAACGTACACAGATACGGTGGTTGCGACCATCACCTACTGAGATGAGAGCCGTTCGCAACCTTGCATAGGATGCCATGACTTCGCGGAATTGGAAGTCGTTGAAGCTCACGGCGGCGGCACGAATCGCCGCCGTGGCCATTTTTCTCGCCGGTAGCGTCGCGCGTGCGCAAAGCCTTTCGGTTCTGCCGGTCAACGTCTTTCTTCCGCCGGGCCAGAAGGCTGCAATGTTGTCGCTCACAAACTCCGGCGACAAGCCAACCTCGATCCAGGTTCGCGCTTACGATTGGAGCCAGAAGAACGATGAGGACCAGCTTACCGATTCGAAGGTGATCGTTGTGAGTCCGCCGCTGGTCACCATCCCGTCAAAAAGTACTCAGGTGGTGCGCCTGATTCTGCGTCAACTCCCGATAGGCGGCGAAGCTACGTATCGAATCATTCTCGATCAAATACCCGGACCCGGCGAACCGGGAGTGGTCCAAATGGTGCTGCGTCTTTCGATCCCGATTTTTGCTGCGCCTGCAATGAAGGCGACTCCGCGGGACCAGTTTCGTCTGGAGCGCGACGGGGAGAGGTTGTTCCTGGTAGGAGTAAACACGGGCCAAAGCCATGAAGCGCTTCACGACATTGTAGTAACGACGAACGACGGCCACAAACTTAATCCGAAGACAAAGGTATCTCCCTACCTTCTTGCCGGCGCCACCAGGCGCTGGGAGCTTGATGCGCAAGGGTATCTACCACAAGCAGGAGAATTCGTTAAGTTAACCGCCCATGGAATCGTTGGTGCCATCGATGTGCAGGTCGGCGTTACGGCTACGCCATAACACGGAACAATGTGTGGCGCGGTGGTTTCGTGTAGCTGCGGTATGGATTCTGACCTTTCCGGTAGCACAGCCCGTGTTAGCAAGTTCCGCAGCGGCAACGGACCGTCCCCCTGCCGCTGATCCGGCCAAGGTGGATCTCTCCGCTGCTAATTCCTCCTCCGCCGATCCGGACGGAATGGAACCTCCAGCCAACAGCGAGACCTTGCTTCTTGAGGTCATCGTGAACGGTCATTCCATCGGCAAGATCGGCGAGTTCGTTTTGCGCCGCGGAACCTTGTACGTGCGTCCGCAGGAATTGCGGGACCTGGGTTTTCGTGTCCCCAACGTTCGCGTCTCGCGGGATGGGCTTATCGCATTGAACGACTTGCACGGAATTAGCTGGCGAATCGACACCACAACGCAGCAGCTGCTCGTCACTGCCACTGACGCGGCTCTAGTGCCCAACGTGGTGCAGCCGGCACAAAGTGAAGCACCGGAGCGCCAGCGGCCCATCGAAAGCGGGACCGGGTTGACGCTGAACTATGACACGGTAGGAACATTCACTAACGGCCAGAACGGCGGAAGCGGATCGTTCGACCTGCGCAACTTTAGCCCATGGGGCATCGCAAGCTCCGATTGGATGACGTACGCCGGATCGACTCTCCATAGTTCGGGAACCAAGCCGATTGTGCGCCTCGATTCGGCGTACACGTTCGCCGATGTAAAATCGCTGCGACGCTACAGCGCAGGCGACTATATCGAGAGCGGCCTAAGCTGGTCCAGGGCGGTTCATATGGAAGGATTTCAAATCCGATCCGACTTCACCATGCGTCCCGATCTGATCACGTTTCCACTTCCAACTCTTAGCGGGTCCGCGGCTGTGCCATCGACCGTAGACGTTCTCGTAAACGGAAACCTGGCCACATCCAGCGAAGTGAGCCCTGGGCCCTTCGAAATCCCGCAGCTGCCGGTCATCTCCGGGGAAGGCACAATTACCATGAGCTTGACCAACGCTCAAGGCGGACAGGTTACCGTCACCCAGCCCTTTTACGGCGCCAGCACGCTGCTTGCCAAGGGCCTGCAGACCTTCGCCGGGCAAGCGGGCTTGGTCAGGCGAGAATGGGGTCTGTTGAGCAATGACTATGGAAAGATTGCAGGAACGGCCTATTATCGTCGCGGACTTTCACAGACTTTCACAATCGAGGCTGCGACGGAAACCACGCCGGGCGCGTTTACGGGCGGAGCGGGCGCAGCCGCGACCCTTTGGCATCGCGCCCTTGTCAACTTCGATGTGGCGGAGAGCGGAGGTTCTGCCGGAGCCGGCGAACTCTTGTCTGGAGGACTTCAGCACCAGGGAAGAATTTTCGGCATGGGCGGTTCGGCAAGCCTCGCCAGCCGCAACTATCGCGACGTTGCTGCTATGAATGGCTCGCCGGTTGCGCGCAAACAAGTCGGCCTCTTTTCCGGACTCACGTTCCGGCGCTTCGGTTCGCTGGCTGTAGCCTACGCCGGAGTAAGCGACAGCCCTTCTCCAGTGCAGGTGCCAAACACAGCGGCTGGAACGCTGCAATCCCAAGTTGTCACTGCTAACTTCTCGCACCAATTCCATCATGTTTCATTCTTTGCCACCGAGTTTCGGGATCTGGACACGGCCGGCTCCAGCGGCTTACAGGTAGGCATCTCCATTCCGTTGGGCAGGCGGAGTTCGGTTTCCGTCGGTGGTACCTCCAATGGCACAATTCAGGTGCAGGCGCAGCAGAGTGCGGTGGTAATCGGCGACTGGGGCTACCAGGCCTACGTTTCGGCCGGCGATGACGCGCAGGCATTTGGTATTGTGCAATATAAGTCAGCGGTGGGGCTTCTCTCGGCTGGCGTCAACAACTCCTCGGGGCAAACCACTGCACGCCTGGAATCGCAGGGCGCGCTTTCGCTGGTGGATAGAGGTCTCTTTCCATCGAACACTATCTACGACAGCTTTGCCATCGTGGACACGGCTCCGGTAAAACACGTCCACGTTTACCAGGAGAATCGCGACGTGGGAACCACCGACAACTCCGGACGTCTTTTGGTCCCCGACATGCGTTCCTTTGACGTGAATCATGTAGGCATCGAGCCCAAGGACGTTCCCGCCGATGCCGATCTGGCCCTCGACAAGCGCATAGTTCGGCCTCAAGACCGTTCCGGAGTCGTGATTCGTTTTCCCATTCAATTCAGTCGCGGCGCTCTTCTCAAGCTAGTCGACGCAACGGGACTCCCTATTCCACTCGGCAGCACAGTCACGCTGCTCGGCTCCAGCGCCGTTGCGCCCGTGGGTTACGACGGTGAGGCGTATCTGGAAGGCTTAAGCTCCCACAATAAGATTACCGTCGAGCTCGTAAACGGAAAGCACTGTGCGGCCATGTTCGACTACAAGCCGGTACCGGGCGATATTCCCACCATCGGACCTCTTCGCTGCCAGGAGGTCAAGCCGTGACGCGAAGGTGGTCATTGGCAGTTATGGTATTTGCCGCGCTGTGTTCGCATAAAGCGGAGGCGCAGACCTGTACGCTCGCCATAACTAGTCCTCTGAACTTCGGCACCTACACCGGCACGCAGATTCGCAGCACAACGCCTTTCACTGTAACCTGTCCAGGCCAGTCGTGGGATATCCCGCTCAACGCCGGAACGGGAGTGGGAGCGACAGAGACTCTGCGGTATCTGACCGGCCCCAATGGGGCAGAGCTTGGCTACGAGATCTATCGGGATGCAGCATACTCCGAGAACTGGGGCAATACGACGGGCACTGAAGAAACCGGTACAGGCAGCTATAACGGAACCATTTACGCTCAGTTGAACGCGAATCAAGTCGCCCCACCCGGAACCTACACCGATACCGTCGACTCTGCCACCACCCATTTCAGTCTCACCGTTGTCATTATGACGACGTGCACGATTTCTGCGAATCCGTTGAGTTTCGGAAATTACTCCGGAGCTGTCCTGCGCGCTACCACCAACCTTTCTGTTACGTGTACCGACACAACCCCATACAACGTAGGGCTTAACGCCGGCACCGCTACCGGAGCAACCGTAACCAACCGCATGATGACTGGACCAAGTGGAGCCCTGTTGAAGTATTCTCTCTACAGCAACTCCTCTTATACGACCAATTGGGGGAACTCGGCCGGAAGTTGGGTGAGCGGCACAGGCACCGGAGCTGCACAAACGCTCACGGTCTATGGGCAAATTCCGGCGAACCAGTATACAATTTCGGGAACTTACACCGATACCATTACCGCGACCGTGACCTACTGAGTGAGATCTTCGTGAGCGATATCTGAAGCTTTCATTTACCCGCAAGTTCAGCACTGAGGAGATCTCCGATTGCTATCTCGGTGAGTTGGCCGAGGCCGCGCCGCAGCGTGAGCGCTATCTAAACCCTATCTTGTGCGGCGGTGGAAGAGGTTGCACAGTTGAGGGATGAGGCAACGCAAGACGGAAGCGTGGGCGAAGTGGCGCGGGCTGCTGGATCGTGCGCAGGAGAAGCAACGCGCCGAAGCGCAAGCGCAGCGGGCCCGAGAGCAACAACAGCGGGCCGACGATCTGTATGTGGAGAATCTGCATTTACAGATGGAGCTCGGCCGCTTGAAGAAATGGTTTTATGGCCCGCGCGCGGACCGTCTCCAGTCCGAGGGCGATCTGGCGCAGATGCTGCTCGGCTTTGCCGAGGCGCTGGACCGCAAGCTCGTTAATCCGGACGATGTTCCGCCGCATACGGAGCCGGACGAAGAACTGCGGCGCGTGAAGCGGCGCAAGGGCCGCCGTCATCTGGCCAACTTCGATCGCCTGCCGGTCACGACACATGTCTACGAGTTGAGTGCCGAGGAACGGATCTGCCCGTGCTGCGGCATCGAACGCAAGGAGATCGGCCAGGAAGAGAGCTGGCAGGTCGAGTATTTCCCCGGCCACTTCGAGCGGATTCATCATGTGCGCAAGAAGTACGGCTGCGCGGTCTGCGAAACCAACGGCGACAACCCGCGCATCGAAGCCGCGGCCAAGCCGGAGACGGCCATCGACAAGGGGCTGGCCGGACCGGGGCTGCTGAGTTACATCGTCACCAGCAAGTTCGGCGATTACCTGCCTCTCTATCGCTTGGAAGATATCTTCGCGCGGCAAGGCTTCGAAATCTCGCGCGCCACGCAGTCGGTCTGGTGCGGCGACGTGGCCGATCTGGTCAAGCCGCTGTATGAGCTGATGAGCGACCAGGTGCGGGCCTCGCACGTAGTGGCCACTGAAGACACCGTCATGCCCATGCTGAGCCGCGAGAAATGGGCCAACACGCGCATGTGGGTGTATGTCGGCGACCAAGACCATCCTTACAACGTCTTCGACTTCACGCTGAGCCGCGGCCGGGACGGACCGAAGTACTTTCTCAAGGACTACAACCAGGTGCTTCTCGCAGATGCTTACGGTGGATACGACGGCGTGGTGGCCGGCAACGGCATGGTGCGCGCCGGATGCATGGCCCACTTACGGAGGAAATTCGTCGACGCGGAAAAGGCCGCTCCGGAGGTCGCGCGCGATGCCATCGATCTGCTGCGTGTGCTCTACGCCGTCGAGAAGCAGGCAAGAGATGCCTCTATCGCAGATCGTCTCCGTCTCCGACAAGATCGATCGGCTCCACTACTAACCACCTTGCGCGATAAGTTACTTGCATGGAAAGATCAGTTGCTGCCCAAGCATCCCATGGCCGAAGCCATCAACTACGCTCTCAGCCAATGGCAGGCACTCAACGTCTTCTGTTCTGACGGCGCGGCGCCCATCGACAACAATGTCTCCGAGCGCGAAATGAAACGTGTGGTCTTGAACCGAAAGAACAGCCTCTTCGTGGGCAATGCACGCGGCGGCCGCACTGCCGCGATACTTGCCAGTCTGACCTCCACCTGCCGCCACGACATCGATCCGCGGTTCCACTTCACGCAGCTGCCGACAAACCTCCCAACCATCTCTGTACGCGATCTCGCCGCCTGGCTCACCGATCGATGGAAGCTCGCGCAGGAGGCACCGCTCGCCAGCCTGCAAATCCAGGCCCCGCCGACTTCGCATCACCTGGGGTTGAGTTATCGCTCACGACCGAAGAGATGAAAGGCAATCAGTTGCGGATGTGCTTCTCCGCGCTGGCCTACACGCTGGTCGAGGCGCTACGCCGGTTGGCGCTCCAAGGCACCGAGTGGGCCCAGGCGCAGGTCGGTGAAAAAGCTCTTGCGGGTTCCCGGCTTGGCGCGGGCTTGTTGCCAAAGCGCTTGCAGGCAATCGCAGACCGTATGGAAGTTGAAAGCCAGCAGATTCGGCACCACCAGAAGCTGCGCCAGATACTGCTTGCCGCGCCCCAAGTTGTGCTCCAGGTTGTAGCCATGATTTTTGAGCACGTTGAAACTTTCGTTTTCGATCTTCCAGCGGGCGCGCGCACAGGCAGCGATTTCGGCCACATTTTCGTGGTGGATCGTTAAACTGGTCACGAACGCGCCGCGATAGGCGATCTTGCCTGCGGCATCGACGACCTCCAGGCCCAGCCATTGCACTGCGAGCGCATCGTCGCCGCCGCGGGCGTCAATCCAATCGACTACAAGTGGCGCGCTGGCTTGACCAAGGATTTTTATCCAATGCAGTTCCCGGCGCTCATCGGAGTCGATATGTCTGGAACCGTGGTCAACGCCGGCCCAGGGGTCGAAGAATTCACAGAAGGCAACCGCGTGTTCGCGATGGCAGACAACACGTACGCCGAGCTCTGCGTGGTCAAAGCAGATGCGCTCGCAGACATTCCCGAAGGCCTCGATTTGATCCAGGCGGCGGCTCTTCCGCTTGTGACCGTCACGGGCAACCAGCTCCTTTCGGCAACGGGAATCAAAGCGGGCCAGACTGTGCTCGTTGCCGGCGCCCAGGGAGGTGTCGGGCGTTCCGCAGTGTTCACTGCGAAGCACGTGTCGGCGCGACCGTGATCGCTGGTGTGTTAAAGAGGCAGATGGAGGAGGCGAAGAGCATCGGCGCAGATCACTTCGTCGCAACCGACGATGACACGGCGATTGCAAATCTTCCCCCTCTCGACGCGGTTGCCGGCGCCGTCGGTGGAAGAACTGCCGAGAAGCTCATGGCCAGGGTCAAGCCGGCAGGAGTCTATGCATCGGTTGTCGGGGCGCCACAGAACGCCTCGAAGTACCCATCGGTAAAGGTGGTGACGGTCTTCTCGAAATTCAACAGGGAAACTCTCGAGTTCATGGCCGAAGCAGTGCGAGATGGCAAGCTGGTGATCCCGATCGCCGAGAAACTCCCGCTCAGTCAAGCGGCCGAAGCTCAAGCAACGGCGGAAAAAGGTAGCGTCGGGAAGATCCTGCTGATCCCCTGACATCATTTTCCGGGGTTTCAACTCTGACGACGCCGGTAGCGCAGATAGAGATATGTCGCATTTTCCTTGATGCCGACAATTTGAAATTGAGGCGCAGAATCCGGCTCAAACTCCACCCCTTCCGCGATTGCGGGTCGAATCGCTCTTGCGGCCGGCGATTTGTGGCGACACCGTCAGCATGAGAGTCCGCACGAGCTTCATTCGATGCCCTTCTGGAAGTCCCGCGGTGGAACTATCGACCCCTGGCGCTAACCGTATGTCAGATCCGTGCTCTGCCCGACCTCGATAATATAGCCATCGGGATCGCGGATGTAGCAGCGGATCTCGCCGTATTTGGGTATCGGCGGCGTGATGAACTCGGCGCCCCGGCTTTTCCATAATTCATAGCACGCTTGGATATCCGCAACGCGGAAATTCATAAAGCTGTTGATATGATTCGGGTCGGGGACGCTCAGAATTACCGTCGGCTTATCCGGGGTCGGGCCGCCCCCAACATTCAGAATCATCCAGATGTTCGCAAGCTGAAGGTACGCGGGCGCGTTGCCGTCACCCATGCTCAGAATGCGACCGCCGAAGACTTTTTCGTAATAGTGAGCCGATCTCGCGATATCGGTGACGGTGAGAAAATACGCAATGCTGATCCCTTCTCGCGGGGGCATCTCATAGCTCTTTTGCTCAACTTGTACGGCGCTCATTGGCGACTCCAGGTTCGATACAGTGTCCGCCCGATTAAGTGTGCTGGCTGCGGTGCTCGCGATTGCTCTCCGGCCGGCGGCACCTCCGTTAAACCAGAAGCGGGATAACCGGTCTATTGGACGAAGGTATTGGCTCACACCAAGGTGCCGTCCAGGCACAACGCCCGCCGCCCTGAAAACTGGGGCATGCCAATACCTTCGTCCTATTGCGGAGTAGGGCCGGCGCCTGAGAGACTTTCGACGCGGCTTGGCACGCGCGGATTGGCTGCTGGCTCGGCAATTCGCAGAACGGTAGACGTCGTGTCAGGAAGCGAGGATGGATTGCAGTGAACAAAAATCGGCGCAGGATCGAGCCTGCTTCGAAGCCGAGCGGCAACGGGTGTGTGGAATGCCTGGCGTCACCGGATGGTTGGTGGTTTCATCTCCGCCGCTGCGCGGAGTGTGGCCATATCGGCTGCTGTGACAGTTCGCCGAGCCAACATGCATCCAGGCATGCGGCAGCGACAGGACATCGGATCATTGCCAGCTTCGAGCCCGGCGAGGACTGGTTCTACGATTACGAAACACAGAGGACGTTCGAGGGAGCGAAGCTCCTTCCGCCGCATTCACATCCGCGCAATCAGCCCGTTCCCGGCCCGGCAGGGAGGGTTCCAGCCGACTGGGAATCGCTCCTGCACTAGCCGGCAAATGCCCTGCTCGATCTCCCGCTCTCTATATCTCCGCCAGGGCGCGATGGACAAGATGGATCGAGATCGATCCTTCGCCAACGGCTGACGCAACCCGCTTCACGTTCCCTGCGCGGATGTCGCCGACTGCGTAAACAGCGGGCAAGCTCGTCTCGAGCATCTGCGGCGGCCGGCTGAGAGGCCACTTTCGCGGCGCGTCCGCCAGAACCGGATCCAAATCCCGTCCTGTAAGAACGAAGCCCTGCTGATCCAGGGCGACGCAGCCACGGAGCCACTCGCTGTGCGGTGACGCGCCCGCCATCACAAAAACGTGCCGGATCTCACGTATCGATTTCTTCCCCGACGATCGATCAATCCATGTGACGCGCTCCAGGTGCGAACCGCCTTCCAACAACTGAAGCTCAGCTTCCAGGTGCAGCTCGATTACTGGATGGCCCGTAATTCGCTGCATCAGATAGCGCGACATTGTTTCCGAGAGGGTTTTTCCGCGCACCAGCATATAGACCTTGCGCGCAGTCTCTGCCAAAAAAACTGCCGCCTGGCCGGCCGAATTGCCGCCTCCGATGACGATGACCTCATCGTCCCCGCAGAGTTGCGATTCCATGAATGTGGCCGCGTAATAAACTCCGTTCCCTTCGAACTGCTTCAGATTGGCAATGTTCGGCTTGTTGTATTGCGCTCCAGCCGCGATGATGACGCTGCGCGCCTGCAGTATGCTCCCGTTCTCCAGCGTCAGATGGTACGGCTTTCGATCGCAGTCGATCTTGGCCACTCGCTGACCCACCATCATCTGAGCGCCGAATTTTTCTGCCTGGACAACGGCGCGGCCCGTAAGTTTCAGGCCCGAGATGCCCGTAGGAAAGCCAAGGTAGTTCTCTATCCTCGAGCTCAAGCCGGCCTGTCCGCCGGGATTTTCAGCTTCGATCACGACAGCATCCAGGCCCTCCGAGGCGGCGTAAACCGCTGCCGCCAATCCGGCTGGGCCGGCGCCCACAATGGCGACATCCCGAATGCGCGATTCATCGACTGTGCCTGCGAAGCCCAGGCATTCCGCCAACTTTTGCGTCGTGGGATTCCGCATGACAGTCTTTCCGCTGCAGATCACAACCGGGATGTCGTCGATCTTCAGGCTGAAGCGATCGAGCAGTTCCTGAGCTGCCGTATCGCTGTCGAGATCGACGTATCTATGCGGATGTCCGTTACGAGTGAGAAACTCGCGCAGGCGCAACGTGTTCGCTGAGTGACGCGATCCCAGGATAATTACATTGCTCATGCCTTCGGTGATAAGCGTGAGGCGCCTCTGGATGAACGCACGCATGAAGATATCGCTCAGCTCGGCGTCTCTTGCGATCAGCGAGTGCAAGGCGTCTGCGCCGATTTCAAGAAACTCCCCGGGCTTGGCGACACGCCCGCGCGACAGGGAGCGGGCTCCGGAGATCAGCACCATTTCTCCGGAGAAACCTCCCGGACCAAAGGTCACCACTACCTGCTCGCCGGCGAGCCTCATCATGAGAATCTCGAGCTCTCCCGAGAGCACAACAAAGCAGGGTATTCCCTGCTGGCCCGCCTCGAACAGAATCTCTCCGGCCCGGACACTTCTCGCCTTGCCGTATGGCCGGATGCGGTCGATCTGGGCGGCGCTCAGGATGGGAAAGGCCTCGGCCTGCCCGTGAAGTGTGCTCGTCGATGGCAGCAATGGCTCGCTCACAGGTAAATGACCTCCCGCCAATGAATCGTTGCTTCCGAATGACCATGATCTTCTCATGTAGACTGTGCAAAATCCGGTCCTGCCCGATTCATGCAAAGGTATCGTCGATACTTTTGTCTAATTGCTCACCCCGTCCGCCTCTGGCGTAATCGCCACAGCACGGGGTGTACTTTGGTCCGGTTTCGAACACTTTCCCTGCATGGTAGAAACCGCATGTCTGACTCTACCGCGAAATCAATGAAACAAGGAGAGGAAGAAGAGAAGCTGGAAGCTTGTGCCGAGGTGAAACGCCTGACCGTCCTTACAGTTTTTATAGTAGTCGTCACACTGCTCGCCTTGCTGGCTCTCATAGCAGTTCACGCGCAGGGCTGGGAATCACGAAATGAGACGATGAAGTGCTCCCTGAAGTTCGGGTCCGCACATGCCCGGCATCGCAACGTCGAGGATCAAACATCTCGTGTGCGAGATTCCATCCGTCTCAAGGGATTCCTCGGCGGAACAGAATGTTTGAGGCGCAAAACCGAACTCCTTGAGCAAATCTTGAAGCGACTCCCTCACCGCTTCTGGCCTGCCCGATATTTTGTACCAGCGTGATTGTTAGTGTAGCGCAGCGGGAGAGTTAGATATCTGCCTGTCGCAGTAGTAAGCGGTGTGGGGAAGTGGGAAGCGTTCTTTGCTTTCCACT
>Ga0335078_10000634_pt1 | contig 54118 bp, 42 predicted proteins | sample Lox_Sample_32_FD_206711 | JGI IMG/M metagenome (GOLD analysis project Ga0335078, IMG submission 206711) | Soil microbial communities from Loxahatchee National Wildlife Refuge, Florida, United States - Lox_Sample_3.2 | ecosystem: Environmental > Terrestrial > Soil > Wetlands | place: USA... | reverse complement strand
AGCGGCGTCGGCCAGCGACGGAGTCTGCGCGGCCGTCCGGGGTTCGACGAGGCCGCCACTCCCGCTGGCGGGCGCCTGAGCCCCGTGGCGGTCACAGGGTCATCAGGAACCTCTCCGGGTCGCGGCCGGGGCGCGGGGGAGGCGGCGCGGCGGGATGGCCGACGCCAACGGCGCCCATCGGCTCCCATCCTGGCGGAAGGCCCAGCGAGGCCGCGGCAGCCCCCTGGCAGAACAGGGTGCTGGATACCCAGCAAGACCCCAGCCCTTCCACCGCCAGGGCGACCAGGAGGTTCTGCACCGCGGCGCCCATCGACACCAGGAACATCGAGCGCTCGGCGGTGCAGCGCCGCTGGTCCGGATAGCCGTGGGCGGCATCGGCGACCAGGCACGGCACGATGATCAGCGGAGCCCGGCGCAGCGGCTCGCCGCGACGCACCCGGCGGCTGATCTGCTCCTGCGTGAAACCGTCGCCGCGCAGGTCCGCGACCCACGCGGCGAGCATGTCGTCCAGCAGCGCGACCTTGGCCCGCCCCGACTCGACTATCGCGAACCGCCACGGCTCGCTGTGGTGCGGCGCCGGCGCCGTCAGTGCCGCCGCGATCGCCCGGCGGACCGCCCCGGCGTCGACGGGCTCGGCGGTGAACTCGCGCACGGTCCTGCGTTCATGCAGCACATCGGCGGCTCCCAGACGGAACAAGTCTTCCGTGGCTGGCCGGATCAGCGCCGCGGCGCCCGGGCCGTCCGATTCGGTCACCAGCTCGGCCAGGCCCCGCACGATCGCGACGGGCACCTGGGTGGTCTTGCCCTTGACCAGGTCGGCGGCGCCGGCGATCTCATCCCCCACGGCCGCGATCGTCACCTCGAGCGGGTTGCCGAACGTGTCGGCCTGGCCTCGGTGGTCGCGCAGTGGCGCCAGCCCGGCCGCCCCGATCGCGGCGTCGGTCTGCCCGATCCGCCACGGCCTGCCCATGGTGTCGGTGATGACGACCCCCACGCTGACCCCGCGCCGCTCGCTCAGCGCTTTGCGCAGTCGCCGAGCCGAGCCATCCGGGTCCTCGGGTAGCAGCACCACGGTGCCTGGCGCCGTATTAGAGCTGTCAACCCCGGCGGCCGCCTGCACCAGGCCATGCCTGGTCTCGACGATCCTGGTCTGGCCGCGCCGTGCGACCACCCGGACCGCCTCGGCGTCGATCGCGCGCTCACGGTCTTCGCGGATCACCCTGCCCTCCGCCTTGCTGACGATCTTCGACGTGATGACCACGATGTCGCCGTCCCGCAGGTCGGGAGCTGCCTGGCAGATGAGCTGCGCGAGATCGGCACCCGGCGCGATCTCCGGCAGCCCGCCGACGCCGGTGACCGTTAGCTGGCTCGGCATGCCAACTCCCCGGCCAGCGACAGGGCGGACCGGGCGATCTGCGCGGACGCTGCCAGGTCCGTCATGTAGAGCGGCAACGCCCTGACCGCGATACCGGCGAGCCGGGGGTCGTCGACCGCCGGCTTATCCTGATCGTCGACCAGCCAGCCGTCGAGCAAGCCGGCCCCGTAGTGCGCGGCGACCGCGGCGGCGGTCGCCTCGACGCCGATCGCGGCCAGGCACGCGTCGGCCATGCCCCGCACGGGCGCCCCGGCGATGATCGGCGAGACCCCGACGACGGTCTTGGCGCGCAGCGCCGCCTCGATCCCGGGAACCGCGAGGATGGTGCCGACACTGACCACGGGGTTGGACGGCGGGAGCAGCACGCAGTCGGCCGCTGCTATCGCCTCGAGCACCCCCGGAGCCGGGGCTGCTGCCTGCGCCCCGCTGAACGTGATCGCGACGGCCGGAACGGCGGCGCGCATCCTGACCCACCATTCCTGGAAGTGCACCGTCCGGCTACCGGCGTCACCACCGGCGTCGATCGTCACCCGGGTCTCGACCTGGTCGTCGGTCATCGGCAGGAGGGTGACGCCGGGCCGCCATCGCTCGCTCAGCGCCCTGGTGACGGCCGACAGCGGGGCGCCTGCCCGCAGCATGCTGGTCCGCGCGATGTGGGTGGCAAAGTCACGATCGCCCAGGGCGAACCAGCCAGGCCCCGCGCCGTAGGCCGCGAGCTCATGCAGGACCGTGAACGTTTCCTCGGCGCGTCCCCAGCCCTGCTCCTCGCTGATCCCGCCGCCGAGCGTGTACAGGACGGTGTCCAGGTCGGGGCTCACATGCAGGCCGAACAGGCTGATGTCGTCGCCGGTGTTGCCGATGACCGTGATCTCGGCGTCGGGAGCGGCGGCCTTCAGGCCGCGCAGGAAGCGTGCGGCGCCTACGCCGCCCGCCAGAACGGTGATGCGCATGCCGGCAGTCTCGCAACTGGCCGTGAGCCGCGTCCTGCTGGCCCCCGAAATGCCGGCCCGCGCCACCACGACCGGGCGCCGGGGCCGGGTGGCCAGCCTGGTTTGTCCTAGCTGCGGCGTGGCGTCACCCCCGGCTGCGCTGAGCCTGTGACCAGGGAAAATCCGTCCGGACTTTCCCGTCATCACGGTCAACCAGGTGGCCATTATCACGTATTCCCCTTGACGCAACGCAAGACACGCGGGTGTAATTTCATCTGTGTAATTCTCGCGCCCGAGGGGGTGGTGCGAGCCGACGGGGTTAACGGAGGGGCTGGAGGTGCGCTGTGGCTGACGTCATCGTCTCGCTGGTGCACGACGGGTTCGGCATCGACGCTGACGATGCCGGGGAGCTGGGCTGGCAGGACCGCGCGCTCTGCGCTCAGACCGATCCGGAAGCATTCTTCCCGGAGAAGGGAGGATCGACCCGGGAAGCCAAGAAAGTATGCCGAAGCTGCGACGTACGCGCCGAGTGCCTGGAGTACGCCCTGGAGCACGACGAGCGGTTCGGCATCTGGGGCGGCTTGTCCGAGCGTGAGCGCAGGCGGCTCAAGCGCCAGGCCATGTAGGCCGCCCTGGGCGAGCGGGCCGAGGCGGCCGTGCCCGGCGCCGGGCATCCGCTGGCCGAGCGGGGCCGGGGCCAAGCGTGGCATCTGGCCGTCCTGGTACTCCCCCTTCGCGTATTGTTCACGGGTACCACTGCCCTGCATGACCGGACCGCAAAGCCCTCCCGGCCGGTCGCCAGGTGACCCTCCCAGCACCAAGCGGACCCCACTTGTCGCCGAATGAGACCTACCCGCAGCACGTCGTCACGGCGGTAATCGTCGCCCATGACGGCGCCGCGTGGCTGCCGCGCGTCATCCAGTCGTTGCTCGACCAGACCAGGCCGCTGCAGCGCGTCGTCGCCGTTGACACCGGCAGCAGGGACCGCAGCGGGTCGGTACTCTCCGGCCTCCTCGGCCAGGGTGTGGTCTTCGGCATGGACCGGGGCACCGGCTATGGCGCGGCAGTGACGCGCGCGCTGCAGCACCGCGCCGCCAACGCGAGCGTTCCCGGCGCGGCGGGGATCCCGGGAGGGGGGGAGCGGGTGGAATGGGTATGGCTGCTGCACGACGACTCCGAGCCCGCGCCCGACGCCCTTGAGCAGCTGCTCCGCGGGGCGGCGGAGACCCGGTCCGCCGCAGTGCTCGGTCCCAAACTCAGGGACTGGTCCGACCGGCAGGTGATCCTCGAGGCTGGCATCACCATCGATACCGTCGGCCGCCGGATCACCGGCATCGAGCCGCGGGAGGTTGACCAGGGCCAGCACGATGGGGACCGCGACACGCTCGCCGTAGGCAGCGCGGGCATGCTGGTCCGGCGTGACGTCTGGGACCTTGTCGGCGGCTTTGACACGGGCATGCCGCTGTTCCGGGAAGATGTCGACTTCTGCTGGCGGGTCCATGCCGCGGGATACCGGGTCCGCGTGATCACCGATGCAATCGTCTACCACGTGGAAGCGTCCGCCCGGCGGAGGCGGCCGATCTCGGTCGCCCGGCGCCCGCACCAGCTCGACCGGCGCAACGCGATGCTGACCCTGATCGGGAATCTTCCCGGGGTGCCGATGCTCGCGTCGGCGGCAGGGAGCCTGACCGTCTCGATAATGCGCGCGCTGTTCTTCCTGGTGGCCAAGCGCCTCGCCGCAGCGCTGGACGAACTGGCCGCCGTCGGCTCGGTGCTCGGCCATCCGGTCAGCCTGCTGGCCCTGCGCCGCCGGAGGGCTCGAGGCCGGCGAGCTGCCTACGGGCGGCTGCGCCGCGAGCTGCCGCCTGGGCGGTCGCTACGTCGGATCGCCGAATTCGCCGCGGCGGCCCTGTCGAAGTCTGGCCAGGTCGACACGGCTGGCACGCACCACGCGACCGACGACCCGGACGAGGCCGACTTCCTGCTGACCGATACCGGGATCGTCCAGCGCGTTCTGACCAACCCTGGCGTGCTGGTGTTCCTCGGCCTGACCGTGGTATCCCTCATCGCCGACCGGGCCCTGCTCGGCTCGGGACCGCTGGGCGGCGGCGCGCTGGTCCCGGCGTGGGGCGGTGCCGCCGACCTGTGGCACGAATACCTGCAGGGCTTTCACCCCGTGGGAATCGGCTCCGGCAGCAGCGCGCCCCCGTACCTGGCCATCATGGCCACGCTGGCCACCCTGCTCGGCGGTAAGCCGTGGCTGGCCGTTGACGTGATCCTGCTCGGCTGCGTGCCGCTGGCCGGCATCTGCGCATTCCTCGCCGTGCGGAAGGTCACGCGGTCCACGCTGGTCCGGGTTTGGGCAGCGGCCTCGTACGCCCTGCTGCCGGCTGCCATGGGCGCGATCGCGGCCGGCCGGATCGGTACCGCGGTCGGGTTCGTCCTGGTGCCCGTGATCGCCCTGCTGGCCGGAAGGATGCTGACCCAGCAGGGCCGCCGTGCCCGCCGGGCCGCCTGGGCCACCGCATTGGCCGTGGCGATCGCCGCGGCATTCGTCCCGCTGGTCTGGGTCGTTGCCCTGGCCGCCGCCCTTGCTTTCGGCGTCGCCCGGCCCGCCATGTGGCGCAACCTGGGCATCGTCGCGGTCGTGCCGCCGGTCCTGCTCGTGCCCTGGACTTTTCAGGCCGCCATGAACCCCGCCGCGCTGCTGCTGGAGGTCGGCGTGCAGCAGCCTGGCCTGGCCGCGGCCGACCTGTCCGCTCGGTCCCTCATGCTGCTCAGCCCAGGCGGCCCCGGCCTTCCCCCGGCATGGGTGACCGCCGGGATCGGCGTGGCAGCAGTTGCTGCGCTGCTGTTGAGCAGGCGCCGAGCGCTCATGATGGCCGGCTGGGGGATCGCGCTGTCTGGGCTGCTCGCCGCGGTTGCCGTGAGCCGCACCACGGTGACGCCAGCGGCGGGTGAGCCGGCCGTATCGGCGTGGCCGGGGGTGGCACTGCTGATCGCTGCGACGGGCCTGCTGCTCGCGGGCGCGACCGCGGGCGATGCGCTACCCAAAAAGGTGACCGGCCTTGGCGCCGAGAAAGGCGCTGGCCGGATGCCTGGCCAGCGCGGACCGCGCACGCTGCGCGGCACAGGCGCGGTGGTGCTGGCTATCGTCGCTTCCTCGGCTCCGGTGCTCGCCGCCGCATCCTGGATGATCAGCGGCGTCCGCGGGCCAGTCGGACCGGTGTCGGGCCCCGTCGTGCCCGCTGTCGTCTCGGTCTCCTCGAGCAGCGGCCTGCAGGCCAGGACGCTGGTGCTGCGCTCGCAAGGCGGCCAGGTGAGCTACTCCCTGCAGCGCGGGACCAGCCCGTCGCTCGGAGATCCTGACCTGGCCCCGGTTCCAGCCGCTCAGCGCGCGTTGACCACCGCGGTGGCCGCCCTGGTCGCCCCGAATGGCGGCGAGGCAGTTGACCAGGGGCAGCAGCTCGCGCACTTCGACATCGGCTTCGTGCTGCTGCCTGCCCCGGTGGATCAGGGCCTGGCGCGGCTGCTGAGCGGCGTCGCAGCCCTGCGGCCGGTCAGCGCCACCTCCTCCTTCGACCTGTGGCGAGTGACCGACCTGTCCGCTCGAGTCCTGGTGGCGGAGCCCAACGGGACACTGGCGAGCGTGCGGTCCGGGCAGGTCGGCGCCTCCGCGCCGGCGCCCGCTGCCGGGGGCACGATTGAGCTGGCCGAACCGATCGGGGGATGGGAGGCCACGCTGAACGGGAAGCCGCTCACCCGGGTGGCCTCGCCAGCCGGTAGCTGGGCGCAGGCTTTCCGGCTTCCTGCTGGTGGCGGCACGCTCGACATCAGCCACAAGCAGACCGGCCGCGATCTGCTCCTGGTCTTCGAGGTCCTGGCGGTCCTGGTGGTGGCCGTCCTGGCACTCCCCGGGTCCAGGACCGCGGCGGAAGACAGCGCACCGGCCGCGGCTGGTTCCCGTGCCGCGTCCAGGTCCCGGTCTGCGGCAAGAGCTGCGTCCGGGTCCCGGTCTGCGGCAAGAGCTGCGTCCGGGTCCCGGTCTGCGGCAAGAGCTGCGTCCGGGTCCCGGTCTGGGGCCGGTTCCCCGTCCCGGGCCGGTCCTCGGTCTGCGGCCGGGTCAGGTGCGGCGGCCAGAGCCGGGGCCGGCGGTCCCGGCCCCTCACCCGGCCCGGGAGCGGAGGGCGGGACGGCCAGCGGGGGTCGCGGGCTCCAGGGCGGGCGACAGACTCGCCGTCCCCTCGCCCGGGCGGCGCGCGGGCGGCGCGACCGGGAGGCTCCCCAGGCCGCCCGGCGGGACCGCCGGGGCGAGGAGAAGCGAGGCGCAGGACCGGCCCGGGGGCCCGACACCGCACGGGAAGGTGGAGCCGCGCCACGGGAAGGTGGCAGGCCGGCTCAGCGGTCGGCATGGCCCGGCGACGGGCAGGACGGCAGGCGCGCGGCCTGGCCGGCTGATGAGCCGTCCGGTGCGGGCGGGCCGTGGCAGGCTGACGCGCAGCTCAGTCCGCGGACGCCTTGGCCCTCAGATGACCAGGGTGGCTGGCCCGCGCCGCAGCAGTCATCTGGGTGGCCGTCCGGGGGCAGCGACGTGCTCGACCCGCTGCCGCCTGCCGGCGATGGCCGCTACCAGCGGCCCCGATCACAGGATGACGAAGAGTCGGCTGGATGGCCGGTCCGGGATCCCGACTCCGGGGGGGACATCTGGTGAAGCGCCTCGTCGCGAACAGGTACGTCCTGGCCCTGCTGGTGATCACAGCGCTGGCGGCCGAGTTCGGCCTGGCCAGCGTCAGCCGTTCCGCTGCTCTCACCGCGGGCCCGCGGGCACTCTCCACAGCGCGGGTGGCCGTGTCCGCGGCGCTGCGGGCATGCCCGGCGCCGGGCTCGACGGGTGCTACCGCGTCCGGCTTGGCGCTGGCCGCGGCATCATCGGGCAGCGGGCGGGCGGCGGTGACCCGCTTGTCCCCGGCGGGTGTCACAGCTGCGCAGGCCCCCCTGCGCGTTCTCACGCAGCCGGGGCGCCTATCGCTGGTGAGCGTGTCCGCTGCCCCCGTTCTGGCTCATGGGTCGAATGCCGGCACGACTGGCAGCGCGGCGGCGACCGGCCCGGCGCGAGGCGGCGTGATGATCCAGGCCAGCGGCTCGATGGCGCGCGGGCTCGAAGCCGAGCAGACGAGCGCTGGGGTGGCCACGGCGCAGTGCCAGGGGCCGGGCACCGATTTCTGGTTCGTCGGTCCGGGCCAAAAATCGGTCGCCGATATCCAGCTCTACCTGATGAACACCGACAGCCAGGCGGCTGACGTGACCGTCCAGATCCTCACCGACAGCGGGCCGATACTCGGCAGCTCGGACGCCGGGATCGGTGTGCCGCCGCACGGGATGGTGGTTCAGTCCCTGGCCAGCCTGGTGCACGGGTCCGGGGTGGTCGCGCTGAACGTGACCACCAGCGTCGGCCGGGTGGCCGCGGCGGTTCTGGAGACCTCTAGCGGTCGCGAGCCGGGGGCATGGCTGCCCGCCGCGGAGCAGCCCGCCACGAGCCAGGTGCTGCCGGGCCTGCCCGCGACGCCGGGGGGGCGGGAACTCTACGTCGCGGTACCCGGCGCAAACAATGCCGAGATCAAGGTGACCGCGGTCACCGAGAGGGGCTCGTACCAGCCCACCGGCGGCAGCGGAATCGACCTCCCGGGCGGGTCGGCGGTCATGGTGGCGCTGCCTTCGCTCGGCGGGATCCCGGCCGCCATCCAGATCTCGTCCAGCGTGCCCGTGACAGCCTCAATGAGCGCGTCGGGCGGAGCGCCCGGAGCGCCCGGTGCCTTCACCGCCGCCGCCGCCGCGGTCCAGGAGCAGGGCGTGATCGCCGGCAACCCGGCCTCGGGCGGGTCCTGCGCGCTGGTCATCTCCGCTCCCCGGGCCGCCGCCCAGGTCAGCGTGGCGGAGCTGACGGCCGACGGCCAGGCCAGCGTCCCCGCGCGCACGGTGCCGGTAGCAGCCGGACACACCGTCGTCGTCACGCTCGCCCCGCCGCGTCAGGCGGGCCGGTCGTCGCCGTTCGCGGTCGTCGTTACCCCGCTCGCGGGGTCAGGGCCGGTTTACGCCGGCCGGGTAGTTACCCGCAACGCCGCGGCGAGTTCCATCCTCGTGGTGCCCAGTTCGCTGACCTGGGTTCCGCTTCCGGCTGTCCGCAGCTCGGTGACGACGGCCCTTCAGTCTTCCTCCGGGTAGCCCGGGTCCACCGCCTGGGGATCGACCCCGAGCAGCCGCGCGAACTGCTCGACAACCACGTCGAGCACCAGCTCACCCAGGTCATCCTCGTCGTCGGCGCGAGCCATCAGCGGGCGCCGGTAGAGCACGATGCGGGCCGGGCGGGGGGGCCTGCCCGGCTCTGCGGCGGTGGCCGATCCGGGGTCAAGCCGGGCCAGAGGCACGGGTTCCGGCTCGTCATCCGGCAGCTCGGCAGCGGGGATCTCCTCGACCGCGAACTCGACCCTGGACAGCTCGTCCTCCCAGCGTGGCCCGAGCCGCGCCACGGCTTCCAGGACCAGGTCGTCAAAACGCTGTGCCCGGCTCCGGTAGAACGGCACGTCCTGCGGGGTGAGCGTGCCCCGCAGGCCCCGGCCGCGAAGGTCCCGCCGCCTTATCCGCGCCGCCCTCCGCCCTCCGGGCGCCCGGCCGCCATCGTTCACAGATACTGAGCGTATCCGGTTCGGCCCGGCCGGCGAGGGGCAGTCAAGACACGATCGTGCAGAGTGCCCCGGGTGATGGCGTTACTGCCCGCGGATCGATACCGTCAGCCGTTGTGAGCGACCTACGCGATCCCGCCTGCCGCGGGACGCGCTCGCCCGCTGTCGGCGCGGTCGCGAGGGAGGCGGGCTGTTGAGTCCTCGTCGCTGCAGCAGGCCCGCATGCAAGCAGGCCGCCGTGCACACGCTTACCTACGTCTACCGGGATTCAACGGCCGTGCTCGGCCCGCTCGCGGCCTACGTCGAACCGCACTGCTACGACCTGTGCGCCGCCCATGCCGACCGGATGACCGTGCCCATAGGCTGGGAGGTGCTCCGGCTTCCGGACGGTCCCGCCGAGGAGCAGGTGGACGATCTGGAGGCGTTGGCTAACGCGGTCATGGAGGCCACCACGCCGCGCCCGGCCGGCGAGCCCGTCGGCCAGGGGGTCGAGGTCGGTCGGCGCGGGCACCTGCGGGTGCTGCGTTCTTCGCCGCGCGACACCGGGAGGCTCCGCTAGGACGGTAGGCTCGGTGTCCGTCTATCGCGGCCATGCGTGTCGCGACGGGGATAACCCGGCGAAATCCGGGTGCATCCATGGGCGGGAGGCAAGCCTCAGTGGCCGAGTACGCGAAGATCTTCAAGGCATACGACATCCGCGGAACGGTGCCCGACGAGCTTGATGAGAGCGTGGCCGAGGCCGTGGGCGCGGCGTTTGCCCGGCTGACCGGGGCATCGGCCGTCGTGACCGTGCACGACATGCGGACCTCGTCGCCGCCGCTCGCTGAGGCGTTCGGGCAGGGCGCGGCCGCTCAGGGAACTGACGTGGTGTCCGGCGGGCTGGGCTCGACCGACATGCTTTACTACGCGAGCGGCAGCCTGGGCATCCCGGGGGCGATGATCACTGCAAGCCACAACCCGGCGAAGTACAACGGGATCAAGCTCTGCCGGGAAGGGGCGAGGCCGGTCGGTTCCGAGACCGGGCTCACCGAACTCGCCGCGATGATCGGGGCCGGGGTGCCTGCCAGCGCCGCCGCGCCCGGGGTCATCACGCAGCGCGACCTGCTGTCCGGGTACGCGGCGCATCTCAAGACCCTCGTGGACCTGTCCGGCATCCGCCCGCTCAAGGTTGCCGTGGACGCGGGGAACGGCATGGCCGGCCACACGGTGCCGAAGGTGTTCGAGGGGCTGCCGATCACCCTCGTCCCGCTCTACTTCGAGCTGGACGGAACGTTCCCGAATCACGAGGCGAATCCGATCGACCCGAAGAACCTGGTCGACCTGCAGCAGGCAGTCATCAGTTCCGGCGCAGACATCGGCCTTGCCTTCGACGGCGACGCCGACCGGTGTTTCGTCGTTGACGAGCGGGGGGAGATCGTCTCGCCTTCCGTGCTGACCGCGCTGATCGCGGTAGCCGAACTGGCCAGGGAGCCCGGCGCCCCGGTCATCCACAATCTGATTACCTCACGGGCTGTTCCGGAAATCGTGGCCGCTCATGGCGGTATCCCGGTGCGGACACGGGTCGGGCACTCCTTCATCAAGGCGGAGATGGCGGCGACCGGGGCGATCTTCGGAGGCGAGCATTCCGGGCATTTCTACTTTCGCGACTTCTGGTTCGCCGACTCCGGGATGCTGGCCGCACTGCACGTGCTGGCCGCGCTCGGGTCGCAGGACGGCCCCCTGTCGCCGCTGTTGTCGCAGTACGCCAGGTACCGGGCGTCCGGCGAGATCAACAGTGAAGTCCGTGACACCCAAGGCGTCACGCAACGGGTCCGAGCCGCCTTCGAGGGCCGCAGCGGCGCGTGCCTAGACGAGCTGGACGGCCTGACCGTAACCTGCGACGGCTGGTGGTTCAACCTGCGCCCGTCGAACACCGAACCCCTGCTGAGGCTCAACGTCGAGGCACCCGACGAGGCGACCCTGGCCAACGTCCGGGATCAGGTCCTGCGTATCGTGCACCATGACCGCGATTAGGCGGGGCGCCGTGCTGTTCGACCTGCGACACCGAGGAGACATGGTGAAGATCGACGACTGGCTGCTCGATATCCTTGTCTGCCCCAAGTGCCATGCGCCGCTGCGCGCCGACCAGGAGGCCAGCGAGCTGGTCTGCACCGGGGCAGACTGCGGGCTGGCCTACCCGGTGCGCGACGACATCCCTGTCATGCTTGTCGACGAGGCCCGCGACCCTGCCAGGGGCTGACCGCGGCCGGGCGACCGATCCCCGATCGCCCGTGAGCGCCCAGCGTCGCAGCGGCCCTGGCCCCGGCCAGCGTGGCGGCGGCCCCGGCCAGCGTGGCGGCGGACCCGGCCCCGGCCAGCGTGGCGGCGGCCCCGGCCAGCGTGGCGGCGGCCCCGTCGAGCGTGGCGGCGGACCCGGCCCCGTCGAGCGTGGCGGCGGCCCCGGCCCCGTCGAGCGTGGCGGCGATGGCCCTGGCGGCGATGGGCCTGGCAAGAGCGGCGGCCCCGGCCCTGGCGGCGGTAAGAGGACAGTGCTGGCGGCCTTCGCGGCTAATCTCGGCATCGCGGCGACGAAATTCGCCGCGTTCATGATCACCGGATCTGCGTCCATGCTGGCCGAGTCCGTCCACTCCGTCGCCGATTCCAGCAACCAGGCTCTGCTGCTGATCGGCCGGAGCCGGTCGCGGCGCGAGGAGACCGAGGAGCATCAGTTCGGTTTCGGCTCGGAACGCTATTTTTACGGCTTCCTCGTGGCAGTGGTGCTGTTCACTGTCGGGGCCGCGTTCTCGGTCTACGAGGGCGTGCAGCGGATGTCCCATCCGGAGCGGCTGGATTCGCCGGTCGTCGCCCTGGTGGTGCTGGCCATCGCGGGCGTCCTGGAGGGATTCTCGTTCCGTACCGCGGTCGTCGAGTCGCGGCAGGCGGGCGGCGCGCGCGCCTGGCAGCGTCTCGCTCGCTTCATTCGCCGCGCCAAGGCGCCCGAGGTGCCCGCCGTTCTGCTCGAGGACTCCGCCGCGCTGACTGGTCTGGTACTAGCCCTCTGTGGGGTGCTGCTGACCTGGTTCACCGGTAACGACCGGTGGGACGGGGCAGGCTCGGTGGGGATCGGAGTCCTGCTCGGGTTCGTGGCGGTGGTCCTGGCCATCGAGATGAAGAGCCTGTTGATCGGTGAGGCCGCCAGTGCCGAGGTGGAGCATGCCATCGTGGCGGCCCTGGAGGACGGTCTCGAGGTGGAGCGTGTCATCCACCTGCGCACCCTGCATCTGGGCCCCGAGACGCTCCTGGTGGCCGCGAAGATCGCGGTGAGCCGTGACCAGAGCGCCGCAGCCGTGATTGCCGGCATCGACAGCGCAGAACGCAGGGTCCGGGAAGTGGTGCCGATCGCCGAGCTGATCTACCTGGAGCCCGATCTTTACCAGGAATCACGCGCGGACCTCACCGATCCCGCGATACGGGCAGCCCGCCGCTCCCTCGCGCGGTTCGCCGGCGGTTCCGTCGTCCGCGCCGCCCGCCGGGGCCGTCCCAACTAGCGCCCCGCCGCGACACCGGCTGACACCGGCTGACACCGGCTGACACCGGCTGACACCGGCTGACACCGGCAGTGATCGAGTCAGCGGGAGCGGGGCGGGGGGTACGGGCGACGGGACATGCGCAGGAGGCGGAGCGCTCGCTCCTGCTCGAAGTCCAGCGCGCGGGCGGCCGGCGGCTGGATGCGGCCGATTCGCCTCCCGAGCTCGGCGACCTCGGCCCGGACCCCGGGCTCGGTGAGCACGCGGAGACCGAACGCAAGGGCGGCGGGGGTCACGTCGTACCTGCGCTCGATCGCCAGGGCAAGCGCGACCGCGCCCAGATCATGGTCGCCGAACTGCCGGTGCGGCGCGGCCGAGGCCGGCAGCGGCCGCAGGCCGGGAAGCAGGCCCAGGGAATCCCGGTATCGGAGCATTCGCGGCGAGGTGCCGAGGCGCCGCGCAGCCTCGGATATGCGCATGAGACTGAATCTTACAATCTCTTGTCAGAAACGGGGCATCAGCCGTGCGGGCACCGGCACCTGTCCCGTAGCGTCGGGGTGTCATGACGAAGAGATCACACGCCGGAGGATCAACTCGATGCCCACCGAAGCCGTCCCGTTCAAGGTCGCTGACCTGTCGCTAGCCGAATTCGGCCGGAAGGAGATCCGGCTTGCCGAGCACGAGATGCCGGGACTGATGACAGTGCGGCAGGAATTCGCCAGCTCCCAGCCGCTGCGCGGGGCAAGGATCACCGGGTCGCTGCACATGACCATCCAGACGGCGGTGCTGATCGAGACGCTGGTGGCTCTCGGCGCTCAGGTCCGCTGGGCGAGCTGCAACATCTTCTCCACCCAGGACCACGCGGCGGCAGCGGTCGCGGTGGGCCCCGATGGCACCGCGCAGGACCCGAAGGGGATCCCGGTGTTCGCCTGGAAAGGAGAGACCCTGCCCGAGTACTGGTGGTGCACCGAGCAGGCGCTGACGTGGCCGGGGGAGTCCGGGCCGAACATGCTGCTGGACGACGGCGGGGACGCCACGCTGCTGGTGCACAAGGGGGCGGAGTTCGAGGCGGCGGGCTCCGTGCCCGAACCTGCCGATGACGACCCCGAAGAATGGCAGGTGATCTTGTCTGTGCTGCGTGCCTCCCTGGCCGCCGACCCGCGCAAGTGGACCGCCGCCGCCGGCGAGATCAAGGGAGTCACCGAGGAGACCACGACCGGGGTGCACCGGCTGTACGAGATGGGCTCGGCAGGCACGCTCAGGTTCCCGGCGATCAACGTGAACGACTCGGTGACCAAGTCGAAGTTCGACAACAAATACGGCTGCCGGCATTCGCTGGTCGACGGGATAAACCGGGCGACCGACGTTCTGATCGGCGGCAAGGTGGCCGTGGTGTGCGGCTACGGTGACGTGGGCAAGGGCTGCTCGGAGTCGCTGCGCGGCCAGGGCGCACGGGTGATCGTCACGGAGATCGACCCGATCTGCGCCCTTCAGGCGGCGATGGACGGCTTCCAGGTCGCACGCCTGGAGGACGTGGTCGCCACCGCTGACATCTTCGTCTCGGCGACCGGCAATTTCCACATCATCGCCGCCGAGGACATGAGCCGCATGAAGCACCAGGCGATCGTCGGCAACATCGGCCACTTCGACAACGAGATCGACATGGCAGGCCTGGCTCGCCTTCCGGGCGTCCGCAGGAACAACATCAAGCCACAGGTGGATGAGTGGATCTTCCCGGACGGTCACTCCGTGATCATCCTGTCCGAGGGCCGGCTGCTGAACCTGGGCAACGCCACCGGGCATCCCAGCTTCGTGATGTCGAACAGCTTCACCAACCAGGTCATCGCCCAGATCGAGTTGTTCACCCGGAGTGGCGAATACCCGCTGGGCGTCCATGTGCTCCCCAAGCACCTGGACGAAAAGGTGGCCCGGCTGCACCTCGACGCGCTTGGCGTTCGGCTCACCACGCTCACCAAGGAGCAGGCCAGCTACATCGGCGTGCCGGTCGAGGGTCCCTACAAGCCGGACCACTACCGCTACTGAGCATGTCCGGGTCACCGCCGCCCACCTTCGCGTCCGAGGTCGCCGATCCGGGCCAGGCCGCCGCGGGCCTGGCCCGGATCGGATGGGCGCAGCGGGCCATGCCCGTGCTGGGCCTGATCCGGGATTCCTTCGAGCGGGAGCAGCCGTTCGCCGGGCTCGCGGTCGCTGCCTGCCTGCACGTGACGGCGGAGACCGCGGTGCTGGTGAACGTGCTCACGTCGGGCGGAGCGCGGCTGCACCTGGCCGCGTCCAACCCGCTGTCCACCCAGGACGACATAGCGGCGGCCCTGGCAGCCTCCGCCGGCGTCACCGTCCATGCTCGCGCCGGGGTAGACCGGGGCACCTATTACCAGCACATCCACCGGGTGCTGGATGTCGCTCCCCGCCTCGTCATCGACGACGGATGCGACCTGGTGAACATCCTGCACACCGAGCGTCCCGAACTGCTCGCCGGGGTACACGGCGGCTGTGAGTCCACCGCGAGCGGGGTGGCCCGACTGCGGAGGATGGCGGCCGAGGGCACGCTCGCGTTTCCGATGGTGGCGGCGAACGCGTCGCCCACCCGGCGCATGTTCGACAACTTCTGCGGCACCGGGCAGTCGGTGATCGACGGCATACTCCGCGCCACGAACACCCTGCTGGCGGGCAAGGTGGTGGTGGTAGCCGGCTACGGTCCCTGCGGCAGCGGGATCGCTGAGCGCGCCCGGGGGCTTGGCGCGCAGGTCATCGTCACCGAGGTTGACCCCGTGCGGGCACTGGACGCGCTCATGCACGGGTTCGGGGTGCTGCCGATGGCGCGCGCGGCCGCGCTCGGGCAGGTGTTCATCACCGCGACCGGCTCTCGTGACGTGATCGGTGCCGGGCACTTGCGGGTAATGCGCGACGGGGCCATCCTGGCCAACGCCGGGCACTTCGACGTGGAGGTCGACGTGCGGGCCCTCGCCGATCTTGCCATCGCGGCCCACCCCGCCGTCCGCCCGCACGCCGACGAGTATCTCCTGGCCGACCGGCGGCGGCTGATCCTGCTGGCCGAGGGCCGGGTGGTCAACCTGGTCGCCGCGGAGGGCAACCCCGCCGCGGTGATGGACCTGTCGTTCGCGGTTCAGGCGCTGGCACTCGCCTGGCTGGCCGGGAGAGGGGGCCGGGGCAGGCCTGGCCCGAAAGAGGGCCGGGGCGGCGGAGAATCGGTCCTGCCGCCTGGCGTGCACGAGGTGCCGACCGAGATCGACGCCCAGATCGCCACGCTCGCGCTCGCCTCGCTCGGTGCCGAGATCGACACCTTGACTCCCGGCCAGGAGGAATACCTCGAATCCTGGCGACAGGGATCCTAGCCCGCGCCAGCTAACGGGCTTCCCCGGGCCGGGCGGGCAGCGAAATCCGGGACTTTCCGGTTCTGGAGCCGTGCGCCGGGGCGGCCGTGTCGTGCTCGACGACCTGACGTTCACCATCGCACGGGGCCGGTCACGGGCCTGCTCGGGCCGAGCGGCTGCGGCAAGACCACGCTGATGCGCACCCTGGCCGGCGTCCAGGTGATCACCGCGGGGCGGGTGACGCTGCTCGGCCTTCCGGTCGGCGACCCGCGGTTGCGTTACCGGGTCGGATACGCCTTCCAGGATCTCGCGGTCTACACCGACCTCACCCTGGCCGAGAATCTCCGCTGGCTACGCTGGCGGCGCGAAATCGCCCGGGCTGTCAGGCTCCCGGGCGGTTCCGGCGGGGCCGGGCGTACCCGGGTACGGCGTCCCCGGGTACGGCGCCCCCGGGTACGGCGCCCCCGGGTACGGCGCCCCCGGGTACGGCGCCCCCGGGTACGATGTCCCCGGGTACGATGTCCCCGGGTACGGCCCCGGGTACGGCCCCGGGTACGGCCCCGGGTACGGCCCCGGGTACGGCGAACCTGGGTACGGCGCAGCGGCTCCGGCTTGCCGCGCCTGCGTCGCCAGCCGTGCCATTTCCCGCAGCCGCCGCACGGCGAGCACGGCCGACAGGAACGCTGCCGGGGGAGTGCCCGGTGGCGGGGGCGGGGTGACCTGAGCCGCCACAGCTGCCGCGATCCGCTGGCCGAACTCCTCCCTGGCCGCCGGGGTCAGTTCGTAGAAGCGGCGCAGATAGCTGGCGGCCTGCTCGGCCGTCTGGTCGTTCAGCCGGGACAGCTCAAGCGTCTGGGCCCAGCCTGCCAGCGGGGGCGGCACTGCGGCGAGTGGCTCGGGGAGGCTCTGCCTGCGCGGCAGCCGTTCCTGGATCACGAACGTCCCGGCGAAAAGGTCACCGAGGCGCTTGCCCCTGGCCGACAGGAGCGAGCAGATCAGCGCTGGCGCGCCGGTGAACATCCAGATCTCCACGACTGACGCCAGAGCCCGCATGAGCGCCTGCCGGAACCGCTCAGGCCCGCCGTCATCGCCGACCACCCGCAAGCCCAGCGCCATCTTCCCCAGCGACCTGCCCCTGCTGAGGGTTTCGAAGGCGGTCGGGTAGCCCACGATGATCAGGACCACCGCCGTGAGCGTCACGGCGCCCACCGACGCCGCGTTGAGGTGCGAGACCGTCCGGGCGATGATCAGAAAGAGGGTGATCACCATCACGACCTGGACGGTCATGTCGATGATGATGGCGAGCATGCGGCTGGGGAACCGGGCGCATGGGACGTCGAGGACGACGGCCTCGCCAGTGACCACATCGGTCATGGCTGTCCCTCCGGTTCGGGCCTGCGGTGCAGGCAAAAGGTTATGCCAGTTTTCTGGCGGTAATCTCCTCTCGTGGATTTGGACGCCTTCGTCGCCGCGCACCAGGCGGGATGGGACCGGCTTGACCGTCTCGTGGCCCGTCGGCGCCGCCTGTCCGGCGACGAGATAGACGAACTGGTCACGGCCTACCAGCGGACCGCGACGCACCTGTCCGTGGTGCGCACGTCGGGGCACGACCCGGCGCTGGCGGCGCGGCTGTCCACGCGGGTCGCCCGAGCCCGCTCGGCTGTCACCGGCGCGCATTCTCCGGCATGGCGCTCGGTCGGGCGGTTCGCCGTCGTGTCCTTCCCGGCCATGGCCTACCGGGCCCGCTGGTGGTGGCTGGCCACGGCGACCGGATCGCTCCTGGTCGCGCTCGTCATGGGTTGGTGGATCGCCAGGTCGCCGGCGGTCCAGGCCAGCCTGCTTCCGAAGGCGGAGGCCGCGCATCTGGTGAACCGCCAGTTCCGCGATTATTACTCGCAGTACGCCGCTACCTCGTTCGCGGCCAAGGTCTGGACCAACAACGCCTGGGTAGCGGCCGAGGCGCTGATCTTCGGGATACTCCTCGGTGTGCCCACCGTGCTCGTGCTCTTCGAAAACTCGGCCAACATGGCGGTCGACGGCGGGCTGATGTTCGCGCACGGCAGGGGAGTGGAGTTCTTCGCGCTGATCCTGCCGCACGGGATGCTCGAGCTGTCCGCGGTGTTCCTCGCCGCGGCCGCAGGGCTGCGACTCGGCTGGCAGATCATCGATCCTGGCCCGCTGCCGCGATCGGCGGCGCTGGCCATCCAGGGCCGCGAGACGATCACGATCGTTCTCGGCCTCATCGTGGTGCTGCTGGTGTCCGGCGTGATCGAGGCGTTCGTCACCCCCTCGCCGTTGCCTACCTGGGCGCGGATCTCGATCGGCGCCTGCGCCGAGACTGCGTTCCTCGGTTACGTGATCGTGCTGGGGCGCCGCGCTGCCGCCGCCGGGCTTTCCGCCGACATCGACAGCGCGCCCGACCTCGTCCCGGTCGCTGGCTGAAGGGCCGGACCGGGACAGGCGCAGGCCGCGCGGAAGGCCGGAGAGCAAGCGCGGCCGCCGCCCCGAGGCCGGGCAGCAGGCAAGAACGTCTCAAAGCCGTCCGGCTGCCTTCAGGCTCAGGTAGGCATCGGCCAGGGCCGCGGGCAGCCGGTCCGGCGGGGCATCGACCACTTCGACCCCGCGCCGCCGCAGCCGGGTGGAGACCCGGGCCCGCTCGGAGCGGGACCACTCGCCGGCAGCGGCGTTGTAGACGGCCGCGGCATCCCCGCGGGCTGCTGCCATCTCCTCCAGCCGCGGATCGGCGACCGCCGCGAGGAGCAGCCGGTGCTTGGCCGCCAGCGCCGGGATCCGGGGCAGCAGGCCCTCCTCGATCGCCGCCGGGTTCAGGTCCGTCAGCAGCACCACCAGGCAGCGCTGCCGGGCGATCCCGAGCACGGTGGCGGCCATCAGGTCGGCATCGGACTCGATCAGCTCCGCGCCCAGCACCGCCGTCGCATTGGTGATCGCCGACAGGACCCCGCTGCGGCTGGTGCCGACCACCCGGGCCCTGACCTGCCGGTCGACGGCGATAAGGTCGACCCGGTCACCCGCCCGCGACGCCAGGGCCGTCAGCAGCAGCACGGCGTCGATGGACGTATCCAGGCGGGGCACGCCGGCCACCCGGCCGGCGGCGGTCCGGCCGGTGTCGAGCACGACCAGGATGCGGCGGTCGCGTTCCGGCCGCCAGGTGCGCACCATCACGTCCGCACGCCTGGCCGTCGAGCGCCAGTCGATCGACCGGACGTCGTCGCCGGCCACGTACTCGCGCAGCGAGTCGAACTCGCTGCCCTGGCCGCGCAGCAGCGAGCGGTGCTGTCCGTCGAGCTGCCGCAACCGGTTCAGCTTCTCCGGCAGGTGCTTGCGGCTGGCGAACGGAGGCAGCACCCGGACCTGCCACGGCGCCTGGTGGCGGCCCTGGCGGCCGGCCAGGCGCAGCGGGCCGAGCGAGCGCACGCTCACCTCGCCCGCGGTGTAATCGCCGCGCCGCTGCGGTGTCAGTGTCGTCGTCAGGCTGGCCCGGCCTCGTGCGGGGACGCTGACTCCTGCACGGACCGGCCGCGCGACAGCGCTGGGCCGCCAGGCGTCCCGGACGATTCCGCGCAGCCGCCGGCCACCGGGGTTGTCGATGGTCAGGAAGACGTCGCCGGTTTCGCCGAGGCGGATCCTGGTGTCGCCGCCCCGGCCCAGCCGCAGCATCCGGACCGGGGCGGCCAGGATCAGGTCGGCCGCGACCGCGGCCAGGATCAGCGCGTCGACAGCGAGCAGCGCGGCGACCGTGCGCAGAGCCAGCACGACCAGCGCTCCGGCCGCCGCAGCCGCCGCCGCCCGCCCGGTCAGCGCCATCCGGGGTCACCCCGGGCCCCCGGGGCCAGCCCCGCGCCGTAGCGTTCCTGCTCCTGAGGCTTTTCCCGCGGATGGGGCGGGTTCGGGTCTGGCATCACGGGGACCGTCACCGGGGGACCGGGACCGAGGCGAGCACCGCTTCCATGATCCCGTCCGCGGTGGTCCCGTCGAGCTCGGCTTCGGGCCGGAGCTGGACCCGGTGCCGGAACGTGGGGCGGGCCAGCGCCTTCACGTCGTCCGGCGTGACGTAGTCGCGCCCGGACAGCCATGCCCAGGCCCTGCTGGTCGCCAGCAGCGCCGTGGCCCCGCGCGGGGAGACTCCCAGCAGCAGCGATGGCGACTGCCTCGTGGCCCGGCACAGATCCACTATGTAGCCGGTGATCTCGGGGGAGACATGGACCCGGACGACCGATGCCCTGGCCGCGGCCAGCTCCGCTACGCCCGCAACCTGCGTGACGCCGGCGGCCGCCAGGTCCCCGGGATCGAAGCCGGCGGCGTGCCTGGTCACGATCCCGATCTCGTCCTCGCGGTTCGGCACGGCAACGGTCAGCTTGAGCAGGAACCTGTCCAGCTGGGCTTCGGGCAGCGGGTAGGTGCCCTCGTACTCGACCGGGTTCTGCGTTGCCGCGACCAGGAACGGAGCGGGCAGCCGCCGGGCGGTGCCCTCGACCGACACCTGGCGCTCCTGCATGGCCTCGAGCAGCGCGGCCTGCGTCTTGGGCGGCGTCCGGTTGATCTCGTCGGCCAGCAGCAGGTTGGTGAAGACGGGGCCCTCACGGAATTCGAACCTCGCGGTCCTGGCGTCATAGATGAGCGAGCCGGTCACGTCGCCGGGCATCAGGTCGGGCGTGAACTGGACCCGCTTGCTGCCCAGCCGCAGAGCCGCCGCGAGCGCTCGAAGCAGCAGCGTCTTGGCAACCCCGGGAACGCCTTCCAGCAGCACGTGCCCCTGGCACAGCAGCGCGATCAACAGCCCGGTGACCACCGGGTCCTGTCCGACCACCGCCTTGCCGACTTCAGCCCGCACGGCGCCGAGCGCGGCTCGCGGGTCGCCCTGCCCCGGCCAGGGGGGCTCCGAATCTGGGCCCGGGGCCGGCTCCTGCGCCGGGTCGCGGGCCCGCTCCGGGGCGGCGCCCGGTGCCGCGGCCGCGGCGGCTTGCGCGGTTTCGAGGCCGGCCGGTACCTGGTATTCGGCGTTCACTGGTTGCGTACCTCTTTCTCCAGGGCGTCGAGGTCGCCGGCGAGAGCGACGAGCGCGGCATCATCGCCCGGCGCCGGCCCGAACAGCATCGCCTCGATCCGGGCCCGACCGCTACCGGAGCGGGCTGAAAATGCCTGCGCGACTTCCTCGGGCCCGGCCCGTGGAGGCAGCCCGAGTGCGGGCAGGGTCCGGGCCAGCATGGCGGCCCGCAGCGCGCGGGCGGCCCCTCCCCGGGCGCGGCGCGACCGGTAGAGCCCCGCGTGGCCCTCCACGGTCTCCGAGGCGCGGACCACCAGCGGCAGCGGCTCGGGCACCAGCGGGCCGAGCCTGCGGGCCCGCCAGACCGCCGCGAGGACCGCAGCGAAGGCAAGCTGGAGAGCTACCAGGTAAGCGGGCAGCGGGATCAGGCCGAGCAGAGACTGGCCGCCGGCCGGGCTGCCGCTGCCAGCCGGCAATCCCGGGCCCGGCACCAGCCAGACGATGCGAGACCGGGCGTCGAGCAAGTTCAGCGCCAGGGCGGCGTTGCCCAGCCGTGCCAGGCTGCCGTTGGTGAGCGGATTCCCGGTGCCGAGGACCGTGATCACCCGTCCGGCTGCGGTGTACCGCACCAGCGAGGCGAAGCCCGCGGTGGGGTAGCACAGCACCGGCCGGCTGGTTCCGGCGCGCGCTGGCCCCGGCAGCGCCGGCGCTGCCAGCCGCAGGCCGCCCATGTCCGCGTTCCCGGCGAAGTCCGCTGCAGTCAGGCCGCAGCCGGGCGACAGGGCCCGGACCGGGGCGGTGCCGCGCAGCCCGACCTCGGGCGCGAGCGCGGTGAGGGCAGCCTGGTCCGGCCCGATAAGCACCCGGTTCCCGGGCACCCGAGCGAGGCCCGCCAGTTGCCGCGGGGTGAGCAGCCTGGGGCTGGTGACGATCAGCGTGACACCGCCGGGGCCTGCCCCCGCCGCGGCCGCCTCGGCCGCCTCGGCCGTGACCGCCCTGATCACCGTATAGCCGCGGCCTGACAGAATGTCGGCTAGAGCATGCGTTCCGGTGGTATCAGTGCCGGCCGGGTCGAGATAGCTGGTAACCGTGATCCCGGGCTGCACCAAAGCGATCACTGTCCCGGCAAGCAAGATCAGTGCGACGAGCGCGAGCGGCATGCGCCATTTCCGCCACAGGTCCGCGGCGCTGGGCGAAACCGGCCGGGATGCGGAGCGGGCCAGAGCCGCCGGAGCACCGCGGACCTCCCGTTCCGCGCCGGGTGCTCCGCCTGTCGCGGCGGTCGCAGCGGTGCCTGCCGCAGTGGTGCCTGCCGCAGTGGTGCCTGCCGCAGCGGTGCCTGCCGCAGTGGTGCCTGCCGCAGTGGTGCCTGCCGCAGTGTGCGGCGCGTTGGCCCTGGCCGACGGCGGTCCTGTGGCCATCGGTCATGACGCCGGGACCGCAGGCCTGGCGGCCCGGAGCCCGGCGTCGAGGTCGCGCAGACGGCGGTAGCTTGCGGCAGTTCCGGCCTGTTCCCCGTACTTGACATCGTCGAACAGCCGTGCTGCCGCCCTGAGCCCAGCCGCATGGCCGGGCAGTGCCCGGCTTGCTTCGGCCGCGATTTCGTCCGCGGTCCGGCCCACCCGGGGCGGGAGGATCCCCCGCTCCTCCAGGTCAACGGCGATCGCTCGCACAGACTCGATGATCGCGGTCGTGAAGTCGCCCGCGGCGGCCCTGCTCTCCGCCTCCAGGCGGTGATCGCGCGCGCTGAGCTGCCCGGCGGAAAGAAGCGCGCCAGTGGCAAGCCGCCGGGACCGCGCAACCGGCCCGATCCAGCCCAGCACGGCGGCGACGGCCAGGACCGCCAGCGCCGCCAGCGCGATCACGGCCCACCAGCCGGCGGGCCCGGCCACTCCCACCCTCCCCAGCAGCCGGGCAATGGCGTCCTCGATCCGCACGGCGACCGGGACACCGGGATGGTAGATAGCCTTGGACAGTTCGCTGCGGGCCAGGTGCTGACCTGCCCGTCGGCTGACCGCGCCGCGGCCGGGTGGGCCCGCGGCGGCGGCTGCGGCCAGCGCTGCGATCACCACGAAGACGGGGCCGGGGCCGGTCCGTGGCCGGGCGCGGGCGGCCGCCACATCGTCTCGAACTCATCCCCCGTCATCTGGCCGGTAGCGGCATTCTGCAACGCCAGGTCGAGGCCTTCCTTGCGCATCCGCAGGTCGAGATAGAGCAGGACAGTGACCCCCGCACTGACCGGGCGGGTGACCGCGCCCGCGACGATGCTGGCGACCGCGGCGAGGATAACCGCGAGGACGGTATGGGGCGCGGTCAGGCCGAAGGCGCCGCCCGAGCCACCCACGAGTGCCTCAAGGAGGCTGAACGGGACCTTGATCACCGCGCTGGCGATGAACACGACCAGCCCGGTCAGCAGGAGGATCCCGAAAACGCGCCAGAAGCTCCGCAGGACCAGCCGCCAGGACCTGGCGAGCGCGCGGGCCGGGCCCTGGCGCTCGAGCACGACGGTCGGCGCCGCCAGGCTGAACATGACGGAGAACCACACAGCCAGGCAGATCGCGGCGAGGCCGCCGAGTATCCCGATGATGACCGCGACCGGGTAGACGTGCGCGATCACCAGGAGGACGACGATCAGTGCGACAGCCGCCAAGGGCCCGAGGATGCTCAGCCCGGTCAGCACGACCGCGCCGAGGATCGCCGGCAGCCGCGGAAGCGCGAGCCGCCACGCCTCGCCCATGCTTACCTGGCGGCCGAGCACGCCGCGCCCGATCACCACGGTGAGCAGGCCGGTCAGGATGACCTCGATGATGAAAGCGAGGGCGATGATGGCCAGTGCCGACGGCAGCACGATCGCGAAAATATCGAACGCGATATGCCGGGTCTGCGCGGGCGTCAGCGTCTGCCCGGGGGAGATGTTCAGGTTGCCGACCAGACGGCGCAGCGCGAGCGAGAACCCAGTCGACGCGACACCATAGATGGACAGGAGGATCGCGGACAAGCCGAGCGTGGCGGCCGGGTTCCTCCGGATGGACGTGAATGCCCCGCTGAGGATCTCGCCGACGCCCATCGGGCGGAGCGGGATCCCGCCAGGCTCTGGCGGCCGGTAGCCCGGTGGCCCGTAGCCGGGCTGGCCATACTGGCCGTACTGGGGGTACTGCCCGGGCGGCGGCTGGCTGTAGGGCGGCGGCTGGCCATAGGGCGGCGGCTGGCCGTGGGGAGGCTGGCCGTGGGGAGGCTGGCCGTGGGGAGGCTGGCCGTGGGGAGGCTGGCCGTACGGAGGGTACTGCCCGGGCGGCGGCTGGCCGTAGGGCGGCGGCTGGCCACTGCCCTGGCTTGGCTGTGCCGGGCCGGGCTGTGCCGGCTCTGCTTCGGTCGGCTCGCCAGGCACGCCCCATGAGGGATTGTCGGTCATATCTCTCCTTGATGGCCGAGGCAGGCCGGGTGCGCGGCCGGGCGACCCGGGATACCCCCCCGGATGCGCCAATACTGGCATGGCTAGGGCGACGGCGCCGCAGGTGCGTCGCGATAGCACATAAACCTCGCGAAAGGTTTCCGGCGGCGGGGCTCGCTGGCGTCTTCCGGCGGCCGGGCTCGCTGGCGTCTTCCGGCGGCCGGGCTCGCTGGCGTCTTCCGGCGGCCGGGCTGACGCGCTGGCACGCGGCGGCCTTTCTCGCGCACACTGATGTCGTGGAAACATTCGCTCTGGGGTGGATCGACCCGCCCGAAGGACCGGCTGTCGAGCTGCTGGACCAGACCCGTCTTCCGGCCGTGGAGGCCGTCGTCACCTGCACGGATGTCCCGTCTCTCGTGGACGCGATCCGCCGCCTCGTAGTGCGCGGGGCGCCGGTGCTCGGGGTCGCCGGGGCATTCGGCGTCGCGCTGGCGGCCTGCCGCGGCGACGATGTGGCCGCCGCCGCCTCGGCGATCGAGAACGCCAGGCCGACCGCCGTCAACCTCGGCTGGGGCGTGCGCCGAGCGCTGGCCGCGTATCGGCAGGCCCAGCAAGATCACCCCGATAATCCGGAACGCGCAGCTCCGGCCGCCGTGGTCGCCGAAGCCCGCTCGATCGCGGCGCAGGACGCGGCGGCAAGTGCCCAGATGGCGCGGCACGGTCTTAGCCTGGTCCCGGTGGGCGCGCGGGTGCTGACTCACTGCAACACCGGTGCGCTGGTATCGGGCGGCGAGGGCACAGCCTTCGCGGTGATCCTCGCCGCGCACCGCGCGGGCAGGCTGGCGAAGCTATGGATCGATGAGACGAGGCCACTGCTGCAGGGAGCGCGGCTGACCGCGTACGAAGCCCGGCGCAACGGGCTGCCGCACGCCGTGCTCGCCGACTCGGCCGCGGCGTCGCTGATGGCCGCGGGGGCGGTCGATATCGTCCTGACCGGGGCGGACCGAATCGCGGCGGACGGCAGCGTGGCGAACAAGGTCGGCACGTATGGCCTCGCGGTGCTGGCCAGCCATCATCGGGTGCCGTTCGCCGTCGTGGCGCCGGTCTCCACCATCGACATGGATACCGCCGACGGGACGGCTATCGAGGTCGAGTTGCGGCCGTCGGAAGAGGTCACCAGCCTGGCCGGCGCAGCTATCGCGCCCGCGGGAACTGTGGGGTACAACCCCGCATTCGACGTGACGCCACCCGCCCTGATCACCGCCATCGTGACGGAACGAGGTATAGCCCAGCCGGTCACAGAGGGTACGCTGCGTCTTCTAGGCGAGGGACCAAGCAGTTCGGACAGTCCCCTTGCCGCTACTTACGTGGAACGATGGGGGTCATGAAAGGTCGCGTTCTGGTCGTCGACGACGATGCCGCCCTCGCGGAGATGCTGGGAATCGTGCTCCGCGGGGAGGGCTTCGAGCCCACGTTCGTCGCCGACGGTGACCGGGCGATGGAGGCGTTCCGTGACAGCCACCCGGATCTCGTCCTGCTCGACCTGATGCTGCCCGGGATGGACGGCATAGATGTTTGCCGCCAGATCCGGGCCGAGTCCGGGGTACCGATCGTGATGCTCACCGCCAAGAGCGACACAGTCGACGTGGTGCTCGGGCTCGAGTCCGGCGCGGACGACTACATCGTCAAGCCGTTCCAGTCGAAGGTGCTGGTGGCGAGGGTCCGGGCCAGGCTGCGCCGAACGGAGGACCCTGCTCCGGAGACACTGCAGATCGGTGACGTCAGCATCGACGTCGCAGGACACGCGGTAACCCGGGCAGGCGAGCCGCTGAACCTCACCCCGCTGGAGTTCGACCTGCTCGTCGCGCTCGCCCGGAAGCCGCGCCAGGTGTTCACCAGGGAGGTGCTGCTGGAGCAGGTGTGGGGATACCGGCACGCGGCGGACACCCGACTGGTCAACGTGCATGTCCAGCGGCTGCGTGCCAAGATCGAGAAAGATCCGGAACGTCCTGAGATCGTGGTCACAGTCCGCGGGGTCGGATACAAGGCTGGACCGGGCTGATACCTGCGTTCTCGCCGAGCCCGGCGGCCAGCCGCGTGCTCGGTGGTCCGTTCACCGAAGGAAGGCCATGAAAGGGGTAGCGACCAGCGGCGGCGCCGATGGCGCGCTGCCCTCGGGTGCCTTGGCGGTGGCCTCGGTGCCGGACGCGATGTCGGCGCTGGGCCGTTCCACCCGCCGCCGTGCGGTCTCGCTGCGTCGGCGGCTTACAGTCCTGCACGGGGTCCTGCGAGCGCATTGGCTGCGCTCCCTGCAGTTGCGCGTGATCACCACCACTCTGATCATCTCCGCGGTGGTGGTCATGCTGCTCGGCTTCTTCCTGATGCAGCAGATCACGTCGGACCAGTTGCAGGCCAAGGAACAGCAAGCCGGGAACCTGGTCGAGGATGGCCGGCTCTCCGCCCTAGCCGAGACGGGCGTCAACTCACGTCCCAACGGGGAGGCAACCCAGGACCTCATGGGCTCGATCGTGGGGACGCTGCAGCCGCCGGCCGACGCGGACAGCGCCTACGGCGTCGCGATCATGCTCGCGGCCCAGTATTCGGGGCCGAATGTGTACCGGCTCGGCGAGACTGCGGGCGTCGTGAAGGCCCAGGTTCCACTCCGGCTGGTCACCAAGGTGAGTGAGCTGCAGAAAGGGGGGCAGACCTCGCCGAGTTTCACCTACGCGAGCATGAGCTACCCTGCCGCGTCCAGCCCCCCGGTGCCCGGGCTGATCTACGGCGTGCCGGTCAACAGCTACTACCAGTTGTATTATTTCTTCCCGCTGGCTCAGGTGCAGCAGAGCCTGGCCGAGATCCAGCGAACGCTGCTGCTGGCGGGCCTGGCGCTGATATTCCTGTTCGCGGCCATCGCGGCGCTGATCACGCGGTGGGTGGTGGCGCCGGTTCGGTACGCGGCGCGGGGCGCGCAGCGGCTGTCCGCGGGGAACCTCGACGAGCGCATGCCGGTGCGCGGAGTGGACGAGCTGGCCGCGCTGGCGGGCTCGTTCAACGATATGGCGGCGAGCCTGCAGGAGAAGATGAGTGCCCTGCAGGACCTGTCCCGGGTGCAGCGCCAGTTCGTCTCCGATGTCTCGCATGAGCTGCGGACCCCGCTGACCACGATCAAGCTCGCCGGCGACGTGCTGTTCGCGAAGCGGGATCAGCTGGACGGCCCGGCGGCGAGGTCGGCCGAGGTGCTGCACAGCCAGCTGGATCGGTTCGAGTCGCTGCTCACCGACCTGCTGGAGGTCAGCAGGTACGACGCCAACGTGGCCGTGCTGGACCCGGAGCCGGTCGACGTCTGTGACCTCGTCAGGCACGCCGCCGACGTGGCGCAGCAGCTCGCCGAGCGGCGCGGCGCCAAGATCGAGTTCCGGCTCCCGGCCGAGCCGTGCATGGCCGACGTGGACCGGGTCAGGGTGGAAAGGATCCTGCGAAATCTCCTGGTCAACGCCGTCGAGCATGGCGAGGGCAAGGACGCGGTCGTGACAGTGGCCGGCGATTCGGCAGCGGTGGCGGTGGCCGTCAGAGACTACGGGATCGGTCTGTCGGCCGGGGAGGAACGGCTGGTCTTCGAGCGTTTCTGGCGCGCTGACCCGGCCCGGGCCCGGACCACCGGGGGTACCGGCCTTGGCCTGGCGATCGCGCTCGAGGATGCCAGGATCCATGGCGGATGGCTGGAGGCATGGGGCGAGCCCGGCCAGGGCTCGGTGTTCCGGCTCACGCTGCCCCGGGTGGTCGGCATGGAGCTAGCGGGGTCCCCGCTGCCCCTCGGGCCGGCGAATCCGACGGTCACGGTGAGGCTGGCCGAAGCTCACGGGCCCGGGCTCATGGGCTCGCCTGGCATCAGCAGGGCAGCGCCGGCCGGCACCGACCGGGCGTCCGCGCCAGGCATCGCTGGTTCAAACGGCTCGCCTGCCGACGACCAGGGGGCGCGGGACGCGGGGGCGCGGGACGCGGGGGCGCGGGACCCGGGGGCGCGGGACCCGGGGGCGCGGGACCCGGGGGCCATGCAGGACCTGGATGCCGCGCAGACCAGGGTGGCACCAGCGGGCGCGGTCGAGTCCGCAGCGCGCGGCTAGCGGTCGGCCCGATGATCACCTTGCTTTCTTGCCGGCGGGCGGCCGCCGGGCGCGCACGGCGGGGACGGCCCGGGGCGGCTGGCCGTGTCGGCTTGGCGGCCTGCGCCGTAGCCGCCGCCGCCGTCGTCGCGGGCTGCGCCGCGGTGCCGACAAGCGGCAGCGTCCGGCAGGCTGGCGCTGGCCAGATCGGCTCCGGCCAGGAGCAGGACTACTCCCAGCCGATCCCGGTGGGACCAGGTCCGGGATGGAATGCCACGCAGGTCGTGTCCGGATTCCTCGCGGCCAGTGCCAGCTTCGCGCATGATCACGCGGTGGCCCGCGAGTATCTCGACCGCAGCGCGCAGCGGAGCTGGCGACCCGGATGGGCGGTCACCGTGGTGAGCAGCCTGAAGACGAGTCCCGCGACGATTGTCTCCAGGCCGTTGCCCGGTCAGCCAGACGATCAGCCAGAGCAGTTTGCGCGGGTCACCGCCACCGGCCTGCCCGTGGCGACGCTCACCGGCACGGGCCAGTACCTGGTCTCCTCCGGCTCGAACAGCGAGTCCTACAACTTCTACTTGATCAAGATCAACAGCCAGTGGCGGATCGTTGACCTGCCCACGTCGCAGCTGCTGCTGACCCAGGCCGACTTCCAGCACGTGTACCAGCCGCGCAATCTGTACTTCCTCACTCAGTCCGGCCGGACCCTGGTGCCCGACCCAGTGTTCGTCCCACAGCAGGCGACGAACACGGAGCTGGCTACGGGGCTAGTGACCGCGCTGCTGGCCAGGCCCAGAAAGGGATGGCTGTCCGGTGCCGCGGCCACCGCGTTTCCTCCGAACGCCAGGCTGACCGGCCAGGTCAGGATCAACGGCCCGAACGCAACCGTCGACCTGGGCGGGAAGAGCGGGAAGGCCCTCGTCGTCGGCCAGGACCGTCTGGCGCAGATGGCCGCGCAGCTGGTCTGGACGCTGGGCAGCGGGCCCATACAGTCGGTGGCGCTGCAGCTCAACGGGCGCACGATGCAGATCATGGGGAGCCAGTACCAGTTGATGCAGGCATTCCACCAGTGGGTACCGGCGCAGCCGGCCGGCAGCAGCCTGTACTTCATCGGCAGCAACGGCATCGTCGGTGAGCTGTCGGGTTCTGGCCAGGAAAGCCCCGGACGCGTCGGCGCGGTTCCCGGCGCTGCGGGCGCGGCTGGTGGCCCTCCGCTCGGCTCGATCGCCGTCTCGCCGGACCGGCGCTGGATAGCCGGGATCTCCCCCGGAGCCGGGAGGGTCTACATCGGCGAGCTCAGCCGCGGTGCCGCGCTGCAGCAGTGGCGGCCACCCGGCGGTAGTTGCTGCACCTCGGTGAGCTGGGATGGCCAGGACGACCTCTGGATCGCCGCCGGAGGAACCGTCTGGCGCCTTTCGCCGGGCACCGGGTATTCGCCCACGCCGCTCGTCCCCGTCAGCGTGGCACCCGGGGACGAGGTGACCGAGTTCCGGGTGGCGCCTGACGGCGTCCGGGCTGCGATGATCGTCCGCGGGGCGTCCGGTACCCAGGTGCAGCTCGCCGCCATTACCCGCAGCGGCACGACCGCTGTCGTCGGCCAGCCAGTGACCATCGGCTCGTCGATCCCCGACCCCGAGTCGCTGAGCTGGTTCGGTCCAGGCGACGTCATCGTTCTGTATGGAACTCCGTCCGGGCCTCAGCTTGATGAGGTTCCGCTGAACGGCGGGCAGCCCACCCTGATCCCTACCACCGACGGCTATCCCGTGTCCGTGACGGCCACGAGTCCCATGGACTCAGCCTCTGACATTGCCGTCGGCCTGTCCGACGGCAAGATCATGATCTCAGCCAACCAGGGCGCCTTTGAGCCCGCGCGGGCCGCGGGCCTCGCCCCAGTCTATCCGGGCTGAGCGATCGCCGGGGTGGCCGACGGCGTCGAGCGGGGCCGATATCCCGACATGTGGCCACGGTCGGCCGGCCCGGCGCCACTTCGGCGAATGCTGCTGGCCGCCCCCTCCTGACATTCGGTCCGGGTAAGGCTAGCGTCGTGTCATGGCACCCGCCCGGGTCCGTGGTTGCACCGCGCAGGCCCTCCCGCGAGCGGGAGGGCTGCCGCGGCAAGCCGAGGCCAGCCGCAGGCGAAACGGCCCACGTAAGGCGACTTATTGTCGACTGATCACGGTGCGGCTTAGAAGTAAGTCCTGCCCCGCCGGGGGATCCGACATCTCCCGGGCAGGGAGAAGGGCAGTAGTGGCACAAGTGCTGCGAGCCCCTCAGCAGGCGGATGTGGGGTCGAAGACCAGGTCGGCCGGGCGGGTGCCGTCAAGTCCGGGCAGAAGGGGGTTCCTAGGTGAACATCATCTTCAAGGGTCGGCACACGGAGGTGCTGGATCGGTTCCGCAAGCACGCGACCGCGAAGCTCTCCAAGATAGAAAAGCTGGAGCAAAGGGCCATCAGGGTCGACGTGGAAGTCTCCGCCGAGCGCAATCCGCGGCAGTCGGGACGGCGAGAACGCGTTGAGCTGACCATCTCCTCGCGAGGTCCGGCGATCCGGGCCGAGGCGGCCGGCCAGGACCGCTACGCCGCCCTGGACCTGGCGCTGTCAAAGCTGGAGTCACGGCTGCGCAGAGCCGGTGACCGGCGCAAGTGCCGCCATGGCGCGCATGCTGCCGTGCGGGTGAGTGACCTGCCGCCGGCGGACGACGCCGCGGCCGGGGCGCGCGGGGCCGATGCGGAAGCGCTGTCCGCGGCTGCACCTGATGCCGGCCAGGACGACGCCGGCGTGGAGGAGGAAGCCGCGGGGGACGCGGGCGACCATGTCATCCCGATCGAGATGCAGGGAAACGGGCCGCTGGTGGTGCGGGAGAAGTTCCACGTGGCCAGGCCCATGGCCATAGACCAGGCCCTGTTCGAGATGGAGCTGGTCGGCCACGACTTTTTCCTGTTCCGCGACACCGAGGACGGCCGCGCGAGCGTGGTGTACCGGCGGCGTGGCTACCAGTACGGTGTCATCCGCCTGGTCGAGGAGGATGCGCGGGAGGGTGTGGCCGCGTCGGCGGACGACGCGCCGGGCCGGGCGAATGGGCGGGCCAGGAAAGTCAGCCAGATGGCGGCCCGGTAGCGTCGCTTGCGTTGCGGGCGCCGGTCGGCGAGAGTTTGATCACACGGCACCGGAAGTTCAGCGCTCATGCCTGCGCGGCGGCGGTGCACCGGACACCATCGCGGGACCGGTCAGGAAGGAGGGGTCATGAGCGGCAGTCCTGGGACCAGAGTGGCACCGGCGGATTCCTCGCTGCAGGCAGAGCCGATCCGCACGATGATCGTCGACGATCACGCCCTGTTCCGCCGCGGCCTGGAGATGGTGCTGGAGGAGGAACCGGATATCGAGCTGGTCGGCCAGGCCAGCGACGGAGCGGAGGCGGTCGAGAAAGCCGCTGAGTCGCTGCCCGACGTCGTGCTGATGGACATCCGGATGCCGCGCAGCAGCGGGATCGAGGCATGCCGGGCGATGAAGGAGGCAGCCCCGAGCGCGAAAATCGTCATCCTCACGATCAGCGACGAGGAGGAGGACCTCTTCGAGGCGATCAGGGCTGGCGCGAGCGGTTACCTGCTCAAGGACATCCCTCTCGACGAGGTCGCCGACACCGTCCGCGCCGTGCACGGCGGCCAGTCGCTGATAAACCCGTCCATGGCCGGGAAGCTCCTCACCGAGTTCGCAACGCTGGCCAGGAGAGATGACGAGGAGCGCGCCCAGGAGCTGCCCGCCCCCCGGCTGACCGACCGGGAGATGCAGGTGCTGAAGCTCGTCGCCCGGGGGATGAATAATCGCGACATCGCCAAGGAGCTGTTCATCTCGGAGAACACGGTGAAGAACCATGTCCGCAACATCCTGGAGAAACTGCAGATTCACTCCAGGATGGAGGCGGTCATGGTGGCCGTGCGGGAGAAGCTGATCGAGTTCAGCTGAGTCGGCCCCTCAGGCCCGCCGACGGCCAGGCACGCGCTCCCGGGCCTGCCACACACGTGCCTGCCACATACGTGGCGGGCACGTGCGGCCTAGTACCAGTCCTCGAAGATGTTGGTCGCCAGGGCAAGCAGGCCGCCCACCGCGCACAGGCCCAGGCCGACCCAGAACAGCCACCAGGTGGGGCCGAAGACAAGCGCGAGGCCGCCGACCACGAACCCGATCATGATAGTGGAGACCGCGAACCAGGACACCGGGCGGCCGTGATAAGGATGCGGATACGAAACGGGAGTGCCCGGCGTCTGCGGCACGTAGGCGGCCTGCTGTGCCAGGCCCGCGGGTCCGGGGCCTGCGGCAGCGCTGCCGACGGTGCCCGGCTCCACCTGGTGAGACATGCGCGCTGCTCCTCTCGTCCCGGCGACTGGGTCATCCGGCCTGCTCGGCATGCCTATCATTGTGGTCGGGCCTTGCGCCGGGGAACCCGACCCTAGGGTATCGGGCTGTTGGTGAGGACTCGGCTTCACCCTGCGTCTCGCCTACCATGGCTATAGACACGGTGCCAGGAGCCCGCCGCGATGCCCTTCGCCTGCCCGGCCAGCGCAACGCCGCGCGGCCGCCGCAGAGCGGGCACACCGCGCCACAGAGCCAGACGATCCGCAAGGAGCGCGACGTAAGTGCCAGCCATCATTGATAGTGTCCTCCGCGCCGGCGAGGGCAAGATCCTGCGCAAGCTCAAGCGGATAGCTGATCAGGTCAACTCGATCGAAGACGAGTTCTCCGCGCTGAGTGATGCTGCGCTACGGGCCATGACTGACGAGTTCCGGCAGCGGCATGCGGATGGCGAGTCGCTTGATGACCTGCTGCCCGAAGCGTTCGCGACCGCCCGCGAGGCCGCCCGCAGGACGCTGGGCCAGCGGCATTTCGACGTCCAGCTGATGGGCGGTGCCGCCATGCATATGGGCAACATCGCCGAGATGAGGACCGGCGAGGGCAAGACGCTCACCGCCGTGCTGCCCGCGTACCTGAACGCGCTGAGCGGCAAGGGCGTGCACGTCGTCACGGTCAACGACTACCTCGCCAAGCGCGACTCGGAGTGGATGGGGCGCATCCACCGGTTCCTCGGCCTCGAGGTGGGCGTGATCCTCTCCCAGATGGAGCCCGACGAACGCCGCAAGCAGTACGCGGCCGACATCACCTACGGCACCAACAACGAGTTCGGCTTCGACTACCTCAGGGACAACATGGCCTGGGGCCTGGAGGAGTGCGTCCAGCGAGGGCACCATTTCGCGATCGTGGACGAGGTCGACTCCATCCTCATCGACGAGGCCCGCACTCCTCTGATCATCAGCGGGCCGGCCGACCAGAACAGCCGGTGGTACCTCGAGTTCGCCAAGATCGCCCCCCGGCTGCGGCGCGGCGAGGACGGAGAGGGCGACTACGAAGTCGACGAGAAGAAGCGTACGGTCGGCATCCTGGAGTCCGGCGTCGAGAAGGTCGAGGACTGGCTCGGCATCGATAACCTCTACGAATCGGTGAACACGCCGCTGGTCAGCTTCCTGAATAACGCGATCAAGGCTAAAGAGCTGTACAAAAAGGACAAGGATTACGTCGTGATCAACGGCGAGGTCCTGATCGTGGACGAGTTCACCGGCCGGATGCTGCACGGCCGCCGGTACAGCGAGGGCATGCACCAGGCCATCGAGGCCAAGGAAGGCGTCCAGATCAAGGACGAGAACCAGACTCTCGCCACGATCACCCTGCAGAACTACTTCCGCCTGTATTCCAAGCTCGCCGGGATGACCGGTACCGCCATGACCGAGGCGAACGAGTTCCATCAGACCTACAAGCTCGGCGTGGTGCCGATCCCCACGAACATGCCCATGATCCGCGCCGATCAGTCCGACGTGGTGTACCAGACTGTCCTGGCGAAGTTCGAGTCGCTGGTTGACGACATCGCCCAGCGGAACGAGGCGGGCCAGCCGGTGCTCGTCGGTACTACCAGCGTGGAGAAGTCCGAGCTCGTGTCCAAGATGCTCAAGCGCAAGGGCATTGCGCATGAGGTCCTGAACGCGAAGTATCACGAACGCGAGGCCGCTATCGTCGCTCAAGCTGGGCGCAAGGGCGCCGTCACGGTAGCAACGAACATGGCGGGCCGCGGCACGGACATCATGCTCGGCGGGAACCCCGAGTTCATCGCCAACCTCGAATTGCACCAGCGCGGGCTGTCGCCGGTGGACACTCCCGAGGACTTTGAGGCCGCATGGCCGGAGGCGGTGGAAAAGGCCAAGCGCGCGGTGGCCGAGGAACACGAGCAGGTCGTCGCGGCCGGCGGCCTGTACGTCCTAGGTACCGAAAGGCACGAGTCCCGGCGGATCGATAACCAGCTGCGCGGCCGCTCCGGGCGGCAGGGCGACCCCGGCGAGTCGCGGTTCTACCTGTCGCTCGAGGACGACCTGATGCGGATGTTCAACGCCGACAAGGTCGCGCACATCATGGAGTGGCTGAAGACGCCGCCCGACGTCCCGATCGAATCGAAGACCGTCAGCCGGTCGATCCGTTCCGCTCAGACCCAGGTCGAGCAGCAGAACTTCGAGATCCGCAAAGACCTGCTCAAGTATGACGACGTGATGAACCGCCAGCGCCACGTCATCTACGGCGAGCGGCGGCAGGTGCTCGAGGGCGCCGATCTGAAGGAGCAGATCCGCGGCATGATCGAGGAGGTGGTCGCCGGCTACGTCGCGGGCGCTACGGCCGATGGCTTCCCCGAGGAATGGGACCTGGAACAGTTGTGGCGGGCGTTCCACCAGCTCTACCCGGGCGGGAAGACGGTCGACGAGATCATCGAGGAGGCTGGCGGGGACCGGGCACGGCTGTCCGCCGAACTGCTCAGCGAGTTGGTGCAGGCCGACGCCCTGGCTGCCTACGAGCGCCGGGAACGGGAGCTGACCCCTGAGATAATGCGTGATGTTGAGCGGCGTGTGGTGCTCTCGGTGCTGGACCGCAAGTGGCGCGAGCATCTCTACGAGATGGACTACCTGCGCGAGGGCATAACCCTGCGAGGGTACGGGCAGCGCGACCCGCTGGTGGAATACCAGCGTGAGGGCTACGACATGTTCAGCGCCATGATGGAGGGCATCAAGGAGGAGTCGGTCGCCAGCCTGTTCAACTTGAGGGTGGAGATCCAGGAGAACCCGATCGTCGAAGAGTCCGTCCCGGGCGGCACAGGCACGGGCGGCCTTGTTGCCGGCGGCGGCGTTGCCGGCGGCGGCGTTGCCGTGCCCACGGGCCTCCGGCCTGCCCGAGGCGGCGGCCTGGGCGGAGGCGGCCGCTCGGGCGGAGGCGGCCGCTCCGGACAGTCCAATGTGCCGTCGCGGCCGGGACGCCATTCCCGGACCGGTGTTCAGGCGGAGGCTGGCGCACGCGGCCGGACCGGCGCTGATGCCGGGCCGGGCGCGCCGGACTCGGTGACTGGCCCGGCTGCTGCCGGCCTGGCCGCACGAGGGCTGGAACGGCCGTCGCGGCGGGGTGGCCTCCAGTACACCGCCCCAAGCGAGGACGGAACCGGCAAGGCGGAGCAGCATGCCGTCCCAGTCGGCGGCCCGGATTATTCCAAGGTGGGACGGAACGCCCCGTGCCCCTGTGGTTCCGGCCGCAAGTTCAAGGTGTGTCACGGCGACCCGCGTAACCGGTAACCCTGACAGGCAGACCGGGCGGGCCAGGATTATCGTTTCCACGATAACGCGCGTTAAGGACATCCCCTGGCCGGCGCGGGTCAGTTGGTCTGTCGGTCACGCAGCCTCGATCGCCGTGCAGACCCACTTCGCCGTGGTCGCACTGGGTCCGGGACCGGACAGAGGAGAACCGGCGTGCTCCATGCGCACGGCGAGGGCTCGGATTCTCGGTCCGAATCCCACGATGACGGTCATTTCCACGACTCCTGCGGCCGGAAGGGATGTCACGATGCGGCGTACCCGAGGCTGAATGCCGGCCGTCAGCACCGGCCCGAGTTGGCGGATGCGTCGGCACGCCTGATCGGTAGTCCACGGCCGAATCTGACCGCAGGATCGTGACCCCGCAAGCGTCTCCGCGAGGATCTGGGCGAACTGGCTCGGCCATTCGGCTGCGGTCGGCGGCGCGGCCGACCCCGGCGCTGGGCTCTGCCCCGGCACTGGGCTCTGCCCCGGCACTGGGCTCTGCCCCGGCGGCTCGGCCTGCCTGGGCCCCTCGGGGCGGTCAGACGATTCGATTGGTGGCTCAGTCACTTCGAGCGGCCGAGCCTGGTCCGACTGGCCAGCGGGGCCACCGTCCAGGCCGCCGCGGCCGAGTTCGCCTACTTCGGCCGCTTGCTCGGCGGCTGCGGCCCGGCTGTCGTCATAAGGCGGCGCGGAGTCGGGGACCACCAGGAGCCGGACGGCGGTAGCGTCCGGGAGCGGCCGTCCCGTTGCTGGCCGCCGCCCGAAGCGGGGAACCAGAGGCACTACGCGGTGGCCGGCGACTGAAGAATCCGCACGGCGCGGTCTGTCTGGCGGCGGCGGGGGCGCTGATGTCATGGAACCTCCGGGGGAAGCTTCGCGCACGAGCAGGGCCGCCGCTCGTGCATGTGAGTGTTTTACCGGGCGGCGGTGACATTTTCCCGGCCCCCGATTCCGGCAGCGTTGCGCACGGAATGCCCCGGGGCTCTGGCTGGTTCAAGCTCGTGGGACGCGGCCCGTGCCAGGGCCTGGCGGCCCAGACCGGAAGCCCAAACCGAGATGCCTGCCCGGCGGGCCCTCCCAGGAGATAAACACAGTGTCGCTGCCACCACTGGTCACGCCAGCCGCGGAGCTCACCGTCGACGAGGTCAAGCGCTATTCGCGCCATCTGATCATCCCGGAAGTCGGTATGACCGGGCAGAAGCGCCTGAAGAATGCCCGAGTGCTCTGCGTAGGCGCTGGCGGGCTCGGATCTCCAGCGATGCTCTACCTGGCAGCCGCCGGGGTAGGCACGCTCGGCGTCATAGATTTCGATGTGGTCGACGAGTCGAACCTGCAGCGACAGGTCATCCATGGACAGTCGGACGTCGGTCGACCCAAGGCGCGATCCGCGCGGGACAGCATCCGGGAGATCAACCCGTTCGTCACCGTGGTCCTGCATGAGGAACAGCTCGATTCGGACAACGCGCTGCAGGTCTTCGAACAGTACGACCTGATCGTCGACGGCACCGACAACTTCGCCACCAGGTACCTCGTGAACGACGCGTGCGTTCTGCTCGGCAAGCCGTATGTCTGGGGGTCGATCTATCGTTTCGACGGCCAGGCCAGCGTGTTCTGGGCGGAACACGGTCCCTGCTATCGGTGCCTCTACCCGGAGCCGCCGCCGCCGGGCATGGTGCCGTCGTGTGCCGAGGGCGGGGTTCTCGGCGTGCTGTGCGCCTCCATCGGGTCCATCCAGGTCAACGAGGCGATCAAGCTCATCACCGGGATCGGCGACCCGCTGGCGGGGCGGCTGGTGATCTATGACGCCCTGGAGATGAGCTACCGGTCGGTCCGGGTGAGGAAAGACCCCGAATGCCCCGTATGCGGCAAGAATCCGACGATTACGGAACTCATTGACTACGAGGCTTTCTGCGGCACGCTGTCTGAGGACGCTCAGCGTGCGGCATCCGGGTCCACCATAACGGCGGGCGATTTGAAGGCGATGCTGGATGGTGACGATAAGATCCTTCTCGTTGACGTGAGGGAGCCGAACGAGTACGAGATCGTGTCGATACCAGGCTCGGTACTCATACCCAAGGACCAGTTCCTGAACGGGTCGGCCCTGGAGCAGCTCCCGCAGGACCGCAGGATCGTGCTGCACTGCAAGAGCGGAGTGCGTAGCGCCGAGTGTCTAGCAGTCGTCAAGAACGCCGGTTTCTCTGATGCGGTGCACGTGGGCGGGGGAGTTCTCGCCTGGGTCAGCCAGGTGGATCCGTCGCTGCCGACGTACTAGCCCCGAGCGGGAATGCTGGCCAGTGAAGTCACTGTCCGTAACCGCAGACGATCTAAGCTCGTCAGGGCGCCCAACGTGGCTTGGCCAGGCCTTAGCATTTCTGGTGTGGCCATGCAGCCGGGACCTACGGACAGCGGAGCCAGCGCGGCGCCAGCTAACCGCAGACGCGGTGGCTGGCGCTTCGGCCTCACGCTGACCGTGCTGTTCCTAAGCGCCGCGGGCCTGGCCGCGTCGGCTGCGGGCGTTTCGGCTCAGCTGCTGCCGCGCAAATTCACCGCCCAGCAGCAGCAGGAAATCATCGCCTGGGAGATGGCCCGACGGTGGCGTGTGCTGCCAGCCGGAGAGATCTTCCCGGCAGCGATCACCTACCATCTGCCCGGCAACGCTCTCGGGTCCAGGTCGGGACTGCCGCTGAAGGCGTACCGCGTGGGGATGTCACGGCAGTCGAGTTGCCGGGCGGCGAGCGACCCGGCGGCTGCCCGGGTGCTCGCCGCCGCCCGATGCGAGGCCATGTTCCGCGCGACCTACGCCGACCAGGCCGACAGCATGCTGGTCACCGTTGGCGTGGCGGTCATGCCCGGTGCCGAGGCCGCGCGGGCGGCGGCCAGCAAGCTGGCGGTTGGTCAGCACCCGCAACCCGGCGTCCGCGCGCTGTCGTTCCGGTCCACGCTAGCCAGGGCGTTTGGCGACCGGCAACGGCAGCTCTCCTGGGCGGACGCCTCCGGCCCGTACCTGGTCATGTCCACGGTCGGTTACGCGGACGGCAGACCGCTTGCCCAGGTGTCGTCCGATCCCTACGCGGACCAGGAGATGACGAGCTTCGCCGGCGGCGTTTCCAGCGCGGTGGGTACGCCCCTGGGCGCTCAGCCATCGCCGCCGCGGTGCCCTGGAGCGCCCGGATGCTGAACGGCCACGCATGCAAGGTGGTGCAGCGAGCCGGCTTGCTGGCGGTGGCCGCGGCTGCCTTCATCATGGCCGTCGGCACGGCCCCGGCACGAGCCGACTCCGTGCGTAACGACGAGATGTGGGTCCTGGACGCGATCAGCGCTCCTGCCGCGTGGCAGGTGACCGAGGGACAGGGCGTGACCGTGGCTGTGATCGACAGCGGCGTGAATCCCGACGTGTCCGACCTGACCGGATCGGTGATTACCGGCCCTGACCTGACCGGCGTGGGTACTCCGGAATCCAATGCCGACTGGGGAATGCACGGAACGTGGATGGCGTCGTTGATCGCCGGCCATGGCCACGCCGGCGGTGGCAGCGGGATAATCGGAGTCGCGCCGTTGGCGCACCTACTGTCGATCCGCGTGATCACCAACAGCGGGGATCCCGGCTACGCCCGCTACGAACGCCAGCCACAAGCCCGCCATCAGCGCGAGCTGGCAGAGGCGATCATGTACGCGATATCTCACGGCGCCAGTGTCATCAGCATGTCCCTGGGTTTGGGGACGCCGAGCCTGCCGGTGCGGTCAGCGCTCCAGGATGCGCTGAACCATGACATCGTGGTCCTCGCATCGTCCGGCAATTCCGGGAACGCAGTCGGCGCGCGAGCACAGGGACACGCGCCGTACTCGTTCCCTGCCGATTACCCCGGCGTGCTTGGGATAGCAGCCGTGGGCCGCAGCGGTGCACCTGCGAATTTCTCCAGTGACAATCTTTCGGTGCAGGTTGCCGCGCCGGGCGTCCAGGTCGCGGCGCAGGGAGCGGACGGGCAGTACTGGCTGGTGAGCGGCACGAGCCCGGCATGCGCGCTGACCGCGGGCGTAGCTGCCCTGGTCAGGGCCGCCTACCCGGGACTCCCGCCGGACCTGGTGCGGGATGCGATTACCACCACGACCAGTCATCGTCCCCCTGGCGGCTACGATGACGAGGTCGGATTTGGAACGGTGGATGCGGCGGCCGCGCTCGCCGCAGCCGGGCGCCTGTCCGTGCAACGCCTGGCGGGACCCGGGTCGACCAGAACGGGTCTGCAAAGGGTCGGCGTCGTGGCGCCGGGCCTGGGTTCCGACAGCCACTATGGCGGCGGCACCGCCGCGATTCCACCAGCTCCGCTCGCCCCGCGCGGCTTGCGGCAGCTTGTGACCTTCTGCACGCTGGCGGCGGTGTGCCTGGCCATGATCGTCATAGCTACGAATCGGCTCATCCTGATGCGGCGGCCGTTTCCCCCCTCCGTTGACCAGCGGCCGGGAATGCCCGGTCCAGAACGGCCCGTTCTGCGCATGCTTGATCCTGAACGGTCCGACCCGGAATGGACTGGTCTGGGAATGCCGGGTCCGGAACGCCCGGGTCCGGAACGCCCGGGTCCGGAAATGCCCGCTGCTGGATCCCAGGGATGGGGCCCGCAACACGGAGGTCATTCTCCCGCATCGCCGCGGTTCCCGTGGTCTCCCGCGCCGCCCGGTCGCCACGCGGTGCCGCGTGACCAGCACGCGCCCGGGCCCGGCGAATGAGAGCGGACCGGCGCCGGCCCGCCCGCCGCGCGCCCGCAGTGACCCGCTCAGCGGTGACTGGCTCAGCGGTGACTGGCTCAGCGGGGACTGGCTCAGCGGGGACTGGCTCCCCGAGCCCGGCTCTCAGTGATTTCGCCAGCCGCGTGCTGGACGTTGCGGAGGCGATACCACCGGGCACGGTGATGTCCTACGGCGACGTAGCTGACTATCTCGGCGAGGGCGGCCCGCGCCAGGTGGGCCGGGTGATGGCTCTGTGGGGCGGCGGCGTGGCATGGTGGCGGGTGGTCCACGCCAACGGTTCGCTGCTGGCCGGCCACGAGCGGGCGGCGCTTGCCCGATACCGCGAGGAGAGCACGCCGATGCGTCCGGTCGAGGGCAGCGGGCCGCGCCGAGTGGACATGCGCCGCGCTCGTTGGAGCGGACCGGCCTGACGATAGCCCCGTGGGTCCGCGGCGCGCTCGTCGTCTCAGCGGCCGGCCTGATAACCGCCGGAGGCCCGTCAGGCACTGATCGCCACGATGCCCGCGGCAACAACGAGGGCGGCCGCCAGCCGCCTGACCCCGAAGCGCTCAGCGAACAGCTTCATGCCGATCAGGGCCGCGAACACCACGCTTGTCTCCCTGATGGCGGCGACCTCTGCCAGCGGCGCATGGGTCTGTGCCCAGAGCACGATCCCGTACGCGACCAGCGACAGCGCTCCCGCCAGCAGGCCCTTGCCCGCAGCGGGCCTGGTCAGCCACGACAAACCCGGCCGGCGTATGGCCGCGACCGCCGGGAATACCGGCCCCTGCAGGAGAAACAACAACGCAGCGTACGCATAGGGATCGTGAGCCCGGCGCACTCCGAGGCCATCCACGATCGTATAGCCGGCAATCGCCAGACCGGTCGCCACGGCAGCGCTAACCGCCGGAAACTCGTCCGCGCTGACCCGGCCGGACGACAGCGCCAGGCATATCAGTCCCGTGGCCAGTATCGCGACGCCGGCCAGCGGGACCACGCCCAGGTGCTCGTCTGCCAGAAAGTAGGCCCCGAACGCCACCACCAGAGGCGACGTCCCTCTGGCGATCGGATAGACCTGGTTGAAGGCGCCAAGCCGGTAGGAGTTCATCAACGCCAGGTCGTACCCGATGTGGATCACGGCGGAGACTGCGGCGAAGCCGATGGCCGCATGATCAGGCAGGCCGGTGAGCGCGAGAGCGCCACCGCCACCGATCGTCGATGCCACTCCTATCAGCGCGAACACCACGAGCCGGTCATCGAGGTACTTGGCGATCGCATTCCAGGCCGCGTGCAGCGCTCCCGCGAAGACGACGATAAGGACGATCGGGAGGGTGATCTGAGCATGCGCCTGCACTGACGGCTCCTTGTACCAGTCCCGTTTCCGGGCATACCAGCAAGAGCCCTCAGGGCTTTTTCCCCGTCAGGTGTGGAGACCGGCGACAATCTCGCAGGTCACTGGCGCCGCTCGGTCCAGCCCACCGCGTTCCCTCGTTGTGTAGCTGTCCGGATCGGGAGCGGCGCGGAACCCTAGGCGCAACCACGAGCTAACCCGAGCATACCCCCACGGACCTACCGGCCATTGCGGACCGGCGGGGATCGACCCGGGTCTGCCGGCCTGCTTCGTGACTCACCGCCGAGCAGAGGTGCCGTGGCTGGCCTGGGGCCGCCGGTATCGGCTCAAAATGGCTAGCGCTCAACGGCACGTCTGAGAAGTGCCCGAAAATGTCGGACCGTTCTGCTGGAATGCCGTACTGAAATGAATTCCAGCCAGCCAGTCTCCGGCCAGCCTGCCTACCGTCTGGTCCGCCGGCCCGTAGTCGGGGCGGCGGCGGCACCGCGCCTGGACGCCGAACAGCAGCGCGTGGTCAGCCACGCTGCCGGGCCGCTGCTGGTGCTGGCCGGCCCTGGGACAGGCAAGACCACGGCCATCGTCGAGGCCGTGGCGCACCGGATCAACCACCGGGGCATCGACCCGGCGCGAGTGCTCGTGCTCACCTTCAGCCGGAAGGCAGCGGAGGAGTTGCGTGACCGGATCACCATGCGCCTCGGCCGGACCACCAGGCAGCCGCTCGCGCTGACGTTCCACAGCTACGCTTACGCCCTGGTCCGCAGAGAGTTCGTGCTCGACGGCGACGAGCCGCCGTTGCTGCTGTCCGGCCCGGAGCAGTTGCTGGAGGTCAGGCGGCTGCTGCGGGGCGAGGCCGAGGACGGCGGGGGGAACTGGCCAGAGCGGCTCCGCCCGGCGCTCGGCACCAGGGGCTTCGCCGCCGAGCTGCGGGATTTCCTGCTCCGGGCGGCCGAGAGGGGACTGGACGGGCGCGGGCTGGCGAGCCTGGGCAGGCAGCATCGGCGCGACGACTGGGTCGCCGCGGGAGACTTCCTGGACAGGTACGCGGCCCGCTTCGACCTCGCCCCGGTTCCCGCCTACGACTACGCCGAGATCGTCCGCATCGCGGCCAGGCTGCTCGGCCGGGCGGCGACCAGGGAGCGGGAGCGCCGGGCCTACGACGTCGTGTTGGTCGACGAGTACCAGGATACCGACCCAGCGCAGGAAGACCTGCTGCACGCGCTGGCGGGTGACGGCCGGGAACTGATCGCGGTCGGCGACCCGGATCAGTCGATCTACGGTTTCCGCGGCGCCGATAACCGCGCGGTCGGCAGGTTCCCCGGGAGGTTCCGCGCCCCCGACGGGAGCCCAGCCACGGTGATCGCGCTGCGCACCTGCCGCCGCAGCGGCGAGTTCCTGCTGGCTGCGTCGCGCCGGGTCGCCGCTCGACTGCCCGCCGCCCAGGCCGAAGAATATTCTCACCTTGAACGCACGCACCGCGCCCTGGTCCCGCTACCCGAAGCGTACCCTGGCACGGCGCGGGTCATTATCGCCGCGACAGCGACCCAGGAAGCCTCGCTGATCGCCGACACGCTGCGCCGCGCCCACCTCATGGACGGCCTGGCCTGGTCATCCATGGCGGTTCTCGTCCGGTCCGCGACCCGGCAGGTGCCGGTGCTGCACCGGGCCCTGGTAGCCGCCGGGGTGCCCGTGACGGTCATCGGCGACGAGCTCCCGCTGACGTCGGAGCCGGGGACCAGGCCGCTGCTGACCCTGCTGGACTGCGCCCTGCGCCCGGGCGCGCTCGACGAACAGACAGCCGCCGAACTGCTCACCGGGCCGCTCGGCGGGACCGACGCCCTCGGCCTGCGGCGGCTGCGCCGCTGGACGCGGGCGGCGGCGCAGGCTGTCGGCGAGACCGCGGCGCAGGAGCCGCTGGCCGCGTTGCTGCGCGATCCGCGTGAGCTGGCTCTGATCACCCCGGTTCCCGGGGTGGCCGTCGCAGCCGCCATCGCCGCGGCACGCCGGGTAGCAGGGCTGCTGGCGCTGGCGGCGCAGACGGCACGGAAGGGGGAAGAAGAGGCGGGCGGGGGGACCGCCCATGACGTCCTCTGGGCTGTGTGGGACGCCTCTGGCCTGGCCGCTGCCTGGCAGCAGGCTAGCGCTGCGGGCGGCAGCCGCGGTGCAGCCGCCGACGCGGACCTGGACGCGGTGGTCGCATTGTTCGACGCGGCCGCGCGCTTCACCGCGAGGTTCCCGCTGGGCTCCCCGCGGCTGTTCCTGGACAGCCTGTCGGGGCAGGAGATCGTCGGTGACACGCTGGCCGCGCGAGCCGCCCGGGGCGAGGGGGTCTCGGTTCTCACGGCGCACCGGTCCAAGGGGCTGGAGTGGGACTTCGTTGTGGTGGCCGGGGTGCAGGAAGGCACCTGGCCCGATGTCCGTACCCGGGGATCACTGCTGTCCATGGACGAGCTCGTGGACGCCGCGCAGGCCGTGCTCCCTGACCGGGTGAGCCCGGCTGGCGATCCGGCAGCCGACGCCGCGGCTGCGGCGCTCGCCTCTAAGCTGCTCGACGAGGAGCGCAGGCTCTTCTACGTCGCGGTGACCAGGGCACGGCGCTGCCTGGTCGTGACCGCCGTAGGCGGAGCGGACGCCGAGGAACGGCCTTCCCGGTTCCTCGCCGAGCTGACCGGTGAGGACATCGAGCCCGAGGTGACCGGGCCGGGGCGGCGCTGGCTGTCGCTGCCCGCGCTCACCGCGGAACTGCGCCGCGCCGCGGCCGACCGGGCGCTGGCCAGTCCGACGCGGCGGGCCGCAGCGGCCCAGCTAGCCAGGCTCGCCGCCGCAGGCGTCCGCGGGGCGAGCCCGCGGCAATGGTACGCGCTCACCGAGCTGTCCAGCGCGGGCCCGGTAACGGACCGGAGCGTCCGGCTCTCACCGTCCCAGGTGGAGAACTTCACCAAGTGCGGCCTGCGCTGGCTGCTCGAGTCGGCCGCCGGTGTCAGCAACCCGAGCGTGCTGCGCCACTTCGGAATCGTGATCCACGCGGCCGCGGCGCTCGCCGCTGACGGCGTTGACGACGGCGACATCACCAAGCGCATCGACGAGGCGTGGCGTCATCTCGATTTCGGCAGCGCCTGGTACAGCGCAAAGCAGCGAGACCAGGCGGAACGGATGGTGCGCAAGTTCCTGGACTGGCACCGGGACAATCCCCGGCAGCTGGTGGCTGTCGAGCAGGACCTGCTGGTCCGGGTTGGCCAGGTGGAGATCACCGGCCGGGTGGACCGGCTGGAGCGGGACGCCGACGGCAGCGCGATCGTCGTGGACCTCAAGACCGGGTCGAGCCGGCCTGCCGACGCCGAGCTGGACCGCAGCCCTCAGCTCGGCGTCTACCAGCTGGCCGTGTTGCTCGGCGCGTTCGAGGAGCTGGGCCTGACCAGGCCCGGCGGCGCAGAGCTGGTGCAGGTGGGCAAGGCCGGGCTGACGGCGCGGGCGCGAGTGCAACGGCAGCGCTCTCTGGCCGACGACGCCGAGCCCGGCTGGGCAGCCGACCTGGTGCAGACGGTGGCAGCCGGCATGTCGGGATCGGTGTTCACGGCGACGGCCAATCCTGGTTGCCGGGTATGCCCGGTCGCGGCTTGCTGCCCGGTCCACGAGCACGGCGCGCAGGTGACCCCGTGAGGACCCCGGCGGAGCCCGGCCGGGAAGGCTGGCGGGCGGACAGTCAAACGGACGGCGGGGCGGCCACGGGGAAGCCAGCCACGGAAATCGGCCCAGCCCAGCTGGCGCGGCTGCTCGGCGCGGCAGAGCCGACCGCCGAGCAAGCCGCTGTCATCGGCGCGCCGCCCGGACCGATGGCTGTCATCGCCGGCGCGGGCTCCGGCAAGAGCGAGACGATGGCCGCCCGGCTGGTCTGGCTGGTCGCTAACGGAATGGCCCGGCCGGAACGGGTACTTGGGCTCACGTTCACCAGGAAGGCCGCCGCCGAGCTCGCGGACCGGGTTCGCGGCCGGCTCGACCGCCTGCGCCGGGCCGGTCTCGGGCCACCCGGCTCGGGCGGTGCGGGGACCTCCGATGACCGGCTGCAGGGGGATCCAGTCATCGCGACCTACCATGCCTACGCCGGGCGGCTCGTCGCCGACCATGCCCTGCGCGAGGCGGTCGAGCCATCGCTGCGGTTGATCACGCCGGCCGTCGCGTGGCAGCTTGCGGCGCGCGTGGTGGCGGCCTATGACGGTCCGGTCGACGCCATCACCTGGGCCCCGTCCGCCGTCACCGCTGCCGTCCTCGACCTGTCCGCGGAGCTGGCCGAGCACCTGCGCGACCCGACCGACGTCATCGGGGTGGGACACTGGCTGGCCAGCGGAGCCAGGGGGATCGGGAAGCAGCAGAGCGGCAAGTTTCCGGCCGCGGTCCAGAAAATCCTCCAGTGCCAGCGGGTGCGCGAGCAGCTTCTGCCGATGGTGACCGCCTATGCCGCGGCGAAGGCGGCAAGGGAGGTCATGGACTACGGCGATCAGATGGCACTGGCCGCCGGCATCGCCGACCGCCATCCCGAGGTGGGTACGGCGGAGCGAGCGCGGTACTCGGTTGTGCTTCTGGACGAGTACCAGGACACCAGCCACGCACAGCTGGTGCTGCTGCGGGCGCTGTTCGGGGGCGGCCACCCCGTGACCGCGGTCGGCGACCCGTGTCAGTCGATCTACGGGTGGCGCGGCGCTAGCGCGGGCAACCTGCGGCGGTTTGCCGAGGACTTCCCGCCCCGCGGCGGAGGCTTCCGCGGGGCGCGTACCCCGACCGCGCTGCTGTCCACCAGCTTCCGCAACACCGGCCGCGTGCTGGATGCCGCTGCGGCAATCCAGCACGGCCTGCGTAATGCCTTCGCCGAGGTACCGCTCCTGGTCGCCCCCCCGTCGAGGGCCGGGCGCGGCACGGTCGCCTGTGCGCTGCTGACCACCGCGGCGCAGGAAGCGGCATGGATCGCGCAGCGGATCGCGGGGCTGCTTGACCTGCCGCCCGGCGTGGCTCCCGACGGGGGCCCGTGGCCGGAAGGGCGGGGCGGCCGGCCCGGCCGGCTGGACCGGGTCCGCCCGTCCGACATCTCGGTGCTCTGCCGCAAGCGCTCCCAATTCCCGGCGTTGCGGGCGGCGCTGGAGGCCCGAGGTATCCCGGTCGAGGTGGTCGGGCTCGGCGGTCTGCTGACCGTGCCCGAGGTTCAGGACGTCGTCGCCACGCTGCGGGTGATGCACGATCCCACCGCGGCTGACGCCCTGGCCAGGCTGCTGACCTCGCCCCGGTGGCGGATCGGCCCCCGCGACCTGGTCGCTCTCGGGCGGCGCTCCCGCTGGCTGGCCCGCACAGCCGATCGGCCGGCGGGCGCGGGCGGGCCACAGGAGGCTGGCGGTGATCCTCGCGTCGGCGGCCGGCCGGCCGGCCAAGGCGGGCCGTCGCCCGGCGTTCCGGATCCTGACGTGATGGAGCAGGCGGTCACGGACCTGACCGCCGATCCGGGCAGCCTGGTCGAGGCCCTGGATGATCTCGGCGACCCGGCCGCCTACTCGGCGGCGGGGCATGCGCGGCTGGCCGCGCTGGCCGCCGAGTTGCGGGCACTGCGCGGGCACGCCGCCCGGCCGCTGCCCGAGCTCGTGGGCGAGGTCGAACGGGCGCTCGGGCTGGACATCGAGGTAGCCGCGCGGCCCGGCACCGACCCGGCCAGCTCTCATGCCGACCTGGACGCCCTCGCCGACGCGGCGGCATCCTTCGCCGGCGACCACGAAGAAGCCACGCTGGGGGCGTTCCTCGCTTACCTCACTGCCGCTGAGGCCGAGGAATTCGGCCTGGAGGCGGGACGGGTCGGCGAGACCGACTCGGTGAAGCTGGCGACCGTACACGCGGCCAAAGGCCTGGAGTGGGCCGCCGTGTTCGTGCCTGGCCTGTCTGGAGGGACGCACGGGCATGTCTTCCCCGCCAAGCCCAAGCTGGCCACGCGGTGGACGGAAAACCCGCGGCTGCTGCCGTTCGGGCTCCGCGGGGACGTTGCCGACCTGCCGGTCCTGATCGGCCTCGATGCGCAAGCGCTGGCCTCCTTCACCGACGCGTGCGCCGACCGGGAGCTGGCCGAGGAGCGGCGGCTGGCCTACGTGGCTGCGACGCGGGCGGTGTTCTGGCTCGGCTGCACCGGCTACTGGTGGGGGAATGGCTTGTCCCGGCTGGGCCCGTCGGTGTTCCTCGAGGAGGTCCGGGCCGCGTGCGAGGCAGGTGCCGGGGCGGTGGCGGTCTGGACCCCGGCGCCCGCCGGTGACGACCAGAACCCGGCCCTGGCCGAGCCGGCCACGGCGCCATGGCCGGCCACCGCGTCGGGCTCACGGCAAGAGGCCGTACGCGAGGCGGGCGACCTGGTGACCGAGGCGATGGCCGCCGCGGCGGCCGGGGCGGAGCCTGCCGTGGCGGCGGCGGCCGGGGCGGAGCCGGCCGTGGCCGGGCCGGCCGGGGCCCGGCCGGGTGGCCGGGCGGCGGTGAGCCAAGCCGACCTGGCGCTGGTTGCGTCCTGGCAGCGAGACGCCGACCTCCTGCTCGCCGAGCGGGCCCAGCGCCGCGGCGACGACTCGGTCGCCGTCGGGCTGCCCCGGCGGCTTCCGGTGTCCTCGCTGGTGACCATGGCCGCGGATCCCGCCGAGCTGGCGCAGCAGGTACGACGGCCGATGCCGCGGCCGCCGGAGCCGCTGGCCCGCCGGGGCACCGAGTTTCACCGCTGGCTGGAGCAGCGATTCGGGCCGCAGCGGCTGATCGACCCCGGTGACCCGCTCAACGTGCCCGGCTTTGACCCAGCGCAGGACGACTTTCAGGATCTCGCCAGGCTCAGGGAGCGCTTCGAGGCCGGCGAGTGGTCGGATCGCTGGCCATGCGAGGTCGAGGTGCCGTTCGAGACGCTGATCGGGGACCGGCTGGTCCGGGGACGGATCGATGCGGTGTTCGCGGACGCGCCGGAAGGCGGATTCGACGTCGTGGACTGGAAGACCGGACGCCCGCCGGCTTGCGCGGACGACGAGCGGGCCGTCGCGGTGCAGCTTGCCGCCTACCGCCTGGCGTGGGCCGCCCTGGCCGGAGTGCCGGTCGAGGAGGTCCGCGCGGCGTTCTACTACGTGCGCGACGATGCCACCGTGCGGCCCGCTGACCTGCTCGACGAGACCGGGCTCGCGGCGCTGATCGAGAGCATCCCGGCCGAATAACGACGCGGGGCCGGAAAGCCCGGTAGTCCGGTACTCGAAGTAGCTGATAGCCCGCGAGGACCGGCGGAACCGGCTTCTGGGTGCCCGGAACCGGTTTCTCGGTGCGCTGCTGGGCCGCGGTCACCCGAGCCGCCCTCGTGCTGCTCTGCCGCCGGGACACAGGTGAGTAGGATGCCGAGCGTCGGTTGACGGGAGGCGCAGTGCCAGAACGACGGGTATCAATGAGTGACGGGCTGGCCGAGCGCGTGGTGCGCCGCGCCATCGCAGCTCTCGCCAGCTCCTACGGCTCGGCCCCGGCGCGGGCCACGGCTGCCAAGGACATGCTGGTCCACACGCTGAAAGGGGATGCCGAGCCAGCCGATTCCGTGGACGGCTATGCCGCGGCTGCCGCTCTGGCTGCCCTGGCACACGGGGTCGAGGCCGAAGCGGGCCGGGGCCTTGACTGGCTCAGCGTCGCAGCGCTTGATGAATGGGATTTCCACCACCCCGAGAGCCCCATCTGACGGCCTCGGTCTCAGCCGCCCAGGCGGCGCTCCACGGCCTCGACCTTGGAGTCCAGCGCGCTGGTCACGCCGGGGCGGATGTCCGCCTTGACGGACAGGCTGACCCGCGGCGCCTTGGCCGCCACCACGTCCACCGCCTGTTTCATTACGGCCATGATTTCGTCCCAGGTTGATATGTAATTTGCTACCATTTAGCCATGCCGAACGGCACAGATCAGACAGCCAAGCCCTACGACATCTACGCCCGAGTCAGCGTCGTCAAGCGCAAGGACAAGAAGAAGAACGAGCCGTCCACGGGCGGACAGGTCGCGATCTGCCGACTGAGGCTCGCCGACCTTGACCTGCCCGAGGGAAAGGTGCTGGTTGATCCGGGGCTTTCGGCGTGGAACCCGGCTATCAAGCGGCCGGCGTGGGATGAACTGATGGACCGGCTTGAGCGCGGCGTTTCCGGCGGGTTCATCGTGTTCGACCTGGAGCGGTTCACCCGCCAGCCCTCGGACGCCGAGCGGATGATCGAGCTGGCCGTTCGCGGCCTGGGCGTACTGGACAGCGAGAGCGAGTACGACCTGACCACGCCGAACGGCAAGAAGGCGTTCCGCGACGCGATCAACGCCGCCGCCTACTACTCCGACCGCCTGTCCACCAGAGCCCGGCGCGGCAAGCGGCTCAAGGCACTGTCGGGGGAGCCGAACACCACAACCCGTCCATTCGGCTTCGAGGACGATTTCGTGACCGTGCGCGAAGACGAAGCCGAGATCATCCGGGAGCTGACGAGGCGGTTCTTGGCGGGGGAATCGCAGCACGCGCTGGTACGTGACCTCAACGCACGCGGCGTCCTCAGCAGCAAGGGCAACCCTTGGACTGTCAGATCCCTGCAACTTCTCCTGCTCAGAGAGCGTAACTGCGGGAGAATCCTCTACACCGACACGGAAACAAACGTTAAGTCCATTGCCGGACATCTGCCGGGGAATCCGATCATTACCGAAGACGACTTCGACCAGGTATGCGCGATCTACGCCGCACGCCGGGGCAGCGAGGCGCCTTCAGAGATCTACCTGTGCACGGGGATAGCCTTCTGCGGCCGTCCGGACTGTGGCGAACCGGTCAGAGGTCACCCAGTAGACGCCCTGAAGCGTTACGAGGACGGTTCGGTACGCCGTGAATACCGGTGCGGCCCGTCTTCTAGCGGCAAGGGCTGTGCCAAGATCAGCGTTGATCAGCGTGGCTTGGATGAGGCGGCCGGAGCCATCGCTGTGGCGATTCTCTCTGACTCTCGCCATGCCGAGGCGCTCGCATCCGTCACCCGGGAACTTGAGAGCGAAGCCGCGCGGTTGGACCTGGCCATCGCCGAGGCTGAACGTGTCGCGGAAGCGCTGGCCGACCGCCTTGGGCGCGGAGAGCTCACTCTCTCGCGCTATGACATCGCCAATCGGCCACTGGATGAGCGCATAGCCAAGCTCAAGACCGAACGCGAAGCGCTGGGTGACACGGCTCCAGGCGCTTCGCGGCAGCCAAGCCGGGAGCACTGGCAAAAGCGGTGGGATGACGCCGACACGGCGGAAAAACGCGAGCTGTTGAAAATGGCCTTGCGCGGCCGACGCCTCGTCGTCGACCCGGCTAGCCTTAAGCGCGCTGAGCGGTCCGATGTCACCCGTCGGCTCAGGATCGTCTCAGCGGAAGACGAAGACCTGCCAGACACGACGATGACGATCGCCGACGTGATCGCAGCTAGGGCCGAGCACGGCGGGCTCGTGTCTACCCCTATCGCGCCGGACACCCGATGGTCGAAGCGCCGGACTTTCACCGAGGAGTACAAGAACCGCATCCTTGATGAGTACGAGAACGCGGGACCGGGAGAGCGTGGTGCTCTGCTGCGCAGGGAGGGCCTGCACTACACGAATATCTCCTCTTGGCGCCGCAAGAGGGTCGAGTAGACCGTGGCCGCCGAACTTGTTTGCTCAGACCGCCCGATTGATATCTACGCCCGTGTCAGTCAGCTCAAGCGCAACGAGAAGCGCGAACCGTCGACCGACGGCCAGGTATCGGTATGCAGGGTCCGCCTTGCCGACCTTGGTCTCGTGGAGGGCAAGGTTCTGGTTGACCCCGGTCGCTCGGCGTGGAACCCGGCTATCGAGCGTCCGGCATGGGACGAGCTGATGGACCGGCTGGAAGGCGGCATTTCCGGTGGGTTCATCGTGTTTGACCTGGAGCGGTTCACCCGACAGCCCAAGGACGGCGAGCGGATGATCGGGGTGGCCGCTCGCGGCCTCCTGGTGCTGGATAGCGAGAGCGAGTACGACCTGCGGACCCCGAATGGCAAGAAGGCGTTCCGCGACGCGGTCAACGCCGCAGCCTACTACTCCGACCGCCTGTCCACCAGGAGCGCCCGCGGGAAGAAGCTCAAGGCGATGGCGGGCGAGCCGAACGGCTCGGCGCGGCCATTTGGCTTCGAGGACGACCGCGTCACCCAGCGCGAGGACGAGGCTGCCGTCCTGCGGGAACTGACCGCCCGGTTCCTGGCGGGCGAACTGCAAGACGCGCTGATCGTGGACCTGAACGCGCGGGGGATTCCCACGGCTCAGGGCAGGCCGTGGACGCGCCCTGCGATGAAGACGCTGCTCACCCGCCAGCGGAACTGCGGCAGGATCATCTACACCGACCCCGCGTCGGGCGTGACGTCCGTCGTTGGCCGCCTGCCGGGTGATCCGATCGTTTCCGAGGAGGACTTCGACCGGGGGATCGCGATCTACGCCGCGCGCCGGCGCGGGCGTCCGAGTTCACCGCACTACCTCTGCTCGTCCTTCGCCGTCTGCGGGCAGCCCGGCTGCGGCCACATCCTCCACGGCCGGACCCGCAACGGCCTCAAGCCCTACCCGGACGGGTCGGTGAGCCGTTCGTACTGGTGCAACCCCACAGCCGGGGGGTGCGGAAAGACCGAAGTGGACCAGCGGGCACTGGATACAGCGGCACGCGCGCTGGTGGTTGAGATCTTGTCGGACACGCGCAACACCGACGAGATCGAGCACGCCGCCTACGAGGCAGCCAGCGAAGCCGTCCAGTTCGACATCAAGATCGCTGAAGCTGAGGCGGTAGCGGAAGCTCTCACCGATCGTCTAGGGCGAGGCGAGATCACCCTCGCCCACTACGACCTGGTCATCAAGCCAGTCGATGAACGCATCGCTAGCCTCCGGGCCGAACGCGCCGCACTCCCCGATCCCGGCCCCGTCCCCGGAACACAGCCGTCGCTGGGCACAAGCCGTGCCCAGTGGCGGCAGCGGTGGGACACCGCCGACTACAAGGGAAAGCGAGACCTGCTCAAGATGGCGCTGCGAGGCAAGCACCTGGTGATACAGCCAGCCCAACGGGGCAGGGGCAGCGCCGACCTTGACGATGTCGTAGGCCGCGTCAGCGTTGGTCAAGGTTGAGCAGGGCGAGCATCCTGCCAGCCCGCGCTCCAGGTCGATGTCGAGGTCACCAGTGAAGCTGTGGCATCCCGGGCTACGCTGGCAGCATGCTTGTCGCTTTCTCAATTACGCTACGCCGCTCGGCACGGGTGAGGGCGTCGCAGAGATCGTCGCCGAGGCGGTCCGGGTCGTCCGCGAGAGCGGGCTGCCCAACCGGACCGACACCATGTTCACAAACATCGTGTGCTTAGCGCACTGTTAGCACTGAACGGCATCGCCGCAGCTCAGGATACCTACAGGAGGTCCCTCTGTCATGATCGTCGCGTTCTCGGTTGCTCCGTCCGGTACCGGAAGCGCCGACGGCTCCGTCTCCGATGCGGTTGCCGCAGCGGTGAAGATCGTACGAGACTCCGGCCTACCGCACCGGACGTCGGCGATGTTCACTGAACTCGAAGGGGCCACCTGGGACGAGTGCTTCGACGTGGTGAAGCGCGCCACCGAGGCCGTGCTCCCGTTCGCGTCGCGGGTCTCTCTGGTGCTGAAGGCGGATATCCGGCCAGGCTACGAGGGCCAGATCGACTCGAAGCTTGAGCGGCTGGAGGCAGCGCTCGAGAAGCAGGACGACCAAGCCCACTCGTGACGCGCCTGTTAGATGTCTAGGTCATGGCGGAGGCCGGTTGTTACCGCCCTCGATATTTGGACATCCAGCGACTGAACTATCTGTGGACGATTCGGCACAACTCAGCGAGGAGCGCAGACAACCTGATCGCATAGCGTAACTGCCGACGTGACTTAAGGGCGCGCGCGTACCCGCCGTTCTGGACGGAGTCGCATTCAAGCTCGGACTGAAACACGAGCGTGCAGATGAGGGTGATCTGCGTGTCACGCGATCACCCGCCGCGTCGTCTTGCTGCGGCCGGTGATCAGCGGGGGTC
>Ga0335078_10000633_pt1 | contig 54178 bp, 48 predicted proteins | sample Lox_Sample_32_FD_206711 | JGI IMG/M metagenome (GOLD analysis project Ga0335078, IMG submission 206711) | Soil microbial communities from Loxahatchee National Wildlife Refuge, Florida, United States - Lox_Sample_3.2 | ecosystem: Environmental > Terrestrial > Soil > Wetlands | place: USA... | reverse complement strand
TGCCCCCGGTGTCGACGATCCGCAGCCGCTGTCCCTGCCACTCTGCGTCGCCGTAAAGCCGATCGCGAGTGATGCCCGGTTCGTCTCCGACAATGGCACGGCGCGACCCAACAATACGATTGAATAGCGTGGACTTGCCCACGTTCGGCCGGCCCACGATTGCGATCGTCGGAGTCTTCGCGCCTGTTAGGGCGACCGCACTGCTCGAATTGTACGTAGGTTGGGTCAAGTTCGCGGTGCGAGGCGCCGGGAATCGCTATTATAGAGACTCCTGTGGCGTTAAGTTCCCAGCCCGCGTCCTCTGCTCCCCAGAATCGACCCGCGCCCAGCGGCAGGGAAGCATCCTTGTGCCAGTTCTTTGCGCCCGGCGGATTGCTTTCCCGCACGCATCCCGCCTATGAGTTTCGCCGCGGCCAGTTGCAAATGGCGCAGGCCGTCGAGCAGGCTCTGGAAGAAAAGCGTCATTTGATCGTAGAGGCGGGCACCGGTACGGGCAAGACGCTGGCGTACCTGATGCCAGTGATTCGTTCCGGAAAGCGCGTCATCATTTCCACCGGCACGAAAAACCTGCAGGAGCAGCTTTTCTACAAAGACACTCCTTTTCTGGAGCAAGCGCTGTATGGAGACCCCGCCTCCGGCAGCCGCCTCTCCGTCTGCTACATGAAAGGCCGCAACAACTATCTGTGTCGCAAGAAACTATATGACCTCACGGATCAGCCGATTCTGAGCGGATTGGAAGAGATTGAGCAGTATCGCGCGATTGCCGCTTGGGAGAAGACGACCGCAACCGGCGACCGGGCTGAGTTGGCGGAACTTCCCGAGGCCAGCCTGCTCTGGCCGAAGCTGGACGCGCGTGCCGATGCCTGCATCGGCCAGAAATGCAGCGAGTGGGAACGCTGCTTCATCACAGAAATGCGTCGGCGGGCCATGGAGACCGACATCATCATCGTCAACCATCATCTCTTCTTTGCCGACCTCGCGATCAAACTGCAGGCCGAGGGCGCTCCTGATGCTGGAATACTCCCGGAAGCCGCCGCGGTGGTTTTCGACGAGGCGCATGAACTTGAAGATGTGGCTGGTAGCTATTTCGGTATCTCTGTGAGCAATCTTCGCGTCGAAGAGCTGGCACGAGATGTTGAGAATTTGCTTCAGCATAATCGCATGCTTTCGGCTTCGCTTTCCGGCGCGCTCGGTAGTCTGCGGGAACGGTCGCAATTCTTTTTTTCGCTGCTGCCTGCGGGTGAAGGTCGGTTTGCCTTCGAGAGCCGCCGCGAGTTTCTTGAGGAGAACGGTGATGAATTCCTCGCCTTGAGTCAGGCGCTCACGCGACTCGCAGGAGAGCTCGAGGGCATGTCGCAAAAGCCGGAGGAAATCTTCAATCTCGTGCGACGCGCCCAGGAGATCCAGGTGCAGCTTGGTTTCGCGATGGAGTCAGAGGATCGCAACACTGTCTTCTGGATTGAGCGTCGCGGCGGGCGCAGCAGAGGTTTTCCCTCCCAGCGCCTTCGGGATGACAAAGGCCGCCAGAATGTTTTTCTGCAAGCGACGCCAATCGACGTTGGACCAATCCTGCGCGAGTGTCTTTGGTCGAAGCTCGAATGCGCCGTGTTGACATCGGCAACGCTCGCCGTGGGCGGAGGCTTCGAATACATCCGCCAGCGGCTTGGAATGGAGCACGCGCGCGAGTCAGTCCTGCCATCCCACTTCGATTATGAGAGTCAGGCGCTGCTCTACGTGCCTCCTGACCTGCCCGATCCGCGAACGCCGCAGTTCACCGCCAGGGCCGCGGAACGCATTCGCAAGCTGCTCGAAATCACCCGCGGCCGCGCCTTCGTTCTCTTCACCAGCTACGCGCAAATGAATGACATCCATCAAAGGTTGTTGGGAGATCTGCAGTTCCCCATGTTGCGTCAGGGCGACGCCCCCAAGTCCGCGCTGCTTGAAGAGTTTCGCCTCACGCCGAATGCCGTGCTGTTTGCCACATCCTCCTTCTGGCAAGGTGTGGATGTGCAGGGCGAGCAGTTGAGTTGCGTCATCATCGACCGGCTTCCGTTCGCCGTGCCCAGCGACCCGGTCGTGGCCGCTCGCGTCAAAGCGATCGATGCCGACGGCGGCAATGCGTTTTTTCAATATCAGGTTCCGGCAGCGGTAATCACGCTGAAGCAAGGCTTCGGACGGCTGATTCGTTCCCTCCACGACCGCGGCCTGTTAGCCCTGCTCGACAATCGCATCTTGAAAAAGCAATACGGGCGTCTCTTCGTCGAGAGTTTGCCAAAATATAGGAAGACAACAGAGATGCGGGTCGTGGAAGAATTCTTTGGCGTGAGCGAGTAAAGCCGCGCTTCGCGATTAGCGGTCCTCTGCCGCTCCCGGGTTCGACAAAACTTGCACGACGATCCCCGAGGGTTCTGCCTTGCTGTGATACACGTGTTCCGTCGCCTTTACGAAGTCTGAAGGCTTGGCGTCGGGAATATTGACGAAAGTTTGCGGATTTCGGTCGGTGAGCGGAAACCACGAGCTCTGCACCTGCACCATGATCCGGTGTCCACGTTGGAAAGTGTGATTAATGTCCTGAATCGTGAAATCGATCTCCTCGAGTTTGCCAGGCGTGAACGGCTCCGGCTTTTCGAAGCTGTGGCGGAATTTTCCTCGGAAGGGTTCGCCGCGCACCAGTTGCTCATATCCGGCCATGGTGGTTGATGGCGGAGGCACGTCCGTGCGGGGCTTGTTTCGATCTTCCGGCTTCTGGGCATCGAGTTTGCTGTCGGGATAATCCGGCGGATACACGTCGATCAACTTCACATCAAAATCCGAATCCGTGCCGCTGGTTGACACAAAGAGTCGTGGCGAGATTGGTCCGGCGATCGTCACATCCTCCTGCAGAACGGGTGTTTCGTAAACCAGCACATCCGTTCGACGGGCGGCGAAGCGCTGATCCGAGACCATGTATTCCTGCGGCACATTTTGCGCCGTGTAATTTACGAACGGCACGGGATGGGCAGGATCACTCACGTATTCATCGAATGCGGTCGAATCGGTCGTAGGAGGATCAAACGACAGCCCGCCGTTTGCATGGAAGTAGAGAGTTTTCTGTTCCGCGTTTTTCGGAGGCCATGCCGAATACCTTCTCCATACATTCGTGCCCGTTTCGAACACGTATGCCTTCGGCAACTTAGCGTTGTTCGCACCTTTCAAATATTGCTCAAAAAATGGAAAAAGAATGTTCTTGCGGTAGAAATCCCCGGTGTTTGAGGCAAAATCGGCGCGGCCCAAGTGATTGCCATCGTAGCGGGCCCACCCCCCATGCACCCAGGGGCCGACAACCAGGGCGTTGAAAATGCCGGGATTATTCTTATCGACCGAGTGGAACGTAGTGAACGGGCCCTGCAGGTCCTCAGCATCGAACCATCCGCCCACCGTGAGCACAGCGCAATGGATGTTTTTCATGTGCGGCGCGAGATTACGAGCTTTCCAGTAGTCGTCGTAGGTATCGTGATGGATTTGATCGTCCCAGAGCGCGCTCTTGCCTTCGAGGTATTTTGAGAGGTTGGCAATCGGTCCGGCGCTCAGATAGAAGTCGTAGCCATCCTTCGTGCCGTAGTCGAAAGGCACGAAGACCTTGGGCGGAAGCTGCGGATTCTCCTGTGGCTTGAATGAACTGTAGAAACCAAAGTTGGCCGCCAGCATGAATGCGCCCCCATGATAAGCGTCGTCACCCATAAATAGATCGGTCATCGGAGCCTGTGGCGAAGCTGCTTTGAGCGCAGGATGCGAGTCGATCATGCTTGCCGACGTGAAGAAACCCGGATACGAGATACCCCAGATCCCCGCATTGCCGTTGTTGTTTGGGATGTTCTTCAGGAGCCAGTCAATCGTGTCGTAAAGATCGCTGGCGTCGTCCACATCCTTGTTCGACTTCTTGTTGTCGATGTGCGGACGCATCTCTTCGAACGTTCCTTCCGACATGTAGCGGCCGCGAACGTCCTGGAAGACAAAAATGTATCCCGCCCTGTCGAAGTCGGTCGAAGGGCCGAGCTGCGTGCGATATTGATCGACCCCGTAGGGGCTCACGCTATAGGGAGTGCGGTCGATCAGAAACGGATAAGCGCGGGAAGCATCTTTCGGTACATAAACCGCTGTAAACAGGCGCACTCCATCGCGCATTGGAATGCGGTACTCGTACTTTGTGTAATGTTCTTTTACGTCGAAGTCGGGACTATCCGGCCTGTTTTGGCTCAGAAGATTTGGGGTCACAGAGACGATTGCGAGAATTAAAATGCAAATACGCCGACGCATAGAGCTCCTGGGGATGGCGTGGACCAATCGGAAACGCTATATTGTGCGCGCAGAGCCGTCAAGTGCATTCCGCCCCATCGCGGTACAATAACGTTTGCTGGTTGCGCGGTCTGCACTGTGTTGACGCGGGCTGCCGAGGGATCATGTTCGAAGTCACTGTCGAAGACACATTCGCCGCGGGACATTACTTGCGCAATTACAAGGGTAAGTGTGAGAACCCGCACGGGCACAACTACAAGATCCGGGTTACGCTGGCTGGCGCGGAACTGGATAAGGCGGGTCTGCTGCTCGATTTCAAGGATCTGCGCGAAGTGATGAAACACGTTATCGAGCGACTCGACCACCAGATGATCAACGAGATCGAGCCCTTTACCGTGATCAATCCCTCGGCCGAGAACCTGGCAAAATATTTTTACGACGAATCGAATGCACGCCTTCGAACCGTGACCAGCGGGCGTGTCCGGGTGAAGGACGTGACTGTCTTCGAGACCGACACGACCACGGCGAAATACACCGAATAGCCGCTCAGCCGCAACCGCCGAGCCGACCATGCAAATTACGGAAATCTACAAGTCCCTGCAGGGGGAATCAACTCACGCCGGGCTGGCCTGTGTCTTCGTGCGCTTGACCGGATGCAATCTGCGCTGCTCGTGGTGCGACAGTGAGTACACGTTCCAGGGTGGTCGCAAGATGACGATCGAAGAAGTTCGGGACGAAGTCTCCCACCTCAGCCCCAATGGGGGTCTGGTTGAGATCACCGGCGGCGAGCCGATGCTGCAGGAGAGGGAAGTCGTGCCCCTGATGCGGCGCCTTCTCAATGACGGCTACCGTGTCCTGCTCGAGACCAGCGGAGAGCGACCGCTGCTTCGTGTTCCCGCCGGTGTCATCAAGATTGTCGACGTGAAGTGCTCAGACTCCGGCGAGGCCGATACATTTCACATGGAGAATCTGGAAACGCTCACCGCACGGGATGAAGTCAAGTTTGTCTTGAGCAGTCGCGCGGACTACGATTTCGCACGGGACTTCACCACGCGCCATCAGCTCGCGCAACGGGTGAACGCCGTGCTTTTTTCTCCTGCTTTCCGCAAGGATGCCACTGGCGCGCGTGACAGTTCGCATTGTTTGCTTGATCCGCAGGAACTGGCCGAATGGATGATTGCGGATAATGTGCCGGCGCGCCTCGGTCTGCAGCTGCATAAATTCATATGGGACCCGGCGGTAAAAGGAGTCTGAGGCGGCAGTTACATCGAATCGATTCGTGGCGAGCCTCAACAAATCTCGAGCGATCGTTCTTCTCAGCGGTGGCATGGATTCTTGTGTCTGCGCAGCGCTCGCCGTTCGCGAGCATGACGCCGCCGCCCTCCACATCAGCTATGGACAACGTACCCAGGACCGCGAGCGAAAGTCCTTCCTTGCCATCTGCCAGCGCCTGAACATCCGTGACAGACTCATGGTCAGGAATGAGGCGTTGCCCGCCATCGGCGGATCGGCCCTGACTGACCAAGCCATCGCCGTTCCCCACGCAGATTCTGTCGGTCACGCCGTCCCCGTCACTTATGTGCCCTTCCGGAACGCGCACTTTCTCGCCGTGGCCGTGAGTTGGGCGGAGACGATCGGCGCCGAAAGGGTGTACATTGGCGCGGTCGAACCAGACAGCTCCGGATATCCGGATTGCCGTCCTGCCTACTACAAGGCGTTTAATGAAGTCGTGAAAACGGGAACTAGGGATGGCCATATTCAAATCGTTACTCCGCTGATCGCCATGAGAAAAGTGGAGATTGTGCGCCTCGGCCTTGAACTGGGCGCACCGTTCGATTTAACTTGGTCTTGTTACAGCCGTGAGGATCAGGCTTGCGGAGAATGTGATAGCTGTGCCTTGCGCCTGCGTGCCTTTGAGGCAGCAGGGGTAAACGATCCGATCCCCTATGCGGCCAGATAGCTTTCGTTGCCGGGAGGCAAAATGAAAAAGCGTTTCGCAATTCTTCTATTCGCATTACTGGCGCTCGCACTGTGTGTACCTCCGGTCGTGGCCCAGAATTCTGGAACGGTCAAAGGCGTCTGCAAGGACCTTGAGGGCAAGCCCATCGCCGGTGGCGTGGTCGTGTACGAAAATGTGGATAACGGCCAAAAGTACACCATTAAAACCAACAACAAGGGAGAGTACTTTTCGCTCGGCCTGTCGCCCGGAAAATACAAGGTCACACTCTACAAGACTCCTGACGACCAGAAGGCCGGAAAGGAGACATTCCACGTCGGCGGATTCCAGGTGCAGCTCGATGAGAATACGCTGGATTTCGATCTGAAGAAGGAACAGGAAAACGCTGCGAAGGGGCAGGGCCTGACGCCGGAGCAAATGAAGCAGAGGCAAGAGGCTGAGGCCAAACAGCAAAAGGAAGTCAATACCGTCAAATCCCTCAACGAGAAGTTGAACGCGGCGAAAACCGCTGCCGATGCCGGCGACTATGACACCGCTATCGCGGACCTGAATGATGCGAACCAAATGGATCCGTCGCGCGACTTGATCTGGTTCAAGCTCGGCGACTACTACCGTATATCAGCGCCGAAACAGACGGATCCCGCGGAAAAACAGAAACGTCTGGACTCCGCCGTTGCGGCATATCAGAAGGCAGTCGATCTCAAAAAAGCGGTCACGAACGACAAGGATCCCAACGCCGCCAAGAATCTCGCTGCCTATTACAACAATCTTGCCGATGCCTATTACAAGGCAAAGAAAATCGATGACGCCGTGAAGACCTACGAACTCGCTGCTCAGACCGACCCGAGTTCGGTCGCTCAGTCTTACTTCAATATCGGCGCCGTCCTTACCAACTCAGGACGTCCGGATGAAGCCAATGCTGCTTTCGACAAGTGCATTGCCGCGGACCCCACCCGCGCCGAGGCGTACTACCAGAAGGGATTGAACCTTCTGGGCAAAGCTACCCTTCAGGGCGACAAAACCATAGCCCCACCGGGCACCGCCGAGGCTTTCCAGAAGTATTTGGAACTCGCACCGACCGGTCCAAATGCCCAGAGCGCAAAGGATCTGCTAGCCAGTCTCGGGGCCTCCGTAGAAACCAGTTACGGTACCAAGAAAAAGGCTCCGAAGAAATAATTGCCTTCCGAACTCATGCTGAGGCGGCTCTAGCGAGCCGCCTCTCTTGCTTTTGGCGACTCCAATGGTTACCAAGGGCTATGTACTTGCTGTCCTTCGCGCAGGGCATGCGGCGCGGTACAGTTAGACATCCGAGTTTTCTCCCCGTCTGTGGTGCGGTCCGGAGTCCTGACGTACTGAGGAACGAATGGCAGCACCAACCATTGCACCAATTACCGTTGCATTAGAAGACTTTTCGGGAAACGGCAGAGTAGCAACGCCCGCCCTGTTGGGCGCCATGCTGCGCGCCGCGGAAAAAATCAGCGATCTGATTTTCTCGCCGGGGCGTCCACCACAAGTTCAGGTTTATGGGCAAATGATTCCCGTACAAGTGCCGGGACTCACCTCCCTGACGCCGGACGACACGCGCCATATCGCCGCTGATCTGATTGGCGACAACAAGCAGGCAATCACTACCCTGCGGGAGCATGGAGCCTGCGACATATCGTTCGGACTGCCCGGGTTAGCTCGTTTCCGCGTCAACATTTTCATTCAGCGCGGCAGTTGCGCGGTGGTCATGCGCGTCATCCCAACTGCGATTCCCGATTTCGCATCGCTCCGTTTGCCCCAGCAATTGTCTGATATTACGAAGCTCCGGGACGGCATTGTACTGGTGACCGGGCCGGCCGGCTCTGGCAAATCATCGACCCTCGCGGTACTTCTCGACGCCATCAATCGCGAGAAGTATTACCACATCATCACCATCGAAGATCCCATTGAGTTTTTGCACAACCACAAGTGCTCTACCATTCACCAGCGCGAACTGCACAGCGACACACCCAGCTTCGCCCACGCGCTGCGTTCGGCCATGAGGCAGGCGCCCAAGGTCATTCTGGTTGGCGAAATGCGCGACCGTGAGACGATCGAGATTGTGCTCGAGGCGGCGGAAACCGGCCACCTCGTATTTTCCAGCCTGAACACAATGGATGCCTCCAAAACCGTCGAGCGCATCGTGAGTTCGTTCTCGCCCGCCGAGCAGCAATCCGTCCGCGAGCGCTTCGCGAAGTCGTTCCGCTACGTGATCTGCCAGAGGCTGATTCCCAAAGCCGATCGCGGAGGGCGCGTGCCGGCCTTTGAAATTCTGAAGGCGAACGCCCGCACACGTGAGTGTGTTGAAAAGGGCGAGCGCGAAAATAAAACTCTGCTCGACGCCATGAAGGCGGGCGGCTCCGAAGGAATGCAGCATTTTGATGGCGAAATCGCACAGCTCGTCCGGAAGCGCGACGTCGATCTCGAGACTGGCCTGTCCTTCGCCAGCAATCCCGCAGTCCTGGGTCAGGAACTGGCACGATAGTTCCTTCGTCTTCGCGCGGCAATGCATAAGCGCTTGCTCCGCGGAGCGAAAGCATCTGTCATCAGTTCGTAACAGCACTATCTGCCGCCTAAGTGAACACCCCTGTCGTATCATTTCTTCATGTCCGACCCGTCCTCGAATTCCAATATTCTGAGTTTCGAAGACGCCCGCAGAGTAGTGGAGCAGGAAACATCTGGCGTTCAGCCAGGTGAAATTGAGTCGGTGCGCTTGCTTGCGGTTGCTGGCCGAGTCCTGGCAGAGCCAATCACGGCGGATCGTGACCTTCCCCCTTTTCCCCGATCGACACGCGATGGCTATGCACTTCGAGCTGCGGATCTGACCCGAATTCCCGCAACACTGAGAGTGGTTGGCGAAATCAAAGCGGGCGAAAAACAGGATCCTGTCCCCCAGGGGGTCGAGCCGGGGCAAGCAGTTTCCATCATGACTGGAGCGTCGGTCCCTGCCGGAGCAGATGCCGTGGTGATGGTCGAATACACTTCACGGCGCGGTGAACACGTCGAGATCGCGAGAAGCGCGGCTCCTGGAGAAAATGTCGTGCCTCGCGGTGCCGAAGCGCGGCAGGGATCTCTTCTCCTCGACCGTGGCCTGCGATTGAACGACGCTGCCATCGCATTGGCGGCGTCAGTTGGCAGATCCAGCTTGCAGATCTATAGGCGCCCGCGAATCGCGGTGCTTGCTACGGGTGACGAGATCATAGACATCAACGCCACTCCTGGCCCCACGCAAATTCGTAATTCCAACAGTTATTCTCTCGCGGCACAGATTCTCCACGCGGGCGCCGAACCGGTAGTGCTTCCAGTCGCACCCGACAAAGCGCCGGCATTGCGCCGTCTCATCGAACGGGGATTCAAGTCAGACTTGCTGGTTCTAACCGGTGGAGTCTCGATGGGCCGTTACGACCTCGTCGAGCACGTGCTTTCGCAAATGCACGCCGAGTTCTTCTTTACTGGAGCAAAGATTCAGCCCGGCCGTCCCGTAGTGTTTGGAGAATGTGGTTCGGGTGGCGACGGAAGGTCGGTTCGGTATTTCTTCGGCCTGCCAGGGAATCCGGTTTCCACCATGGTGACATTCGACCTCTTCGTCCGCCCGATGGTAGAGGCACTTGCCGGTCAGTCTCCACGCAAGCTCCTGTTCCTGCATGCGAGGCTGAAAGAAGAGATTCGCATCAAGACCGGCCTCAGACGTTTTCTTCCAGCGATCCTGTCGGGTGAGTTCGACAACTCCCGAGTCCAGCTTGTGCCATGGCAAGGCTCGGGCGACATCGCCGCGCTTTCGCGCGCCAATTGTTACCTTGTCATTCCCGAAGACCGCGACCTCATTTCCGCGGGCGAGTGGGTCGCCGTGATGCCGCGTTAAGCTCGCGTCGCAACCTTAATCTCCGATTGCCTCTCCCATGTAAGATAGAGCTACTGCATGCCGAAGAAACTCTCCCATTATGACGGGGCGGGACGTGCGCGGATGGTCGATGTCTCCCGCAAATCAGCAACCAGGCGCGAGGCCGAGGCCAGTGCTTTCGTCGCAATGAAGCCTGCTGTCCTCGCCGCCTTGCCCAGCAACCCCAAGGGCGATACGTTGGAAGTGGCCCGCTTAGCAGGCATCATGGCCGCCAAGCGCACGGCAGAACTGATCCCGCTGTGTCACCCGCTTCCCCTTGCTCTCGTTGATGTCGACTTGCGCCTGTGCGAGAATGGCGTCGCTGTTACCTCCAAAGTTACGACCACTGCCGAAACCGGCGTCGAAATGGAGGCCTTGGTCGCAGTGACTGTCTCCGCCTTAACCGTTTACGATATGTGCAAAGGCATGGATAAGGGAATCGAGATTCGCGAGATTGTGCTCCAACGGAAAAGTGGCGGGAAGAGTGGCGAATACCGGCGGGCAAGGAAATAGCTTGAGCGAATTCAGTGGCCAATACTAACGTCAAGCTTCTGGTAGTAGACGACAATCCGATGGTGCTGGGGATGTTGCAACAGGCGCTGACTCCGCTCGCCCTGGTGACTACGGCAACAGACGCTGCCGATGCGCTCTTGAAGGCAGTCGACGACACGCCGGACCTGTTGGTATGCGACTATCGCATGCCGGGGATGGACGGCCGCCAACTGGTCGAGAAACTGAAGAGCCGGCCGGCAACCGCGAACTTTTCTACCGTGCTGATGGCCAGCAAGGCCGACATCGCTGAAAGGCTTTCACCGCAAGACGCAGCCGATGATTATCTGGAAAAGCCATTCTTTCTGAGAGAGGCTACGCGGCGCATCAAGCGCATGATCGACCGCATCGCCCTCGAAAAAATGGCAAAGACGGCACCCTCTGACGGCGTCGTTCGCGGAAGTCTTTCGCAGATGAATGTAATTGACCTGATGCAGTCGTTAGAGATGGGGCGCAAGAGCTGTCAACTGTCACTATCCAACGAAGGCGACAAATGCGAAGTATTTTTCGTGGAGGGCCAGGTTAAGCATGCGACTTACGGATCGCTCGTAGGGGACGCGGCCGTGTTCAAAGTCCTGCGCTGGACCGGCGGGAATTTCCAACTCGACTTTGAAGGTAAGACCGACAAAGAGTCCACTCAACTCAACACGCAAGGCCTGCTGATGGAAGGCCTCCGCTTGCTCGACGAGTCGCAGCGGGATGGCGGCGGCGAGGCCGAACCGGCCGTGGCTGCTCCCACCGCTTCCAGTTCACCTTCCAGCGTGACAAGAAGTGGAAGGGAAGAAGAGGAAGATGTCCTCCTCGACAACTGAGCCGGCAAACAATCCTACCGCCGCTGTGATCACCGTCAGCGACTCCTGCTCACGCCGGGAACGGAAAGACCTTTCAGGCCCGGCCGTTGCTAACTTACTCCGCGAACTCCAGTTTTCGGTCACAGTATGCGAGGTTGTTCCGGACGACCTCATTCAGATTCAAAATTTGCTGATCCATCTCGCCGACCGCGTTCGACTCGTCGTGACTACGGGCGGAACGGGAATCGCGCCTCGTGATGTCACGCCGGAAGCCACCGTTGCCGTATGCGATCGGCTATTGGATGGCGTGGCCGAGCGCATGCGTAGCGAAGGTGTAAAGAAAACTGTGTTCGCGGCGTTGAGCCGCGGAGTATGCGGCGTGCGCGGCACCACCATCATTCTGAATCTGCCTGGCAGCCCTGCCGGAGCAGTGGAATCTCTCCAGGCTGTTGCGGCTTTGATCCCGCATGCGATTGAGCTCTTGGGCGGGAAGACCGAGCACGTGTAGGCCGGCAAACTGCGGCAGAGACAGCCGCCCTCGTGTGTCCCGAGACGACTGACTTAGCCCCTCGATTTCGAACCCGCGATCATTGCTTTTTTCCGGGCCCTAAGATCGCCCTCCCAGGGAAAACATTGGACACGAGCTTGCCGTCATCGATCAAAATCGTGCCTCCCACCACGAGATAATGGACGCCGACGCTCGGTTCCATCGGTCTTTCGAACGTGGAACGATCGCTGATCGTTTCTGGGTCGAAGACGACGATGTCTCCATCTGCACCTTCCTGCAGCCGTCCCTTGTGGTGCGCGGCGGGCGTGGACCGCTCCAGCATCTGAGCCGGCATCAGAGTCATCTTCCTCAGTGCTTCCATCAGCGTTAATGTCTTTTTCTCGCGCACATATTGTGCCAGGACGCGCGAGTAAGTACCTGCATTCCGCGGATGTCCCGGCGCTCCGTCACTTGCAATCATGATCAGCGGGTTGGGAATAATTGCATCGACAATCTCCTGAGTGTTCGCGAACACAAGCACCCATTGTTGTTTGCTGGAGTTGTGCAATTCGTCAAAGCGTTCCTTAGTAAGGTGTTCGCCAGTATCGGGAACCACGAGGTTGCCATAGTCGATGCCCAGCTTCTCTCGCCATCCCGGATTAAACAGGGCCGAATTGATGGCAGTCAGGCCCGCGATATAGGGATAGGCTTCGGTCGTGACGTCGAGCCCGCGGGCGCGCGCCCCTTCGATCAGCGAAATGCATTCGAGCGAGTCTCGCAAGCACGTGCTATTGATGTGCACGATGTGAAGAGGAGCGCCTGTGATGGCTGCCGCGCCGATCACTTCCTCGACGGACTCGATGGCGGATCCTGGTTCGATGCGTCCGACACTGCGCATGTGGGTATAGACCGGAAGCTTGCGTTCTGCGGCGACTCGAAACATGTCGATCACTTCCAGCCGGGTTGCGCCGGGTGTGTACTGAATCCCCATGCCGATTCCCAGAGCTCCCGCGTCGAGTTCTTCCCGCAGGCGCTGTTGGATGCGCTCAATCTGCTCAGCCGTCGCCGGCTGGTCGGTCGCTGGCCCACTCTGCGGCAGGATGGTCCCGGCCGGCAAAGGTGCGCCAAAAATCAGTGCACGGGCTGCGACGTGGCTCGCGGTTGTGCCGTAATGAATGAGTGAGTGTCCCTCTTTTAACTTCAGGAATTGCGCGACGTCTGGCGCTCCTATCTCCATCTCGAGTGCGGTCGTCACACCGTCAAAAGCTTTTACACGTTGGCTTGCGAGTTCCTGCCCATGCTGGTGCAAATCAACGAATCCCGGAGCGACTACAAGCCCGGCGGCGTGCACAACGCGATCAGCAGACAGTGGCTTGCTCGAAATGCGCGCAATCTTGCCATTCCGAACACCGACATTCCGCACCGCATCGAGCCCTGTTTCAGGATCCATGACCCGGCCACCTTCGATGACAAGGTCGTACTGTTGAGCATTGGCGCAGCAGGCGACGAATGAAAGAAGGCACACAGCTAGGAATCGATTTCTCATAGAAGCTCCAAAGACAAGCGATCATAGCAGGGCTTTGCCACGTGCCACGCCGCGAAGCGAGTGCATTGAGCGATCCTCTTGCCCGGCCCCATCATCCGCCGCCTGACACTAACATTTCAGATCACGTACACTAACTGCTTGCCTTGAAGACAATCGGTCACATTCTGGCGCGCTATACGGCGTGGATCTGGGGGCTGCTTAAAGTTCTCGGAATCTGGGGTGTCTTTGTGATTGCCTTCGCCGACAGCGCGCTATTAGGCATGCCGGTCGATGCCATCGTGGCCGCATATGTCTATCAGGATCGCCCACGACTGCTCTTCTACATTACGATGGCGTCCCTTGGGTCGGCCTTGGGCAGCATTCCGCTTTACATCATCGGGTACATCGGCGGCGAGACGGTTCTGCGCAAGCGGATTTCCGAAGAGCGCTTCCTCAAAATTCATCGCTCTTTTGAACAGCACGAATTTTGGGCACTCATGTTTCCGGGCATGCTTCCGCCGCCGATGCCATTCAAAATTTTTGTGCTGGGCGCGGCTGTCTTTGAGATGCGGTTCAGCCACTTCCTGGGTGCGATTTTCCTGGGCAGGTTTGTAAGGTTCCTGGTGCTATCGGCTCTGGTCCTCTGGTTCGGTCCGCAGATCGTCCAAATACTTGGAGGCTTGTTCAGGCAGCATTTGTACTGGGTGCTTGCGGTGCTGGCGGGCGCCGCGATCCTCTGGCTCCTGATACGAAGTGCCACCCCCGCAGCGAAGAAACTCTAGCGCCAGCCTTACGCGGCAGCCGCGTGATCACCGGATTTGTGCCGCCATTCCGAGAGCGCCTGCAGCAAGACCGGTGTGCCGAACATCGCTACGGAGAAGAAGAGGTCGCTCTCCGCGGTTCCGCGAAAGAACGGAATCCCTGCACTGTACGACATCATCAGTCCACCCAACGTTCTGGGATACATGTCCGGCCACGCCGCCCACACCGCGAAATTGCTGATCAGAAAGAAAGAAACAGAACTCGTGAGTGCCGCGCCCACCACGCGCCAGAAGCCGGCCTTCTCGCGCAAGTTCGTGCCCAGCCACAAAATCGCCGCGTACCAGGCCCAAGTCACCAGCTGATCCCAGGAAAAAGCATAAGAATAGATAAACTTGGTCAGCACCACGTCAGTCGCTGCCAGCAGTACCAGCGGGATCCACATCTGCCGCCGCGAGCCGCGTGCGCCGAAAAACAGCAGCGACGCCGCTAACGGCGTAAAGTGCCATGCGTGAGGCAGGAAATTCAAGGGACCCGCAAAAGGCAGGAAACGCACTGCAATTGCCAGAAGCACGAAGAGATAAGGCAGCATGATCACCTCAAGGACGAAACATTATTTTGGTCGTTGACGAGCCTCACGTCAAGAGACTCCGCTCTCGATAAGTTCTCAGTTACGCTGGCCGGGCTCGGGCACGACAATCTGCTTCTCTGCGCTGCCCACGACGTCACCAACCACCCCAAGGTTCTTATCCAGTTCGACGCTCTGGCCCAGTGGCGATCGATTTCCTCTCGATGCTGGCAACGCCGTGTTTCCGGCATAGCGCAAGTCCTCGAAATGGACGATGTAGCCTTCACCCGGAGGATCAAGGCTCTCCGTCTCGGTGATGGGGTATTGCGCCCAATCGAGAAAGACTCGCCCCGCGTAAGATTTTTTCGCAGCCAGGGTCACAGCCGTTTCCTCCGGCTTGTACCGGATCGCAAGCTGTCCCTCGGGATCGACCTCTGGCGCGAGTGAGTCCACGGGAGCAAGCGCAAAGAACGCCGTTGTTTCCACTACACCATGCCAGTGAAACGGATCGATCATCAACGGGTAGGCCGAAACACGTAGCGGATCGGCGCCCTCATAAGTGCGAGCCTCCAGGGCACTGATCGCCCGGCGATGTTCGTAGTCGCGCACTCCCCACATCGAGACGACTCCCAGCAGGGCGAGCGTGGCCGCGACACGTCCGCGCGGGCTGCGATGGCGCGCTCCGATCTCCTTGTCGATGAGCGCAAACAGAGCCGGGACGACTAAGCCCAAAATCAAAAACAACAGCATGACCGGCTCCACGATGAAGACGATGTCCCACGAATACCATTTTTCGGAAAACGGCCAGAACGGCCGCACCCCGTAATTATTCGTGAAATCGAGCAGGATGTGGCTCAAGCCAGCGAGGCACGCGTAAAGAAACAGCAACCCCCAGCGCGGCGGCAGGTTCGGATCTCTCGTTTTGCGCCCCCGCAGCCGCCAGACTAGATACACGACGCCAAGCACAGCGACCGCGTCGAGCGGAACTCCCATGAACGAATGCGTGAAGCCTCGATGATGCGCGAAGCCGAATATTCGGCCGCGAAAACCTCCAATCACGTCCAGGTCTGGCGCCTCTGCCGCGAGCGTCAGCGTCAGCGTGGCCAGCGCTGTCTTGCGGTTTAGCCCGGCACGTCCCAGGCATGCGCCGGTCAGGAAGTGAGTAATGGGTTCCAAGCAATTCGAAAACTTGGCAGCGTTCTCTAGGGATCTTATCAGGGTGCAAGCAAAGTCAACGCATTTGGAACTACGCTGATCTCCACCGGAAGCGTGCCCAGCAGTTCTCCATCGGCCTCCACGTAAATCTTTTTCTGCCCTCCGCTCTGCGCGGGAGCGGCCGGCAAGTATCGGCAAGAAACGCGCTTGCTATAGACAAGTTCAATACCCGGAATCGTCCAGTGCCGCCGCAGCAAGCTCCGCGTCACATAGGCGAGATACGCAAGGCGGCTGGCCGTCCGGCAGAACACCAGCCGCGCGTCATTGCGATCGAGCGACGCCCCCGGAGCCAGTTCCTGCACCACTCCGCCGAAGTTACGAATGCGCACTGCCATCAACTCTGTGACCTCAGCGCGTTGTTGCGCTTCTGACCCGGTTTCCCAGTATTCCGCCGCAAACCAGGTCATGCGATATGTGAACCAAAGATTCCACGCTGTCGCGTAATACGCGGCCATCCCCATCCTCTGCTTCGCCCCGTGATGGAGCTTGTAGAAAAGGTGGGCGTCAACGCCAACACCGGCTGACAGAACGAAATAACAACGCCCGGGTTCACCTTGCAGTCCGGCATATTCCACGCGCCCGAGTGAGATGCGTCGAGGCGCTGCACGCAGCGCGGCTTTCGCCGCACGCGCCACTTGCAGAGGGAGACCCAGATCGTGCGCCAGCGCATTCGCCGTTCCCATGGGCAAGATGGCGAGCGCGACCGCAGAATCTGCCAGTACTTGCACGATGTTATGGATCGTGCCGTCACCGCCGCAGGCGAAGATCGTATCGCAGCCCGCGGCGATGGCCCGTCGCGCTTCGTCGCCAGCGTGATCCCTGGTTTCCGTCGGAACCAGACTCGCTTCCACACCGCCGCCCGTCAGCACCGCCAGCGCGGCCTCCAACTCACGCTGACGCCGGCGGCTCCCACCAGAATCCGGGTTGTATAGCAATGCCGCCTTGCGCATAAGCGTGATCGATGATGGATTGTACCTGAGGCTATTCGCGTTTCCAGACCACCGATTCGCGGCATCGTTACCGAAATCGATACGCCGCTCAATCTGTCCCCACTCCCACATGAGGAACAACGAGGTTTTCCCGCGACAACGAACCTCCCTGCAAAACGGCGGCAACTTAAGCTCGACGATCTGGTCTGAATCATATTCTGTTTAGCGAACTTCTATCCCGACAGCCGGCTGTCCCGATGCACCCTTTTCCCGCCTATAATCTTTGGGCGATGCCCGCCACGCCCAGAGACGCTGAGAAAAAGATCGAATCCCTCCGCGAAAAGATTCGTCACCACGAATATCTGTATTACGTGCTCGACCATCCAGAGATCGGCGACGCCGAATTCGACAAGCTGATGCAGCAACTGAAAGATCTGGAGGCCGAGCATCCCTCGCTCGTCGCGCCCGATTCGCCTACACAGCGCGTCGGAGGTAAGCCGCGGGAAGGATTCGTCAAGGTTCCACACTCGTCGCCCATGCTTTCGCTCGACAATACCTACAGCGAAGAAGAACTCCGCGATTGGGAGCGGCGAGTCCATGAGCTCAGCGGCCGGCGCGATGTGGATTACGTCTGCGAGCTGAAGCTCGATGGCATGTCCCTGGCGTTGATTTATCAAGATGGAAAACTCGTTCGCGGAGTGACTCGGGGCGACGGCTCCATTGGCGAGGATGTCACGCTCAACGTCCGCACCGTCCGCTCGGTGCCCCTCTCGATCTCAACAGAAAAGCTCAAGAAAGCCGGCATTCCGGCAGACTTCGAGGTTCGTGGCGAATTGTTGATGCCCACGGCCGCTTTCAAAAAGCTCAACGAACAACGGGAGCGTGACGGCCTTCCCACGTTTGCGAATCCTCGCAACTTCACCGCCGGAACCGTGCGCCAGCTGGATGCCACGGTCACGGCGCGGCGTCCCCTCGACTATTTTTCGTACATGCTGCTGGTCGATGGCCGCACCTATTTCGATCTTCACTCGAAAACACTGAATGCGCTCGATGGCGCCGGATTCAAGGTCAATCAGAATCGCAAGCTTGTACATTCCATGGATGAAGTCTGGGAGTTCATTCGCGCTTGGGAAGAAAAACGTGATTCCCTTCCGTACGAGATCGATGGAATCGTCGTAAAGGTCAACCGCACCGCCCTGCAGGACGAACTCGGCTTCACCGGCAAGGCTCCCCGCTGGGCGATTGCCTACAAGTATGCGGCGCGCGCCGGTATCACCAAGCTCGAAAATGTCCGCTGGCAAGTCGGACGCACGGGAAAACTCACTCCCGTCGCTGAACTCGCGCCGGTTCTGATTGGTGGAACCACCGTTCGAAATGCCACATTGCACAATATGGACGAGATTGAACGGCTCGGCGTGAAGATCGGCGACTGGGTGCAGGTCGAGCGTGGCGGCGACGTCATCCCCAAAGTCGCAAAGGTCATCGACGATGACAACAAAGATCATCCCCGCGGTAAGGGCACTGTCGCAGTGCCCGAGAAGTGCCCCGTGTGTGGAACGAAAGTTGTTCGCACCGAAGGCGAAGTCGATTTCCGCTGCATCAATGCGAACTGCCCCGCTAAACTGCTCGGGACCATTCTGCACTTTGCCTCTCGCGGAGTGATGAACATCGACGGCATGGGCGAATCGCTGGTCAATCAATTGATCGAGCGCGGCCTGGTGAAGAACGTGGCCGATATATACGCTCTCACCAAGAGAGATCTCCTTAGCCTGGATCGGTTCGCCGACAAATCGGCGCAAAATATCCTTGACGAAATCGAAAACTCGAAAAAGCTGCCGCTCGAGCGCATTATCTATGGCCTCGGCATTCGCTTCGTCGGTGAACGCACCGCACAATTTCTCGCCGAGCACTTCGGATCGATGGATGCTCTCGCCAGCGCAACCGTCGAAGAATTGCAGGGCGTCGACGAAGTCGGCCCGCGCATCGCCGACAGCATCGCTGAGTTCTTCAGCCTTCCCGCCAATCGCAAGCTCGTCGAACGTTTGGGTGCAGCCGGGCTGGCGTTCAAAGGCAAAAAGAAGGAGCGCGGCACAAAGCTGGCGGGCAAGACGTTCGTGCTAACCGGAACCCTCGCGCACCTCACTCGCGACCAAGCGAAGAAGATGATCGAAGATGCCGGCGGCAAAGTAACGGGCTCCGTCAGCAAGAAAACTGATTACGTTGTCGCCGGCTCCGATGCTGGCTCAAAGCTCGACAAGGCCAGAGAACTCGGCGTCGCCGTCATCGACGAAAAAGAAATGGGAAAACTTATCGGGTGAAATCTAGGGTTGTTGCCTTATCGCCTCGCGCATCCTCCTCCACGTCACGTCCAGCGTTTCCGGTAGCACGCGCGTCTCGCCAACCACCGACATAAAATTCGCGTCCGCCACCCACCGCGGCAGCACGTGCATGTGAATATGTCCTGCAATTCCAGCTCCGGCGGCCTTCCCGATATTCATTCCCAGATTAATCCCGTCCGGCGAATAAAGTTCCCGCAGAACGGTCTCCATGCTCTGCGAGAGCGCCATCATTTCGTTGGCTGCCTCGACCGGAAGTTTCCGCAGTTCGTCCAGATGCGCGTACGGCACGATCATGACGTGCCCTGGAGTGTACGGATATGCGTTCAAAATGACGAAGCAGTGCTGGCCGCGGTATACGATCCGTGCCTTCTGATCGTCGAGCTCTTTCGCGGCATCGCAAAACACGCACCCAGTCGTCTTTTCGGTCGCCGAGACATACGCATAACGCCACGGCGTCCACAAGTAGTCCATAGCAGGGCAGGTTAGCAGATGGCGAGCACGTTCCGAAACCGTAACGCTGAAACCTTCCTGTAACATCGGCGAGATTTGCGTTTGACACTGTTCGCAGCCGGTTGCTATAGTCGTGAAGAGTTCCCATTGGACGCGGGTTTTCTGTAAAACGTCCGACAGCTGGGATTGTCCAAGCTCACTCGCCAGGGTGGGCCCACCACAACCAAACGACTCATCCAGCAGTCCGTAGCGCAGGTCCCGCATCCGTTCATCATGAGAGGCCTAACCTTGTTCGACGAGACCACGCTCGACCACACCACCACCCACGATTCCACTTCAACCGCCGTTAGCGAGGCTGAGCCCGCGGCAGAACAGCAGCAGGCTGACTCCGGCCATTCCGGCGCCTCTTCTGAGCCTCCGCGTGCAGTCTCGGCTTTGGACGAGAAGCCCGCTGGCGGTGAGGACTTCGCGGCCGCTCTGGAAACGTTCACGACCGAGGCCGAAGAGGCTGTCAGCGAGGATCGCGTCATCAAGGGCACGGTGTTGAAGCTGACTCCGACGCACGTCGTCGTCGACATCGGCGCCAAGTCCGAAGGCATGCTGCCGTTGGCGGAAGTGCTCGATCATGAAGGCAAGCCCCGCTTCAAGCCCGGCGATGAAATCGACGTCATGCGCGATAAGGGTGAGGCTGAAGAAGGCTACATCAACCTCTCTCACCAGAAGGCGCAGCGCATTCATGCCTGGGAAGAAATCGAAAAAGCCCATCACGAAAAGAAGCCGATCAAGGCAGTCGTCATCGATCGTATTAAAGGTGGCCTCACCGTCGATATCATGGGGGCTCATGCTTTCCTTCCGGGCTCGCAAGTCGACCTGCGTCCGATCCGCAATCTCGATGGCATGAAGGGCCAGACCCTCGAAGTCGCCGTCATCAAGCTGAACAAGAAGCGTGGCAACATCGTCGTTTCGCGCAAGGAACTGCTCGAAGGCGAGCAGGCTGAAAAGCGCTCCAAAACGCTGGAACATCTGGAAGAGGGCTCGGTCCTTACCGGGGTCGTGAAAAATCTCACTGAATATGGCGCCTTTGTCGATCTCGGCGGCCTCGACGGCTTGCTCCACATCACCGACATGTCTTGGGGGCGTCTCACCCACCCGAAAGATCTGGTCAACGTCGGCGATCAGATTCAAGTCAAAGTCCTCAAGTACGACAAAGAAAAGCAGCGCGTTTCGCTCGGTTTCAAGCAACTCACGCCCGATCCATGGCTCGACGCCGAGCATCGTTATCCCGAGGGCGCGCACGTACAGGGACGCGTCATCAGCGTGACCGATTACGGAGCCTTCGTCGAACTCGAGCAGGGAATCGAAGGCCTCGTCCATGTCAGCGAAATGACTTGGTCGAAACGAATGAAACATCCTTCGAAGCTGGTCAACGTCGGCGATCAGGTCGAGTGCGTGGTGCTCAACGTCAATCCCTCCGAACGCCGCATCTCGCTCGGCATGCGTCAACTCGCGGCCAATCCCTGGGATTCTCTTCACGAGAAATTCCCGGTCGGCATGACCGTCGAAGGCCGTGTGCGCAATCTGACTGACTTCGGCGCCTTCATCGAAATCGAAGACGGCATCGACGGTCTCGTGCACGTCAGCAATCTCAGCTGGACCAAGCGCGTGAAGCATCCTTCCGAAGTCTTGAAAAAAGGTGACCGCGTCAAGGCGGTGGTTCTCGCCATCGAGCCCGACAAGCGCCGTCTGTCGTTAGGCGTAAAGCAGCTCCAACCCGATGTCTGGGAGTCATTCTTCGCCGCGCATCACATCGGAGACGTCGTCCACGGCAAAGTCCTGCGTGTGGCCGCTTTTGGGGCGTTCGTAGAAATCGCCGAGGGCGTCGAAGGCTTGTGCCACAAATCGGAAGCTGTCGACGGAAACGGTCAGCCCCTTCATCTTGAGCCCGGGGTCGAGCACGATTTCAAGATCATCAAGATGAGTCCGGAAGAGAAAAAGGTCGGACTCAGCATCCGCGCTGTCGGCGAAGAAGCTTCGCGCTCGGAAGTCGAGGCTTACAAGCAGCCGGTCTCCAGCACCAGCTCCACCATCGGCGAACTGATCTCCTGGAAGCGCGCCAGCAACGAGAGCAACTGATCAGATAGGAGCCAGCGCTATGGGCAAGGCTGGGCTGATTATTGGAATCGCGTGGTTGGTCGCGGGAATCGGCTGCTTTGTCGCGCTTGCCCCTTTCGCATATTTGTTCAGCGATGCTTTCCGCTCTGCGGTTATGACGGGAGAGAATCCGGTCGGGATCATATTTGCCATCCGGCTAACCGTCGCATTCGCTCTCGGTTGGATTGTGTTTCTCACCATCGGCCTGTCTCGATCGCTGAAACAGTTTTAGATCCCATCGTCATCGGCAGCCGTGGAACCTGTGCGGAACGCTCCGCAGACCAATTTGCGGTAACAGCCGCGATTGCTATCCGCTAAGCTCGGTTTGCTTGGTTCGGCCCTGCTCCCTGTTCTAGAATCATTCGTTTGCCTTTAGTCATCTCTTACGAAGGAAGATCCCCTTGCCAGACACCATCTACGACGTAGCCATCATCGGCAGCGGCCCTGCCGGATATACTGGTGCGATCCGCGCCGGTCAATACGGCCTGAAAACTGCCCTCATCGAAAAAGACGGATTCCTCGGCGGCACCTGCCTTCACGTCGGTTGCATTCCGACGAAAGCCCTGCTCTTCAACGCCGAGCTTTGGGATCACCTCAAAGACGCGAAAGAATTTGGCATCGAAGGCGTCGACGCCCGCAAGTTGAACTGGGACGCCATTCAGGATCGCAAGAACAAGATCGTCACCAAACACACCAAGGGCCTCGATTTCCTGATGAAGAAAAACAAAGTCGAGACCATCAAGGGCTACGGCAAGCTCACCGGCCCGGCGCAAAATGGCATTCACAGCGTCGAGGTCACTAGCGACAGCAAGACCACGACTCTCAGGGCGAAGAATGTCATCCTCGCCACCGGCTCCGAAGCCCGCATGCTCCCCGGCCTCGAAGCCAGTGATCGCATCCTTACCAACATCGAAATCCTGAGCTTGAAAGAGATCCCTAAATCGCTGGTCATCGTCGGCGCCGGCGCCGTGGGCGTCGAGTTCGCCTCCATCTATCGCTCGTTCGATACGAAAGTGACGATTGTCGAAATGCTCCCACGCCTCGTTCCCGTCGAAGACGAAGAAGTCTCCAAAGAACTCGCGCGCGTTTTTCGCAAGCGTGGCATCAACTTCCACACCAGCGCGAAAGTTGACAAAGTCGAGAAGACAAAATCAGGAATCGCGGTCACGATTACCGTCGACGGCAAGCAGCAAAACATCGAAGCGGAGAAAATTCTCATCGCTGTCGGCCGCAAGCCGCGCACCCAAAACATCGGCCTGGAAAAAACGAAGATCAAGCCGGATCGCGAATTCATCAAAACCGATTCCTGGATGCAGACCGCCGAGCCCGGCGTCTACGCCGTCGGCGACATCGTTCTCGGTACGCCCCAACTCGCGCACGTCGGCGCAATGGAAGCGCTCGTCGCCGTCGCCAAAATTGCTGGCAAGCCCGCCAAGCCCATCAACCCCGAGCACATTCCAGGGGCCACATACTGCCATCCCGAAATCGGCAGTGTCGGCCTCACCGAAACCAAAGCCCGCGAAGCCGGATACAACGTCAAAATCGGCAAGTTCCCCTTCACCGCGAATTCCCGCGCCAGCATCGTCGGCCAGCACGAAGGCTTCATCAAGATCGTCAGCGACGCCGACTACGGCGAGATTCTTGGCGTCCACATCATCGGTCCCCAGGCGACCGAACTGATCGCAGAGGCCGTTGCCGCCATGGAACTCGAAGCCACCGTCGAAGATCTAATGTGGACGATCCACGCCCACCCCACACTGGCCGAAGCCATGCTGGATGCATCCAACAGCGTGTACGGAATGGCGATCAACGCCTAGGCTTTTGGCGTATGCAGTAGGAAGAAATTGAGGTCTCAAGATGATCTCGCAGCGCGGAGCCAACATCCTCGGGGGAATCGGAACGGGATGTTTTGTCTTTACCTTGAGTTGGCTGCTGTTGCCGAAATCGGCAACGCGGGTGATGCTCCCGCTGCTCGACTGGATGGGTCCGTTTACATGGCTGATGCTGCTGGCAATGATCATCCTTCCGATCGTCGCCGCAACACGAGGCTCTAAATGGTGGTGGGTTGTTGCGATCATCTCGACGGGGACCTTCGTTCGCCTGCTGTTGATGATCCACTAGATCATACTTGCGCAAACATAAAGTGATCTCGATCCTCCAACTCGGCACCGTCGACTACGCCACCGGGCTCCGCCTGCAGCAGCAACTCGTCGCCTTGCGCAAAGAGGAAAAAATCGGCGACGTGCTGCTACTCCTCGAACACTCTCCGGTCATCACTCTCGGCCGCAACGCCAAAGCCGCGAACGTCGTCGCCTCGCCCGAACTCCTCGCCCGGCGCGGCGTCGAACTCTTCGAGTGCGACCGCGGCGGCGACGTCACTTTCCACGGCCCCGGCCAGATCGTCGGCTATCCCATCTTCGACCTCCGCGGATTCCCTTGCGTCGAAAAGGCGGTGCTTGGCAATGACCATGTAGGGACGGCCGCCCTCGGCCGTCCGGTCGAGCGAAGCTCGACGGTCCGCAAGCACATCGGCGTCGTCGACTTCGTCCGCCGCCTCGAAGAAGTCCTCATTCGCACCTCTGCCGACTTCTCCATCCCCACCAAACGCCTCCACGGCCTCACCGGCGTCTGGACAGAAACCGATGCCAAGCTTGCCGCCATCGGCGTTCACATCTCCCGCTTCGTCACCTCCCACGGTTTCGCCCTCAACGTCAACCCCGACCTCGGCTACTTCAACCTCATCATCCCCTGCGGCATCACTACGAACCCCGTCACCTCGATGCAAAGGGAACTCGGCCGCCCGCTCGATCTCAACGCCGTCGCCGAATCCATCTCCCGCAACTTCGGCACAGTCTTCCAATCCCAAATCCTCTGGGTCGATACCCTCGACGCCCTCCTCGGCCGCACCGTCGGTGTCCCCATGAAGCCACCCACAGAACTCCGCAAGATTCACAAAGAGGACGACACCACCTGGGCGTAAACAGTTTCCTGCACACTCCATCCTGTCGTATATTGCTGTTTCGCCGGGCCCGCGTACTCGATCAGGAACTCCATGAAGGCATCCCGAAAAATCATCGTCTACATCGCTACCAGCGCCGATGGCTACATTGCCCGCCCAGACGGCGATATCGAGTGGCTCAATCGCATCCACACCGTCGACCACGGCATTCGCAAGTTCTATCGCACCATCGATACCATCTTGTGGGGACGCAAGACCTACGACTGGGGACTTGCCTATCAGAAAAAGACCGGCAGCAAAGAAAGCATCTTCGACAAAAACGTCACGAACTACATCTTCTCGCGCAAGCCTCCGAAAAAACAGGCGCCAGGCGTGACGTTTGTCTCCGAGCCTGTTAGAGCTTTCGCGCGCAAGCTGCGTAGCAAGCCCGGCAAACACATCTGGATGATGGGCGGCGGAGAAATCATCGCGTCATTCCTGGATGCCGGCGAAATCGATGAGTTCGACATTCATGTGATGCCAGTCTTCATCGGCAAAGGCATCCCACTGATCGCTCCACGTCACCGCGATATCCAGTTGCGTTTGCTCGCATCCAGGAAGTTTTCCGACGGCGTCGTTCGCCTGCACTACCATGTGCCGAGATCACCCGCACGCCCAAAGCGCACGCCCAAAAATGAAAGCTGAGCCCGCTAGCCCTTCCCCCCTCCCTCGCGATACCATCAATCCATCGCGCTTCTGCGCCGCCTTACATGGGGAATAACAAGAAGAAGTCCAAATCCAGCTCCAACGGCAACCGTCCGCGTAATGGCTCTCGCCGCGCCACTGCTGATGTCGGGACAGCCGCCCCTGGCTGTCCGGCCGAGCGAAGCTCGGCGGAGAATCTCCGCACCTACTCCATCCCCGACCTCCGCCTCGAGCACCCGGCCTTCGCCGTCCGCCAATTCGCCGAAAGAGACCGCCACGGCCACGAGCACGTCCGCTACGAAGTCACCGGCGATCTCGACGCTCCTGTTCCGCCCATCCGCGACTCCCAATATCTCTCCAGGCAGCAAGCCATCGAGATCTACCGCTTCATGCTGCTCAACCGCAAAATGGAGATCGCCCTCGAAAATCTCTACAAGCAGGGCAAAGTCGTCGGCGGCGTTTACTTCGGACTCGGCCAGGAGGCCTGCTCCTGCGCCTCCGCCTACGCCCTCGACAAGGATGACTGGTTCGCGCCCATGATCCGCAACCAGGGCTCGCTGCTGGCCCGCGGATTCGCCGCACGCGACACCATGATGCAATACATGGCCAAGGCCGACTCGCCGACCCGCGGCCGCGACGGCACCTCGCACTTCGGCGACATCGAAAAACGCAACATGGTCTCGCCCATCTCCATGCTCGGCGATCTCATCCCCGTCATGTCGGGCGTCGCTCTCGGCGCGCGCCTGCAGGGACGGAACCTCGCCGTCATGACGTACATCGGCGACGGCGGCCAGTCCACCGGCGTCACTTACGAAGGCATCAACTTCGCCGCTGTGCAGAATCTCGGTCTCGTCCTCTTCATCGAATCCAATCTCTGGGCCTACTCCACGCCGTCCGACATGCAGTACCGCTGCAAAGACCTCGCCGAACGCGCCATCGGATACGGCATCCCCGGCATCATCGTCGACGGCACTGACGCTTGCCAGGTCTACGACGCTGCCCACGAAGCCGTCGAACGCGCCCACCGCGGCGAAGGCCCGACGCTGATCGAAGCCAAAATGATGCGCATGAAAGGCCACGCCATCCACGACGCCGCCAGCTACGTACCCAAAGAAATGTTCGATTTCTGGAAAAAGCGAGATCCGATCGCCAGATTCGAAAATTACTTGATAAAAGAGAAAAAATGGCTGACAGGCAAAGAGAATGCCGAATTGATCGCAGATGTTGAGCGGGTTATCGAAGAAGAGAGAGAGATCGCAGTCAACTCCCCCATGCCAACGCCCGAATCCGCCGAAGGCGGCGTCTTCTGCGAAGACGGCTGCCATGAAATCAAACCGAAATACGGCATGCCGAAAGTGAAGAAGGGCACCGCCGCCTACAAAGCCACCGAAGCAGCGGTCCATTTGAAGTAGCTAGGTGCAGATGTGTGTGTTGATTAGTTCAACCTGTGGATAAGATGTTCGCTCATCACTGACACGATCGCAGTATTGTGAAACGCTCCCAGACATTGTCATCCCGAGCGAGGATTTCGCTTCGCGGAACGCGAAGCAAAACCGCAGTCGAGGGACCTTTTGTTTCTGGGAGCCCCAATGCGCGACGAGTACATCTACTGCGTATACATGATGCAAAGCACTTCGAGGCACGCACTTTACATCGGCATGACGAGCAACCTGCGCAAGCGAGTGTGGCAGCATAAGAATCACCGATACGAAGGTTTCACCGACGACTACAACTGCACGCGCCTGATGTATTGGGAGAGTTTTGACGACGTGACAAACGCGATCAATCGCGAAAAACAACTCAAGCGCTGGCGCCGCCAGAAGAAGCAGTGGTTGATTACGCGAAAGAACCCTCACTGGAAGGATTTAGCCGCCGATTGGTACGAAGCAGAACCAGGGATGACACGTTCTCTTAAGCTGGAAGATTCTCACGCTGCTGACTGCATTGTCATCCCGAGCGAAGCAAAACGATGAGCGCAACGAATCGTTTTACGCAATCGAGGGACCTTATGTTTCCTTCTAGGCTGATTTGAAAAGAAGAGGCTGTAGCTCCACGACTCCGGCAGCGCACCCTGGATCCCATGGGTAGCGGTGCTGGCACAAGAACTGCGTATCGCTCGGTGCTGTAGAATCTTAAATCGTATTGGTAGCAGAGCTCGGAAACCCAGAACCTCTATGCTCCTCACCTACCTCGAAGCCATCCGCCAGGGAATCTGGGAAGAAATGGACCGCGACCCAACCGTCTTCTGCCTCGGAGAAGACATCGGCATCTACGGCGGCGCCTTCAAAGTCACCGACGGATTCATCGACCGCTTCGGCTCCGAGCGCGTCATCGACACGCCCATCGCCGAATCCGCCATCGTCGGCGCGGCTTTCGGCGCATCGCTCACCGGCATGCGCCCCGTCGCCGAATTTCAATTCATGGATTTCATCGGATGCGCCTTCAACCAGATCTCCAACATGGTCGCCAAGACGCACTATCTCTGGGGCGCCCCCGCGCCACTCGTCCTCCGCGGCCCCAGCGGCGGATACGTCCACGGCGGTCCCTTCCACTCGCAGAATCCCGAGATGTGGTTCGTCCACAATCCCGGCCTCAAAGTCATCTGCCCCGCCACGCCCTACGACGCCAAAGGCCTCATCAAATCCGCCATCCGCGACAACAATCCCTGCGTGTTTTTCGAGCACAAATATCTTTACCGCCGCATCAAAGAAGAAGTCCCCGCCGACGACTACATCGTCCCCATCGGCAAGGCGCGCGTGGCGCGCGAAGGCCGCGACCTCAGCATCATCACCTACGCTGCGATGGTGCATACGGCGCTCGAAGCCGCCGAGATTCTGACCAAAGAAGGCATCGACCTGGAAATTCTCGACCTGCGCACCGTCTCGCCGCTCGACCGCGAAGCCATCGCCGCGACCGTGAAGAAGACCAACAAAGTCATCATTCTCCACGAGCACTCTCGAACCGGAGGCCTCGCCGGAGAAATCGCCGCCATCATCAACGAAGAAGCCTTCGACTCGCTCGACGGCCCCATCGTCCGCATCGCCGGTCTCGACTCCGCCATCCCGTTCTCGCCCCCGCAGGAACATCATTACCTGCCGAAGCTGGAAGACGTAGTCCGCGAATCCCGCCGCCTCAAAGCCTACTGAGGGGATTAGCAATAACCGTGTGGGGACAGCCGCCTCGGCTGTCCAGTCGAGCGAAGCTCGACAGAACAATGTGTAAGAGCGGAGATCGTCGGACCACCTCGATTGCGTCACCTTGTCATCCCGAGCGAAGGAGACGATTCGCATAGCGAATCGCTCTCCGCAATCGAGGGACCTTGTGTTCTGGGGGATAATTTTTTCAATGGCTGTCGCAGCCACCCATAATCGAATTTACTGGATATCGTTCGGGATGTCCCTCGTATTCGCTTTCCTCGGATGGAAAGCTCCCGAATGGCGAATGCCGCTGGACTACGACGCGATGATCTCTCGAAGCATACCTTTTGCAGTCGCATGGACTGCCCTACTCACAATTTGTCTTTGGCGTTGCAAGCTGCGTGGGTTGTGGCTGCTTGTGGGAGCGTCTATGGCCCTTTACTGGCCGATTTGGCTGATCTTTAATCACTTTCCGTCTTGCTATTATTCGGGCAACTGTTCTTAACCGCTTCTCGCGCTGAGGCTTCAAGACTAGCCTCTGCCCTCGCCCATCTGCCACAATAACCACGGAGGTCTCATGGGCAAATTCCTTCTCGGCGTTATCGTCACACTTCTCACCCTCGTCCTTGTTGCTCTCGGGTTTGCCATGCTCGGTTTCTTTCCCACTGCCGCCAACGTCGAACCCCCGCACCTTGAGCGCCGCCTGGCCATGGGTACCGTCGACGCCTCTATGGAGCGCCATGCCCCGCGGGTCACCAATCCTCTCATGCCGAACGATCAGAATCTTGAAGACGGCATGAAGATCTTCACCATGAATTGTGCCGGCTGCCACGGTACCCTCGATCGCAAGCCGGTGACCTTTGGCAGTTCGTTCTATCCGCCCGCGCCCAATCTCGTTTCCGATCCCCCCGATGATCCCGAATGGCAAACTTTCTACACCATCCGCACCGGCATCCGCTACACCGGCATGCCCGCATGGGAAAAGAATCTGAGCGAACAGGACATCTGGAAAGTGACCATGTTCCTCTCTCACATGGATAAGTTGCCGCCGGCGGTTCAGGATTATTGGAAAACGAGCTTCAGCACCGCCCCTTCTGCCGAGGCTGACAAAAAGGAAGGCGATAAAAAGGAAGGCGATAAGCACGAAGAGAAAGAAAAACACGAGCACCACTAGAGACGGAAAAAATTCGCCGCGTCGGCATTCGTGCACGGGCATGCAAGGGCGGCCACTCCGGGCCGCGTAAGCGGTCCGCCGAGATTAGGGCTTTAGCCCCCGATTGATCCGTCCACGCCGGCCCATGCTCCCGCTATAATATCCATTTGCGTTCGGCCCTTTACCTCAACTGTGGGCCTCATGGAAGGAACTCATGCCAACTGACATCATCATGCCTCAGATGGGCGAATCCATCGTCGAAGGCACCATCACCAAGTGGTTGAAGAAGCCCGGCGACAAAATTCAGCGCGACGAGCCCCTGTTCGAAATCTCCACCGACAAGGTCGATGCCGAAATTCCCGCTCCCGCCTCCGGCGTCTTGCAGGAAATCAAAGTCACCGAAGGCACCACCGTTGGCGTCAACACAGTCGTCGGAACCATCGCCGTGGATGGCGAAGCCCCCGCCAAACCCGCCGCACCCGCCAAAGCCCCGAGTCCCGCCGCAGCGCCTCAAAGAGAAGAGAAGAAAGCCGCGCCTGCTCCGCCGCCCGCGGCCCCCTCGCCCGCCGCTCACGAAGAGGACGAGGAAGCTCGATCCTCGCCCCTCGTCCGCAAAATCGCCCGCGAGCATGGCATCAGTCTCTCGCAAGTCTCCGGCACCGGACTCGGCGGCCGCATCACCAAGCAAGACATCATGCAGTTCATCGAGAGCCAGGAATCTTCGCAACCGGCTCCCACCCCTGCATCTCCTGCTTCGCCTGCCGCCGCCGCTCCGGCGCCCCGCCCGGCAGCTCCCGCTCCTTATCCAGGCGATCTCGTCCCCATGACGAACATGCGCAAGCTGATCGCCAAGCACATGATCGAGTCCCGCCGTACCAGTGCCCACGTCCACTGCATGTACGAAGTGGACTTCACCCGCATCGTCAGTCTGCGCGCCAAACACAAGGCCGGATTCGAACACCGCCACGGCGCCCGCCTCACCTTCATGCCCTTCTTCGTTCGCGCCGCCGTCATCGCCCTGCAGCAGTGGCCCATCATCAACGCCACTATCGAAGGCGACAACATCCGCTATCACCGCAGCGTCAACATGGGAATCGCCGTTGCTCTCGATTGGGGACTCATCGTTCCTGTCCTCAAGAACGCCGGCGATCTCAACTTCCTCGGCCTGCAACGTGGCATCAGTGATCTCGGCGAGCGTGCCCGCACCAAGAAACTCAAGCCTGAGGATGTCGAGGGCTCCACCTTCACCGTCACCAATCCCGGCCAGTTCGGCGCCGTCTTCGGTCTGCCGATCATCAACCAGCCAAACTCCGCGATCATGGGCGTTGGCGGCATCACCAAAATGCCCATGGTCATTACCGACAAAGACGGAACCGACTCCATCGCGATCCGCTCTGTCGTTCACCTCACTCTCGGCTACGACCACCGCCTCATCGACGGCGCCGTCGCCGATCAGTTCATGGCCCAGGTGAAGAAGAATCTCGAAACCTGGTCTGAAGAAATTGGATAGAAGAAGTCGGCTCGCATTTTCAGCCTTGTCATCCTGAGCAAAGCAAGGGCTTCACGAACTGAAGCATCGCGAAGTCGAAGGACCTCGTGTTTCCGTGCGGAGTGACGGCCTGGAGGTCGCGTTCTTTGCCACAAGGTGGGATTGAATCTCACGGCTGCTCTCCCCGACGCGATCGTACGGCGGAATCCTAATCACCCAATTCCAGGGGATTGCCCCACGCCTCGCCGCTTTTGCGAGACGTGGGTGAATCCGCCTGAACTCCTTACGCTTGGCCTCTCGCCGAAGACTGCGCGCTATTCTTCGCCCAAGTAGACGCATTCAGGCATTCCACCGTCCCGTCGATGATCTTCGAAATGCCGTCCTTGAACTTGTCCGGATCTACGATCTCCCGCGCCGCTACGGCGTCCACCGTCGTCAGTGCACTCTCCAGAAATGACATCGCAGCATCCTTTTTCTCGGCGCCCGATTTGCTCGCGAACATGCTTTCAATTCCGCTCACCAATGCCGGAATGAATGAAATACCTCGTAACAACTGATTCAGAAAATTCACGGCTTCCTCCAATATTCGTTCGGAACCTGTCTCGTATATCACTGCGTGGCTACACCAGACTCGCCAGAATGTTATTGAGCGTCGCTAGATTCGGATCCGCTCCGTCTGTGGCTCGTACCAGCATCGTCAGGCACGTTTTGAGTTCTAGCGCCTTGCACTGCGCCAGCCATAGCATCCCCGCCGCGTCTATGCCCGCTGCGTTGGCTGCCTTCATTGTGTTCGCCGTCGGCAGGGTCGCATTCTTCAAATTGCTGATGATGGTTGTGCTTGCTGTGCTCATATTTCTCTACTCTCCTTGTACGACTTTTCAGATTTCCACAATCTCTTACTTCCACCAATGTCCATGCAGCGCGACCGCGACGCTGATCACTTGTTCCCGCTGAATATCTTCTTGCTTGCGTTGTCATGCTCTTCGATCATGCGCTTGATCTCTGCCTGCCCTTCCCGCAGTTCTCCAAGCTGAACTTCAGTCCGGACCCGGCCTTCCGTGTTCGTGGCCGCAATCTCTTCCAGCCTCGTCACTCTTGCCTTCATCGTCTCGATCTCCGCATCTCGCTTGGAGGTGTTCCTGGCGTCTTGCAGCACATACCCGGTTAAAGACAGGGCAATCGCCCCAATCGCGATCAGCGTTCGGCCGTCAAATCTTAGGAGTTTGCCCTGCTCCCGGTTTTTCCCAAGTTCATTCGCCAGCGATTCACGCATTCCCTCGGTCAAGCCCTGCATGTCCGCCAGCTGACCGAGAACCTCCAGTTGAAAATCCTTCGTCGTGTAGGTCGCCGCCCGGACTTGCTTGTTCCCTCCAAAACCGGCTCGCGTTGCTCCCAAAGCATCGTCGCTCATAAAGGTTGATCCAGGTGCAGCGCCGCCGCGTATCGGGAGTAACGTGGCGGCGACGAACCGTCATACAGCCGCAGAAAATAATTCTGTGATTGCGCCACTCGCGGCAGGCTGAAGGTCTGAGTATTGAACCGCCCCAGCAAATTCCGGTCGTTCGACATCCCCCAACCCCAGTCATGAATTCGTGCTTCAATCCCGCAACTGCTGCCCGGCGCCATTCCCGCATCCACCTCGACCGTCGTCGAACTCACCGCCGTAATCTGCGCTGCCGTCAGGTTTGCCAGATAGTAATTGCCAACCTGCGTCGTCGAGAGCTGCTCGGGCGCCTCTTGCAACGGAATCGTCGTCGCGGTCTCAGCGTCCTGATATGCCAGTGGCGCCGCCAGGTCATTCGCGAACTCGATCGTGTACATCCCTCGATCATCTGCCGGATCAACCAGGTCGATGCGGATCTGCCGCACGATCGCATTGAATACCGCGTTCCGCGAGGGCACATTCACCGAAACGCCATCTCCCGGAAAAATGTCAGAGGCTCCGCCCGGCAGAAAATCGGACCATGTCTCGTACACTCCCGACCACGCTTCCCCTTGTGCGTCATCCAGAATCGCCAGCGCTGCATTCTCGCAATCCGCTTGCGTCCGCGCGCTCGGAGTCTTCATTGTCCTCACAATGCCGCGCATTCCGTTGTCCGCGCCACTTTGCAGGCTCGCAACGCTCGCGCTGTTATCCACCTCCGCCACCGCCCGTCCCGATCCGCGGTAGCTGACCACAATGTTCGTACCCGTCCCCGGCGCGTACTGCGAATAGAAATCCAGCGATGTCGAACCCTCAATCTCGCACTCCCCACCATCTGAGAGCGACTCGACCAACTGCGTCGCATAACTCGAATTTGGCAGCGCAGTCCGTACCTCCGCCAGCGAGATATGCGTGACGTAGGTGTATGCGATGCCGCATGCCATGTTCTCTGCATTTACGAGGGCGTACGTGCAGAAGCCAGGAGCACCCGTAATCACATCGTCATAGAGCACCGTCGCCGGCGCGACCATCGTTGCCGGATTCGACGGATCAATGTCCTGCACTTCCAGCACGAACCGCACATCCGCCGGCACAGCCGCGCCTCCCCACCCGCTTCCCGCTGGGTGTAAAGACGAGTGATACGTCTCCTCCGCCCGGTACACCTCTATCGAATACAAATAGGTCGTCAAGACATATCGATGTCCCCCGGTTGTCGCGATTACCGGTCCCGTCGCTGCTCCATTGATCAGCGCCTGTATGTTTGACCCAGTTCCCGACGGTGTTATCTGAAACCCCGCTAGGCATCCCGGTACAGAAATCGCTCCCGAATACAATCCGCCAATTACGCCCTGCGAAGCCCCCGCGAAGCTCACATCACCGTGCTGCAATTCCAGTGCGCCGCCAAGTTCAATTTGCTCGATAAACTCCACCGTGGTCTGTCCGTCTTGTCCGGTTCCTCCGTTCACCTGCAGAGTCTGTGCAGCCACTGAAACTGCCGACGACGGGTCGCTCACCACCCATGTTGTCGGATCGAGCCCCGGCCCCACGTACTCCTCATCAATCAATGCCGGCCTGCTCTGCTGAAACGGGGTCTGCGACAAGTAGAACTTCAGCGTCAATCCATCGCCGACGAAGTAGTCTCGGACGTAGGCCTGTGGTTCATTCAACCCGATCACCGTGACATCGTTCACCAGCAGCTTCGGGCTGACTAGTTTCAGCCCCGTCGGCGAGAAGTTCGTATCGCTCTCATTGATCGCATACGCGACCGCGCCCACTGGTGCCAGTACCAGCGCACCGTTCATCGCCCGGTAGCTCGCTCGCGCCGCCAGCGCGATTTCAGCCGCATGATAGGAAAAATCCTTTTCCGGATTCACCAGGTACCACGCCAGCACGTCCACATCCTCGACCGCGCTTGTATCGAACCATCCTGGCAACAAGTCCTGCGCCAATTGTCGCAGCGCCGAACCCGCGGTCCTCGCCACAAACGCCGCTCGATTCGGCAAGGCTTTCTGATCCAGCAGAACCTCATCGCTTTCCGCCCATACGTCATATCGATAAACAGGTCCCTGCTCGCCAAATCCCAGATATTCGAACTGCGGTGCCTCCGTCAGATAGCCGGTAAACAGGATGCTCCCGTCCGCTTTTGCCAGCATCACTCGTCCGCCGGCTGCCGGTGTAACAAATCCCGGCGAGTTCGCCACCAGACTGAATCGCAGACCGGCAGGCTGATTGATCCTGCGTTCCACGCTTGCTGCCACTGTCGCGTCGAGCGCTGTCGTGTAGTCCACGACTCCCTGTCCTTGCAAGTTGTCGATCGTGAGTTTCATGAGTGTTCGCTTCTTGTTTGGAAAAAGTTCTGACGCCTGACGTCTGATGGCTGGTCTTCAGTACACCGCCGCCATCGCAGCCGGAAAATAGCTTCGGTAGCACACGACATTCTGCCCATCGTTCGGATCGGTGTATGACAACCCTAGAAACGACGCACGTAAAGAAATCGCCGTGATCGGATTTGCGATTGCCTCAAACTCCTCCCGCACACAGGCTCCCGCCGAATGAGTCAGACTCTTCGGTGCGCTGGTCCCGCCGCTGCGTTTATTGCTTCCGCTCAGTGCCCGTCCCGCGCTTGCGTCCCAACTGACGCCACTCGATCTCGCTCCCGGATTTGGACTCAGCCGCGGATAGTAAAAACACACTCGCCCGCCCGATTCCTCTTCCGCCACAAACAGCGCCGACCACTCCTGAAAAAATGATCCGCCCTCTCGATCCACGAATGCCACCACGACTTGTGCCGATGCACCCGCGGCTGGAGCGCCTCCCACAAGCGGTTGCGCCAGCAACACCGACGCCGCCGTGACTTCCGCTACGCGCCCCAAATTGAAAGTCACTCTCCGCACATAATTCGGATCTTGTTTCACCATCGCCGCGCTGCTCACGTACGCAGCCGCGATTCCCGACCCCACAAATCCAACCTGCTGCTGGTAATCCAAGTCCACCGCAATCAGGTTGCCCACCGAAAACGCACTCCCCACTCCCGTCCCGAAAACCAGTTCGCTCGCCGTCGATCCCGGAAGCACCGCAACTCCGGGCGCCGGAGTCCCGCCCGCAGGCGCCGGTGACACGCTACCCGCCATCGGCGCCAACACGTTCATGTGCTCCGACCCGCACGCCAGTGCCATTTGCAGCTTGCCCCACTGCCGAAAGTCAAATGCAACTCGCGCCTCCAGCGGGCCGCGAAACTGCACCGCCGGCAACGTCTTCGCCCCGGATCCCACCACGTCCGTCGGCGTGTCATACGTTCGTTCAAAGTTGTCGATCCACCCCAGGTCCAGCCACGGTGCGGGAGGCGATTCCAGTGGGAATGCGCCGCACAATCCCGGATCAAAAATTGTCGGTGTCTCGCTCGCCCGGTTCACTGGCGCGAAATACGCACGCATCTGCCGCGTCACCGGAACCATCGCCGCGCGCAACGGAGTGGAACTCATGACAATGTCACCTCCGAAAAGAAGTAGAGCGTAAGCTGTACCCGCCGTTCGGCTCGCCCATCCTGATACCCTTGCTCATACATCGCCCGCCGCACCGCGCGTCCCTGGTAGCTCAACGTGTTTTCCTCTACGCCGCTCGTGGTGGCTTCCGCAAATACCGGCTGGCTCCAGAACACTCTCGTACCCAGGTCCGCACTCGGCGATTGCGTGTAGTCGTACATCTCGGTGTTCGCCGGTTGGCAGATCCCTAACAACTCGTTGTCGAGTTGTCCCAACACTCTTCCGCGATCGACCATGCTTTGCACGGTCCCCTGTGTGTAATACGAAATCACACATCCCAGGCTCATCAGCGCGCCATTACACGCGTGTCCGCCAACTACCGCCGCCGATCCCCACTCGACGTAAAACGCATTCGGCTGCGGCTCGCTCGCCGCCGGCGGCAGGTTCTCCACTGCAATCACCGCCGGCACCGTCGCTCCGTTGATCGTGACCGTTCGCGCTGGATTCAGGCTTCCCAGCCTCTGCTGCAGCGCGAGTAAAAAACTGTCTTTCGCAAATTGCATGACTATGCCTCACGCGGAGATCGTGATTTCCTCCGTGCCTTCTGTGGTCAAGCTTGCTGGCTACTGGCAACTGAGAACTGAACCCTGATCTCTCACTCCACTGCCGTCACCACGTAGAAATACGCTGTCCCCGCAAAGTTCTCCGTCACCACTGCCTCGATGTGGAACAGATCGCCGTCGTACACCAACCCCAGCACCGCATTGAACAGATCCTCCACCGACGCCATCCCCAACCCTGGCAACTGCGCCTCGAGCACCGACGCCGGCAGGGTGAACTCGACTCTCCTCATCGGCCCCAAATTCGTCGTCGGCCGGGTGTGCGCGACCACCGGCGTAATCACCACGTCCTGCACTCCCGGATCGACCAATCCCAACTGGCCCGCGGCGTCGCTCGCCGTCGCTGCCCCCGGCAGCAGCAGGCTGACCTGGTCGCCGCCCAGCGCCGTCAACATCGCGTTGGCCGCTCGCACCAACGCAGATCCGCAAATTCCGCTGCTCATAGCTCCTCCCAATACAACAATGGGGTGCCCCGCGTCTCGCCGTGTTTGCGAGACTCGGGATTTCCCTTACGATCCTTTTTGCGACACGTATGGTGCCAACAAACTGCGCACCATCTCGTCCACCAGCGATGGCCCGAAATATTGCAGCCGCATCTGGTCGATCTGGCTTGACTGCACGTTCAGCCCCGGCGTCGCCTGCGCATTTTTCACGATCTGCGCGCACGCCACCTGCACCGCGGTCGGAATCGTGCTCCACCCTGCGTTGTAAACAATGTCCACTTCGTTGAAGAAGAGTCCCAGCGCATTCACCGGAAACGTCAGCTCTCCGCTGTCTGCCCAAATGTCAATCGTGGTCGGATCGATCGTCGTCCACATTCCCGGCAGCGCGAACACTAACGCAAACTCCAGGCTCAACTCCGGGAACGGCCACTCGCCCCGCCGCGGAATCCCATATCGCCCTTGCAGCGACACAATCGGCGTTGTCGCCGGTGCCACCGTCACCAGCGGCAAATAACTCAGGCGCACCGTGTTCAGTTCCGGCGGCATCTTCAGCCGTTCCTCGTACTGATTCACTCCCAGCGTCACACGCCGGCAGTGTGCGTCAATAATCGCGGAGGCCGCTGTCACCCATGATGGGTCTGTCGTCGCTTCCAACCCGTATGTCAAATAATCCGTTGTCTCGAGATAATTCATAGGCAACTCTCTCTGAAAAAAATGTCGCTGGTCGTCAGTCGTTCGTCGCTAGCGGATCCCGCTCCGTGCGAGAGGTTGGGGGACTTCTCTCGGCGAACTCGGCGATGCTAACGACGAACGTCCAACGACCAACGACTCACGCATTGACCTGGCGTTCGAGCCTTGGCCCCTGCTTAGTTTTGTACCTTCACTTCGTAGTGCGCGAAGTTTGCCCCCTTCACCACCGGAGCTCCGAACTTCACCACCACCTGCTGTTGTGTGAGTGCGCTGGGCAGTCCCAGCTTGAACACGCGCGGGTTCGGATCCGTCAGCCAGTGATACTCGATCAGGTCTTCCGTCACGATGTATGCCGGCAGCACTGCCGATCCGGAACCGAGCGTTCCCGTGTAACCCAGCGCCCATTCCGGAATCAGCGGCACATCTCCCGCCTGGGTGCTGAGCGCCTTCACTCGAAATCCGCCGGTGATCTCGACCGTGTTCAGCACTACGTTGAATTCCGACTTCATCTCCTGGTCGATCAGGTCCAGTAGCATCGGATTGGCGTAAATTGCGGTTGGCCGCACCTGGTACGACGAGTTCGACACCATCTGGGCGATCGTGGTCTTGAACCCGTTCACGATGCTGCTGCCCTTTGCAATCGTCACCGAATTTCCGCCCGCCTCGATCTGCCCGATCACCCCGAAATATTGCGAAGTCGTCGGAGCGCTCAGCGACGTGTCGTTCCCATTCCATAGCGCGACATCGTGAGTCCGCATCAGTCCGTCCACCGCGTCCGCCAGATCCTTCGCCTGCAAATAAGCGAACTGGCTCTGCTGTGCCGTGACTTCCAGGTCGAAGAGGTTGTAGTTGATCTGCGATACCAGCGCCTTCAGCGGCACCGACAGTTCCACGCGGGTCGGCGCCTGTACCGTGGGAGCGATGTTGCGCGGATCGACGAACGCCTGCACCGCAGTCGGTGATGCGATCGCCGTCTCCTCGAAGAACCGCGACGGATGCCCCGTCGCCGGAACCTGCTTCATTCGCTGCCCGAACACTCCCCGTCTCCGCACGATGTCGAAGATTTCAGTCTGGTACCGGTTAATCTCTACTGCGCCTGGCCCGAGATAATCTGCTGCCGCCATCAAATCCACAAATTGTCCTGTCATGTTTTCTCCTCTGTTTTGATTGTTCCCTGCTTAATTCCGCCACTGTCATCCTGAGCGCAGGATTCGGTCACGCAATGCAACCACTCCGAAATCGAAGGATTCCGCGCTCTCTGCGCTGCCACCGGCTTGGGGAGGAGTCCTTCATTCCGAACTCCTCCCCAAACTTCCGTCAGAAAAGCAAAAGGCACGACGAAGTCGTGCCCCTCCCTTCGCAGCTCGAGAAAGCTGGAAACCTGAAACTTGATCCCCTTCCTACTCGATCATTCCCGCCCGCGCCAGTTCCGCCTTCACCGCAATCCTTTGCTCCACGCTCAGGCTCTGCAACGTTTTGTCGAGTACATTCTTCTCGATCTTCTCGCTGCCGCCGTCCATCTCGCTCTTCGCCAGAATCGCCGACACCATGGGCGGAAGCGTCTTTCGCGTCAATCGCGCGGCTTGCGCTTTCAGATCGGCATTCGATTTCTCCAGCTCGGCCACCCGCTCCTGCAGTTGACGCGTCGCGTCGTCATGCGCCGTGTCGTATGTGTGTTCATCCACCGCTGCCACAATCCGATCCACTTTCCCGCTCAGGGCCTCCTGCTGTGCGTCCAGCCGCCCCAACACGCGATCCAACGACTCGGCTGCGCCTGCCAGCCGTTCCGCCGTCGCCATCAACTGCTGCAACGTCTCTTCATTCATGTTTTCCTCCTCCGGAATCCACATCACCTCTATCTTCCTGTGCGGCGCCTACGTCGCCAGATCGATCCACGTGTCCTGGTACGCCGCCTTGTCCTTCCGCAAGATCGCTGCACCCGTGAAGATCACACGCTTCAGCGTCCATACCCGCGCCCGCGGATCGATCAGTTCCACGTTGGTCACTTCGTACGACATTCCCAATCCGTCCCCCGCCGTTCTTCGTGCTTCGGCGCGCTGGGCTGAAACTGCCGTTTCCAGCTTTGCTTCTCCTGGTATTCCCTTTGTTAAGCTGCGAAGCCGTGCCACCGCTGCCGCGAGAGCGGATCTCAGCCGCGCTCCTTCATTCCTGTGCCGGCGCGCAGGCTCGCACGCGGAAGTCTGAAGTCCAACTGCTGCACTCCGACTCATCGGTATCCGCGGTGCGAGGCTTCTTGCTCGCCGCCCCCATCGCGCAATTTCTTCCACAATCTCGGGAAAATCCCGCGCGTATAAATATCCGCCCACCTCCAGATTCTGTCCCACAATCTCCGCGCTCGTGATCACTCCCACCTTCCGCCGCACATCGTGCCGGTCAAACGACGGAGCGTAATCCAGCGCCATTCCCAGCAGTGACGGCAATGCCGCTTCCGCCGCGGCTTTCGTCAACATGACTCGCCGCCCTTTCGACCCGGATGGCGCCCTCTGCGAAGGTATATCGACCACCGTCAATACTCCCCGAAACGCCGCCCGGTTCGGATGCCCTTCCACCTCCGGCATCGCCACCGCCATGCTCTCCAGTTCCATCATTCTCATCTCCTCAATCGTCGGCACGCTTAAGCTCTCTCACCCTGAGCGGCGCTCCTTGCCGTACAGGACCTATGCATTCCCGTCGTCTCACGAAAAACCGTCATCCTGGGCGAGGATCGTGCTTCGCTGAAAGCAAAGCACCACCCCGGCCGAAGCACCCCGCCTTTCTCTGTGTTTCCCGCGTCCACCGTGCTGAAGGATTTCTAGCCCTCGATTACCCCCAGTCCCCGCATCCGCCTCACCTCATTCACCGTCAGCACGCCGTTCTGCAGCAGGATCTGTTGAATCTGCGCCTCCTCCAGCGGGTCGGTCGTATCCAGTTCCGCAAATGCAAACTCCAGGTCCCTCCAACCCAGCTTCTTCGCAATCGCATCCCGCGTCAGCGATTCCGCCAGCAATCTCGCCGTCGGCACAATCGCTTGTCGAAACGCCAGGTCGTTGTATTCCTCCGCGGTGGAGCGGTTCACGTCCCGCTCCACGCCCAGGTAAAACGGAGGAAGGTCGAAAGCGTCGGCGACGACTCGCAGCAGAAACTCCTGCCACTGCAGTCGTAAGTCTGCATCGGTGCCTCCACCGAACCTCAGCACCTCCGGTTTGCTCTCGACCGATAGGATGGGCACTTTCCCCGTGCCCTCAATCTCGTCCTGCCACCACCGGATCAGCCGTTCGTGATGTTCCGGCGTTAAATCCTGCAGCCACAGCGCATACTGCACCACACTGTTCGACGCCAATCTCGACGCGTACCGGTGCGCTCCCAGAAACGCGTTGATCGTCTCAAACGCCACTTCCAGTCGCCCCAACCCAAACGGCGTATGGGTCCGCGGATTCAGCCGGATATAAATCAGCTCATCGTCATCCAGCTTGATCTGCTGATTCGACGAATCGTTCACCTGCAAATATCGTTGCGATGTCGGCGATCCATCCCAATCGATATTCATTCGAATCGACGCTCCATCCACCGGCCACAACACCAGCGGCATGGACGGCATCGTGGAAAGACCCGCGTGCTCCACACTTGTCGCGTTTCTCGCAACCGGGTGCGAAGATTCTGTCATCCGCAGCAACTCCGCCTCATTCCACGCCGGATTTACCTGCACTTCAATCGCCCCGTACCCGCCAACAATGATGTCTTCCAGCACTTGCTCCGCCAGCGACCGGAACGAATCATCCGGATTCGGCGCCTCAAAGTTGTCCGTCAGAATCCGCACTCGCGCCGTCCCATCCGGAATCGCCTCGAGCGAATATCCCTGCCGCGGTTGCACCCTCCACCGCATCCCGGCGATGCGATCTTTAATGCAGTTGATCGCCCGCCGCGCAATCGGCGTTTCCGAAAACCGCCGCAAGTTATAGGGCGTCGGCTTCGGCATCGCATCGTTCAGCGGCCCGTAAGAATTAAAGATCGACGGCAGCGCCGAAGTCCGCCGCCTCTTCGCCAGCCGCTCGTCCGAAGGCGCACCCGCCATCGAAGCAAAAGACACTCCCGCCACCCGGCGCCAGGCGCCGCGTACCGCCTCTGTAATTTTCATGATCTCTCTCGCTATGGGACCTGGTGATCCCACTTAATTTGTCGAAGGACCCTGTGTTCCCCGGTGTCCTCTGCTGAGTCCTCTACTCCAATAAAAAGGCCCCGCAGTGGCAGAGCCTCAATCCATCGAAGCACAATCTTTACGCTGTCATCCTGAGCGAAGCGAAGGACCTATGCACTTTCCTGCTACGGAATATCAGTGAACACCCAAAACATCCCCACTCCCACGCAAGCCACCACAATCGGAAAGATCAACCGTGGTAGTCCAAAGAAACTTAGAACCAGCGCGCCCAGCAGCATCCTCATAGCCACCCTCCCCCACCCTTCTACCCAGCGGTAATACGCTCCCACACCCGCCCAGGTCTGCCAGTTCGCTTCCGGCGCCGTCATGTGTGCCACCGGCCACATTACGGCCGCCACCGACACCAGCCCCAACGCCACAACCGTGACTCGACTCCGCCACCGCAGCGGCTCTTTCAACATCCTCGCGAAGCAAAACCACCATCCATATGCCAGCCCAACCGGCGCGAGCAAGACAATCACCATGACGATCGTGTTATCGAGCGTGTTCACACTCTCAACTCCCTCCGCGCCACTTCCGCAATCCCCGGCATCTCCGCCGCGACCGCAATCCGAATCCTCTCCTCCTCCATCATGCTCAAAGCAAACTGCACCGCATCCTGCCCACGATCCAGATCGTCATCAATCACCGCCGTCAACCCCGGCGTCGTCCCCGTCACTCTCGCCATCCCCGGCGCAATCTTCGGATACCTCGCCGCCAGCGTCACCGCCGTCTCCACTCCCGCCTTCAGCGACACCGCATGAAACAACTTCATCTCGTTCCCGACCCGATATCCAAAATCAAACGTGAACGGATCCCCCGCCCTCGTATAAGCCGCCGCCGGCACCGGATTCAAAAACTTCGCCACTCCCGCCAATTCGAACGCATCCCGCATCGCTCCCAAAATCCGTCCCCGCCCGGTAAGCACCCTGGTCGCCGCCACCTTCGCCTCATCCACAAACATCGAAACCACCGTCTCAATCTCCTCCGCCGGCGTCTCCGTCACCACCGCCATCGGTGCTGAAAGCTGAATCACGTTCGAAAACGAATCCTCCATCCTCTTCAACAACGTCGCGCGATCCCTGATCTCTCCCACCTCGGCTCGAATCTCCCGCAACAGCGCGTCAATCACATCCAAATCCGCCTGCGGGTCCAAACATCGCACTCGCCGCCAATCCTTCGCGAACCGCACATCCGCAAACACCGCTCCGTTCGCCCCGCCTTCCACCATCAACACCCCAATATTCACAAACTCCTGCCGAACCGCGTGAGGCACATACCGCAGCAAAAAGAATTCGAGTTGCCGTTTCTCACTCATTCCTTCGTGACCCTTAGTGCCCTTAGTGGTTAAAGCGCCTCCTCTGTGTTCCCCCGTGTCCTCTGTGGTGAGAGTTTGATTTTGCTCTTAAGCCTGATCCCTCCACGCCGGAAACGGCCTCCGCGGCGAAATCCGAAACGCCTCAATCAACTCCCGCACCGTTTCCCGCCGTGCAATCAACGTTCGTGCCAGCTTCTCCAACTCTTCCCACTCGCCTCCATACCACTCCGGAGGAATCTCGCTCGCCAGACTCCACACCACATCTTCTTCCATCTTCTCGATCCGCGACAGCCACGGCTCAAACGACTCCCAGCCGTGCACACTCTCATACACTTCATTCCGCGCGTACACCCCGCGCAGCGGATAATCCGGAAACGTCCACTCCCCCGCATTAAAGCAATATCCCTGATCAATGAACGACGCCGTGTACTTCCGCTCCCGCAGCTTCTTCCAGAACGCCGCCTGCCTCCCATTCGCGTTCCCCGTCCATTTATCCAAAACCAGCATCCCGGAAAATGTCTCCAGATTTCTCACCAGCCCCAGCATTTCCACCGGGAGATAGTCGAATACCTGACCCTCCATCGGGCTCACCACGTACTGCGACCCGAATTGTAGTCCTGCTTGGCACCGGATCGTGTTATGCGCCAGCTGAATACTCAACTCCGGGGTGTGCTCCACCAGCCACTCATCGACCTCCACCACCTCAGTGATCGGTACCGGAAGTCCCGCCCGCTCCGCCAATCGCGTCGCCAGCATCTCATTCGCCAGCACCCGCAAATGCTGCGGATTATTCCGGAACTTCACCACGTAGAAGTTCCCATCGGAACAGCGCATCAAATGTCCCTGCGCCCCGCCCCGCATCCTCCTCACGTGTTGAACAGCTTCAACCATCTCAGAGCAACTATCGTCGGCAGGTGCCCCACCTCTGTCGCCTTCTTTGCGACCGCGCGGGAAATTTGCTCTTTCGCCCCGCTCTGCCCCTGTGCCGAGATCTTTTCCAGCCCCACCGCAAAGTCCGCCATCTTACCGCAACTCGCATGTCCCCGGATGTGACGAATGAACACCGCCAGCAGTGGAATCCCAATCCTCAACTTGGGGTGCCCCACTTCTCGCCGTCTTTGCGAGAAAGTGGGAGCTAAGAACGCCCTGTGGGAAGTCGAAGGGCGGTTTTCATTGGGCAGGGCCCCTTTTTCACCCTACATCCAACGTCGCCATCTCCATCCCCCGCCGCCGCACCCGCCCCGAATCCTCCCGCCGCACTGCCTGCGCAATCGCCATGGCCATCACGCAGTCATCGTGTGCGCCCTCAGCCGCGGCTGCATGCCCATCCGTATGTCGCACAAACGTCTTCATCTCTTCCAGCAGTCTCACACTATGAAACAATTCCGGCTGCTCCATCAGCATCGCCGCTAGGTTCTCGATCATCGCCGGCCGCGTCACCACCGACGTCAGCCATCCCTCCTGCCCACCCTGCACATACAGGTTGTCATAATTCAGGTCCTTCAAATGCGCCAGCACTCCGTATCCATGATTGTTTCGTTCCACTGCAATCAGCGCATTTTCATACATTCTTCCCAGCGCGACTAATCTCCGCGCCAGCTCAAACGGAGGAAAGTGCCCATGCAGTTCCGCGCACTGCAACCCCATCCTCCGCTCGATCACCTGCGCGCACGCGTAGTCGCCCTCCGATCCGCCTCCCGCCGCATCCACTCCAATGATGTACTGCCACTGTCCTCCTCGATTCGGTGGGAACCAGATCAACTCTCGCCCGTTCTCATGCGACTCCGTCGCTTTCCCGGCATGCGCCCCTGCCCGCTCGATCGCGGCCACGTCAAACACGCACTCGCTCGAAGCCAGAAAGCACGCCACCGGATCTTCCGCATACTCCTGCGCCGCCTGTTCCCGCATCACCTGCCAGCGCGTGCGCCGCCACGCGATCTGCTCTTCGGCCAATCCGTGTCTCGCTACCAGGTCTTTTTCTTCCTCCGTAAGCGGATACGCCGATCCCGCTTTCACCTCCTCTTTGTATGACGCCTCATACCACCACGGGAAAAAATGCTGCGTATATCCCGTTTCCGCCGCTTTCTGCCATTCCTCGTAAAAAACTCCGGCCGCCCCATTCGCCGTTGACTCCAGCACAATCTCTCCATCCGGAACCACCGCCGCTCGCAGCGATGCCAGCGTTTCTCGCCCGCCGCGGGCCCAGCGGGAGACCTCCGAGCAATGTAGGTTATGGATGGTCATCCCGCGTCCCGCGTTGTCATCCGCCGTTTCCACTCGATACTCGCTGTCGAGCTTCGGAAACACGATCTGGCGAATGTTTGAGCGCGACTTCACCAGCGCTCCCCGGTGCACTCGATTGTTGGGCAGTTTTTCCCAGAACCGATGCACGATGTTGAACAAAGCCTGCGCCGACTCATCGCTGTGCGCCACTTGCACCGTCAGCGTCCCCGGCCGCGTAATCGTCTGAATGAAATATCGCGCCGCAATATACGTCGTGATCCCTACCTGCCGCGCCTTCAGCACAATGTTCCGCTTGCTGCATCGCCGCGAATATTCCTGCTGCGCCCGATTCAGCCGCCAATACCGGATTCCCCCTTTCTTGATTCGGATCTTCAGCAGCTTCCGGATCAGCAGGTCCCGCACCGTTTCTTTTCCCTCCATCTGATCGAGAAACGGTCCGAATTGTTCCACCACCCGCAGATCCGTCCACGACATTGCCTTTATCTGGTCCATGCCTTCCTTTTTGCTGGTTCCTCTGGCCGTTGATTCTCGTATTCGACTCTCGTCCAAGATCGAAAACCTCGCCTGACTTCCTACTTCAGCGCTCCCGCTGTCGCCCACCGCGCAACTCTCCCGTGCTCGTGAATCTTCAGTCCAGCCGTCACCCGGTCCAGGTCCGCATTTCCCGTCTTCGCCGTCATCGTCGAGTTGTACGAAGCCACAAATTCGTTCGCCGACAGAGGCGCCTTTGGATGTCCTGCGCCAGCCGCGGTTCTTGCCGCTAGAGTGGGGTTTGGTTTCACCAGCGGCACAATCGCCGCCAGCGATTCCACTTCCGACAGCACGATCCCCACGACCGCCGTAATCTTCGCCTGCGTCGCCGCGTCCTTTATATGCAGAGAAGGCAGCAATCCCTGCAGGTTCGCCTGCGTTGCCGCAATCGCGCTCTCAATCTGATTCAGGATTCCCGGTTGCGCCGATGCATCCGCCTTCTCGTAAGCCGCCACTAGCGACTGGATCAGCTGCAGATCCGCTCCCGCCTGCGTTCCCGCGTTCTGAACCGTTTGCAGGTCCGCCGTCGAAACGCCTTTTCCCTCGAGCGCCGCCACCAGCGTCACAATATTCGCCGCCGCTGGAATCAATGCCGCCACGATCTGCTCCGCCTGTCCGATCCATTCCGTCGAACATCCCGCGAGCGTCATCGTCAGGCACAACACCACCGCCAACCCAATTCGCACAACATGATTTCTTGCCATATCCACTCCTCCGTTTCTCGAGCTCTTCAAATTCAAAACACACCTCCGCCCTCGCGGCCCAAACTGCAGCCGCCCGCCTTGCCTTAGCTGTCTGTGAAGTCCTGCCGTCGTGCGAAGTTTCGCCGCCCTGGAAGCCTTCTCAGAAATCCGTCGCGCAGTTGAACGGCTGTGTCGGCAGCGTCGCTGCAATCGTCGCCACAGTCGCTCCGCTCACTCGTCCCATCGATGCAATCGGCACCGTCGTAAACCCACTCGGCGGCGCCGCACTAAAATTCCAGTTGTCCGTCCCGCCTGCCGCCACACACGCCGGACTCACAAATCCCGGATTGCTATTAAAACTGCTTCCGGCATCTTCACTGTACGGCGCAGACTGCCACGCCGCAGTTCCGATGAAAGTCCAATTCGACGAACTGTTCCCGCAGTATGGCGCGCTCCCGCCCGCCGCTGCCTGCGTTGTCTGATAATGAAACGCGGCCGCATCCGCGCCAAAATTCTCCGCCGCGTTGAAATACGTGTTCCCGCTGAACGCCATATAAAGGTTGTAGCTGTCGCCTCCGTGTCCCGTCGCGCTCGACTCGCCGGTGTACCCACATCCGCGCTGAAAATAAAACGCCGGGTTGTTCGTCGCTGTCTTGTCGAAATAAAAAATATTGTTCGCCAGGTTCGCCTTCAGCACCGTGCATCCCGGACACGTCACATTTGTCCACGGATCGTTCAGATTCACCATCCCCGATCTTCCCAGCGCGAACACGTTATTGCTGATCGCGTTGGCCGCGCTCGCCAAATCCGGCCCGCTCGTGAAATTCATCGGGAACGCCGACGTCCGGTACACCAGGTTTCCCGTGACCGTCACGCTGCCCGTAAAGTTGTCCAGATAAATCCCTTGTCCCGCAAATCCGCTGCTGTCCTGGCTCGACGCATCCGACACGTCATGCACCCGGTTGTAAAGAATCTGATTCCCCGTCGGCACAAACGTCGGCGTCGACGTATTGAAGTACACGCCGCCCAGGTCATTCGTCAGTCCCTGCCCCAGGTTCCACACGTGGTTGTACTCAACCACGTTATTGAACGTCCCACTGGATCCCGTCGTTCCCGGCGGGCAATTCAACGCGCCCACAGCGATCCCGCCTCCGTAGCTGTCATTCACATCGTTGTGCGCGAAGAGGTTGTCGTGCCCGCATCCCATCGCGACTCCGAAACTCTTCGGCAGCATTCTGCCTACGCCTTGAATCACCGTGTTCTCGAGCGTCGTTCCTTGCGCAATGTTTGCATCCGTGTCGCCGTTGTGAGCCAGCAATCCCACGCGCACTCCATGCGCTCCCAGGTCGTAAAGAAAACTGTTCTCGATGGTGTTGCTCTCCGAAACCCATGCAGCATTCGTCGACGGACACATCTTGTCCGCCACCGCGCAGCTGAAAAACTCCAACCCCGCTCCCGCCGTCTGCGCGATCGTCATGCCGTTCATCGTGACGTTCGCGCATCCCTGGCACGATACCGCCGCCGAAACCGTGCTCCCGCTCACGGTCGCCGCATCATCCAGCCGGTTGTACGTATACCCTCCGCTTCCCACCGTCCAGTTGTCGTGCAACACCGTGAGGCCGGAAAACGTCACCCAGCTCAAGCCCTGCGCCAGCAAGACTTGTGATCCGCTCGCGGGTAGCTGCGGTATTTCCGCTCCCGGCCCATCCGTATTCGGACTCTCTCCCGGGTTCGCGTAATAAGTAATAGTGAATGGCGAAGTCGACCGATCCAGAAACCACGTTCCCGGTGTCGCCGTCGCATCGCTGGCCGGCTTGATGTTCTCTACAAAATATCGATTTCCACTCACTGTCGCCAGCGACGTATTTCCCAGCACATACATCACATGATTCGTGCTATCCACGCACCATAGCGGCAGTTTGCTCATCCCGGCATTTTCGAAAATCCCAATCTGAATGTCGCCATCCGGATAGTTATTCCCGCCAATCGCAACGCACGTCGACCCATTCCACGTGGAATGCAGATTCCCCCACGATGCGCTCGAATCCGGCGGATCTCCTGCCGTGTACGGAATCGCATTAGTGACCGTGCCGGCTCCCAAACGGTAGTAGCTCCCTAACCCTCCCGTCCCCGCCCGCGGCCGCAATCGCCGCGTGTTGTTGTACCAAAACTGCTCGCTATAGATCGCTCCACTCGGTTGCCACGTGTATTTCGTGCAAGCGCCGCCACAGGCCGCCGCCGGGCTTCCTCCCGTCAAGTGATACGCACCGTCAATGATCGCTGTCTGCCCCGCGTAAGCCTGCCATAGGATCGGCACCGTCGCGCTTCCACCATCACTCGCATTGAAGCTCAGCTGCGTGCACGGCAAGCTCCCGCAAATGTTGTACGTGCCTCCAGCGAGAGCTACTCGAATCGGACGCGACCGTGCCCGGCTCAATCCTCTCACCACGCTTTGCGCCTTCCCGATCGTCAGCAACGGCTGCGCCACCGTTCCTGCATTGCTGTCGCTTCCCATCGGTGAAACGTAAACGTCCGTCACCGGCAAATCACTGAACGGACCTGCTCCGCAGGCGCTCCCGCACACGTACTCTGTGCTCACTTCAGCCGCATTCGTCGCTGTCGGATTAAATCCCAAATCCGCTCCATCCGACGCCTCATACGTCCCGCCTGCCGCGTAGAGACTGGCCTTCCCGTTGCACGCTGCATCTCCCGCGTGGCACAGCCGGTACTGATTCCAATCGCTCAGAGCCAGCGGGAATGTCGACGCGCTCATCGCTCCCTGCACTCCCGCACAATTCTCCGTCGTCGGATCATTCCCCGTGCAATAGTTCGCAGGAGTCAGGTAAATCGTCACCGGCGGAGAAGCGCCCGCATTCGCGCCTCCGTACTCGGTATAGCAGGCCGCACCCGAAAAGCCCGGACAGCTCACCCCACCGCGTCCCCCGAGGAAGCTGTTGTTGAAAACCAGGCTGGTCGAATCGAAAGCCTTCGTCTCGGTCCGCGTGCCCTCGGCAAAGACCGAGTTGATTCCCCCGCCGATCAGCATGTCATTGCTGAACGTCAGGTTGCGCGACAGCGCAAACGGAGTCGAACCGCCCACCGCCGAACTGTATGGATCGTTCGCGTAGGAACTGCTGTCGATCACATCCGTGTTGTGATTGTTGACGACATTCGCTGTCCAACCCTGGTAGTTCCAGAATGTGCAGCCTGTCGCCGTTGCGTTCGCCGTCCCAGGATTCGAATACACCACAGTCAGCGAAGTTGGCGAGGTGCCGCTCATTGCCAGCGGCGGCATTGTCGTCGCTGTCGGCGGCAGCACCGTAGTGTTGAAGCTCGCATCCGAGCACCCCGTCACGGTCACAGGATCCCCCACGTTCATATCACTCTGCGTGCCGCCCGCTTCGCTCGTCAGCGTCAGAGTCGCGATCGTGCCGGTTCCATCCCGCTGCACCGTTGCCTGCCACACATTCTGTTGCGCCGCTCCCGCAATCCGAAAGCCGTATTGCGGCGTGGACCCCGCGCACCCGGGATTGCTGGCGGCCGACATGTTGTAGAGAAGATTGTTCTGATACAGGTAATTCTCAGCCGCCAGCGTGATTCCGCCCCCATTCCCCCCGGAAATTGCCGAGCGCGAGCCTACGCTGACTCCATTGCATCCGTTCCGGATGATGTTATTCGTGATCGTCGTGTTGGTTTGCTGGATCCAGTAGTTCGTGCCCAAAGCGCCGCCCGACGTGTTATCCGTTTTCCAGCTCAGCGTCACACCTTGCGCTCCGGAATAATCCACGTTCTCCGCGATGTTGCCGTCGAAAAGATAACGTTGGCTGATCTTCACTTCATGCGCGTTCTTGCGCACATAACTTCCTTGGCTGGGGTTGAATCCAGCCTGCTTCGCCAGCAGCCACGAGTAGGGGTACGTGTAGCGATTGGCTCGATCCTCAATATCCTGACAGCCGATGAAATTCGGGATCGTGATCGCGCTCGCGAACCCGCCGCAGAAAACTCCACTCGACATGCCCTCAAACCAGTTATGCGCAAACTTCAGGGTTTGGGCCAGCAGGATCGAGACAACGTGCCCTTCGCTCGGAGGTCTTAGCGATTGGTCTACGTAGCTGTAGAGGATCGAGCAGGAAACACATCCGCTGATCGTGAAATCTGCCGGGATGATCGTCGTTCCCACGGCTGGCCCCGTCGCCACTCCGCCACTGACCGGAGCATCGGCCCAATCCTCGTGAACGTAGTCGTACGCGAAATGGATGTGCGTTGGCAGTTGGCTCACCGCAGTTTCTGTCCCTTGCCCAACCTTTACCGGCGCGCAGCAACCCAGCCCATACTGAATCAGCATTTGCGCATTAAGAATTGCAAAATGGTGGGGCGAGACTCCGTTCGCATCCGCGGTCGAAGTGCTCACTGCGTCGCAGTTCGTCCCCGTGCATTCAATGGTGTACATCGATGCAATGTCGTTATAGGCCGAGGCCGACGTCTCTGTGCCATCGGCCAGTGTGAAGCTGCCCGAAACCGGTGTCACCGTGGTACCCAGCTGATAACTCAGATTTTGTCCGTTGCAACCCAGGTTGCGAATTCCTGGCTGCGTTGACTCGGAAACGTTGTCCTGTATCCCGTGCGAGCACGCGGTCTGCCCGATTGGAAGCGGGTTACTGCTAGTCAGAACAATGAAACTGCTCGACGCATCTCCTGCTGTCTGGGGCAAACTCAAGCCACTCGCCCCACTGAACAATGTTCCCGCGGAAAGAATGATCGTTGTGCCCGAGCCGTTCGTCGTCCGGCAGCTCTCCGCATCATTCACCGCCTGCTGCAGACTCGACTGGCTGCCCGCGGTATACGGGCCATAATTCGTCGTCCCGCAGCTCCAGGTTCCGCCCGTCCCAGTCGCTGGAAAGTTGATCGTGTTCGTCGTCGTCCCCTCCCACTCGTTCGAATTCACCCAGCTCTGCGGGAGTTGTGCCGTCGTCTGAGCTTGTCCCGCTCCTCCAACCGAAAAGTACGAGTTCCCTGGCGGATTCGTCCCATAACTCGAGTACGGAACATATACGTGCGCCCCAATCTCCCACCCACTTCCCCAGCTGTTCTGATTCACTCCATTAATATCGATCTGATACGCCGCGCCCAGATTTTGTCCCGCGTCCACCACCGGCGACGCTGCCGTCGGCCGAAAGTCCAGCGCCCCGTTTGACGAAAACGCGTTCAGCGCCGGCGACTTGTAATAGAAATTCCCGTCCGTCGTCCCCGTTCCCTGTGACAGCGTCCCACCTAGGATCCAGTTCACCAGATCCGTGTTCTTCAGGATCGTCGCCCCACTCGCCTGCAAATCCGCAATCAGATTCGTTACTTCCGTCGCGCTCAGCTCGCCCGCCTGCGTCGTCGCGTTGTAGTGCCAGAAGATTCCCCACGGCACTCCCCACACCTGTTCCTTCCACACCAGCGCTTGCACTTTCTGCTGCAGTGATGCCGGCGTCAGCCCCATCCACGACGGGTTCACTCCAAAGCTCGTCACATTCTCAACATCGAACCCGCTCCCATACGTGTCTTTCACTCCCAGATCTTCTTTCAACGCTCCTCGCGCTCCCGTATACGGCACCCCCGCCGTAATCCCCTGCATCGTCGGCGTCTCATATCCTCCGGGATACACATACACCGGCGTCGCCGGCAGTCCCGTCAGGTTCTGCGTCATCCACTCCCGTGATAGCGTGATCTCGTCCGTCGTCAGCTGCGTCACATTCAGTTGCATCGTAAACGGATTCGTCTTCACATCCTGGCCGCTTACGCTTGCCAGGTCCTGCGCCAGCAGCGCCGCCGCCGTGTACGCCGAACAGCCCGTCCCATACGGACCTTGGCACGGCGGTGGTGGCAGCGTTGCCCTAAACTTTCCCGTCGCGTTGAGCGTGTTCATCAACTCTTGGATCGTTCCGCACGACGTCGGCGTCCACGACTGCGCCAGGCTGCAACTCATGCTGTCGCTCGCTCCCGTCACCGTCATCGTCAGCGTTGCGGGGGAACCGCCAATCGTCAAAGACGCCGCCGTGCCGGTCCCGGTGTACTGCACCGTCAGCGCGTTCGTATTCGTGTAATACGTGTGCGAGATCGAATGCGACGTCACATCCCGCCCCTGATTGATCCATCCCTGAAATTCCGGCACCAGCGTCTGTGCCAGCGGATATCCCACCGTGATCGCCGCTCCCACCGGCACTCCCGCCGCATCCGCGATTGGCAGCACCGTGTTCTGGTAATACAAATCCGTCCCCTGCGTCATCCCGGCGTCGTCCACCGTCAACGTCACCCGCGCCGGATACCTCTGCCACACCTGCACCGCCGGTGCCGTATCCGCCGGAATATTTCCCGCACCCGCTGTCGGCGGGGTCACCCCGTATTCCACGTCTGTCGATCCTGCCACCGCCAGACTCGATGCATAAAAATGACAATAGGAATAGGTAACTGCTCCAACGTTATCGACCAGCGCTCCATCCCGATTCGCATAGGCTTTGTCGTTCACCATCGTGATCGCGCTCGCCGCCCCGTCAACCCTGAAGCCGTCGTAGTTGGCGTGCGCCTCCGAGTTGTAGATCTTCACATCGCCTGGCCCCGGCGCGCTCTCGTTCACGTAGAATCCCAGCGGCTGCGTGCCCTGCGGGATCATCGAGTCCGCTTCCATGTTCGCAAACACGAGGTGATCGCTCCCGCCCTGTACGTACACCCCGTACCCGTCGAACCAGTTCACCAGAATGTGCTGGAAGCTCAGCCACGACTGCCCATTCGTGTTGATCACAGGAACATTGCTCAGCGCCATCGGCACTATCGGTTCGTTGTAATACGTCGCCGGATTCGAAGTCGCATAAACGTACAAATATCCATTCGCCAGATAGAAATCCCACTGCGCCGTCAGATTCGCCGTCGACGCCGCAACCTTCTGTCCCCAGATCGAGCCGAACAGGCAAAAATTGACGGTCGTGAAATTATCCGGCAGCCGCGCCCTCCATGCTGTCCCCGTCACCGCCGTCCAATTCCTCGACGGCACTGCATAATAGCCCGTGAAATTTGGCGCCGCCCCGGTCCCATACGCGTCAAAGCTGATCGGATTCCCCAAACTCCCCGACGACTGCGGCGCCAGGCTCTCGTTCCACGTGTCTCCGCGCTTGAACAGCACCGTATCTCCCGGCTGAAACGTCTGCGCATTCACATATCCGATCGTCTGCCACGCTGTGTTCGCGCT
>Ga0335078_10000632_pt1 | contig 54227 bp, 42 predicted proteins | sample Lox_Sample_32_FD_206711 | JGI IMG/M metagenome (GOLD analysis project Ga0335078, IMG submission 206711) | Soil microbial communities from Loxahatchee National Wildlife Refuge, Florida, United States - Lox_Sample_3.2 | ecosystem: Environmental > Terrestrial > Soil > Wetlands | place: USA... | reverse complement strand
TCATGGACCCGGTCGGTCAAACGAGTTTGCAGAGAGCGATACACGATGGAATTGCGATGTAAGAGAACAGTGATTCTACCAGAGCATAGTTTGACCGTTAGATCGGCCTTCCCTATGATGAAAAGCAGCCATTAGCCACGAGCTTTTAGCTATTAGCTTTCACTGGCGCTTGCATGGCACAGTGACGAACGAAAACGACAGCTAATGGCGGACAGTTCATGCCTAGCGGCTGTTTTTCTATGCGCATCGCCTACCTCGACTGCTTTTCCGGAATCAGCGGCGACATGTTTCTTGGCGCACTGGTGGACGCAGGTGTGTCCCCGGAGCTGTTTAAGAACACAATCAAAGCTCTGGATATTGGCGCGTCACTCGAAATTTCGAAAGTAACGCGTAACGGAATTGCAGCCACCAAGGTCGACGTTTACGCTCACGGCGAAAAAGATTTGCCCCGAGAGGTTTACTGGCAGCAGCGCGCGGAAAAACATAATCACCCGCATCGGCATCATGATGCCGAAACTGTGGTCGCGCTGGCCGAACACAATTTTGGGCCGCATCATACGCCGGAGAAACATTCCCAAGATCACGGCCGCTGTTTAAGCCAAATCCGCGAAATCATTGGCAACGCCGCGATCTCCGCGACAGCGAAGCAGGCCGCGATCGCAATCTTTGAAGCGCTGGGCGAGGCTGAGGCAAAAATTCATGACACCGACCTGGAAAAAGTTCGTTTTCACGAAGTCGGGGCGGTTGACGCCATGGTGGATATCACCTGCGCGGCGGTGGGCGCAGAAGCTTTAGGCGCCGATGAACTTATCTGCTCTCCTCTGAACATCGGCGGTGGTGTGGTGAATTGCGCGCACGGAACGCTGCCGGTTCCTGCTCCGGCAACGCTCGAATTATTGAAGAATGCGCCTGTGTACTCATCTGGAGTGCAGGCGGAGCTGGTCACACCCACCGGAGCTGCGATTGTCAAAGTCCTTACGAAGCGTTTTGCGCCCTTTCCGGCGATGGTGACAAAACAAATCGGATACGGCGCCGGATCGCGCGAGTTCGAAGAGCATCCCAACCTATTGCGCTTAACTCTGGGAGAATCGCAACCCGAGTTCTCGGCAAGCGTGGACCAGGAGACGATCACAGTTCTTCAAGCGAATCTCGACGATCTAAGCCCGCAGGTTTTTGGCTACGTGATGGACCGGCTGCTTGAGAATGGCGCTCTGGACGTTTTCAGTATCCCTGCGCAGATGAAAAAGAACCGTCCCGGAACCTTGCTTACGGTCCTTTGTAATCCGCAGGACGGGCCGAAGCTAAAGCAGATTATCTTCGCCGAGACTACAACTTTGGGCATCCGGCAACGAGAAGAACGCCGTGATGTGCTCGCGCGTCAGTGGGCTACCGTCGCAACCGAATGGGGCGATGTTCGCGTGAAAACGGGCCAGTTGAACGGCTCGGTTACGAATTGCGCCCCGGAATATGAGGATTGCAAGCGCATCGCGATCGAGCACAATATCCCCCTAAAGACCGTGATGCAGGAAGTGTTGCGGAAGCACGCCAATAATGAGCGATAAGTTTTATATCACCACGCCAATCTACTACGTGAACGCGCGCCCCCACATCGGTCATGCGTACACGACGATCGCGTGCGATGCCATTGCCCGCCGCCAGCGCTTGCTCGGTAAAGAGACCTTTTTCCTGACAGGGACCGACGAGCACGGACAGAAAATTCAGCGCGCGGCCGAAGCTGCGGCCAAGTCTCCGCAACAGCTCACGGATGAAGTCTCCGCCGAGTTCAAATCCCTTTGGGACAGAATGAAACTGAGCTATGACGACTTCATTCGCACCACCTCCGACCGCCATAAACGCGGGGTGCAGGCGTTATGGCAGCAGATTCGGGATAACGGATACATCTACAAAGGCCACTACACCGGCCAATACTGCGTGTTTGACGAACTCTATGTGGACGCTGTCGGACCGGGCGCACCCTGCCCCGAGTGTGGCCGCCCCACGGAAACGGTTCAGGAAGAAAATTACTTTTTCAAGCTGTCCGCATTTCAGGACAAGTTGTTGACCTTATACACCGAGCAGCCCGACTTCATTCGTCCTGAAACACGGCGCAATGAAGTAATGTCATTCGTCCGCTCCGGCCTGCGCGATCTCTCCATCAGCCGCAGTACGTTTTCATGGGGTATTCCGGTTCCGGATGACCCCAAGCACGTGATCTATGTCTGGCTCGATGCGCTTTCGAACTACATCACTGCGCTTGGCTTTGGATCGGACGACACGAAGCTTTACGACAGGTTCTGGCCGGCTGACCTGCACATGATCGGCAAAGAGATCGTCCGCTTTCATTGCGTGTACTGGCCGGCATTTCTGATGGCGGCTGGTTTACCGCTTCCCAAAAGAATCGTTGCCCACGGCTGGCTGCTGTTTGAAGAGAACAAGATGTCGAAGTCGCGCGGCAACATTGTTCGCGCCGAAACCATTCTCGACGTGCTCGGGGCAGACGCCCTGCGGTATTTTCTGTTGCGCGAAATTGTTTTCGGGCAGGATGGCTCGTTTTCCTTTGACGCACTGGTGCAACGTTACAATTCCGATCTCGCCAATGGATTGGGCAATTTTGCCAGCCGCACGCTGACCATGATCAATCGTTACTTTCGCGGCGAAGTTCCGTACCCATCTGCTGCAGCTGCGCATATACCCGCGGATGACGCGATCGCTGACGCAGCGCGCAAAACTATCGCCGAATACAACAACTTATTTGATCAATACCAGTTTTCCCGTGCGCTGGAAGCCGCGTGGGGCTTGGTGGCGGCGGTCGACAAGTACATCGTGGAAAACGAGCCGTGGACGCTCGGCGAAAAACAGGATGAAGAAAGCCGGTCACGTCTTGCCACTGTGCTTTACACCAGCGCCGAAGCCCTGCGGATCGTCACAGCTCTCGCACACGCCGTTATTCCGGATGCCACGGCGAAGATATGGCAGCAGCTCGGCCTGGGCGATATTCGGCGGTTTGCGTTGAAAGATCTCACCTGGGGGCAACTGCCCCTCGGAACCAAGTTGGGGAACGTTGAAGCTGTGTTCCCGCGCGCTGACAGGTCGGCAATCGAAAGGATGCAGAAGATGGAAGAACAACCTCGGGGTATTTCCCTTCCTGCCAGTGCAGCGGCGACGGCCGTTATACCCGCACCGGCGACAACTCCGAACGGCAAAATCAGCATTGACGACTTTGTGAAGGTAGATCTCCGTGTGGGCCAGGTGAAGGTCGCAGAAAAAGTAAAAGGCGCAGACAAGTTACTGCGCCTCGAAGTTGATATCGGCACCGAAGTTCGTCAGCTTGTTGCGGGCATCGCGGAAGCCTATGCACCTGAAGCTTTGATTGGCCGCAAGGTTGTGATTGTAGCGAATCTTCAACCAAGAAAACTCCGCGGGCTGGAATCGAATGGCATGATCGTTGCCGCCTCGCCGGAAGGCGGCAAGGCTGTGTTGGCAAGCTTTCTGGAAGATGTTCCGGTTGGAACAAGACTGAAGTAAGCTCGTTTTCACAAAAGTGTTCGTCGACTCCCACGCCCATCTCGAAATGGAACAGTTCGATACCGACCGCGAACCCGTCATTGCGCGGGCGCGCGAGAATGGGATTGAAAATATCGTGGCGATTGGCAGCGGTACCGGGCCCGGATCGCTCGATTGCGGGATCAAGCTTGCCTCGCAGTACGATTTCATCTACGCCACCATCGGCATCCATCCCCACGAGGCCAGGCTCGCGACGGATGCCGACTTCCGCGAACTCGAACGACTTGCCAATTCGCCAAAAGTCATTGCCTGGGGCGAGATCGGACTCGATTACTACTACGACCACTCTCCGCGCGAGGTGCAACGCGAAGTCTTTATTAAACAGATGGAACTCGCGCGACTCGCAAATTTGCCCATTGTTATCCATTGCCGGCCATCAGACAACAGCGAGAATGCCTGGGACGAATGTCTGGAATTGATTCAACAGCGCTGGTCCTCAACCGGGTTGGGCGGAATTCTGCACTGCTTTACCGGCACATGGCGACATGCGGAGCGCGCGCTCGATATGGGCTTCATGATCTCATTTGCCGGCAACGTGACGTTTGCCAAGGCGCAGCAAATCAGAGACGTCGCCAAACAGGCTCCCTTTGATCGCATGCTGATCGAAACCGATTCGCCATTTCTTGCTCCGGTCCCGCATCGCGGCAAGCGCAATGAGCCGGCGTTCGTAAAAGAGGTTGCGCGGCAAATCGGCGAGCTGCGTGGAGTGTCGACGGAAGAAGTGGGGCAACAAACCAGCGACAATTTCCGGCGATTCTTTTCGCTGACAAATCATTAGCCGCAGAACTTCGTGCGGTGGGGACGTCCACGTAACGCGTGCATCTTTCCGCAAGACACGCTAATCTACTGCTAGCCAATCACTATGCCTGAAAATACGTTCGACATTGTGAGCAAAGTGGACCTGCAAGAGGTGTCGAATGCTATCCAGCAGGCGCTCAAAGAAATTCACACGCGGTTCGATCTCAAAGATTCGAAGTCAAATATTGAGTTCGACGGCAAAGAAGCCATTACGCTGCAGTCAATCGATGAATTTAAGTTGAAATCCGTCAACGACGTACTTCAGCAGAAACTGGTTAAGCGTGGCGTGCCATTGAAGGGGCTGACATATGGCACAGTCGAGTCGGCCCTCGGGGGAACCGCGCGGCAGCGCATCACCCTGCAACAGGGCATTCCCATTGAAAAAGCCCGCGAGATCGTGAAACTCATCAAGAACTCAAAGAAAAAAGTGCAGGCGTCAATTCAGGGAGATCTGGTGCGGGTCAGCGGCAAAGACCGTGACACCTTGCAGCAGATCATCGGGCTGGTGCGCCAGCAGGATTTCGGAATTGACATGCAGTTCACCAACTACCGCAGCAATTAGCGGCACCACGACTGATGATTGGGCACGTTAGCTTGAGCACACCGGCGATCAGCAACGGCAAGGAAATTTTCGAACTGTTGCGCGAGGATCTCGCCGCGATTGAGCGCGAGTTCGGCCGCGACACGGTTTCGGGGGTCGAAGCGATCACCGAAATTGGCGAGTATCTGCGCGCCGGCGGCGGCAAGCGCCTGCGCCCCGCCCTGCTGCTCTTGTCAGCAAAACTTTTCGGATATGAAGGCCGCAGCGCCGTGAAACTCGGCGCGGTAGTCGAGATCATTCACACCGCGACGCTGGTTCATGACGACATCATCGATGAGGCGCAAATCCGTCGAGGCCGTCCGGCGGCCAACACGCAGTGGGGCAACTCCAAGTGTGTGCTGGCCGGCGACTGGCTTTACATGCAGGCGTTCAAGGTTGCGGTGCAGGAGCGCAATTTCCGCGTTCTCGACACGCTGATCGATCTCACCCAGCAAATGGTTGAAGGCGAACTGCTGCAGATGGAGAAACTCGGCAGCCTGGTTTCGCTCGACGAGCACATTGATCTGATTTATCGCAAGACCGCCTGCCTGTTTTCCGTCTGCATGCGCATGGGCGCCATTCTCGGCGGAGCCACACCTGAGCAGGAGCAGCGGGTTACGCAGTACGGGCGCGATCTCGGCATGGCATTTCAGATTGTTGACGATGTACTCGACCTGACCGCGTCGGAAGATGTCCTCGGCAAACCTGTCGCCAGCGACCTGCGCGAAGGCAAGGTCACCCTCGCCGTGATTCATGCGCTCGACCGCTGCGCCCGCGAGGAACGGGCGGCCATTGACAAAGTCATTCGCGAGCGCGGCTTCGATGGCGTTACCCACTCTGAAGTGCTGGAAATTCTCAACCGCTACGGCTCGCTTGAGGCCGCCTATGCCCGCGCCGAGCAATACGCCACGCAAGCGCGCAACGCTATCTGCACCTTCGCCGACAGTGAGATCAAGCGTGCGCTGCTCTGGGCTCCGGATTTTGTGATTGCCAGAGAGAAGTAGGCCTTAGTTCCCCATATAATTCAGCCAAGCAACACCATGCGATTTGAACTCTTTGTCGCTTCACGTTATCTACGCGCGAAACGCCGCCAGGCTGTGATCGGCATTGTCACCGGCATTTCCATTGCCGGCGTGGCAGCGGGCGTGGCCTCGCTTGTCATCGCATTGGCCATCAATAACGGATTCCGCCAGGACCTGCAAGACAGCCTGCTGCGCTCGACCTCGCACATTAATTTGCTGCGGACTGCCAGCGACGGGATCAAAGACTGGCAGCCGCTGATGGACCGGCTGGAGAAAATTCCTCACGTGGTTGCTGCGGCCCCGGCGATTTACGAGGAAGTATTGATCTCGCGAGGACCGAGAGCCCGAGGTGGAGTGCTCAAGGGACTGATCCCATCCGACGAGCGCAGAGTCAGCGACATGCTGAACACGGTGAAGGATGGATCGATTGCTCCGCTGGAGCAGAGCGGCGAACGAAAAGAATCAGGCGGCGCGGACAAAGGCCGCCCTGAGCGAGCGCAGCGAGTCGAAGGGAATGTCCGCGCTACACAGGGTAATGCCGTAAGAAACAACGCGGGCAAGAGCGTCCGCGCCACAACAGCCATGCAGCCGGATGATCTTCAAGCGGTCGAGCAGCGATTCGCAGCGATGCCGCCGATCATTCTCGGCAAGGATATGGCGGACGAACTCGGAGCCACGGTGGGCTCTGTCGTCCTCGTAACCAGCCCGCAGGGCGAGTTGACTCCGTTCGGCCTTGTCCCGAAGTACACACGTTTTCGCGTGGCGGGAATTTTCAACTCCGGCTTTTATGATTACGACAGCGCGTGGGCATTTACCGATCTCCACGACGCACAGCAATTATTCGGACTGGGCAATCAGGTTTCCGTGATCGAATTCAAAGTCGACGATATCTACAAAGCCGACCAGATCGCAAAACAAATCGAGCAGGCTGCCGGCGCGGGGTTCATGACTACGAGCTGGATGGAACAGAACAAGGCCCTGTTCCGCGCTCTGCGGCTGGAACGGCTGGTAACTTTCATCACCATCGGGCTGATCGTCTTTGTAGCCGCGCTGAACATTCTGATCTCGCTCACCATGATGGTGATGGAAAAGACGCGTGACATCGCCGTGCTCATGTCCATGGGAACACACCAGTCGCAAGTACGGCGAATTTTCGTGGCCCAGGGCCTGCTGATTGGGATTATTGGAACGATCATTGGCCTGATCGTCGGCTATGGCGTCTCCCTTGCCGGAGCGCATTACCACCTTCTTTCCCTCGCCCCTGAGGTTTATTCCATTGACTACGTACCGTTTGCTCCAAGGGCGGTCGATGGTTTGCTGGTAGCTGCCGTGGCCATCGGCATTTCGCTGATCGCGACGGTTTATCCTTCGTGGTCGGCGGCGCGGATATTACCGGCGGAGGCATTGCGCTACGAATGACGCTCCCTGCCCCTCCGCAGAACTTTCTGGACAACCTTTCGACACCCCGGAGACAATCGTTATTGAGACGAGGAGCATTCTAGTTGCATCTAAGAGGTGAAGCGATGCTTCGAGTGGAGGGCCTGAAAAAGGTTTTTCGCTCCGGGAAATCGGACCTGGTGCTCTTTGAAAACCTGTCGTTTGAAGTGGTGAAGGGGGAAATGCTCGCGATTGTGGGTGAATCGGGAGCCGGAAAAAGCACGCTCTTGCATATCCTCGGAACCCTTGATCGAGCTTCGGCGGGTGACGTATACTGCGCCAAATTGCGATTGAATTCGCTGTCGCAGGATGCGGCTGCTGATTTTCGCAATCGCGAGATTGGTTTTGTCTGGCAGTTTCATTACCTGTTGCCCGAGTTCACCGCCCTGGAGAACGTGGCCATGCCGCTGCTGACCAGGGGCCAGAGCTGGTGGCAGGCGCAACCGGAAGCTTCACGCTGCCTGGGGGAGGTCGGCCTGGAGCAACGGGCGCATCATCGCTCCGGCGAGCTCTCCGGCGGCGAGCAGCAGCGCGTGGCATTAGCCAGGGCGCTGATTACGCGCCCGAAGGTTTTGCTGGCCGATGAACCGACGGGTGATTTAGACAACCGCACGGCTGATTCGATCTTTGAATATATCTCCCATTTGCATCGCGATTATCAGCTGACCTCCCTGATCGCCACCCACAATTTAGCTTTTGCACGCCGCTGCGACAGGGTGTTGCGGTTGCAGAACGGGAAAGTGGAGGAAGTAGCGCCGGAGACACTTTCAGCCTCGTGATTTCGGAGGCATAGTGGCAGAGTGAAAGAACTCGTAACCGGATAGGCAAAAGGTTGCAATCCGCTGCGGGCCGGAACAAGTCAGATGTCTTTAGTAACGGATTACAGGTACTTAGCTCAGAGGTTCGGTATCTGGACTCCATGGAACGTTGATTGCATAATGATTGCAGGGCACCAGGTTTCCCAGAGGTAGGGCCGCAGGCTGACCCAGACTTTCTGTGAGGGCTCAGAGGGAAAAAAGTATATGTTTGAACGCTATACGGAGAAAGCCAGACGGGTCATCTTCTTTGCGCGCTACGAAGCCAGCCAGTTTGGGTCTCCTTATATTGAGACGGAGCACTTGCTGCTCGGGCTTTTGCGCGAGGACAAGGCTCTAACCAACCGTTTTCTTCGTTCCCACGCGTCGGTAGAGTCGATCCGCAAGCAGATCGAAGGTCACACCACGATCCGCGAGAAGGTGTCGACCTCTGTCGATTTGCCGTTAAGCAATGAGTGCAAGCGCGTGCTTGCCTACGCGGCGGAAGAGGCGGAGCGCTTGTCCCACAAGCACATAGGGACGGAGCACCTTCTGTTGGGACTGCTTCGCGAAGAAAAGTGCTTTGCAGCCGAGATCTTGCATGAGCGTGGGCTCCGGCTTTCGACCATCCGCGAGGAACTCGCCCGCACCACCCAGGAAAAGGCCCAGCCCCAGCGGCAGCGTGAATCTTCTCTCCTCTCAGAGTTTTCGCGTGATTTGACGCAGGCAGCCATGGACTCACAGCTCGATCCATTGGTGGGCCGTGAGGGCGAATTAGAGCGCGTTATTCAAATTCTTTGCCGCCGGACCAAGAACAACCCGGTTCTCATCGGTGAGCCCGGGGTCGGCAAGACTGCTATCGTTGAAGGCCTGGCACAGCGCATTGCGGACGGCGAAGTTCCGTCATTTTTGTCAGATAAGCGAATTCTGGCCCTTGATCTTTCGCTGATCGTCGCCGGTACCAAGTACCGCGGCCAGTTCGAAGAGCGACTTAAGACGATCATGAAGGAACTGATGGAGTCGCAGAACTGCATCATCTTCATCGATGAGCTGCATACTCTGGTCGGGGCCGGTTCGGCTGAAGGTTCGCTCGATGCCGCCAACATCCTGAAACCAGCGCTTTCGCGCGGCGAGATTCAGTGTATCGGCGCAACCACTCCGGGTGAGTATCGTAAGTCGATCGAAAAAGATCGCTCTCTCGAGCGCCGTTTCCAGGCGGTGAAGGTTCCGCCGCCGAGCGAGAGCGACGCCTCCAAGATTTTGTTCGGGATCAAAGACCGGTACGAAAAATTTCACGCGGTCACTTACACGGACGACGCCATCAACTTCGCGGTGTCGCACTCCAACCGCTATATTCCCGACCGTTTCCTGCCAGACAAGGCGATCGATCTCGTGGATGAAGCCGGCGCGCGCGTCAAGCTGCGCCAGACTTCCCTTCCCGAGGAGATCACCGAAGTCCAAAAGCGGATCAAGTTCATCGTTCACCGCATGGAAAACGCCATTGCGAACCACGAGTTCGAAAAGGCGCGTTTCTATTCGGACGAGGAACGCAAAGAGCGCGAGAACCTGCGCGCTCTTCGCGAAAAATATCATTTGGACGAATCGTCCACCGGCGTTGTCGGACGTGAAGACATTGAAGATGTGGTCTCGCGTTGGACCGGCGTGCCGATCACATCCATTAAAGAAGAAGAAACTCAGAAGCTGTTGCGGATTGAAGAAGAGCTGCACAAGCGCATCATCTCGCAGGATAAAGCCATCAGCGCTTTAGCCCGCGCCATTCGCCGCAGCCGCGCTGGGCTGAAGAGCCCGAACCGGCCAATCGGATCGTTCCTGTTCCTCGGCCCAACCGGCGTCGGCAAAACTGAAGTCGCGCGCACGCTGGCGCAGTTCATGTTTGGCACCGAGAAAGCTCTCGTACGCTTCGATATGTCCGAGTTCATGGAGAAGCATTCCGTCTCGAAGCTGATCGGTTCGCCTCCGGGATACGTCGGATACGAGGAGGGTGGTCAGCTCACCGAGCGCGTGAAGCGCGCGCCTTATTCGGTCGTTCTGCTCGATGAAATCGAAAAAGCCCATCCGGATGTCTTCAACATCCTGCTTCAGGTCTTTGAAGACGGCCAGCTTACCGATGGTCTCGGCAACACCGTTGACTTTAAGAACACGATCATCATCATGACCTCGAATATCGGGGCGCGCCACCTGCAAAAGCGTGAGGGGCTTGGCTTCCAGTCAACGCAGGAAGACATGATCTCGGGCAAGGTGGAAGACCTGGTGAAGAACGAGGTCAAGCGTACCTTTAACCCTGAGTTCCTCAACCGTCTCGATGAGATCATTCTGTTCAACGCTCTCAGCGAAGCCGACCTGATCCAGATTCTCGAGCTCATGGTCACGCAACTCAATGCGAACCTGGCGCAAAAATCCATCACCGTTACTGTCGGGGACGAAGCCAAGCGCTGGATTCTCAACCAGACTCTGACGGATCGCAGTTACGGCGCGCGTCCTCTGCGCCGGGCCTTGCAGAAGTACATCGAAGACCCGCTCTCCGAGGCGCTGATTCAGGGCACGATTACGATGCGGCCGGCGTTTATCGAGGTCTTCCTCGAGGACAACAAGCTGTACTACCGTCCGGTCGACTCGGAAAAAACCGAAGGGGTGCTGCTGTACGAGAACTAGCTGTCAGCTACGAGGCTTTTACCAAGCCGCCAGTGGAAACTGGCGGCTTTGGTTTTGCTTGTGACAGTTGTTCTTACGCGGTGATCTTTCTTCGCCTGGGCCTTCCCCCAAGCTTGCCATTCGCACGCGACGCGGTTTTCTTGTTTACCCTGCGGGAGCTGAAGAAGGTCTAACCGTCTGCCCCAGTTTAAGAACCCCGAAACCATGGGCTATCGCGATGGCAGCAACAGCTCAACATCCCTGTCGAAATCAGCGGCTCGTGTCTGACCGATGTAGCGCTTGCGAATTCTGCCCTGCTGGTCGATGAGAAAAGCCACAGGCAAACCTAGAATGCCTCCAAATTGTTCGGCCAGTTTGGCGCTGCCCAGCGCCACCGGATAGTTCAATTTGAATTCCTTCGCGAATGCCCGGGCCGGGCTCGCGTCATCATCCATTGAAATGCCTATGACTTGAAATCCGCGCGATCCATAGCGGTTTTGCATCTCGATGAAATGCGGCGTCTCTGCCTTGCACGGTTCACACCAGCTCGCCCAAAAGTCGAGCAGGACGACCTTTCCGCGAAAGTCTGCCAGCCGCAGCGGGTGACCGGAGAAGTCGGTGAGAGAGAAATCAGGAGCGAATGTAAGCTGAGTGTGCCGGCAAGCCATGTTGCTCGCCAGCAGCATGGCTGCAAAAGTTGCCCAGGCCAGAAGTTTCTTCATTTCGAGCTTGTGCTACTCGCCCTTTACGGTAGGGTAGCCTTTGTTAACCCAATCCGTACCGAAGTTGTTCGGAATGTACAGCACCTGAACGTGTGTAAAACCGAGTTGCCGAACTGCATCGTAAGCGGGGTTCACGTTCGGGCAGTGGCTCCACGGGCAGCAGCCGCAATAAAGAACAATGGCCGTATTTTTCGGCAAAGTGGCGACGAGCTCGCGCAGCTTGTCCATGCCTTCCTGCGTCGCCGCCTGGCCGACGTATTGCGACCCGGCAATGTGGGCCTGCTCGTAAAGCATCCGCGGGCCGACATGTAGGATCAGCGGCTTCTTGCTTGTAGAGTTGAGGATCTTGACCAACTCATCCACCGATATAGTCTGCAGCTTCGAACTGTCTGCCGGGTACGCAGAAACTAGAGCGGCGCTTACCAGCAACATGCTGGCCAGAGTGAAGCGGAGAGGCTGAGAGGTGCTGTTCATTGTTTGCTCCCGAACTATTGTAAATCTGCCGATCCGGAGGCCATGGGGTTGAATGCGTCACAGATCAATTTTCAATCGTCACTGCAGCTTTCGGTGGCAGGTTGATGCAGGGCAGTTCCTTACGTCTCAAGGCCGCCATTCCCCCACAACCAGTTCCTATACCTTGTGAATTCAGCTCACACGCAACAGCAGCCTTAAATCCACCATCCCAAACTGTAATCTTCTGTCGACAATACAAAATAGAGGAGTTGAAAATGAAAATTGAGAATTTCCGTACGTTATTTGAAACGGGCTTGCGTTACGCCTATGACTGCGAGCAGAAGCTGGTGAAGAAAGGGATCCCGAGCATGATTGAGGCGTCGAAGTCTCAGGAGCTGCGTAGCGCGCTTGAGCAGCACCTGCAGGAGACACGCCAGCACGTCTTGCGCATTGAGCGGATCTTCAGCATCCTTGGAGTGGAAGCCAAGAAAGAAGACGATGACGTCATCGATGAGATCACCAAGGCAGCCGAGCGAATGATCAAAGCTACTGACGAGGGTTCACCCCTGCGTGACGCGGTTGTGATCGTCGGCGGCAACGAGGTGGAACATTACGAGATCGCAGTTTACGGGTCTCTGGTTTCGTTCGCAAAGAGGTTGGGGCTGAACGAAGCGGCCGACCTGCTTGAACAAACCTTAAATGAAGAGAAAGCGGCCGACGCCAAATTGACAGCCATAGGTGAACGGTCGGTGAATGAACAAGCGGCACGGGAACGGCGCGCTGCATAAGAGTTCGGGTGTTCGTTTTGGGCCACGTTGCCGTGCAACGTGGCTTTTCTTCTCCAAGCGGTACCCCATCCTTTCACGCTGTCTTTACCCGAAATCAGCTTCTCCGGTGTCTAACAGAGCAGGACGGGAGTACGCGCTGTGTCCTGCCGGGGCCAAAATACGAGAAGCGCGGTAGCAATTGCCGCAGGTATGACCATCCTCACTTTTCTACTCCTGTTGGCGGCCGCTTACAGATATTGGCCAAGATCGCTTTGCTTGTCGTTCGCATACCCGGGAGCTCGCATTGAACGCGGCAAAGTTGTTGCTCCGTTTCCAACAGAAATTCTGATTGCGAAGGTCGGCCAGTACGACGACGAACTCTCTGCTTACTTATGGTTCGATTATCTGCGGAGCCGGAAAACCCTGCGGCAATGCCGTGTTTATCTCATCAGCTCTCAAAGTGCGAACAAATCGCGATATCAAATCGTCGTCGAACTGAAGAATGACGCACTCGGGTCGATTGCGCTTCTGAGCGATATGGAAGCAAAAGGCTATATCGACAGTTTCGATCTCCAATTCTCGAGCCTCGGCGTGCTCGATGGATACGCGGATCAGACTCAGGTATTCCTGACGACTTATCTAGCGCCGACCTGCGCAACCCTGGAGGCCTTGAACTTTGAACGGCTCCAGCCTTCCGTGGCGCATTTCATTGCTTTCAAATCGCGGACTGACGCACGCACGCGGCACAGCCAGAAGCATGCTGCTCTTGGGGATGAAGAGGCGAATGACTTTGCAGCGGACATCATCGCCGTAGCCAGGTTTTATGATCTGCCTCTCGACGCATTCCTGGGCATTGGCGCGATCGAGAACAATTACCTGCCAGTGACCGGCGACAGGGAGCACGCAATCTGGAAAAAGAGACCTGCCAAAGGCGATATCATTCTTCAACGGCGGCGAAAGAAGGTCCTGGTCAGCGATTACTCAATCGGCGTGTGGCAGATTTCGCGAGAAACCCTCCGGAAAGCCCACAGTCTCTATCTTAAGGACGATCGCGACTATACGCAGCTGCCAAGGCATTTGCGCCCACCGAGGGTTCTATTGATTAATTCCGTGGACCCGCACGTTATGACTACCTACGCGGGTCTGATACTGCGCGACCTGCTCAGCCGCTTTCATGGAGATGTCGGGCAAGCCGTTGGCGCTTATAACGGTGGGCCGCACCGGCCCAATCGGCGGTATGCCGCAAGCGTCCATCTCATCGCAGGCTATGCGAAGCGAACCGTTGGATGCAGCGCGGCCCGTTCAGCCGCATTGCAGCACTTCAATTGAAGACGATTTCGAACTACTTTCTGCGGCGGAAGCAATCTTCCTCAGGACGCAGTAACCGAGGTCACCTAGCCATTCCGAATTGCACCATTCTGCTTTGGGAAGGAGGGTGTAACCGGCGGGAAAAAAAGCCGAACCCGCGCACTAATGCCGGCATGCCTGCCTGACGATTAAAACAACTGTGAGGAAGGAGGGTTTCCGTAATGAGTCTTACTATCTCCAATTCACTCGCAGTTCCGCAGTTCGCCGGCGCTGAATCTTCCTCCGCCGCGCCCGCGCAGGAACCTCAAGCTCAGGCTTCGCAACCGGCGAACACGCCAGCTTACACGGTGCAGCTTACCGAGGCACAACAGGTCTATAACCTGTACAACCAGGGACAGAGCATTCCCCAAATCGCCACTAGCTTGAGCATTCCGGTTGAGACGGTGAACAACTACCTGGGAGTTTCGGCCTCTCAATCGTGACAGCGAGGTCTTGCGCCGCTGGAACGGCTACGCTTTGTCATTGCCGGCTACGTTGCGCTGCAACACTGCTGAGCACCGAGGTGATCTCGGCACACATATGATCAGGGCCCTCAACTTTGCTGAGAAATAAGTCGGCCGAACCTGCATCCGGCGGAATCTCGTTCATGCCCGAGAGCAGCACTACCGGCAGCTTTGGATTATGGGTCTTTAACTGCCGCGCGAGCTGAGCGCCGGTCGTACCCGGCATAAGGTGATCGGAAAGTACTAAATCAATGGAGTGGGAAGCGGCGATCTGCAGCGCTGTCTCGGCTGAGTTTGCCGTAATCACTTCATAGCCCGCTTTCTGCAGCACGAGCTTTCTGAGCACCAGCGGGTTCTCCTCGTCGTCCACGCAAAGGATGACGTGCCTGTGTTTGTCCATTTATTCCTTAGGCCACCAGTATCGCGGTGGTCCCCTTCCCTAACTTGGATTCGGCACCTGCACCGGGTATAAACACCGAGAAACAAGTCGCGTTGCGGTCTTTCAGGCGCATGCTGCGAAAACAGATTGTGCCCTCGTACTTCTGAATAATCGCTTTACTGATCCACAGTCCAAGTCCGGTGCCTTTGGCCTCTTTCGTGCTGAAAAAAGGCTCGAAAATGCGCTTCGCATGCTCGGGACGTATTCCGACGCCGGTATCAATCACGGAAACACGCACGCCGTGCCTGCCGTTCACCCGGTCCCGGGAGCTGATCAGACGAACGCGCAGCACTCCTCCCTCCGGCATCGCCTGCACTGCATTGCCGATGAGATTGAGGAACACCTGCTTCAGCTCCACAGGAAAGCCTTGTACCATTCCGCGGGTTTCGACTTTCTTCTCCAGCGCAACACGGTTCAGTTGCAGCCTGCGTGATTGCAACTCTATAACGCTCTCAAGAACTTCCTGCAGCGCTACCGGAACCAACTGCTGCGACTCGCGGTAAAAACTCAAGGCCTGCTTCGTAATATGCGCGACTCTTCGCAATTCCTCGTCGGCGAGTTTGCAATAATATAGAGCTTCTCGATCCAGCGAAGGATGATCGCGCAACAGATAAAAGGCATTGGAAATAGCTTCCAGCGGGTTGTTGATCTCGTGGGCGATGATCCCGGCAAGCCGCCCCATGGCCGCAAGCTTCTCAGATTTCACTACCGCTTCTTCCGCCTGTTTGCGCTCGGTGATGTCGGTATTGGTGCCGAACCAGCGAACGATGCTGCCGCTGGTATCCCGAATCGGCAAGGCACGCGACAAAAACCAGCGGTAATTCCCCTCTTTGTCACGCAGCGGAAAAGTGTCTTCCCAGGGTTCGCCGGTGATTATCGAGCGCTCATATTTACGGAGGACATCCTCCGCATGATCAGGATGGACGAGCGACGCGGAGGCCTTGCCTTTGATCTCATCGAAAAGCGTGCCGGTGTAGTCGTACCAGCGCTGGTTGAACCAGAAGACGTGTCCGTCCGGGTCAGCCATCCAGGCAAGCTGTGGGATCGAATTAGCTAATGAACGAAATTGACTCTCACTCTCCCGTAACTCTTCGGTCCGTTCCGCCACACGCTGCTCGAGCTCGCGGTTCAGCCTTTCCAGTTGCCGCGTCTTTCGATATAGCTCGGCAAAGACATTAACTTTCGCGCGCAGCAACTCAGGGATGACGGGGACCGAAATATAATCCACCGCCCCGCGCTGATACCCCTTCATGCGATCGACGTCGGTAAGGTGAACCGCCGAGATGAAGATAATGGCGGTTTGTTCAAATCTGGGATGCTCCCTGATCATATCGGCCAGTTGGAAGCCGTCAATGTCCGGCATGCTTACGTCCATCAGGACGACAGCTATATCTTTCTTGAGCAGATGATCAAGGGCCTCTCGCCCAGAGCTGGCTTTGAGGAGGGTCTCACCAAGCGGACTCAGGATCGCTTCATAACTCAGAAGCTTTCCTGGCTGGTCGTCTACCATCAGGATATTGACCGGTTCATGTACGCTCATCGAGGCCCTGTCGCGAGAAAAGATCTCCTTACCGGTGCAGCCACATCCTCAGCGCCGAAAGCAGTTGCTCCGTGTTCACCGGTTTTGCCAGGTATTCCGAGGCTCCTGCTTCCAGGCACTTCTCCCGATCTCCCTTCATTGCTTTCGCCGTCAAAGCAATAATCGGCAAGCGGTGGAACGAGGAATTCTGGCGGATAACCTGCATGGTTTCATATCCGTCCATTTCAGGCATCATGATGTCCATCAGCACAATGGCCAGGTCGGGAGTCGACTCCAGCGTGTTGATCGCTTCTCTTCCTGTTCCCGCCGTCAACACCGTCATGCCGCGCCGCTCCAGAACGCTGCTGAGTGCGAAGATATTTCGCACGTCATCGTCGACCACCAGCACTTTGCGGCCAACAAGCGCTTCATCCGACCGGTGCAGCCGATCGAGCATTCTCTGCTTTTCAGCCGGCAACTTAGTGACTACCCTGTGCAGGAACAGTGCCGTCTCGTCCAGCAACCGCTCCGGCGATTCGACACCTTTCACGACTACACTCCTGGCCAGCGTGTGCAGGCGGGCGTCTTCGTCCGGAGACAGCTCCTTTCCGGTGAACACCACTACGGGCAAATCGCCAACTTCGGGAGTGTCACGCAGGTTCTCGAGCACATCGAAGCCTGACATGTCGGGCAGCCGCAGATCGAGAACCACGCAATCGAACGATTGCGCAGTAATGGCGCCCAGCGCCTCGGCGCCGGTTCCGACCACAGTCACATCAATATCGTCGTACCCAAGCAGCTCTTTAATGCTGAGTTGCTCAGCGGGATTGTCTTCAACAACCAGCAGGCGCTTGCGTGGTTGCGAAGCATAATCTTTGATTCGAGCGAATGCCTGCTCCAATCCCTCAGGCGTGGTGGGTTTGGTGACGAAGGCAAAGGCGCCGCGAGCCAGCCCGTGATGCCGGTCTTCATCGAGCGTCAGCATTTGAACCGGAATGTGGCGTGTCGCCGGGTCTTGTTTCAAATGATTGAGCACGGTCCAGCCCAGCATGTCGGGCAGGAATACATCCAGCGAGACTGCGGTGGGGTGGTATTCACGCGCTAAAGCGAGAGCATCGACTCCACGCATCGCGACCAGCACCTTGAAGCCCTTATCGTGGGCAAGATCGCACAACACACGCGCGTAATGCGGGTCATCTTCCACGATCAGCAGGATGGCCTCATCCGGCCGGAGGTTTTCACGATCATCCTCGATCTCTTCCACCGGACGCTCGGTCACATTCACCGCAGAGAGCTGAAGCGGCGCACCTGCAGCCGGCTTCCCTTCTTTCCCTGCTACCAAAGTGCCTGAGGGTCCAACGTAAGTCTGCGGCAGATACAACGTGAACGTGCTTCCCTTGCCAGGCGTACTGCGCAACTGGATTTCTCCTCCGAGCAGGCTGGCTAACTCGCGGCTGATGGCCAGGCCAAGACCGGTCCCTCCGTACTTTCGGCTGGTTCCCGCGTCTGCCTGCTGGAAGGCTTCGAAGATGATTCTCTGCTTTTCCGCAGGGATTCCAATGCCGGTATCCGCGACTTCGAATGCAACCACCGCTGCGGCCTTCGAGAGGATTGGATGGCCTTCGCTCCAGCCCGCGCCGGCGGGGGCGACCGAGAGCCGCACTCCGCCCTGTTCGGTGAACTTGAATGCGTTTGATAGCAGGTTCTTCAGCACCTGCTGCAAGCGCTTCGAGTCAGTAACCAGGCTGCGGGCAAGATGCGGATCGCTGTGCACCTCGAATGAAAGTTTCTTGTTCTCGGCTTCGTGGCGGAACGGCCGTCCGACCGCGTCGAGAACGCTGGCGAAGAAGACTTCTTCCGCCTCCACCGACACCGTTCCGGATTCGATTTTCGAGAGATCGAGGATGTCACTGATCAGATTGAGCAAGTCAGTGCCCGCGCCGTGGATAGTGCGCGCAAACTCGACCTGCTTGGCGGTTAAGTTGCCGTCCGGATTGTCCGTGAGTTGCTGGCCGAGAACCAGAATGCTGTTAAGCGGCGTCCGCAGCTCGTGCGACATATTTGCCAGGAATTCTGATTTATATTTCGAAGTAAGCGCCAGCTCCTTGGCTTTCTCTTCCAGAGCGCGGCGGGCTTGTTCGATTTCCTGGTTCTTTCTTTCCACCTCGGCATTCTGTTCGGCCAGCTGTTGGGCTTTCTGTGCCAGCTGCTCATTCGTCTGCTGCAACTCCTTCTGCTGGGCTTGCAGTTCAGCCGCCAATTGCTGCGATTGCTTGAGCAAGCCTTCCGTCTGCATGGTGGCTTCGATACTGTTGAGTACGATTCCGATGCTGGAGGTGAGCTGCTCAAGGAACGCCAGGTGCGATGCGGTGAAGGCGCTGAGCGAGGCCAGTTCGATCACAGCTTTTACGCGGTCTTCGAACAGAATCGGAAGCACGATTACGTTTCGTGGGACAGCTTCGAATAATCCTGATCGAATAGGAATGGTCCGGTCTGCGGGGAGATCGGCAATTAGCATGCGCCGCTTCTCGACGGCGCATTGACCGATCAAGCCTTCTCCCGGCTTGAGCTGACGCAGGTGGCCATCCTGCCCATCGCCGGCAAACGCCGACAGTAAAGCGAGGCCGGCGCCATCCTCGGTTTCCATCTGATAGATAACGCCTTGTTGCGCATTGACCAGCGGCGCGAGTTCGGAAAGCAACATGCGCCCCACCGTTCCAAGGTCTCGCTGCCCTTGCAACATGCCGGTAAACCGGGCAAGGTTGGTTTTGAGCCAGTCCTGCTCGGTATTTCGCTCCGTCGTAAGGCGGAGGTTGTTGATCATGGTATTGATGTTGTCTTTGAGCTCCGCAACTTCGCCGCTGGCTTCGACCTGAATCGAACGGGTCAAGTCGCCTTTGGTCACGGCCGTTGCGACTTCGGCGATGGCGCGTACCTGGTTTGTGAGGTTGTCGGCGAGCAGGTTGACGTTGCCAACGAGATCTTTCCACGTTCCCGCCGCGCCGGGCACGTTCGCCTGACCGCCAAGACGCCCTTCGACACCGACTTCGCGGGCCACAGTCGTCACCTGATCGGCGAAAGTTGCCAGCGTATCCGTCATGTTATTGATGGTCTCGGCGAGAGCCGCCACTTCACCTTTCGCGTTCACCGTCAGCTTCTGCGTCAGCACGCCGTTGGCGACGGCGGTCACGACTTTCACGATGCCGCGGACCTGTTCGGTAAGGTTTGCGGCCATGACGTTCACGTTGTCGGTGAGATCTTTCCACGTACCGGCAACCCCGGGCACCTGCGCCTGACCGCCCAGTTTCCCTTCCGTACCTACTTCGCGCGCAACGCGCGTTACTTCGGCGGCGAACGCGTTGAGCTGGTCGACCATCGTGTTAATGGTGTTCTTTAGTTCGAGAATTTCGCCCTTCACGTCCACCGTGATTTTGCGGGACAAGTCGCCGCGAGCGACCGCCGTGGTGACTTCGGCGATGTTGCGCACCTGAGCGGTAAGGTTGCCGGCCATAGCATTAACCGAGTCGGTCAAGTCTTTCCACGTTCCCGCAACACCGGGCACGTTGGCCTGCCCTCCCAGCCGTCCTTCCGAGCCGACTTCACGGGCTACACGCGTGACTTCGGCGGCAAACGATCGCAGCTGCTCGACCATCGTATTGAGCGTTTCCTTGAGCTGCAGAATTTCCCCGCGCACATCGACGGTAATTTTTTTGGACAAGTCGCCCGTCGCGATGGCCGTTGCCACTTCGGCAATGTTTCGCACCTGACCAGTCAGGTTCGAGGCCATAAAGTTGACGTTGTCGGTAAGGTCTTTCCAGGTTCCGGCCACTCCGGGAACTTCAGCCTGTCCGCCAAGCTTGCCGTCGGTTCCCACTTCGCGCGCAACGCGTGTAACTTCGCCGGCGAACGCGTTGAGCTGGTCCACCATTGTGTTAATAGTGTTCTTCAGTTCGAGAATTTCGCCCTTCACGTCGACCGTGATCTTGCGGGATAGGTCGCCGCGGGCCACCGCGGTCGTGACTTCCGCGATATTGCGGACCTGTGCCGTCAGGTTTCCGGCCATCGAGTTCACCGAGTCAGTGAGATCCTTCCAGGTTCCGGCGACGCCAGGCACGTTGGCCTGACCGCCGAGACGGCCTTCGGATCCCACTTCACGGGCGACGCGTGTAACCTCGCCCGCGAACGCGTTGAGCTGATCAACCATCGTGTTGATGGTCTCTTTCAGCAGAAGAATTTCACCGCTGACATTGACCGTAATCTTCTTGGATAAGTCGCCGTTCGCGATCGCCGTCGAGACCTCCGCGATATTTCGCACCTGGCCGGTGAGGTTGCTGGCCATGGAGTTAACTGAGTCGGTCAAGTCTTTCCACGTTCCACCAACACCTGGCACCTGCGCCTGACCGCCAAGTTTGCCATCGGTGCCCACTTCGCGGGCCACACGGGTAACTTCGGAGGCAAACGAACGAAGCTGATCGACCATCGTGTTCAGCGTCTCTTTGAGCTGGAGGATTTCGCCTTTCACGTCTACCGTGATTTTGCGCGAAAGGTCGCCCCGGGCCACGGCCGTTGCCACTTCAGCGATGTTTCTGACCTGCCCCGTCAGGTTCGAGGCCATGAAATTCACGTTGTCGGTGAGGTCTTTCCAGGTTCCGGCGACGCCGGGCACCTGCGCCTGTCCGCCGAGCTTTCCCTCGGTACCGACTTCGCGGGCCACACGCGTAACTTCCCCGGCGAAGGCGTTCAGCTGGTCCACCATGGTGTTGATGGTGTTCTTCAGCTCGAGAATTTCGCCTTTCACGTCTACCGTAATCTTGCGCGACAAGTCGCCACGGGCAACAGCCGTTGTTACTTCAGCAATGTTACGAACTTGCGCCGTCAGGTTTCCGGCCATGGAATTGACCGAGTCGGTAAGGTCTTTCCATGTTCCGGCGACTCCGGGCACGTTGGCCTGGCCGCCAAGCCGGCCTTCGGAACCGACCTCGCGCGCCACACGCGTCACTTCTCCGGCGAACCGGTTTAGTTGGTCCACCATCGTGTTCAGGGTTTCTTTCAGCTGCAAGATTTCGCCGCGAACGTCCACGGTAATTTTGCGGGATAAGTCCCCGCCTGCAATCGCCGTTGCGACTTCGGCGATGTTTCGCACCTGTGCCGTGAGGTTACCGGCCATGAAGTTCACGTTGTCGGTTAAGTCTTTCCAGGTTCCCGCTACGCCTGGCACCTGCGCCTGTCCGCCGAGTTTGCCCTCTGTTCCCACTTCGCGGGCCACGCGCGTCACTTCGCCGGCAAACGCGTTCAGCTGGTCCACCATCGTGTTGATGGTTTCTTTCAGTTCGAGAATTTCTCCTTTCACATCCACCGTGATCTTTCGCGAGAGGTCGCCGCGGGCCACAGCCGTTGTTACTTCTGCAATGTTTCGGACCTGCGCCGTGAGGTTTCCGGCCATCGCATTCACTGAGTCCGTAAGATCTTTCCATGTTCCAGCCACGCCTGGAACTACAGCCTGTCCGCCCAGCTTGCCATCTGTTCCCACTTCGCGGGCAACGCGCGTCACTTCGGAGGCGAACGATCGCAGCTGATCCACCATGGTGTTAATCGCTTCTTTCAGCTGCAGGATTTCGCCGCGCACGTCGACGGTGATTTTGCGCGACAAGTCGCCGCTCGCCACGGCCGTTGCTACCTCGGCGATGTTGCGCACCTGGCCAGTCAGATTGCTGGCCATCGAGTTCACAGAATCGGTGAGGTCTTTCCAGGTTCCGGCCACACCTGGAACCACAGCTTGTCCACCCAGCTTGCCGTCGGTTCCAACTTCACGGGCGACGCGCGTCACCTCGGAAGTAAACACGCCCAGTTGCTGAATCATCGTGTTTACGATGTCAGCGGACCGCAGAAATTCGCCTTCGAGAGGACGCCCGTCCACGTCCAGACGCACCGTCTGCGTCAGATTCCCTTGAGCCACGGCAGCGATTGCGCGCGTCACTTCTGTAGTCGGACGAAGAAGATCTTCTACGAGTGTGTTGACGGAACCCTCCATCTGTCCCCAGGCGCCGCGGGACTGGCTGAATTTTGTTCGTTCACGGGTGCGGCCTTCCTTACCCACCACCTGGCCGACCCTCTTTAGCTCCTCAGCCATCTGCTGATTAGCCGCCACAATGTCATTGAACGTGTCAGCAATTTTCCCGCCCAGGCCGGTCCAGGAGCCCGGCAGCCGCACCGAGAAATCTCCATCGCGCATGGTTTGGAGCGCCGCCAAGACCATGGTCATATCGGGGGATGCCGCCTCAGCAACTGAAAGTGAAGCTCCGTTACCGGAATGCGCCTGCGTGATGTCCCCGTTACCAGCGAGGACGGGCGCGCTTTGAGCAATTTTTTTCATCATCCAATCACCTGTTTGGGCGTAGGGAGCCCTACGGGCATATACCTGGAACAGTCAAAGCCCAATGGGTTTTCTGACCGGCATAGCTGGTTTCAGCTACTCTCGATTCGTACACGAAAACCCCACGCGAAAGACGGGGCTCGCGTAATTCGTATCATGAAAGTTCCGGCAGTACCCTACAGTGTTTGCTGTATCTGATGGGGGTTCCAGGCTAGGCTGGCATCGGGACGGGCGCCCCATGGCCGGGTTTCATCTCATTCGGCAGAAATGCCTCTACGCGTCGCCAGATAAACCGCAAAACTTCCCAGCCAATGACCGCCCTCGTAATGCTCGCCAGTCACGGCAGCCAAGCCGGCGCGCCGGTGGGCCTCCGCGGCAGTTTTTATCGCGGGTAGGCGTTTGTCTTTCTTGGGCAAGCCTGAGGCGATCCCTTCCAGCATCCATGCCCGGCTGAGATTCAGCCCATCCAGATGCGCCAGCTTTGGATCACTTGGATCGGGTGACACAACCGGTTGCAACCATATTCTTCCGGATGCTGAAATCCCGGGCAAAAATGTTCGAAGCCATTGTGCAAATTCATTGCTGGATAACACTCGACGCATCAGATCCGCTTCGCCCAGGCAAGGCGAAAGAAAATCTTCGCCCGAGGGCTCATAAGTGAGCGGGCAGTTCTTGTCATTGGAGTAGAACTGCTTTGATTTTTTGACTAATAACCCGGTGAACTTCTCGTCTTGTGCACTTCTTGCGTAATCGAGCATGAGGCCCAGAGAAAAAGCTGTTTGATCGTGCTCTCCAATTCGCACGGGGTACGAGAGCTTTGAAAACCACCCTGCGAGACGCTCGACCGCTGCCCGCTCCAGCGGAGCTAGATTTTCTGCCATCTGTCTTGCCTGAGGATCGTTCCACTCCCGGAGTTCGGCCGCGAGTTGCAACAACCACGCCATTCCATAAGGACGTTCGAAGCTGGCCCGTCCCGGAGCTCGAATGTAGGCGGCTTCCTGGGAGATGTTTTCGGCTGTTAAGCTTCGGTTCAAAGCTTCGCGAGCGGCGGGGACAAAATCGGCGCTCGGGAATGTCCTTATCAGGCGAGCGAGCAGCCAATGGCCGTGAACCGACGAGTGCCAGTCAAAGCAGCCGTAGAATGCCGGAGTGAGTTTACGCGGCGGTAACACGTCGGCATCGCTATTCAGCGTATGGCTGATGTGGTTGGGGTACTCTTTGTTTACGCAGGCCAGCGCCAGCCTTGCGAACCGATCGGCACCCTTTGCGTCGAACTCGCCCGGGGTTTGAGCAGAGGCCCCTAGGCTCAGGACACAGAGCAAAAGAAGATCGATGACCCGCATATGGCTGATAGATTATCTGAGGCTGAGAGGTTCTCGCCAACTTTGCTCGACGCGAATGGCCTTCAGCTTGCGCTAACATCTATCTGAAAGCGCGTTTCTGCCGCGAGTTCTCCCTACGGTCCCGCTTTCAAAAAGAGGACGAAATGGCAGCCATTCGTCATCCCGCGGTCGCAGGCCGCTTCTACCCGGGCGATCCTGAAACTCTACGGCGGGACCTGCACTCCTATCTTTCCCCGAAACCCGCCAAAACCCCCGCCATTGGCTGCATCGTCCCCCACGCAGGTTATATGTACTCGGCATGGGTTGCGGGCTCGGTTTACAGCTACATGCAGATTCCAGATCGCTGCATCATTCTGTGTCCCAACCACACAGGGATGGGCGAGCCACTATCCATCATGACGACAGCTTCCTGGCAGACTCCGCTGGGCACCGCACAAATTGATGCCCGCCTCGCAGATGCACTTAAATCCAGGTTTTCACCGCTAACGGAAGACTCTGAGGCACACCGCCGTGAGCACGCCATAGAAGTTCAGTTGCCATTTCTCCAGACTCTGCGGCCCGACATCAAGTTTGTCCCCATCGCGCTGGGAACCGCAAATTTTGATCTTTTGCAAAAACTGGGAGAAGTGATGGCTGACGTTCTGGTCAACCAGGCTGGTCCGGTTCTTATGGTCGCCTCCAGCGACATGAACCATTACGAGAACGACCACATCACTCGAATCAAAGATCACAAAGCGATTGAGCGGATTCTCGCGCTCGATCCCGGAGGATTATTCGAGGTCGTCATGAAGGAGCAGATCAGCATGTGCGGCTTCGGGCCTGCAGTGGCAATGCTCACTGCCGCGAACCGGATGGGAGCCATCTCGGCGGAGCTGGTCAAGTACGCGACTTCAGGCGATGTTTCTGGTGATCGCGAGATGGTAGTGGGCTACGCGGGCGTTGTGGTTCGGTAAATTCGACCAACAAAAAGCACTAAGGCCGAGATCCGGTGTGAATTCTCCGGCCCCCGGCCTGCGCTTCCATCAACTCGGTCCTGCTTAGTAGGTTCCCTTTACAGTTGCTGTAGCTTTGGGACGGGTTGTAGCTTCATCCTGCTGCGCAGGAACATCCGCCGATGCGCTCGTGGCTGTCGGCGCAGTCTGAGCAGGATTCTCAGCCGTGGCACTCTGCGATGTACCAGGGGAAAGTATCCGGGTGAGCCGCGGGAAAAATGGCGTGACTTCAAACGGCATTTTGTCGCGCGCCGTCAGGATAGCTACCGGGGCCGATTTGCTCAGTTCGACCCGATCGCTCCACGGGTCAAGCTTCAGGCGCCCGCCCAGGGGCAACGCCGCGATCTGATCCACCTTGCTCATGTCGAGCGCAGGCCCGGTGTTCTCCAGCGCAGCAAAGCGAATCAACTGCCCTTTGCCGTCGGTGAAACTGTTTCCCAGGTGCGGCGTCAGCAACGCGGAGAGCGCCGGAGCGCGGGCACTCAGCTCTTTGAGATAGAGGCTGGCCCCGTTGAGCTTCCCCGCATAGGGTGACTTCTTCAACATCTCTATGGCTTTTGCATCGGCGGCTGCTTCCTCTTCCGGGCTGTGGCGGAAGCCGAAATTCCGATAGGTCGCTTCGTCGCTGAACAGCATCCGGTCATTAAACGCATACTTGCCGCCGAGATTGTGCCCGAGCACGATGTGCGCCAGTTCGTGCGCAAGTACCATCGCCAGGCTTGATTCATCCGGCAACGTATCGATCAGCCCGCGGCTGACCACGATCGTATTACCTACGCTGAAAGTTTCAAGCGGAGAGGTCAGCATCACCCGTGCCCGCACCGGCATCGGCAGCTCCACATCGTTCGTGATTGCCAGATTGTTTACGACGGTCTGAAGGACTTTATCTACTTCGCCTTCTGGCGCCAGCAAGCCGGCTTCGGTCAGGCGGTCAATAACGTTATCTTCCGCCTGCTGCCGCCATTCGCGCTGCGCCTGCAGCGGAGAAGGATCGGCAGCCGTCGCACTGTCGTCTTTGACTTCATCGATCTTGATATCAGTGAGCTGGTCGTCGCGTGTATCTTTCTTCAGATCGTAGCCCCAGATGCGGCTCTGCGCCTTAAACGCAAACTTGTCTTTCGATCCGTAGCCGAAGTCGCCCTCTTCGCTGTAGATGTACGCGGGCAGCCAATATCCCGGAAGCAGATTGAGGCGCCAGCTGTCCATATGAAAGAACGGGGCGTTGTCAGGTCGCGAAGCATAGGTGCCGTTAAAACGAACCATGTTGTAGCCCTGGTCTTCCACCCAGATGCGTCCGAGGAAGCGTCCCGGCCCGGTTTTCGGTTGCGGGGCCACGTCGAAAACGAGACAGCGAACATCTCCAAGAAATTCGCGGCGTACATACTTGAACTTGTAATGCTTGCGATCGAAATCATTGCGGTCGGCGAAGATCATCCACGAAAAGCCCATGGGCTGATATTCGAACTTGAACATTTTGGTCATACCGCCAAGCAAGCGTGACTCAAGGCTGGGTTCCTTGGAGAGGTAATCGCGGCGATCCACCGTTTCGCCAATATCCATTCGACCGAGAAAATAGTGGTCCTGGCTGGGTACCGCTCCGAGTTCCTTGTCGGGCTTGAGATTTTGCAGATAAGTCTCAACCAGCGGAGTGCGCGTCTTCAGCAGCGCCATGAGCGCGTGCTCGCGCTCGATCGTACGGTCAATCACCTGGTCCATGGTCCTGGGAGCAGGCTGCTGTGCCGTGCTGGTTACTGCAGAACTGGCCGGAACAGACGCTGACTCAGCCCCACCCGATGCCGCCGAGGCGGTCTGTACCAACTGAGGGGACGAGGACGAAGATTTTTCGGTTTGGGCCGCTGCGCTCAAAGAGAGCAACAGGCAAGCGGCCAATGCGCCTTTACAAATTCTCATCATCAGTACTCCTGATCTCTGGTTCCGGACGGTCAGTTTACGAACTGCCAGTCAGCTCAGTAAGCCAACTGAAACAGCACGTGCACCACTGCGGTTGAATCCACCGGCGTGCCATTCCGCAACGCCGGTTTGAATTTCATTTTGTTGGCCGCTGCGATGGCAGCTTCGTCCAATCCATGGCCCAAGCCACGGACCACGCGATTAACGTGTAGCTGTCCATCTGCACCGAACACCACTTCAAGCAAGACTTCCCCTTCGAGCTTCAGTTGCCGCGCTTCTTCCGTATAAACGGGGTTGGGCTTGTAGGTAACTTCGACTGCGTTGGTTGCCGGGCCGCTTTCCGAAGTTTTGACCGCATTGTGCGTGACCTGCTGCGACACAAATCCGGCAGCCTGCACGGAGGCACTGCGCGCTATCACCGGCTGGGCGATTCCATTTCCAAAACCTGCGCTGGCTACAGTGCCCTGCAATCCCTTTGCGCCGCCTGTTCCGTTGCCCTTCCCGGCTCCCTCCGGCAGATCAAACCCTCCCACTCGCGCGACCTGTAAATGTGCGTTGTCTTTGCCATCGCCCTTCAACCCATCAGGCGCCCCAAATCCACCGGTCTGTACTTTTTCAACCGGCGCACTCAGCGTCGCCGGCGCCGAGCTTCCAAACGATCCCGTCATGACGACTTTCGGTATCTTGATGGCAACTGCCGGCACTAGCTCCGGCGGAGTCATTTTTGCCTGTAGTTTCGGTGGCTGTACATCCGGCAGTTTCTCAGGTTTGGGCGGTTGCGGAGTTTCGCGCGGCACAAATAATTTCGCTTCCTTTACCGGAATGGGAGTGACCAATTTCGGTGCCGGCGGCGGAACGACGGGCTTCGGTTCTTCGGGCTTAAGACTGGGAACGGGTATGAGTTCGGTGACGGTATATCTCTGGTGCAGTATCAGGCGATCGGGAAAAATCAGCCCTACGCAGAGCAACAAAAGAATAAAGAGGCACACCAGGCCATAGCTGGCGACGAGTGTGCGCCAATTAATCCTGCGCTCAGGCAATATGCCCAGTTCAAAGTCGTGCGGCGTAGCCATCCATCGCTCCAGTGGGAACCCGAGCCTGGGGAACCTGCTTGGGTTGGAAGTTCTAATGTAAGAGAGGATTACATCCGGAAGGAACGTGTCTGCGGGGATAGTACCTAGGTAATGCGTGCGCTCCAGAAATAGTTCTTGCCGCAATGACACAACACTTCTCTGCGGCCTCGAAGGCTAATTTATGTCGTTGCTGGGCAAGTGTCTATGGTCTGCTCGGATACCGTCGGGAAGCTGTAATAAACCGCAGGAGGAGGTATTCCGCCCTTCGATGCACGGGTTACGTAGGTGTTACCGTCGAAACGCGGAATCACCCACGTTGGCCACGTAATTCGCCGTACCCTGTGACTTCACCGAAAGCACATCGATCGTTTGGTCCTGGGCGTGAAGTCGGCACTTCAGGGTGATCTCTTGCCCCTCATATCCGCGAAGAATATCTGCATTCCGGACGAACAGGGCGTCCTGGTTTTTGCGCAGCACAACCATTCCATCGTGACTCAGCTTGCCGGAGATCGTGACAATATCGCTCTTTGGCGCTTTCGCATGCTTCACCTCTTGTGCCGAGGTAATCCTTGGAAGCATCAATAGAACCAACAGAATCAGGGTGCACTTTTTCACGTACCCTCCACGGTTCACGCCGCCGCTCGATTACGGGCCGGCACAGAGTTGCGTAAAGTTACCCCGGTTCTTGCGAGGACGGAAATTAAAAATATTTATGGAAGCTATGTCTGGAAACCATGCCGGTCATCTTGTTCGTCGTCCCGGCCGAAAGCAGGAATCTGCTGTTACGTTCTTTAACTCTAGAACGCATCAATCCCCGTCACGCTCTGCCCGATGATCAGGGTGTGAATATCGTGCGTTCCTTCATATGTCTTGACCGACTCCAGATTCATCATGTGCCGCATAAGCGGATATTCATCGGCGACACCATTCGCACCAAGAATGTCACGTCCCATGCGGGCACATTCCAGTGCCATCCACACGTTGTTTCGCTTCGCCATGGAAATATGCTGCGGGCCGGCGACTCCCTTGTCTTTCAGCCTTCCCACCTGCAAAACGAGCAGCTGGCCTTTGGTGATCTCGTTGATCATCCACGCCAGCTTTTCCTGTACCAGTTGGTGCGACGCAATGGGCTGGTCATGAAACTGTTTTCTAAACAGCGAATATTGCAGCGCGCAGTCGTAACATGCCATCGCTGCGCCTACGCCGCCCCACGCGATTCCATACCGCGCCTGGTTCAGGCACTTCAGCGGAGACTTCAACCCGCCGCTATTAGGCAGCAAGTTCGATTCGGGCACATGCACATCCTGCATCGACAAGCTCGAAGTCACCGAAGCCCGCAGCGACCACTTGCCGTGAATATCTTCCGCGCGAAAGCCGGGGCGGTCGGTTTCGACAATAAACCCGCGGATTTTATTGTCTTCGTTCTCCACTTTCGCCCAGACGATCGCCATGTCGGCAATCGAGCCTGACGTAATCCACATCTTCTCGCCGCTGATGACATACTCTTTTCCGACTTTGCGAGCGCGCGTTCTCATGCCGCTCGGGTTAGATCCAAAATCCGGCTCGGTTAACCCGAAACAGCCCAGTTTTTCTCCGCTCTGCAGCGCCGGCAGCCACGTTTGCTTCTGCTCTTCGCTGCCAAACTCGTGAATCGGATACATCACCAGCGCTGACTGCACGCTCACAAACGATCGCACGCCGGAGTCGCCCCGCTCCATCTCCTGCATCACCAGGCCATATTCCACGTTCGACATTCCGGCGCAGCCATAGCCTTTGAGCGATGCGCCAAAAAATCCCAGCTCCGCCATAGGCTTGATTAGCTCGCGCGGAAAGCGTCCTTCGCGGTTGCACTCTTCAATAATGGGGATGAGGTTGTCTTCAATGAATTTGCGGCTCGTATCGCGTACCAGGCGCTCTTCGTCTGTCAGCAGGCTGTCAAACTCGATGAAGTCCACTCCCCGGAATTTCAGTGCCATAGGATTCTCGTTTCTGTGTGTTCACGCGAGGTGAAGGAATGAAGAGGAACTTTAGACGGTAACAAAGCGGCAGAGGGGCGTCAACGCGTCGGGGAATAAGTTGATATCGGAAACTCCTGTCGGACCGATTAGTTTGTTCTACCCAAATCCCCGCGGGTGCCCCGTCCTTGTCGCGCTTTTTGCGACAGGGCGGGGGGATGTTCACTCATCACAGACCTACAGCATCCAAACTACTTACCCTGACCCCATGCCTTGGGGACTCAAGCGTTATCAAGAAACTCGCGACCTCCATTTCGTGACCTTCAGTTGCTATCATCGCACCCCGCTGCTCGACAGTCCTCGTGCGCGAGACATTTTCGTTGTGATCCTCGAGAAAACACGGTGCTGGTATGGCTTCTACCTCGCCGGATACGTGGTCATGCCCGAACACGTGCATCTGCTGATGAGCGAACCAGAGCGCGGCAATCTCGCCCTAGCGCTGCAGATGCTGAAGCAGAACGTCTCGCATGAACTGTTAGCCAATGGCAAACGATTCTGGCAGGAGCGCTATTACGACTTTAACGTTTGGAGCGAGAAAAAGCGGGTTGAGAAGTTGCGATATATACATCGCAATCCTGTAATGCGTGGCTTGGCGTTACATCCCGAAGACTGGCAGTGGAGCAGCTTCCGCCACTATGTGACTGGCGCGGAAAACGCCGTAGAGATTGAATCGCAGTGGACGGCGCGCAGGCGGGAGCAACTTGGAATCCATCCTCCGGCCCGTCGAGCCTAACGTCCCCGCCCTGTCGCAAAGAGCGCGCCCAGGACGGGGCACCCAACAAGTCACATCGGAAGAGACGGGAAACCCTGCGAGAACTGACCAAGGCTCGGCACTTCCACTCTCGCTTCGTCGTAGTTTGTCAACTGGCGGACGGCGTCATTGTACCGCTCATCGACAATTCCGTTGCCGGGTGCCCCGTCCTTGTCGCGCTCTTTGCGACAGGGCGGGGGGATGTTCACTCATCACACCGCCCTTCCTGTTTCCTGGCATCGATTCTTGACGACGGCATATCCATCCCGTGGAAGGGCACGGCTTCAGCCGTGCCGACGAAACACACGATAGAAAACCCGCGTCGGTACGACGCAACTGCCACAGAGCCGGAAGCGCGGGTGCCCCGTCCTTGTCGCGCTTTTTGCGACAGGGCGGGGATGTTCACGCATCACACCGCCCTTCCACCAACCTTCCTCAATCCACCGCCAGCATATATCCCGGGGTTGCTAACTTCCCGCCCAGCGCTTGCGCGTCGAGGATTGCCAGGTCCCAACAGAACCACGATGCCGGCGTAATCCTTAATGTCACATCGTCAACCGTTGCAAAGAAAGAATTCACCTGTGGATCCGCCAGCGCCGCCGCGCTCAAATAACGTTCGTGGATGCGCCGGCCGATGACCTGCCCTTCGGCACCCAAAATCACATCCACTCTCCCCGCGGCAGTCACGCCGCGCTCTTTCGCCGGTTTGCGGGAATCCACCATCAGCGAAGCTTTCGGCCGTTCCATCGCATTGCGGGCCTTTCGGCTCTTCGAAGATGTCGTTACGTACAAGCATCCATTTTCGAAGAGATACCAGACCGCTGTCAGATGAATGCTCCCATCTTCATTCTCGGTTGCCAGTGTGGCGATGCGGCTTCCGCGCAGAAATTCCTGAGAAGCTGAATCCAATGTTTGAGTCGGCATTTGTCCCCCTGAGCTTGACCCCTTCGAACCGCTGGGATTCTCTCATACACCCGGGACCAGGGAAAAGGCGGGCTGATCTGCTTAGGTCCAATCAAGGACTTCCCTCGGAAGCCAGTCGCTCAGTTTGATATCTGCGTCTGCCGATGGCCCAGCACCCGCATGTGCGCCCTGACAGCCTTGTGCAGACGCCGGTTCTGAGCACGCATCTTCGACCGCTCGGGGACGGGAACGTTATACAGGTTCATCGAAAGCTCCACCAGGCGCTTGTCAAGCGTCAGCAGATTGTCGAGCAGGCTATTGGGGTAAACTCCTTTGCGCGATCCCGAAGGCATTCGTTTCATACGCGGTGCGGGCTGAACTACTGATAGCAAAGGAAGCTTATGAACGGAAATTGAAAAAACTTATGTGTGCAATAAAGAGAAGTGGAGTTGACCGGCCCGATTGCGCCACGGATTCGCGCAGCCTACGTCACGGTTGCTGAGGCCTTTCAGATCCGGCCACCGATATGCGATCCTCAGAGTCGATTGCGATGGCTATCGTTCGCCCAATTACGCCGGCAGATGTCCTTGCCTTCAAGACCACTCGCCTGCGCGCGTTGCAGGATACCCCTCTTGCGTTCAGTTCCACATTCGAGAAGGAATCTAAATTTCCCGACAGTGAGTGGCTGGCCCGAGTCGAGCGAATGAATGGCGAGAAAGGCATCGGATTTCTCGCGCTGGATGGCGAAATCCCCTGCGGAATCGTCGCTTCGTTTCTCGCTGAGAAGGATGCGGCGCGAGCCGATCTCGTCTCCATGTGGACCGCTCCGACCTATCGCAGAAGAGGCATTGGACAGATGCTGGTGAATGCAGTTATGCAGTGGGCACGGATACGCAACGCCCGCACCCTGGTGCTGTTGGTCGCCAGCAATAACGAGTCTGCCATTCGATTCTACGAGGCACTGGGTTTCACGCGGACCGGACGAACGGAGCCGTATCCACTTGATCCAACTGCTATCGAGTGCGAAATGGTCTGTTCCTTGGGTGATTGACTCTGAAAGTCTTTTGGAGGCGCGGGTCGGAATCGAACCGACGCATAAAGGTTTTGCAGACCTCTCCCTTACCACTTGGGTACCGCGCCTTGGTTTTGACAGTGCAGATGGAGTGGCCAGGGACGCCGCCCCGCTGCTAGTTTAGCGAGAACCGGCGGCATCCGCAATGTTGGTTTGCATTACCAAGATTGCCCGATTGCTACTTCCGCGGCTTGCCTACGCGCTCTGCAGTCGCAAACATCTTGGCAACGGTGTCCATGTCTTTCGGCTGAACTTTGCCGGGAGGAATCCTCATATGCGTTATGTCCTCGAGGCTGTGCAGCAAATCCACTAACGCCATTGAATCGATAAGGCCGGAGGAAACCAGCGGGGTATCTTCCTCAATGGCAAGATCCGGCTTCCGAAGCAACTGCCTGATGTCATCAATCATTCTCTGCGCTTCAGGTGTCATGCGAGTTGCTTCTCCTCTGGTGGCGCACTAAGTTCCGGGTGTTCAGCAAGCAGCTTTTCGCGGGTGGCCGCCCGCGCGGGCTTGCCGGCAGTGCTCTTCACGATCCATTTCGGCGGTTTCAGTACGACCCGCCGAATGGAAACCCCAAGCGCCGCCACGACCGATCTGCGAATCTCCGCTTCGATTACAGCGGATTGGGCGAGAAAACCACCCCCCTCGACCTCTGCTACCACCACGATATCCTCTGTTCCGAGATCGGGGTTGTACAAGCCCATCGCAACCGCGCGGCCATCATGGACCGCAGCATGTTGTCCGACAATTTCTTCAATGTCCTGCGGATATAAATTTTCGCCGCCCACGATGATCAGATCTTTCTTCCGGCCGACAACATACAATTCTCCATCGTGGACGAACCCGAGGTCACCGGTGCGATACCAGCCATCAACCAGAGCCTCGGCCGTAAGATCCGGACGGTTGTAGTAGCCGTCGAACAGGCACCCGCTCCTTATGACGATTTCGCCAACGCTGCCGGCTGTTAGCTCCATGCCAGAGTCGGAAATGATGCGAAGCTCGTGGTGGCGGAGCAAGCGCCCCGAAGATGCAAAGCAGATTGCCCCCGGAGTTCCCGGCGCGACAGTCTCTATGACGTGCTCGCTTCGAAACCGCTGCCCACTTGTCCACAGCCGGAAAGGAGCATGGCGCAGATCGGATTGGGTGACCGCAAAAACATTTTCCGCCATAGCGTAGGAAGACTGCAGCGCATTCTTTCGCAGTCCAGCGGTTGCGAACGTTTTTGCGAACTCATCCATGCTGCTCGCGCGCACCGGCTCGGAGCAGTTAATCAGTCCGCGAACCGAGGAAAGGTCCCATTGCGTGCGCTGCTCTTTCGGCGTTCGTCTCGCCACAAATTGAAAAGCGAAATTCGGCAGCCACGCCAGCGTGCACTTGTGTTCGGCGATGACCTGCAGCATCGTCTCTGGCTGCATCACCCAATCAAGCGGAGACTGCATGACCAGGGGCACATGGCAAACCATCGGCAACATAAAGCAGGCGATCAAACCCATATCGTGGTAAAGCGGCAGCCAGCTGTAAATTCGGTCCTGCGCAGGGTTGACCTCTAACGCCTCCGCTAAATAGCCGATCTGCGTCAGAACCGCCGTGTGAGTGAGGGCCACGCCCTTTTGCAAGCCAGTTGTACCGGCAGAGTGCTGGATGAATGCCAGCCCGTGCGGATGGGGCTTACGGGTCGGTAGCTCTGGTCCGTCAGCGGCTTTTGTATCCCGCGCCCGGACCAGTTTCGCCGCGACGCCGAGGCTGACATGGCCGGGTAGATCTTCCGGAAATTGCTCATCGAGAACGACGACCTTGGCTCCAAGATTTGCGGTCACTCCAGCTAATCCGGAGCGGTACTTTGCCGGCTCAATCTTGAAATTAGGATAAGCAATAAAGGCGGGCACGGCGCCCAGCATCATCGCCCCGGCAAAGACCGTCATCCCGGCAATGCCTTGCGGCATGATGATAACCACGCGGTCACCATGGCTGACGTCGTGCCTTCGCAACACGCTGGCTTGCGCGCGCGATCTCCGCCGAAAGTCGCCGAACGTGACCGTCTCCTGCTCATCTTCGTCCACCCAGAAAGTGACGAATGGCCGTTCGCCAGGAGCGGTTTCCAGCGCCTCGGTCAACGTACGAAAACCTGTCATCGCAGCGGACATTGTAATAGGTCAGGCGGCGAGCCTGATGTGACATACGCCATTTTGCTCACACATCGCCATTCGATAACATAGCTGCCAATGCTGCTCAGGCCGGCTCTCTACGTCTTGGTCTTCGCGATTTGCGTGGGTTTGCTGGCGAGGGTCCCTTCGGCCGCAGTTCGCAAAAGCATTCTTCTGGTCGCGAGCTACGCCCTCTATCTTTCGTGGGAGCCGTGGTTTGCCGCAGTGCTTTTCAGTTCTACGCTCATGAACTTCGCCGTTGGGCAATGGCTTCGCCGCACAGGTTCACGAGTTATGCTGGCGATCGGCATCGGCTTGAACGTTTCGCTGCTGGGCGCCTTCAAGTACCTGCCCGAACATGCAATGCATCTCGGCGCGCTCGGATTTTTCGCCAATGTTGCATTGCCGCTTGGCCTTTCGTTCTGGACGTTCCAGGCAATGAGTTACCTGTTCGACCTTTATCGCGGGGAAGACCTCGATCCGTCATTGGCCGAGTTTGCCTTGTACATGGCGTTTTTCCCCGTGACCATCTCTGGACCGATATGCCGTATGCCCGATATGCTGCCGCAGTTCCGGTCAGAGAACGTCACAGAATGGAACGAAATTGCGGAAGGCATGCGGCGCATCGCCATCGGCATCTTCATGATGGAGTTGGCCAGATTACTCGGCCAGGGCATTCTATCCGGCGATGGAATTGATGGTGGATTTGATCGCATGACTCACTGGACCGCAGGCGACGTCTGGTGCCTGGCCTTCGGCTTCGGCCTGCAACTGTTCTTCGATTTCGCCGGGTATTCCCATATCGCCATCGGCGCCGCGAAAGCGCTCGGATTCACGGTTCCGGAAAATTTCCAGCGGCCGTTTCATTCCACCACTCCATCAATCTTCTGGACGCGCTGGCACATGTCGTTGTCGTTCTGGATTCGCGATTACGTTTTCCTGCCGCTCGCCATGTTTCGCCGCGAACTCTGGTGGCGCAATCTGGTTTTGATTCTTTCCATGGTTCTTTTTGGGTTGTGGCACAAAGCCACGGCGCTGTTTGTGATCTGGGGCTGCTATCACGGGGTTCTGCTGGTCCTCCATCGCCAGATTCAGCAGTTCCAGAAGAGATTCAATCGGAGGCCGTCTTCATCACCGTGGTTGGCTCTGTCATGGCTGCTGACGATAAGCCTCGTGAGCCTGGGATGGATTTTCTTCCGCGCACGTTCACTCGACCAAGCAGACGCGATGGTAACGGCGGTCCTTTCGCCGGCGGGCTACGCTGGACACTTCCTCAGCGGTAGTTTGTATTTGCTGGTTCTCGCTCTCGGCGCGGGATATTTCTTGGCAACCTGGACCACGGACGTTGTGCAGAGCTATGAAGCCGACCCGACCAGGCATGGAGCGATGGGCACTCTGGCCCGCTGGCGATGGTATTGGCTGCCGCCGCTGTATGCGGTGTCGTTGTTGTTCTTATCGATTGTGACCTTCACTCACGGCAGCAGTGCGGCGCAGTTGATGTACAGGCGCTTCTAGGGCGCAGCGAACATCACCGAGCCGTGGTCCCGCTCGGCTGCTGATAGTACATCTCATCTGAAATCGTGAAGTATCGCTCGGCTTCGGCCGAGTTGCCAATCTGCTGGTAATAGCGGGCCATGTTGTAGTAGCCCAGCCGATACCCCGGATCAAGCTCGATCGCCTGCTCCAGCAATGGATACGCTTCGTTTTCGCGGTGCGCTTTCAGATAAGCATCGGCGAGATTGTTCTTGGCGTAGGGATTGTGAGGCGCGGCTTCGACCGCACGCTGGAACAACGAAATATCGTCTTTCCAGATTGCCAGGTCCGAGCGCGTTGCAAAACAACATGCGATGGCTAGCCCTCCAGCAGCTATCGCCCATGCAGGAGTGAACCGAATCTTCGACAATCCCACAGCAACTATGAGAGCCAATCCCACCGATGGAAGATAAAGATAACGATCATGCACGTAGTCGCCGATGAGCAGATAACGGACAGCTAACGCCGGGGCAAATGTGATGGCAAACCATGCCGCCCCAAAGCGAACAGTTGACGAGCAATGCCGGAGCATCCAAAACATGCCAGCAGCAACCACTCCGAGCAACGCGACCGGCCATATTGCATGCCCCATCGCCACCTCATAGCTAACGCTGAGGTGCACCGGCCAAAGCAGGTGTCTGCCGTATGCAGCCAGGACTGCCGGCCAGGTCAGAATCATCTGGCTCACCGTCATGTTCGGCGGCACACCCGTAGCAAGGCTGCCCAGCGCATTCATGCGTAGCGCCGCATAAATGAGTACCGGCAACGCGTAGGGTGCCGCACCGAGGAATGCGTTCTTGAAATTCGATTGCGTCCATTCATACGCAAGAATGAGTGCCGGCACTACGATGCCCGCTTCTTTGGTGAAAATTGCCAATAGCGCGGACAGGAGCGAGAGAACGCTGATCGGCCCGCGCCGCCTCACATAAAACAAGACACTCAGCACGGCAAAGATTGTGAGCAGCGGATCTTCGACCGATGACACCCACGCGACAGCTTCGGTGTGGATGGGATAAATTGCGAACAACGCACCGGCAACTGCCGCGCCTCGAAAATCTCCGGTCAACCGCCGAATCAACAACAACACCGCAACCACCGTGCCCAAATGTGCCAACACTGATGCCAAATGCCAGATCGAACCTGGCGGACCGAGAACTGAGTCCACCAGTCGCAGCCAGATTAGAAATAACGGCCGGTAATAATTGGGCTGCTGCAGCGGCGAGTGCGCCCACAGATGCGTAGTGAAATATCCGGGAAAATAGCTCCAGGATGTAATGCGAGGATTTGTAACGATCTGCTCGAAGTCGTCGTAGACCAGCACATAACGGAGCGTCGGCAGGAAAACCAGAAATGTACCGAGGAGAATGCCGGCAACCGAAATGACACGCAGCCAAATGCCGCTGAAAAACGATACGCGTCGCTCGGACTGGACGGATTGCTGCAATTCAAAGCTCCAAATTATTGAATCAGCGTTCCGTCCGGCGCAAACACTGGGAAATCATCCCACGGCCGCGCCTGGCGCAATTGATCGGCTGCCGCCGCCCGATCGTGATCGAACAAAAACAGGCCGAAGTTGTAATGCAAGATGCGATCGTCGGGCGCCTTGGCAATCGCCCACTGATATTCCGCGGCTGTCGTCTGCGGATCCTCGTCCGGAACACTGGTCTGTATCGTAAGGCGGAGAACCTGGTCCTGATGATTTATCTGGTTAACGAATGGCTCCTTTTGCAGCCGCTCCAGCATCTCGGTTTTCATGCGAAGACGATCGTGAGCAGTCAGGGCAAGCAGTTTCTCGCAATCTGCCTGGGATAAGACATCGCTCTCGCTCACCGCGTGTCCAGGCTGCCCGCTCATCTTGCTGGCAATTTCTAAGAACAGGCCCTTCGCAGCCAGGTAATTCCCTTCCGGGGTCATGTGGACGTGCTCGTAAACATATTCGCTGCCAATGATGCCGTGCGGGCTATTAGCGGCGAGGATTGCCTCCGCATCCACCAACTCTGCGCCGGTAGCCGCGGCCACTGAACGGTTCACATCATTGATCTTCGTATCTGCACGGAAGCGGAGGGTATCGAGGTCGCGTGCGCGCATGAAATGCCGTTTCGCTGCATCGTAATCTCCAGTCATCCATAGGCTGCGCGCAATGCGAAATTCGAGCTCGGCGTATTGATCGTCGATCTTTGCCGCTGATTCATAAGCGCTGAGTGCTGCCGCATAGGAGCGCTCGTTTTCAAAATTGCTGCCCTTCTGAACCAGCGCTTCCCACGCCTGCTGATCCGTTGGGCTCAGGTTGTCGCGATGCGCGGAAGCAAATGGGCCGCAGTCTTTCAGGTTTGTGGCAATAGTGCTAACGATCACACGGGCACCAGAATCCTGGGCCACCTTGATGGTGTCCCGCAGGTTGGCCGCGAAGTTGTTATAAACCTGCACCATCAGCGGGGATCTCGCGGCAACCTGCTTCCGCATAAACATCTCCATCCCGCCCCACTCTTTCTTCTGCGTACCCACTTTCGTGAGCAACTCGCCGATCCGTGTGGAGCGCACAAAGATGTCGGCACGAATGATGGGCAGGCTCATGGCCGACGAAGTCAGTACCGTGCCCGGCCCGTATGGGCCCACGACTTCATTGTTTCCTGAATAAATGATGAACAGGTCCGGCTTCTGCTTTGCCAATCCCTTCGCCGCGAGCAAGGAAACGTGCGAGTTCACCGCCACGCTGCCAGTGTTGATCACTCCGAACTCCATTGAGGGAAATTTGTCTCGCAGCATCACCTCGAGGAAGCGGCTGAAGGAGTATGCAGGATCGGGATCGCCCATCGCCGCCGACTCCCCAAGCACGACGATTCGATAAGCATTCGGGGCTTTCGTCACCGGAATCGCGTAGGCCTGAGGGGTCTTGATCATTCCCGGCGGAAAGAACGGCGCGGGAAAAAACAGGTTGTAGCACGATGCGGGCTGCCCATGCAGCGTGCACGGCACCGTGATGTCGCTTGGGTAGCCGACATTGGCAAGCCGCAGCGCACCTTCGAGACCCGCCAGCAAAAGTCCGGTACTGACGAGAAAAACCGCCCCTCGCAGAATCCAGGCGCCTGCGCGAAAGTTCTTCACCGCGCTGCTTTCTGCCCTGCCCGGTTGTGTTTCGACCCGAGTCATGTCTGACGAATCAACCCTCACGATACAGGGCTGGAGACCAGATCTGATACCGCGGGCCTAATCGCGGTTCTCAAACCCGCTTGGTTCCAGCCCTGCTGTCCTCGGCCATACGCGGCAGCTCGGAAGCGGACAACGTTTGCCGAAGAACCTTAAGTCCGTACGTCGCGAGGCAACCCGGCGTACGGGCACAAAACCTCGTTCTTATTGACGCACTCTGAATGCCGAAGCCTTGAGGAGGGGTTCTCATTGATTCACCAGACTTTACAGACAATCACTGTCCCGTCCATCAACTTTGGGACTAATTCGATCTGGGATTTGCCGCAATAAAACGTGTGATTTGGCGCTGCCCCTATGTGTGATTCATGCACATGAGAATCTTCAAATAGTTGGAAACATGGTGCTTAGAAGTGTGTGGCCGCTGGCACTGGGATTGCCATTCCTATTCGGAGGATTGAGCACACTCCTTCGTTCTGAGACATGAATCAGCCAATCGCAAAGGCAGTCATCGTTGGTGCAGGCCCGGCCGGTCTGACTGCGGCCTATCAGCTTTCTAAACAAGGCGCGCCGGTGGTTGTGCTCGAGAGCGATCCTGAGTACGTCGGCGGCATCTCGCGCACCGTAAACTATAGAGACTTTCGCTTCGACATCGGCGGCCATCGGTTCTTCTCCAAGTCACGCGAAGTCGAAGACCTTTGGACCGAGATCGCTGGCGCCGATCTGCTCAATCGCCCGCGCTCCTCGAGCATTTACTACCGCGGCCAGTTTTTTGCCTATCCGCTAAAGCCGTTCGAAGCATTATCAAAACTTGGCATGCTTGAATCGGCGCGTTGCGTTCTCTCATTCCTCTCCGCGCAACTGAACCCCACACGCGAACCAAAAAGTTTTCAGGAGTGGGTAATCAATCAATTTGGCGAGCGCCTCTTTCGCATCTTCTTCAAGACTTACACCGAAAAAGTATGGGGCATGCGCTGTCAGGAGATCTCAGCGGATTGGGCGGCACAGCGCATTAAAGGTCTCTCGCTCGGCTCCGCCATCAAACACGCGCTGTTAGGCGCCGGCAAGCCAAAAGATCGCACCAAAGTAGTGAAGACTCTCATCGACACTTTCCGTTACCCGCGTCTCGGTCCCGGAATGATGTGGGAGGCGTGCGCCAACAAAGTTCGTCACGCCGGCGGGGCTGTGCTTCTTGGCCGGAAAGTAACCACTTGCAGTTTTAATGGCCATGATTGGACTGTTACCTGCCGCCGCAGTGATGGCAGCACCGAACAACATCACGGCGAGCACCTGATCTCCTCCATGCCTCTTCGCTCGCTGGTCGCGGGTCTCACGCCACAGCTCCCGGCGCGGGTGGGCGAGGCAGCCCGCTCGTTGCGGTATCGCGATTTCCTCACCGTCGGCCTGATCGTGACCGATCGCAAGCGCTTCTCGGAAAACTGGATTTACGTCCACGATCCGGATGTCAAAGTCGGGCGAGTGCAGAATTACAAGTCGTGGTCTCCGGAAATGGTGCCCGATCCTGGCTTCTGCTCATACGGTCTGGAATACTTCTGCAACGAAGGCGATGGATTGTGGGCCGCTTCGGATTGCGAGCTGATGGAACTGGCCAAACGCGAGCTCGCTCAGTTGAAACTCGCCGACGCCGCCGACGTGAAAGATGGTTGCGTCATCCGCCAGCCCAAGGCTTACCCGGTTTACGACGATAGCTACCAGCAGAACGTGGATATCGTTCGCGAAGCTCTCGAAGAAAACTTCCCTGCTTTGCATCTGGTGGGCCGCAATGGCATGCACAAGTACAATAATCAGGATCACGCCATGATGACCGCCATGCTGACCGCGAAGAACATTCTCGGAGGCGATCGCCGCTACGACGTCTGGGCGGTCAACCAGGATGCCGAATACCATGAATCCGGCGCCGCAGGAGAAATGGAAACCGTCGCCGAACGCATGGTGCCAGTCCGTACCGCTGTCGTGGCGGGTTAAGCAGTTCTGATGGTCACCGAGATCTCACCCCCGGCGCCTGTTACAAGCAGTCCAGCTGAGACCCTTAAAGAACAACTTCTCGCTCTCTCGCGCATTCGTGTGCTTCAGCTCGCAGGCTTGACCGCCCTGCTCGCCTGGATCGGCGGCTTCGCCATGTACACCAAGCTGTGCGTGCTCGATCCCGACCTGTGGTGGCACATGAAAGTCGGCGACTGGATCATCGAGCACGCCGCCGTCCCGCACACCGGAATTCTCTCGCGTACCGCCGCGAATCGGCCCTGGGTGGCATACAGCTGGGGATACGAAGTCATGCTCTCCCGCGCCTATGCGTGGTTTGGATTGCTCGGCATCGCCCTCTTCGGCGTTCTGCTGACCGTCATGGTCGCGTACGCAGTCTATTGGATGATGCTTCGCCTCGCCGCCAGGTTCTGGGTCGCATGCATCGGAACCACAATCGTCTGCGAGGCCTTCCTGTTCGACGGCATGCCGCGGCCATTTTTCTTTTCCATCGCGTTCTTCGCCGTAATCCTGACTTTGCTCTTGCAAGCAAATCGCGATGGCAATGCGCGGCGGCTTTACTGGCTCCCGCTCATCTTCCTGCTCTGGACCAACCTGCACATTCAGTTCACCTACGCATTAGCCGTGCTCGGGTTGTTCGTGGGTGTGAATATCGCACAGCGGCTGGCAACTCAACTCGGCCTGAAACTCGACTTCCTGCAAGCTTCAGCGCTTCGTAGCGCGGATCTCCTGCTGGTTTTCGCCGCTTGCCTTCTGGCGACAATCATCGGACCGAATTTCTACCATCCGTACCAGGCTCTCTACACCTACTCGCAGGAGAAGTTTCCCTACTCAGTCATTATCGAGCTTCAGCCTCTGACTTTCCGCGGCTTCAGCAATTATCTGGAGCTGTTTCTTGCGGCCGGCGCTTTCTTCGCCATTGGATGGCAGAAGAAAATCGACCTCTTCAAGCTGGGATTGATGGTCTTCGCCAGCGTCTTCGCTTTTCGCACCATGCGCGACGCCTGGTTCGTCAGTGTCTCAGCCGCGGCCTGCATCGCAGATTTTCCCCCGGTTGAGGAAGAACGCGAATCCACCGAAAGCTGGCTCGAAAGAGCCGGCGTAGCCGCCGCGCTGGTTGTGCTGCTCGCGCTCATTTCCACCAGCGTCGATTTCAACCAGCGCGCTCTTGACCGCACCATCAGCAGCATGTATCCGGTGAACGCGATCAATTTCCTGCGCCGTAATCCCGTTCCCGGACCGCTCTATAACAACCTCAACTGGGGCGGGTTTCTGATGTGGTACATGCCCGGCCAACCCGTGGCCATCGACGGCCGCAATGACCTTTACGGCGACGATCTCGACAAGCTGTTCTACGATTCGCAGAGCGCCCAGAATTCGTATTTGAGCGATCCGTATCTCAACGAATCCGGCCTGGTGTTACTCGACTCGAAGCTTCCTCTGGCCAAGGTGCTCAGCGTGGACTCGCGCTTCCAGATGATCTATCACGATGACATCGCCACCGTGTACGCACGACGGTAACTCCACTCGAGAGATGCGCCCTCCGTGTCCCTCAGCGCCCTCTGTGGTGATGATTAGTCCCTACCGCCCGGTACGGCGGAGAATGAAATACACGTCCCGTTCATAAACTCCCCGCTTGTATAGGTAGTAGCCATCCGAGAAATGAACGATTTGATAGCCCTCGGCCGTGAGTAGCGGGATACCGTACTGCATCATCAGCTCTGGCTCGTGTGAGTACGCAACAATGTATTCCGGCCAAACCCGATGAAGTTCGTCGACATCGAGATTATTACCGGCCACTGGCACACCATGGTGAAAGTAAGAAGTGGGCATGTTCGCAAACCGATTGTCATCAAAGTAGGCCTGCACGGCTACCACTCCCATGAGAAAGCCGAACATCGGCTTTTGATCGGCCCCGACCGATTTGAGATATTTCGCCGCATCCGGCGCGCCGCTGTACGGATAGAGATATTCGCGCTTGAGCACCACAGCGGAGTCCCAGATGTTGATCACAATCAAACATACGAGCAGCGCGGCCATTCCGTGCTGCTCCCAGCGTTCGCTGGTATTAAACCTCTCGGCCTCTGCCTTTGTAGGCCATGCAATCCAGATCACTCCAACCGCCGCCACGAACGCCGTACCCTGATGATGCGCATAGCCGTGAATAAACCCGTACACCGCAATCATGCTTCCAACCCCGAGCACAAAGACCAGTAACTTCTTCCGCCTGAAGCACCAGTGTGCGGACAAAACAAGAAACAGAATTGACGGCCAGAGGTAATCGAGAAAGCCACCCGAAATTATGCTGACCAGCTTTTTACCCAGCGACGGCATCCCGTCTTGCAGCGCCGCCGGCAGCTTCGCCAGTTCCTCTTTCTGGACGAATTCTTCAACATCTGGGGTTGGTTTCAGTATCAAAAACAGAAATAAGAACGTGAGTGCCATCGCACCAATAGAGATCCAGTACTTTCTTTTTACGGCGGCATCCAAGTCTTTCCGCGATTGATACGCTTCAATCAGGTAGGCAAGCCCAAAGCAACCGGCAAGGATCGTTCCGTGCAGGGTTAAATTAGCAAGCAAAATCAGCACTGCCGCTATGCGTTCCGGGTGCTTAATATCCTTGAATAGAATGGCGACCGCGAAAACCAGCAGCGGTAACAACGTGTACGGACGCGCAATCACCGCATACTGATAGACCAGAACATAAGTGAATGCAAGCGGCCACCGGATGTAACGTGGAAATGGCGCTTTGAAAATCAGCAGCGCCACACCCGCCGTCGCGCCAGCCATTCCGATGTAGCCGAGCGTATCGTATCTCGCGTGAAAGACATGCTGCGCAATCCAGAGAATCGTATGCCATAACCCCGGCGATCCTTCATACCGCAACTCGTGGAACCATATGAATCGGAGATCAAGGTCGCGGGCTATCAGCCAGGCCTGCGCTTCATCTTCCCACTTCTCGTGATACGGCAGAATGAAGCCGACGAGCGCAATCCAGATTCCCAGAATGCCGAGATCGGCGATCCGCCACCAGTGTGCGTTTGCAGCCGAACTTTCTTCTGAACAAACTGTGACCGAACCCTGCTCGGCAGCAGTCTCCGGCAGCACGTCGTCGCCGATGGTCGCGGTATCAGCCATGAGCTACTCCCGCTTGCTCAGCACCATGCTCACATCATCGCTGTACGCAATTCGATATGAAGGCACCGTGCTCATTGCATCAGCCATGATTGATTTCTTCTGCAGCAGCAACGTTTTCGCCTGCGCCATCTCCGGGAATGCGATGTATGGTTCGTCCGCGTTCATCACCCGGAAATATTGAATGATCACCTCGTCGCCATAAAGGTCGTTGCGGCTGTCAACCGCCACCGGATACTGAGGCAAGTACCAGGTCAGAAACCCGCCCCACTGATAGTTGTTGAAAATGGGCTGAGGCAGCCGGTTTTGCCGAATGAAATTGCACGCCAGCACCGGATAATTTTCTGCGGCTTTGGCAAGCAGCACGTTTTCATTCCGCGGAATCCCTGCAAGCATTGCGATCGCCAGAATGGCTATCACAATGCAAACGGTTGCCGGCCGGTAGAGATTCAAAACTTTAAATCCGGCTTCTTTCGGCGATTCCGGAATCGCATCCCCAATCACTGCAACTGCCGCAATCACTACCAGCCACGCGTCACGCTGCGAGTGAAATGAAAAAGCCGCACACCCTAAAAGCAATGCGATCTGAAACGGATTTCGCGAGCGTCGCATGCCGAGCGCCACAAAAGCCGACATAAAAAGCAACAGCAGCGCATAATCTCGCGCCTGCCGGAATCCAAGTGCGCTGAAATCCGGCATGTAGGGATTGGCCGCGCTCGAAGCCTGAGTGAAGAATGCTTCATACCCCCGGTAGAAGTAGGGAGTGATTACCGTGCCGGTACCCGAAATCACAAGCATTATGAAAGCCCGCGGTGCGATCTTCGATCCTCCGCGCCGAACCAACTCCTCAACCCAGGTTACGAGAACGAAGATGAACAGAAGGGCGATGCCATACCCAAATTGATCGTCGAGGTTCGCCCACGCGAAAAACAACAGCGGCAGCCAGAACAGCGGACGAGCACTATGCGACGCACGGCTCTCGAAGAGAACGTATAGTTCAAGCCCAACAAACAGGATTGAAAAATAAACTGGGGTAGGCTGCGCCGCGGCGAAGATGTACTGCGCAATCGTCGAGAGCGCAACTGCCGGCCAGAACCTGCCGCGGAATCCTTGCGCCAGCAAAAACGTTACCAACGCCAGGGCGGTCTTCAAGCACATCAGCAACGCCGGAATCGCGCGCAGCCCGAGCAACTTATACAGACCCGCGAGCATAACCTCGTAACCCCAGCTCGTCGCCATCCATGAATTCGAAAGAAATTGTGAAAACAAACCTGTTCGCGGCAGCGCATGGTTCTTCAGGATCCAAAGCCCTGAGCTCAAATGCCACCAGATGTCACTGTTCGCAAGCGACGATAGCGATGTAAGCCGAACTGACTCAATCACCGCTGCCAGCGTGAACAGCAGCACCAATACCGCCATGCGAACCATCTTCATAGAACCTGTGGAAACCGCACGCCGTGGCCGATAGCCGGCTACTTAATTCTTACCTTACCCTTGAACCTGAGCTGGCTTGCTCCCGAGACGGTTCCATCGGAGTTGTGCGCGGCATTGTGGCACATCAATGTGCAAGTGTTCGTCGCTCGGTTATAAGCGATGGGCGCGCCGTTGTTCTCGCCGACAACATTCGCATCAAAGTTCACCAGCCGCTCCCCGGTGATAGTCGGTGAAGTTGCGCCCATCCCATGCGCCGTGTGGCAGGTCGAGCAACTGAAGCCGTACTGCGAAACGTGTAGATTGTGCTGCGTAAAGCTCGCATTCGCCAGCACGTTGGTCAGGTTATGGCACTTCGCGCACATTGCATATGGACCGTTTGGTCCAAGGTCAGGGTTGGGGAACAGATTCGTGACCGTCCCGCCCGGCGTTGCCGCCTGGCTGAACTGATAATTCCGCTCCAGAATGTGCGAGTAAATCGAACCATGCGGCCCCACCGGCCCCGTGCCGCCAAATTCACGATTGTCATCGCTGCTGTGGCAATCGGTGCAGAAGATCCGCACACCCATAATTCGCGACGATTGTGTCTGGTTCTGGTTCAGCATGTTCGTCAGCAGGCTCGGTTGTGGCAGCGGGCTCGAGCCATCGTGCGTGACCGGATGGCTCGAGGTGGCAGTGCTGGCCAACTCCGGAATTACATTCAGCGGATCGGGCGCGACCACAATTCGAATGGGCGAGTAGCCGTAAATAATTTGCCGCTGCTTGCCCGGGCTCGTGCCGTGGCAACGCAGGCAGTTTTCATATTGATTCACCGCAGGGTTCAGGACCGTCACGCCATCCGTAGCGCTAATCCCCTCCACTTGCGATTGCGGAGGACGAAGCGTTGGCGGCGCGCTGAAAACCGTCATCTGGTTCGAGCCGTGCGCATTGTGGCAATCCACGCACGTCGCGTGACGATTATTCGCTAACACACCGGCCTCAGCCTCATCGTGCGTGTTCACTCCGGCGGGTAAGGGATGTCCCACCTTCGAATACTCCGCCATGATGTTCGGTGCAGCCGGCGAAAGATAATTTCCGCCTTCATGACAGGTCATGCACGCCTGCGTCACCGGATCGGTTCCCGTCGCGGCTGGCGTCGCCGGCCGCAGAAGTCGGGCTGGCGACATCGAATCATGCTCCATGTGGCACGAGCCGCACGCGTTCTGCCCGATCGTGGCATACGGGCCAACATTGGCATCGAGCGCAACCTGAGTGGTCGAGGTCGCATGAATGCTGGTCGTCCAGCCGGTCAGCAGATTCACCTGTCCTTGCACCACGCGGTTCGGATCATGGCACGCCAGGCACATTTGCGCGTTCGAGCTGTCGCGCACCAGAAATTTCTGCGCGATCTTATCGATGTTCTGCACATGCGGGCTGTGGCAGCTCGTGCACTCGATGTTTCCGTTGATTAGCTGCACCGCCCCGGTCGGATCGGAAGTCTTGCCCTGAACCAGCGTCGAGACCAGATCAGGCGCGTCTTTAAGCGGCGTCACCAGGCTGAACGGATGGGCGCCGGTCAGTGTCGTGCCGAATGAATCGATCGGGTTCCAGCTTCCTGTAGTCGGAATCTTCCCGTATACCGCCGATTGCCCCACCGCGACCGTTCCATCATGACAGCTCAGGCACAAGCCGCTGTGCTGACCCAGCGGCGGCTGGCTCAGGCCCTGCTCGTGATAGGTCGTACTCGTATAGGGAACATACGTGGCCGTCGAAAGCGTCTGGTTCCACAGCGGAGTCACGCCGCCCAGGCCACTGTGCGGCGCATGGCAGAACGTGCAGCCTAAGCTCCCTTGCACATTGATGCTCGACCCGCTCGCCGGCGTAAGATCATGCATCCCCAGCACGTCGCCCTGCACCTGCGCAAAACCCGCCACCGCAGGCAGCAACACGAAGCAAGCCAATCGCACTAACACTTTCATGGCTTCCTCCCGCTCGCCGTCTGCGGCCCGTAGTAGTGGAACACCTGCACCCGCCGGTTATACGAATCCACCACATAGATACGATCATGCGCGTCAATATAAAGCCCCTCGGGAAGCTGAAACTGTCCCGCCCCGCTTCCCTTCCCTCCGAAGTAATACAGAAGCTGCCCCTGATCGTCGAACACCTGCACTACGCCCCAAAGCCCATCCACCACATAAAGATGGTCCTCCGAGTCGAATCCAATCCCCTTCGGCCGGAACATCCATCCCGGGCCGTCGCCGATTTTGCCGATCGCATACTTGAACTGTCCTGAGCGGTCCAGCACCTGCACTCGGAAGTTCATCGCATCCACCACCACCAGGTCCGGGCCGTCCAGCCGCAGCTCCGTCGGGTAGTAGAATTCACCCTCTTTTGTTCCCCGTTTTCCGATCACCTTCAGCACGCTGCCCTGCATATCCATCATGAAAATCTTGTCGCGCAGCGTGTCCGTGACATAGATGTGTTGCGCCGCCGAATCCACCGCAATCCCCGTCGGCCGCTTGAAATATCCCTCCCCGCCTTTCAGGCTCCCGATCGCCCGCCGATACTTTCCATTCGCGTCAAATACAAAAACCTTCCCCGCCTGCGAGTCCGTCACGTAAATATTGTCCTGCGCATCCACCGCCACGCACTGCGGCATCAGCAGCGGATCCTTATCCGTCTCGCGCCGTGACAGGAACTTGTATTTCTGCTGCGCGAAGTCAAAAATGTGCACCCCGTGCGCGCCCGGATCACTAATGATGATGCGATCGTGCGAGTCGGTCACAATGCTGTAAGGACTCACCAGATAATGGAAATCCGGCTCTCCCGCGATTACGTCCACTACCTTCGTCCAGAAGCTGCGCTTCGGCTTGACCTCGCGCTCCAGGCTGAAGCTCCGCTCAAAGCTCAACCTGCGCCCGCCATCCATCAATATGTCCGGAGGTGGTTGCAGTTCGGCCGGCTTGTTCTTGCGTGATCCCCACGCCGAACACACCAGCAGCCCCAGCGTCGCAATCGTCAGCCCTACGTGAACGCCGGCGCTGTGGCGATTTAGAAAACGTCGAACCATCTCGAAACCCCGACAAAGAACGCGTTGGTGTTGGCTTCCGGCAATCCGCTGAAGCTGATGTCCTGGATGAATCGGGTATACCCGCCGATCATGCTGATTCTCCTGAACCGATACTGCAGCTGGCTCGTAAACACCTCGGTATTATTGTGCGAGTACGTCAGCCCGCCGGTCGTGTCGCTCAACGCGCGTGTGAAATTGGCCGCCAGAATCATCCTCTTGAATGGCGTGCCCGACAATCCTCCACCCCAGCTGCGGCCATTAAAAAGGATTGAACTCGCAAGCCCGGGCGTCGCCGGAAGCGTCTCCAGTCCCGCCCCCGTGAGAAAAGACAGCCCGTCGGCCTTTGAGTACATTCCCTGCAAGGTGAACCTGCGGTTCCCGAACGAGGTCGAGAACGATTTGCTGTTGCTGCTGCTGCCCAGGTCATTGTTGATGCCGCTGTGCGAGCCCTCGTAGCTTCCGACCCATTTCAAATGATGACCGAAGCGCTTGTCTACTACAAACCCTTCGTTGTAATACGAACTGGTGTAGGTAATCAGGATCGTCTGTACGTTCTCCGCATAGCTGAAGTGTCCCGATGTCATCCACGAGCCGAAGCGGTGGTAATAATTGACATTCCCGATATACCCCACCGCATTCTGCCCTTGCCCGTTATCGCTTTCGATCACCGAGCCTGAAAAGCTGAACAGATTGAACAGCTTCTTGGAGTAACCTAACGTACCGCTGATGTAGGTTCCGCCGTAATTTTTCCCGAAGAAATACTGACTGTAATGTGTCGCCTGCGCTTGCCCATACAGGTAATTGGTGAAGTTATACCCGGCCCCTCCTCCGACCGTCATTGAGTGCGTCCCTGAACCCAGATCGAGGGGAACCACCGCGCTATTGGTCAGGCTTTGGTTGATATAGCCGGAGAGATTATCGGTATAAGTCTCATTCGCAAACAGGCTCAGCTTGTCGGTGGGGTGGAAACTGGCGCCCGTGTTCTCCGTTGTCTCTGCGTAGCTGGAACTCTCAGCGCCCAGTTCCGCGAAGTTGGTAGAGGCGCTGGCATGGCTGATATTGGCATAAAACGAGCCATGCAGGGGCAGGTTGTGGTTTGCTCCAAAGCCATAGTCCTGCGAGCCCGTGTTCTCTTCCGACTCGGTAAAGCTTGATAGAAATTCTGGAAAATGCGAGTCGAAGTTGTCGTGGTCGTAGAAGCCGTTCAGGTGGAAGCCGGCGACCGAGTAGTTCGAGCGAATATTGAGCAGGTGATTCGTTGACGTGCTTTTCTCATCTGTCCCGTAAATGTTGCCGCCGCCGCTGCCCTGCGAATAGGAAACCGAAACCGTCGGCATGTCAGGCAACAATGCGCTCCACCCGATGCTGAGCCCGTCTCCATTGCCGCGCGTCGTGAAATTCGGCTGGCCGGCCATGCCGAAGGTTCCGGTGCTGTTCTCGTCATAGTGATAGCTGACACTGCCAGGAAAATGGCTCCCGGTGAAGAAGTTTGCCGTGCCCGCAATGCCGCTGGCTCCGGTGAGCGACTGAGACTCGGAATCAACCCGCGACTGGTTGAAATAAGGCGTGGCGTTGAAGGAAATGAAATTGGGACTGTAATAATATCCGTTCATCTGACCGTTTATCCCAAAATTCAATCCATGCGTCGAAGGGATATCTGTCCCGAAGTCGCCGGCATACCCAAAGTCCACCATGCCCCCGGCTTTGATCTGCGTGTTTTCGCCGATATTCAACTGGCCGAACGCCGCGGGCGCCAGCGTCAATGTGATCACCGCTAGAAGAGATCGTGCTGTTTTCAGTTTGCGTCGGCGTGTGTGCACTTCAGCCTCGGATTTACTGATTAAAAGGCACTCACCTTGCCAAACGCGCCGAATTGGGAACGAGATTATGCCATGCAAATAAAAGACTTAGAACTCGCTGATCGCACGTTTTCCAGAGTTCCCGAAATGAGTGCGGCATATCACACGGCGAGTGGTTGGATATGCACATGGATAGCGATACCTGTCATCCCGACCGAAGCGAGGCGTCAGCCGAGCGCAGTCGAGGGACCTTGCGCTCCACGTGAACGGTGCCTGCCAGCTATATGGTCATCCCGACCGAAGCAGGCCATCGCCCAAGCGATGACCTGCGCAGCGGAGGGACCCTGTGCTCCACGTAAAGGGAAGGGGGAACGGGGGCTTACACAATCTCCACTTTCGCCCTGGCGCGCAACTGCTTTGCCAGCATCGAACGCATCCGCTCGTACTTCTCCTTCTGCAGTTGCGTCCTCAGGCCGTCTTTCACCTCTTCAAGCTTTTGCTTGTGCGGGAGGGCGTGCGTGTTCAAGCGTACGATCGTGTATGCATTCTCAATCTGGATCAAACCGCTGATTTGGCCGGGCTGAAGCGCCCTTAACGCCTTCACAACCTGCGGAGGCAGCCGGTCGGGCCCGATGGGCTTGTGGTCGCCCATGTTCACCCGGTAATCGTCTTCAGAAATCTTCTCCGCCAGCAGCCCGAATTCTTCGTAGCTCTTGGTAGCTTTCGCCTGCAGTAACGCTTCGTCGGCGCGCTTTTTTGCATCTTTCTCCTGCTGCTCCGTCGCCTTCAGTCCGGGAATCACAGAAATGGTTTGAAAGCTGTACGATTCCCCCTGCTGGAACTTTGCGCCATTCTTTGCGTAATAGGCTTTCACTTCGGCCAGCGAAACCGCGGACCTGTCCTCTACATCGCTCTTCAGAATTCTCTCGATCAGCAGAGAGCGCCGGATGCGTTGCTGCAATTGCCGTTCTGAGCCATGCACTTCCGTCTGCATGTACTGCTGATACTCGTCGGGCGAGTGGAATTGGCTGCGGAAATCGGCCTCCGCCTGCTTTATCTGTGAGGCAGGGATCGTGACCTTGCGCCGCAATGCTTCCTGGTAAACCAGCTCCTCAAAAATGATCATCTCCAGCGCGCCCTGCCGGATGCCCGCTTCCTGCGCCTTGGGAAAACCATTGTGCTGCCTCGCATACGGAAAAATCTCCAGCATCTCGCGCAGCAGGTCCCGGTCCGTCAACACCACTCCATTCACCCTCGCCACCGGCTTATCGCTTACCTGAAACGCCGACGGGACCTGCGGCGCCGTCGCCGCGCTCGCCACCGCTGTCGGTGCGTGCGATGCCACTTGCGCCGCCGCCGCTGGGCTGAAAGCCACTGCGAAGATCGTCGCCGCCATGATTGTCGGAACAACGATCAGGCTCGTGAGTTGGGGGATTTGGAACCGGCGTTTCATAAATACCTCTTTTCTTTCTTTACTTCCCGTTCTTTCTCGCTTCTTACTTCGGCTTTCTGCTTTCTCACCTTAAAGAATTGGGGGAGATTTCTCTCCCCCGGGTTGTCACATGCTCATCTCGACTAGAAGATCGTAGAGATGTTGTTGGTGCCGTTCGCTTCGTTCGCTTCGCTGAAGTGGCATTGACGGCAGAACTGGGTGGTAGACGGAGCCTGGTTCGAGGCATAGGTCTGGTTATTCGGATTGTATGGGCCGTTCACAAAGAAGAACGTCGGATACGTTCCGCTGGTTTGGCCGGCGATCGGGCTGCTCGTGGTCGCGGTGTAAACCGTCATGATGTGCTGGTTGTGGCAGGTGGTGCAGGTCATGTATGGCACGCCCGCGTTCACGCCGTAAGGATTCGACCATTTCCCAGGGGCCAGTGCTGGCCATCCGTAGTTGGCTACGAATTGGGCAAATTGGGTGCCGGGGGTGTAACCAAATACGTTGTTCGTGAAGGTCACGCCGCTGGTCGCACCCTGCATCGGAACGCCATAGCTGGTCAGCGTGGCATTCAAACCCACCGGGTGATCGTTGGTGTAGTTGTTGGCCGAGGTTCCATCATTGCCGAGCAGGGTCGGAATGTTGGCCGAGCCGTAGGTTGTGTTCTTCAGCAAGCCAATGGTCTGCTCATAAGAATGGTTAGTCATCATGTTGCTATAGGTGACGTTGCCATCATGGCAGCTGAGGCAAAGCAGAATGCCGCCAACTTCGGTGCTGCCCGTGGAAATAGTGCTGGGCAGAACTTCGGTGTATTTTCCGCTATCGCCAAATGCAAGGCTGGCGCCGTACAACGGGCTGGCATCCTGGCCCCACAATGCATAGCTGCCGCTGTCTGCGGCATTCTTAACTGGCGTGTGGCCGGAGCCGAACGCGCCGCTGTGCGGAGCATGGCAGCCCGCGCAGCCGCGGCCCTGGTTATTGTGCGCGCCGAGGACATCAGTGGGGGACGAATAAGTCTGCCCCAGCATGAGCCCTGCGACCGCGAGGACAAAAAGTATCGCTAAGATCGCTTTCTTCATAAAAGTAAACACCTCCATGGTGTTAACAGCATTTTGTACTGAACTCCCAGAGGCTTAGGCCTGGTTGCAACCTGGCGGTACTTGCCATTTACAACCGCCCCCCACTTGTGCAATTGCAAGTACCTACCCGAAAAGGACCAGCCCGAATTGGAACCGTAATAGTTACGTAAGTTAATGAAATTAAAGTCTCTTAATTTCGCATCGCATATTTCTGGGTGGCCGTGATCGCAATGCTCTCTGGGGGAAAATCACCAATAGGACAGGACCGCGTGGTTAAATCACGCAGCGTTGGTAACCGGTAGTGTTGAGAAACGCCACACGTTGTCATCCCGAGCGAAGCGAGGCGTCAGCCGAGCGCAGTCGAGGGACCTTGCGCTGCCCATCTGAGATCGATCCCATCCCGATGTCATCCCGAGCGAAGCGAGGCGTCAGCCGAGCGCAGTCGAGGGACCTTGCGCTGCCATCCGAGATCGATCCCATCC
>Ga0335078_10000631_pt1 | contig 54242 bp, 32 predicted proteins | sample Lox_Sample_32_FD_206711 | JGI IMG/M metagenome (GOLD analysis project Ga0335078, IMG submission 206711) | Soil microbial communities from Loxahatchee National Wildlife Refuge, Florida, United States - Lox_Sample_3.2 | ecosystem: Environmental > Terrestrial > Soil > Wetlands | place: USA... | reverse complement strand
TCGAGGGGGACGCATTCGTTGGCTGCACCAGCCTGACCAGTGTCACCATCCCAACCAGTGTCACGAGGATCGGGAACGGAACGTTTTTTTCCTGCACCGGCCTGACCAACGTCACGATCTCCAGCAGCGTTACCAACATCGCGAGCACAGCCTTCTATAACTGTACCAGCCTGAACAGTGTCTATTTTACGGGTAATTCCCCCGGCTTGGGTTCGTATGTGTTCTCCGGTGACAACGTTGCGACCGCGTATTACCTGCCGGGGACCACAAACTGGACTGAATTTTCCGCCAATACTGGTCTGCCGGTCGTACTGTGGCTTCCACAAATACAAGCCAGCGACTCAGGTTTTGGAGTGCAGACGAATCAATTTGGCTTCAATATCAACTGGGCCAGCGGCCAAATTGTTGTAGTGGAAGCCTGTACGAATTTGACTGATCCCATTTGGTATCCGGCGGGAACCAACTCCCTCAGCGGTGGGTCAGCATATTTCAGCGATCCGCAGTGGACGAAATATCCCAACCGTTTCTACCGCCTCCGTTCGCCGTGACGCGAGGAGACGACGGGTTGGGGTGTTTTAGGTTTAAAAGTGCGACTGGTAATCGTATATTAAAGGTTGGTGGGCTTGATTATGAACGAGTTGCGAAAATTGAAGGCTGTCGGGATCAAATTCATTATACGAACCGGCAGTCGTATAACCAAAGTTAGACCACACTGAAATGCCATCCGCTTCTGTTCTCCTGGCCACTCATGCGCAATCTAATGTCGGTGGCGACATGCCGCTTTCGGTCGGCTGCATCATAATAGCGGTAGCAATCGGTGGCTTCATTGTTTTCGAGTTGTTTAAGAGTCGGTTCAAGCCATTGCAGAGATTATTGAATGCGGCCGCTCCCATGACTAAAGAGGCGAAAGCTGCGTTTGCTGTCAGGGGTATCCATATTGCACTCTCGATGCTTCTCTGTGTTGGTTTGATAGCGTTCGGATTTATGGGTATGTCGTTGGTTTACACCTTGATTTTCTATATGCTTTTCGGTTGGATTCCGTTGTGGATTTGGCTGTACCCGATTTTGGTCAGGCGGATGAAATGAGAACGACGTGGTCTAACAAATCGCCGGAGCCGACCGCCGTTGGGCGTCTCGGTTCCGCCATCGCGGTCAACCATTCAGCCTGGCGGTGGCTGAACTCTGGACGTTAGGCAAAGATGCTAATTCTAAATGATGATCGCGCCGAAATCGCAGCTTTCATCCGTGAGGGCGTCTCAGCATTCCTTGAGGGAAATCCGGGGGTCCAGCCGACGTGCATTGCCCTTTATTGCTCGCCCGTTAATGGCTGGGTTTCCCTGTGTATCGATACGGAGGAGCGAGGCTTTCCGAACACCAATTGCCCCGACTTCTCGCACGTGGAGTTTCGCTTGCTTGAGCGTCCGGCGTGGGCAACAGAATACGAGTCACCGCATCCGACTGTTCAGCGGCACGACTTGTCGGTCTGGAAGTTGGCGCCTTCTGATGGCGACGATGTCTACAATGAGTCGTTCTTTCTCCTGCTCATGAAGGTATCGAACGACTATTACCATCATGACAGTGACGTGTATCGTCCGAAATGGGCAGGAGTTCAGATTCTCGATAGCCGTTTTTTTTCGTTCTGGGGTGTGCACAGTCGCCAACAAAATGCTTAACAAATCGCTGTAGACAACAGCCATGGGCCATTCAGTTTTGACCATGATTGAAAACTCTATTACCATAATTCCAGTTCCGGCCCGGCTTGCAGTCGTAAGCCAGCTGCCCATGGCCGTGGCTTTGCATCGTTGGGCGGCTTCGTATCCTTATGGACAACAAAACCCCTGTTCCCGTGAGAAGCCTTAGATGGCTGGCTTTGCTCGGCGGAACCGTGGCGGTTCATCTTCTTGTCGTCGCATTGCTCATTTTTGTTGCGATGCAGCAGATTGGATTTGTTGGCGGCCAGGTGGTTTTGCTCGTAGCGATTTTATGCCTGCCTGCTGCTTGGAGCGTATTCATTCTTTGGAAATTCAAAAGTTTTGCTGAGCGATTGGTGGGCATCATTACCGCCGCCTCATCACTCCTTGAACTGTCTGATATGATACATTGGTTGATGTAAGGCAAAACGTGCTGGAGCCTAATAGCCACTGCCCCTTGAGATTTCTGCTGAGCCATTTTCAATTGCACGGCACAACATCCCTTATCCCGGACTCGGCATAAAGGCCAAACCTTTTTCCGCATGCTTGATTTTTTCTACTTGAATGTCTTAAATTAACTGCATGTTAAATATAAATTCAAAGCAGTTACGTCGCGCCGCTAACCTCAAAGATAAAATCGAATCGCTCCAGAGCGAGCTTTCCAGTCTGTTGGGAAGCAACGGTGCCGACAATGGCCGGACTGAACGTCCTCCCCGTAAGATGAGCGCCGCTGGAAGGCGCAAAATCGCCGCCGCTCAAAAAGCACGGTGGGCAATGGCACGGGGACGGAAGTCAGCCGCGAAGCCGATCAGGAAAGCACGGCGTAAAATGAGCGCGGCGGGTCGGGCGAAAATTGCTGCGGCAGCCAAGGCACGCTGGGCGAAAGCCAAAGCTGCGGGGAAGAATTCCCTTTGAAAATCGTGCAAAACAATGTTGGGTTGACTGTGTAGGTTACACCTTCTGAGACAAAAACCGCTGGCCCGCTTTGGCAGCGTTTTTTGCCTTGAGATGTTATTTCAACCACAGGACCGTCACGCCCTCGTTCGTTGCGTTCAGGTCAAGGTCGCCGCGCAATTCGGGCCGCGCAATGAAATCACGTGCAACCAGCCCGGTTCGAGCTTCAGCCCCATCTTTTCGCACAGTTTACTGATGCGTTCCTGCAAGGTCCTGCGCTTCAACTCAAAATTCACGATGCAAACTTTAACCCGGCGAGTTTTCATCCCGTACCATGGAACGCCGCAGACAATGCAAACAGCGAGAGTGAGCATCATCCACGACTTGTACGCCTTGCTGCTGCTGCCCAGGAGCGCCACGTCCTCGGCCTCTAGCAAATCATCGACGATGGACTCCGGCGCGGCAATGTCGTCCTCAAGAAGTGAGCAGGCGTCTTCCACCTTGTATGCCTGGCTGCCGGGGGTGCCTGTTAAACTGTCCCGGACCAATTCCTTTGTCAGTTCCAACTCGTCGCGGTTTCGCTTGCTAGGCTCTTGTTCAAATCTTTCGAGGGCTGATGTGTAGGCGGCCATCGCCAAGGTATGCAATTGGTCAGCCAGCCATGTCTGAATGTTCTCCAGCACAAAGTTTTGCTCTTTTGCCGAGTTCACTTTGTATACTTCATCCTGCAAGGCCGTGAGCCTGTCCCTGAATTTTTTCTCATGCGTGTTTTCCCAGGCTCGTTGAAATGCAGCAGCAACGGTAACCGTGTCACGGCTCTTAAACAACTCGGCAGCAGCAAACGCAACCCCGTGGGCTTCACCGGACGGTATTAAATGCTGCAACTCCTCAATCCATGGCCCAAAAGTGACAGGATCACCCAAGGCGCAGGCGAGGACCGTTTTCTCCATGGCTGGTGTCAGCAGCGGCTCCAAGACAACCTGTTCCTGCGACTGATTCTCCGGGGCAAAGGGGCGGTTAGCCTTCACAATCGTCGTTATCCTGCTGCCAGTTCGAGTGGAAACTGAATCCACTCGAACTGGCGTAATGGATCAGCGTGCCGATGGTGATCGGTCGGCTGGACGCGGACTTTTCCAGATTGACCCATTTTTCCCTGACCGCATCCCGGTCAAATTTGGCGGATTTGCGGGAGAAGCTGCAAAAGAGCTGGTATGCCTGTTCCTCCTGGCCGGTCTGGCATGCCCACCAGCGCAGGGCAAACCCAACATGGAGCCAGGTTTCGTAGTTGTCAGCGTAGGTAGCGTCGATGGCATCCACCGCCTCGGCCAGCACTTCGTATTTAATCTGTGGCCTGTCGTCATCCTGACGTGATAACCGACGCAAACGTCGTGATATGGAACAGGTCGTCGTTGTTTCCACTTCGCCACCCGAAACGTAGTGCCCTGGCGGCAACGAGAAATCCTTCGGCGCAACACGCAAAATCGGTTTCCCATTGTGCTGGTAGAAGAAACCGCCCGGATGAGCGCCCAAAACAACACCCTGTCTTGACTGCGCCAGCCATTCACCCACTTTTTTGTCCTTGCCGCCCGGGACCTCGCGCATGACGAGTCGGCTCTTGACGCAAGCCTCCATGCCCGCCCCGGCGACCTCAAAAATCCATTTCACCCGGCCCGGCCTGCCCATCACAGAGAAAGTGTCGTTGAGCCACGGGCTGGCTTCGGGGACCTGTCTGGCAAATCGCTCCGTGTCCGCGTCCAGACACACCCGAACAACGTCCTCGATTAAACCCTTCTTAACCGCCACCTCGTCCCGGCCAAACAGAATGCCCACATTCCCGCAGTCGAGCCTGCGCCGGTAATCAAAGTCCAGCATCGCCTCGTACGGCGTCTTCTGCCAATTTGCCCGGTGGGGGCTTTTCATGCACAAAGGCATTTCAATGAAAGTGACGCCGGGCAACAGAGGCAAAAGGTCCCGCCAATCTCCACTTGCACCTGGAGCCGGTTCCCCTAGTTTAATCCAACCATCACGCGCTTCCATCATGTCCTTCAGGATGCGCCGGTTAATCCGCCAGCCAGCAACAGACAATTCCAGGAGTCCAAGTTGTTGTTGAAATTCTTCATTGTTAATCGGCTGGCGCTCCAGGAATTTGAAATAAAGTCGGCGGTCATCCCTCCAAAGTTTTACCCGCCGCCCGGAATCCATCTCGAAGCATCCGGCCTGAATTAGCTCCTTGAGGATCGGAAGTTGCGCTTGGTTGAACCTCAAACAAACGGTGCCAAGCGGGCGCTCCGAAAGCGCAAATACTATGGCGGAGCACCGCAAATCTAGACCCGCCAGACAGGCGATGCAGCCAACCTCGTCTGGCTCGTCTTCATCATCAGCGTCAAGCTTCTGCGGCCGTTTGAGCAGGGAGGGGTGTGTTTTTTCCGGGCACACTTGTGCCGCATAGACGGGGTTGTATTCAAAAATCCCCGGTCCTGGCCAGACGTGTTCGTACAGAAACGCACAGGGGGCCTCTGGTTCGTCAATCCAGGGCAGAAGTCTGAACACGCCGCCCTCTCCAGGCTTGAGCGACCAAATCTCCAGCTGGGGCGTGTATTCATCGCTGATCGCTTTGGGCCGCTTGCTAATGATGGGATACAAGTTCATGGCAAATGAGAGAAGATAGCGCCGGGAGTGCTGTGCCCTCATGCGGTCCAGAGGGGATAGAATTGAGTGAGAGTTGCCAGAGTCGGAGGCTGGCCCTGAAGGGGCGGAACTCGGTGGTGTGATTTCATATTATTGATTTGTTTCCTTTCTTTATTGGAAGGCATGGCCCCACCGGTCTCGATAACACGCTCATCCAGGGCGGCGGCGCACGCGCAAGGCGACGATAGGGCCAAATTCGTATTTGTATTGTTCGTATTCATCCGGTTATCGAGTCGGATACTATAAAGAACGAAATAACTACTCTCTTTGTAGAGTGTATATGCCCAGGCGGCTGTTCGACCTGTAAATCAGCGTATTCGCATGGATTCGCATAGGCGAAACTTCCTGAAGCTATGAATCAGGGCAAATCACAACTCACCTGTTGAGGCGGTTGTAGATTTTGTAAGCAATTTTTGTTAGAGGTAGCATGTCAATAGGCAAACAATGCCAAAACTGAAAACCCACAGCCAACGACATGCCTGTCAATACGTGATCGTTTCGGAAAACGCAGATTTTCGATTACAGGTAAATCGCTGTAATTTATCTGGATACCAGTATCTGCAACGCCTCCACGATCCAGACCATTCCAGCCGTGTCCTGGCCGCAATATTCCTCCAGCGCCCGCCGCACCCGCTGCCGCTCGGCTTCCGGGACATCACCGAAGTGCACGCGCAAATACTCCAGACTGGCCGTACCACCTTCCTGGATGGCCAGTTGGTCGTAACCCTTTCCGGTTAGTGCCGGTAGCACAGCCTTCATTGAGGCCGACCCCTCCTGATTGGGATGGTAAAACCTAAACCCACGAAACGGCAACAAAAGGTCAACGACACGGCGCTTGACGCCATCCAGCCATGGCCTATGCGCAGGCAATAATTCGCAGCATTCCTCCAACCGCCCAAGCTCGAACGCGGCGTTGTACGCCAACACCGAACCATCTTGCTGTAATACTTCTCGGAGCCGCCGCATGAATTCTGGGCGAGGATCACCTGTGCCTGCTGCCAAAAAGCTGTAATGTTCTGGCGTTACGCCTGCTGACCGGACAACGTGCAGAGAAAACTGAAATGGAATCTGCTGGTATGGACCCACCCCGTCAAACATTGGAATCGCAGTGCTGAACGTCTCAAAATCGAGGTAGCTAACTGGGTATTTGATCTGGTTGAGGAACGCACGGATGGCAGGTTTGTCCAGATGAGGTTGACCGGTCACCGCTACCCGACGCTGGATTTCCTGGTTTTCGGTGAGCTGGAAGGCGTCTGGGATGTCGCGCAATCCGGTAACGCCATCGGCCAACAGCTTGAAACCTTTTGCACCGCCACGGTAAAGGGTTGTTACATTAGCCTCCGGCAGAAAACTCCAGCAGTGGTCGGTCAGCGGGCAGGAAAATGGACTGTTGCACTGAGGCCCAATTGAAATTTCAGGCTGTCGCTCCAACTGGATGATGCCGAACATTTCGTCCAGGTTCGGTTCAATCTGGCGTGATATTGCTGAAACCTGGGCTGTTACGTCCTGCTTTTTGAAGAATTTGGCCGGATCAATATCGCCGTGGCGGACGAAATCCGGGTTGATCAGCATCAAGATGCAGCGCCGAATTTTCAGCCCGGCACCAGCATAGACGAATGCCTGGAAGGCCATGTCAAAAATGTAAACATCTTTAACTGAGGTGCTCGATTTGACCTCGACCAGCTCCCAGGCATCACCACCAACTGGATTCAGAATATCAGCTTTGGCAAAACCGCCCTGAAAGCTCAAGGCGGCTTCAAAAAGCGGCCTGCGGGCTTTGATGGCCTGTTCCGTGAGCCGTAGAACCTCGTCAAGGTCGTCAACACCGTGGCCGACCTCAACACCAGTCGGGAACAGTTTCTTGGCCAAATTGCCTACCTCATGACCTTGGTCGAAAATCGCTTGGGCCAGGGCATCGGGTTCCGGGATGAGGTCCCTGGCGTTGTAGGCAGACCACAAGAGCTTGCGACATTGCATCCCCCAAATGAATTTCGATTTGGAAATATACGGAGCGGCAGATTTGATTTTCGTCGTCGTTTTCACAGCGTCACGTCGGCATAATCAAACAAAACCTGCTGAGGTTCACGAAGTATTTCTTCAAAGTTTGGCTCCCATTTTGCGGATTGAAAAGCGACCAGAATCCGGTCCCCGGTCTGGTCAACCGTCAGTTCGTCTCTCCGTAAACGAAATCCCGCCTGGCGCAGCAACTCCCGGATGTGCCCTAAAATGAGCCGGTGATCAGCTATTCGTCGGGCATCCTTGCGGACGGCCCGGACGACGAGGACTGGGGGCATTTTCACTTCTTCGATTCTCGTCGTTCGGTAACCGGCGCAGGTGAAACTAAACCTCAATCTGAAAGCAACTGACGTTTCACCTGGCAATGGGTCGAAATCCGGCCAGTAAACGTCCCTGATGTCATCATCGTCGTCGAAATCCGGCGCGGTGTTGAGGGTGACGGCCTCAAACTGTAGTGGTGGGATTCGCTTCATACGTGGTTCAATTGTTGACAAAACTGTATCGTCCCGTGTCTGGCGCAACTAATTTTGGCTCTGGTACCGTATTCGACTTTGGCAGTGGGGCGTCGCTTTCTTCGTCAGGTGGTAATATCGAAAAATATTCCTGGGCCACGGCTGCCGTAACGGATTCGTCCCGGTTCCAGTAATGCTTTTGAATTTGATTAAGCGAGTTGCCAGCCCATTTGGCTACTGTTTGAACGTTTTCTCCTTTGGCCAACCACATTGTCAAACATGTGTGCCTCGGCGCATTGGGTACCCATTCGACATCAGACCGGGACGCTACCTTCCGGCTTAAATTGTCAATCTTTCGTCCTTCACCATAGCGAGCCGCCAACACGGGACCAGTCGCGTCAGGATGCCGTGACATATACCATTGAATCCAGACTTTCAGATTTGCCTCCAATTTGATCGAACGTGCGCCGGTTTTTAAATCTTCAGCCGCTGAAATTTTCAAAAAACCAGTTTTAAGCGCCTCCCGGAGCGACGACATTTGAATCCTTTTCAGGTTTTCTTTTCGACAGCCTCCAAAAAACCAGAGAGCCATGGGCAATGCCAATTCATCTTCGAGGTTGTGCAGGATTTGACGAACCTGATGAGGCATGAAAATCCCTACGTCTCCAGGTTTGATCTTTTCCCATTTCAGCGTAGCGGAAGGATCATATCCTTTGGGAGTAAAACCTCTTTCCTCGGCGTCTTGAAACAACAGCCCGACTGCTGACCTCACTTCGTTGCGAGTTTTGGCCGTTTTCCAGCCTTTCTTGCCAAAAATAAAGTCTTTCAGATCGGCAGCCGTCAGCTCATGCAGCCACCGATCACCATATTTATCCGTTAAAGCACTGAAATAAGAAGCCAAACAGCGTTGGCGTCTTTCGGACAGGTGCCCCTGGCGGCGCAGGTAATCGTCCACAGCTTCCCCTAAAGTCTTTTTTGTAAACTTTTTATCAGGTCGGTTTTCTTTCCAAAACCGGCAGGCATCCAGAATCTCATCGGGATCAACCACCTGACAGCAGGCACGGATAATCTCAGCAGCTTTGATCAACCGAATGCCAACTGGCAGGGTTTCAAATGTTGCCTGGATTTCGCCCTCAAAAGGCGAGAGCTTCAAGATGCTGTGATTTCCGGTAGCCATGGCCTCAGCAATTTCCTTGGCCTTCTTCCGGGCTTCGTTGGGGCATGAAAACGTCCACCGCTTGCGTTTGCCCGAACTGTAATCGCTCACTTGATAGCCTTTGTAAACAACACCTTTTTTGGTGGTCTGGCACTTGGTGATGTTTACGACGACACCTTTATGCCGTACCGGCTCAATTTGGTCACTCATACGCAACAGAACTGAATTGGTTCGGTTGCGTGGGTGGTCAACTGGCAAGAAAGTGGCAAGAAAACGGTCCTGCCGCTCCGAAACCCTGTATTGTATTGGGTTTCAATATAAAAGCCGTTCCGCATCGCACGGAACGGCGTTCTTTGGCTTGCGCGGCTTATTCGCCTCCGCCCAGGCCCTTAAAAACTTCTCCCCATCCGCTCCCTCCCTCCGAGGGACGCCCGGCGGATCGCCCGCCGATTGAACCTAGGCCCGTCAGGAGCCGGTGTCAAACGGTCCGGTCAATTTTTTGTCGCCAACATGGACGCCTTCTTTTTTTCCAGGGAATCCTTCGATTGCGGAAACAATTTTTCCAGATGATTAAATATTCCGTCCAGCTGTTCTTTGTCGTCCAGGCCGAGCATCTGGAGCAGCGGCAAGGCCTGCAAGCCGGCCTTTTTAACCCAGCGCGGATCCGCGAGCTCGCCATCGCGCAAATTGGATCCGTAGTCGCTATCCAGCACATCCAGATAGTTTTTCAAGGCCAGCTGGAGCAATGCCGTCTGGTCACTGCCGGTGACCAGGGCCGCTTTTTTTTCCAGGGCGATGCCCCGGCCGATCCGGGCCTGGCTGCGCGCGGACACGTCGGCGGTCGGCGAATTGATGACTTGGGCAAACGCGTTGGTGGCGCCGTCGTAATTGGTCAACTGCAGGTCGCATTTGGCGATCTCGATCCAGGCCAGCGCGCTGAAATCATTCGTCGGGTAGAGCAGGCAAATCTGGTTGAACACATTGATGGCGGTTGAAAAATTCGCCAGGGGGTTGTTGGTGTCCATTGAATCCATCTGCATCAACGCGCTGCCGTAGTTGAACAACGCCTGCGCATTCAGGTCCCCGGGACAATTCGTGTCGCCGGTCAGCCCTTTGAAATGATCGATGGCATCGGGATAGTTGGGCAGGGCCATCGCAGCGCGGCCGGCCATCAGGCGCGCCTGATAGGCCAGATTGGTGTAAACCAGGGGCATGCCCTGCCAGTTGGTGTTCTGATAGAGCATCTTGTAGTTTCTTTCCGCGCTGACGTAATTCGTCCCGCCCAGGTTGAAATAATAGTCAGCCACCCACAACTGGGCCAGCGGGGCGAGGTCACTGGCGGGAAATCGGGCGACGAAATTGGTGTACAGCTGGAAGGCGTTGGTTTCGTTTCCCGCCTGGTAGTTGGCCCGGGCCAGGGCATAATCCGCCTGGGGCCGCAGCGGGTTGGCGGGAAAAGTCGCGCACCAGTTCTCATACTGCCGGATCGCGGCGGGCCAGTTTTGTTCCAGCTCATAGGTGCGCGCGATGGTCAATTCCACCTGCGGCCGCAACGCGTTGGTGGGGGATTCGTCGACAAATTTCTCGAACAATGCCCGGGCCGCCGCCGGCTGGCTGGCATCCGCCAGCCCTTCGCCCACCAGCAACAGGCTTTCACCGGCCAGATCACTGGTCGGATAAAGCTTCAGCAACCGGTCCAGCACCTCCGACGCTCCATCGACGTTGGTCAATTCCAGGTCCGCCCGCAGCATCTGGTACAGGGCGCGGTCGCCCAGCGTTTTCATCACCTCGGGAAAATCGGCAAAATCGTCCATCACCATCCGATAATTCTCCAGGGCGTTGGTGAAATTCCGTTGGGCGAACCAGGCGTCGCCGATTTTGAACCGGGCCACGGCGAGATCTTCCGACGGCGGCAATTTCTGGGCGGCGGCATTGAAGGCGACAAAACTTTCCGGCGCCCGGCCGGCGAGCAGCAGGCACCAGCCGCGGTCCAGCCAGGCTTTGCCGGCCAGCGGACTGTTCGTATAGGCGTCGAGGAACTGGTCGAAGCGCGTCTGCGCCTCCGCCAGCCGGTTCGAGGCCCCCGGCTCAAGGGTATTCAAGGTATAATCTTTGAGATTCAATTCACCCAGCGTCAACAGGGCCACGTCCATGGCCGGCGACGATGGAAATTGCGTGAGGAATTTTTCCAGGGATTGAACGGAATTGGAAAACTGGTTGCCGGCGATGGCCAGCCGGGCCATTTTGAGAATCGCCTGCCGATGCTGATCGCCCGGCGCATTCAACCTGAGAATGTCCTGATACGCCGCGGTGGCCGCGGCCGTTTGGCCCAGGTTTTCCAGAATATCGGCGCGCAAATCCAGACTGCCGGCGCTCCGGAAATCATTCTTTTCCGACTGGGCGATTTGGACGAGGTTGGTAGTGGCAGCAAGCGCGGCGTTGGTGTCGCCGGACGCCAGGCGGATCTGGTAGAGCAAATAGGTCCGCTGCCAGTCCAGTTCAGGCTGGAGCGACTCGGGGTCAAGCAATCCCAACACCGTCAGCGCGCCGGTGTAGTCTTTTTGGGCGAATTTCGCCTCGGTCAGGAGCAGGCGGCCGCGCGTGACCAGGTCGCTCGCCGGATCCATTTGTGCCGCGTGCTGGAACACGCTGTTGGTGGGCTCGAGCAGCGCAATCACCCGCGTCCAGGCGTTGGTCCGCGCCTGCGCGGCGGCCGCCTCCACCATCGCCCGCAACCGCAGTGAGGACCTGGGAAAATCGCGCGGCAGCGAAACGAAGGTCTCCGTGGCGGCGTTCAGATCGCCGGCCTGGAACTGGGCTTCACCGATCCAATAGACGTATTGATCGGCCAGGTCGCCGGCGTCATTTTTGTGTTCGGTGAGCAGCACGATGGCTTCCAGAAGTTTGCCCTGTTTATATTGCGCCTCGGCCTGCAGCAATACGGCCTCCGGCAGATGACTGGATTTCGGATATTTCTCGATGAATCTGGCCAGGGCGGTTTCCGCCCGATTCCACATTCCGTCCTGGAAGGCGCTGGCCGCGGCGGCGTAGGCACGGTCTTCGCGCGTGGTGGCCGCCAGGAGATCACCGCCACTCAACATGAGGGTGAATCCAAGCAACAGCCACAACCGGCAGAAAACCATGCGTCTGAATTTAAACCACGGCGTGCGGCGACAAAAGCGGAAATGCATGAAGCGGCCGGCAGAATTCATTTGCCCGCCGCCCCGGACGGTTTGACGATCGTTTACAACGACGGGGAAGATCCGCCGGCGGTTTCGTCCGGTGCTTTTTTAGGATGGCTTACCGGTACGGTCAGGATAAAGGTGGAACCTTCCCCGGGTTTGCTCCGGGCCGTGACCTCGCCGCCGTGATACAGGGCGATCTTCCGGACGATGGCCAGTCCCATGCCCGTGCCTTCATATTCATTCCGGGTGTGCAACCGCTGAAACACGTTGAAGATGCGGTCCAGGTATTTCTCGTCAAAACCGATGCAATTGTCGCTGACGGTCAGGCGGCAGAGTTTGCGTTCGGAATTGGCGGGGTCGGGGATGATTTCGGCGGCGACTTTCACCACGGGCGGCTCTTCGGGGCGGCGGAATTTGAGTGCATTGCCGATGAGGTTCTGGAGCAACTGGCGCATCTGCACCGGTTCGGCATCGATGGTCGGGAGCGCGCCGAGTTCGACGCGGCCCTGGACCAGCTCAATGCGGCCTTCCAGATCCTCCACCACGGCGTCCGCCACTTCCGCCAGGTTCACCGGCGCAAACGGCTGGGCTTTGGTGGTGACGCGGGAAAACGTCAGCAGGCTGTTGATCAGAGTCTGCATCCGCTCCGCCGCCTTCTGCATCCGGTCCAGATAATCAATCGATTCCGGGCCGAACTTGCCGGCGTTCTTTTCCTTGAGTCGTTCGCCGAAGACCACGACTTTGCGCAGCGGCTCCTGCAGGTCGTGCGACGCCACATAGGCGAAATCCTGCAATTCGCGGTTGCTGCGTTCGAGCCGGGCCGCGAATTCCCGCAGTTTTTCTTCGCTCAACTGAAGGGCTTCCTCGGCCTGTTTTTGCTGGGTGATATCCCGGTTGATGCCCACCAGGCCGATGATATTTCCCTCCGCATCGCGCATGGGGGCCTTGGTGGTGGACGTCCAGGCGACCTGGCCGCTGGCGAGAACCTGCCGTTCGGTCTTGTTGATCAGGGCCTCGCCGGTCTGCATGATCCGCTGCTCGTCCGCATAGAATTCCTTGGCGCGTTCCGGCAGTTGAAAACTGAAATCCGATTTGCCGACGGCCGCTTCCGGGTCCGTGACGCCCAACCGTTTGGCGAGCGCCTGGTTGAGCTTCACAAACTGGGATTGGGTGTCCTTGAAATAAATCCGGTCCGGCACATTGTCCAGCAACGCCTGCAACTGCCGTTGCGCGCCGGCCAGGCCCTTGTTGGCCTGCACCAGTTCCGCATTCCTGGCCAGAAGCCCGGCCACCTGTTGTTCGAGTTCCGTGACACGCCGTTCCGGCCCGCCGGGTGTCGGGTGCCGCCCTGCTTCCGCCTGATTCCCGTTTGAAGCCGGCAAATCAACATCCATCAGACCGGCGGCTTTCCGCCCGTGATGATGAGTTGTTTTCATAGAGAGGTCCTCAATTCCTAAAGCAGTTTGGGTGCCATTTCCGCGGGTATTTCAAAGGTCGTGCGCGGAAAGCAGCGCCATCCCCTCAGGGTTGGACGATCACGTTTGCCGGATTTTCTGCCGGGCCGGGCGGGCTGGCAGATTTTCATCGGGGCGGACCGGCGACGGGCCGAGGACGCGGCTCAGGTATTGGCCGGTGAAACTTTCGGCGCAGCGCGCCACGGCTTCCGGCGGGCCCTCGGCCACGATGCGTCCCCCGGCATCGCCGCCTTCGGGTCCCAGGTCAATAATCCAATCCGCGGTTTTGATGACATCGAGGTTATGCTCGATCACGACGAGGGTGTTGCCCGCATTGCGCAATTTGAACAGGACTTCCAGCAATTTCGCCACGTCATGGAAATGCAGGCCGGTGGTCGGCTCGTCCAGAATGTAAAAGGTGCGTCCGGTGGCCTTGCGGCTCAACTCGGCCGCAAGTTTCACGCGTTGCGCCTCGCCGCCGCTCAAGGTCGTTGCCGCCTGTCCCAGGCCGATGTAGCCCAGGCCGACTTCGGCCAGCGTCAGCAACGGATCGTAAATCTGCGGCACGGCGCGGAAAAACGTCACCGCCTCGTCCACCGTCATCGCCAGGACGTCGGCGATGTTTTTGCCCTTGTAAGTGATTTCGAGGGTCTCGCGGTTGTACCGTTTGCCGCCGCAATCCTCGCAGGTCACATACACCGGCGGCAGGAAATTCATTTCGATCTTGAGCAGACCGTCTCCCTCGCATTTTTCGCAACGGCCGCCTTTGACGTTGAAGCTGAACCGGCCGGGAGCGTAACCGCGGATTTTAGCCGCCGGCAACCGGGCAAACAAATCGCGAATATGGTTGAACATGCCCGTGTACGTGGCGGGATTGCTCCGCGGAGTCCGGCCGATGGGCGTCTGATCGATGACAATGACCTTGTCGACGGTTTCAAATCCTTTCAACACCCGGTGGGCGCCGGGAATTTCCCGGGAACCATAAAACTTGCGGAACAACGCCCGGCGCAGGATGTCGTCCACCAGCGTGCTCTTTCCGGAGCCGCTTACGCCGGTGACGCACGTAAAGGTGCCGAGCGGAATGCGGGCATCGACATTCCGCAGATTGTTTTCCCGGGCGCCGAGGACCTCGAGCCACCCGCGTTCCTCTTTCGGCGCGACGCGTTTCTTGGGGATGGGAATGGTCAGTTCGCCGCGCAAATATTGCGCCGTGAGCGACTCGGGACGGGCGAGGATTTCCGGCAGGGTGCCGGCGGCCACCAGGGCGCCGCCATGGACGCCCGCGCCGGGGCCCAGGTCGACCACATAATCCGCCTCCCGGATGGTATCGGCGTCGTGTTCGACCACCAGCACGGTATTGCCGAGATCGCGCAGGCCTTTGAGGGTGGCCAGCAGGCGGTCATTGTCGCGCTGATGCAGGCCGATGCTGGGTTCGTCCAAGATATAGAGCACGCCCACCAACCCCGCGCCGATCTGGGTGGCGAGCCGGATGCGTTGGGCTTCGCCGCCGCTCAGCGTGCCGCTTTCCCGGTTGAGCGTGAGATAGCCCAGGCCGACGTTTTTCAGGAATCCCAGCCGGGCCCGGATTTCCTTGATGACTTCATGCGCGATTTTTTCCTCGAATTCAGTCAGCTTGAGGCCGGCAAAAAATTCATCGGCCTTCTCCACCGAGAGCGCACAGACGTCCATGATGGACAGGCCCGGAATTTTCAATTTCGGAGTGCGGGTTGCGGATTTCGGATTGGCGGCCCCGGCAACATCGCCGTTTGAGATTTCCGATTCCGAACCGCTTCCGAGAGTGACGGCCAGGATTTCCGGCTTGAGCCGCCGGCCTTTGCAGGCGTCGCAAAAACGCGCGCTCAGGTACGGTTTGAGGCGGTTGCGGACAAATTCACTTTCGCTGTCGACATAAATCCGCTCCAGGTTGGGCAGAACGCCTTCAAACGGCCGGTGGATGGTGCTCATTTTGCCGGCGCGCCAGAAATTGAAATCCACCGGGTCCTCGCCCGAACCGTGGAGCAGGACTTTTTTGAAATCATCGGGCAGGTTTTTCCAGGGAGTTTCCAGGCTGACATTGAAGTGGGCCGCGATCGAGCGCAGCATGGCCTTGTAATAAATGTTCATCCGTTTGCCCGCCCGGCGCCAGGGCTGGATTGCGCCGTCTTCGAGCGATTTTTCCGGATCAGGCGCCACGAGCTCCTCGTCGAAGATCATCTTCTGACCGAGGCCGTGGCAGACCGGGCAGGCGCCGGCCGGGGCGTTGAAGGAAAAATGCTTCGGCGTGGGCGGATCGTAACTTTTGCCCGTGGCTGGCGAGCACATCTTGTTGGAATGAAGCGTTTCGATCCACTCGCCGGAGTCGAGGGCCGGACGCGACTTGCTCTCGACCTTCGACTCTCGACTCTCGACCGGCGCCTGATGCAGGGTAAACATGACCCCCTCACCCCAGCGCAACGCGGTTTCGACCGAGTCACCGAGCCGGACGCGGATTTTGTCGTCGATGACCAGCCGGTCCACGACGGCTTCGATGGTGTGAAATCTCTTTTTGTCGAGTTTGAGGCGCTCGGCATTCTCGCCGAGTTCGACCAGTTCGCCGTCCACACGGGCGCGCACGAAGCCTTCGCGGCCGAGGCGTTCGATGACATCGCGAAATTCGCCTTTTTGCCGGCGGACGACCGGCGCGAGGAGCATTACGCGGGTCTTGGGCGGCAGGGCGAGAATTTTGTCCACGATATCGCTGGTGGTCTGGGAGACAATGGGCACGCCGGTTTCGGGGCAATGCGGTTTGCCGATATGGGCGTAGAGCAGGCGGAGGTAATCGTAGATCTCGGTGGTGGTGGCGATGATGGAGCGCGGGCTGGAGCCGGAGCTGCGCTGTTCGATGGCGATGGCCGGGGAGAGGCCTTCGATGAAGTCCACCTCGGGTTTCTGCATCTGGTCGAGGAACTGGCGGGCGTAGGCGGAGAGGCTTTCGACGTATTTGCGCTGGCCTTCGGCATAGATGGTATCGAAGGCGAGCGACGATTTGCCGCTGCCGCTGAGGCCGGTGATGACCACCAGCCGGTCGCGCGGAATATTCAGCGTGAGGTTCTTCAGGTTATGCTCACGCGCGCCGCCGATGCGGATGAATTCCTTGCTCATGGCCGCGAATTTTCCATATAAACCAATCGGGAAGCATAAACCAGAATGCGAGGAAAGCCAAGCCGACGGCGCCGGATTTGCCGGAAAATTTTCGGAGCCGATTGCGGGAAAAGATTAAACGCTGGCGCGGCGAAGAGCGTGGCGCTGCCGCATCAGCGGCTAAGGCGAGCGGATCCGGTAGAAGCGGCAGGCGGTGTTCGACCATCCGGCATCGCTGAAGTAATACGAACCATTGGTAAGGCTCAGGGATCGCAACAGAACCCAGGCGCCGGCGCTCAGGTTTGTGGCCGCCTCAATCACGATAGGGATATTGGTGGTTCCGGTGATGTTGAAACCGAAATGGTTCGTCTGCACACCAAAGTGGCCGTCGCCGGTTTGGGCTTGCGGATTCCACAGGATGGCAGGACGCCCGCCTAACGATGTACCCCATCCGGCAGCCGACGGCAGGTAATAGATGATCGCATTGGTGTCAAAACCGAACACGGTCGAATCGGCGATGGGAGGGTTCCCGCCGAAATAGGCCGCCCTCAAGCTGCGACAAAGGAAAAACGCGTCGCTGCTGATTTGGGCAAGGCCGCTGCCGATCGTGAGGTTGGTCAGGCTGGAGCAGTTCATGAAGGCCTCGTAGCCGATTTGGGCAACGCTGCCCGGAATGGCGACATTGGTCAGGCTGCAACCGGCAAACGCGTTGTCTCCGATGCTGACGATGCCGTTTTCCAGCGTGAGACCGGTCAGGTTTTGGCAGACAAAAAACGCGTCGTTCCCGATGTAGGTCACGCTGCCGGGGATGGTAACAGCGGCCAGAGCGCTTCGCACAAAGGCATAGCTTCCGATGATGGCAACGCCGTCGGGAATTGTATAGCTTCCGCCCAAACCGCCGGGGTACTGGATGAGCAGGGTTCGGCTCTTGTTGAACAGCACACCCGCGTCGCTGGCATAAGCCGGATTAAGAACGTCCACCGTGATCGCCATCAGGCGGGAACAAACAGAAAAGGCCACATTGCCGATGGTGACAACGCCGCTCCCGATGGTGACATTGGTCAGGCTGTAACAGGAATTGAACGCCGCGTCCCCGACACTGACGACGCTGTCGGGAAGGGCGACGTCCGCCAGGCTGGTGCAATAAAAGAATGCCTCGCTTCCAATGTTGGTGACGTTGTTGCCGATCGTGACTCCGGTGAGATTCTGGCACTGGTCGAACGCGTTCGGCTCAATCCGGGTGACGCTGTCGGGAATGGTGTAGCTTCCGGTGAATCCCGCCGGACATTCGATCAGCGTATCCTGGCTTTTGTTGAACAAGGCACCGGTCACGCTGCTGTAGGCCGGGTTGAGAGGATCAACCGCAATGGCCGTCAAGCTGGAGCAATAATCAAACGCTTCGTTCCCGATGGCGGTGGCGCCATTGCCAATGGCAAGATTGGTCAGGGCAAGGCAGAAAAAGAACGCCTGGCTGCCGACATTGGTGACGCTGTCGGAAATGACAACGGAAGTCAGACCCGTGCAGTAGTAAAATGCCGAACTGTCAATGTTCGCCAGGCCGCTGCCGAACGTGACATTGGTCAGGCCCGTGCAGGAATAAAAAGCACCGAAGCCGATGTAGGCGGTGGAATCCGGCAGGGTGATATCGGTCAGACCGGGGCAATAGGCGAACACGGCTCCGCCGAGGCTGACCATGCCGTTGCCCAGGGTGACGCCGGCGAGATTGTCGCACCCGTAAAAGGCGCCGTCTTCGAGATTGGTGACATTGTCGCTGATCGTGAGGTTCGTCAGGCTGGAGCAGGCATAAAACGCATTGGTGCCAATCACCGTCACCGGCAGACCGCCGAGGGTGTCCGGAACGACGACGTCACCGCCGGCCCCGGCATAGCCGGTGATGGTGATGGAATCATTATTGGTGACAAATATGAACTGGGCATTGGCGGCGGCCGGCAGCGCCAGGATCAACAGCCACGTTTTGAATGTTCTCATGTTCCTCCTGTTTTTTTCATCCACGCCACGTTCGCATCCTGGCCGGAGGCGCGCCAGAGAGTGAATTTACGCGAGGATTTTCCCCTGCGGGTTTTCCCGCAGAGCAGCAAACAGGAATCCGGCCTGGCACCGGTTCACCGAACCCAGGTTGTGATGAATGGCCCGCCAGTGTCCCTCCAGCGTGCGCGGGGAAACCCCCAACCGGCCGGCAATCTGCTTGTCCGACAACCCTTCACAGGCCGCCAGCAGGATTTCCTTCTGCCGTTTTGACAAGGTCGCCAGGTCGGTAAAAACCAGCGCTTTCATCATCATCCAAATGCGTTACCCGCACCCACAGCGGCACAACGTTCACGGATATTCGACCAACCGGTAGAATTTCAGCGTCGTCGGCGCGTTGGTGTCGCCAAACGTGAACAGGCCGTTGGTGGACGTGAGAGTGTTGCCGGTGGAATAATTGGTGATGGTATTCCACACAATCGGCGGCGTCAGATTCGTCGTCCATTGCACCTGGAACTGGTAACTTACCGGCGCGCCCCATTTGAACTGGGAACTGCCGTTGTTCAGGATGGCGACGTTGGTGATGGAAACGGCCACCAGGGCCGGGGCGCCGGAACCGAAGCTGACCTGGAACGCATACGTGACGTCGGAGGCGCCAGGATTTTGAAACGCGAGATAATAATTCGTTCCTGCGACGATCGGCGGAACGGAATTGGTGAAGAGCACGAATGACCCGGCATTGGCGAGCGACAACATGAGGAAGTCGCCGGCGCCGGTATTGGCGGTCGGGGCATTGGTCGGGTTGAAATAGACATTCACCGGACCGGAAGCGGAGGCCAGCACATTGCTGGCCCAGGCGGCGCCGGCCGGCACGGTCACGACCGCCTGGACCAGGGCGCCGGCCGGTATGGTGCCGCCGGTGGCGGCTAGGGAATTGGTGCCGGCCAGAATCCGGTAGAACTTCATCGCTCCCTGGCCACCGGTGAGCGAGCCGTCGTCAAACCAGCTGAACTGTCCGTTGGTCGACGTGGCCACCACCGTAACCACCGGGTTCAGGATCGTGTTCCAGGCCAGGACCGGTCCGAGATTGGTGGTCCATTGGATCGAGTACACCCAATTGGTGGGGCCGTTCCAGCGGAGCCAGAAACCGTTGTTGCCGCCAGAATTGGTGGACGTGATGCTGACGCCGCTGATGCCGGGCGGTGTGAGATGGAAATTCACCGTGACGCCGTAAGTGACCGGCGAGGCGTTGGGGTTCTGCACGCCCAGGTAATAGGTTGAGCCGGGAACCAGCGGCGGCGTACCGGCGAGGCCAAGGACGGCCGAACCGCTGGCGGCATTCGTGATCAGTTCGAAATCATTGGGGCTGCCGGCTGTCGGCGGTGTGTTGGTGGAGAACCAGACATTCAGGTTTCCGCCCGTCGCAAAGAGCAGCAGGTTGGTGGCGTAATCGGCATTCGCCGGCACGTTCACCTGATAATAATCGACGCCGCCCGGCGCCACCGTGTTCGTTGACGGGCCGCCACCCAGCAACGGCGGGCCGACGGTGACGATGAACTGGTTCGTCGCACTCAGGCTCTGATTGGCCAGCGCGTACGGATTGGTGTCCGTTACAATGGTCGTGACGGTAAAGCTGTTCGACAACTGCGCCATGGTCGGAGTCCAGGTAATGATGCCGTTGGTGTCTATCACCATATTAGTCGGCGCGCCGGATAACGTATAGGTCAGCGGATTGAGCGGCAGGTCCGCATCCGTGGCCGTGTTGACCAGGGCGAACAGGCTGCCCACGTTGGCCGATTGATTGGTGGCGATGGCCGGTAATGCCGGCGCGGTATTTGTCTCGTTCACCGTCACCTGGAAACTGTTGGTGGCGCTCATGGGCGGCGCGCCGTTGTCGGTCACGACGGTGACGAGGTCGTAAACGCCGGGTCCCTGAGCTTCACTCGGTATCCAGGTGATGACGCCATTGGTATCAATGACGGGTGGCGGATTGTTGGTTACATAGGTCAATGGCCAGCCATTCGCCGTCGTGGCGATCGTGTCCACAACGACGCTGACGGTGTAGGTCAACGTTTGCGGCGGCAGATCCGGATCGCTGGCGGAATTGGTCACCGTCAGGGTGGCCAATTCATTCAATGTCTGCGCCGGCGGGGTGGCGGCAAAGGCGGGCGGCGTATTGGTCAGATTGACATTAAAGGCCGAGGCCAGGGCCAGGTTGTGGAATTGGCCGCTGGTAATCGCTACGACGTTGCTCAAGCCGACGGGGATGTTCGTTTCGCCGTCACCGCTGTAACCCCATCCCACGACGCTGCCATCATTTTTCAAAGCGAGGCTGTGGAAGCTTCCGGCGGCAACCGCCACCACATTGCTGAGGCCGGGTGGAACGTCCAATTGGCCTTCGCTGTCGTCGCCCCAGGCGACGATGGTGCCGTTGGATTTCAACGCCAGGCTGTGGAAACCGCCGGCGGCAATGGCCACGACATTGGTCAGACCGGCCGGCACGTTGGTTTGGCCCGAGTTGTTATTACCCCAGGCGAGCACGGTGCCGTCATTTTTGATGGCCAGGCTGTGATATCCGCCGCCGGCAATGGATACGATATTGGTGACATAGGGCGGCACATTGGTGAGGCCGTAGAAATTGGCGCCCCAGGAGACCACGCGGCCATTGTTCTGCAACGCCAGGCTGGCAAAGGTTCCCCCGGCGATGGTGACCACAGCGTTCAGGCCCGGCGGCACATTGGTCTGGGCCAGCAGGTTGCCACCCCAGGGCACGACCGTGCCACTGTTCAGCAACGCCAGGCTGTAATATTGTCCGCCGGCGACGGCCACCACGCCATTCAAACCGGCCGGCACATTCGTCTGGCTCTTGGTATTGTCACCCCAGGCCACGACGGTGCCGTCATTTTTCGCGGCGAGGCTGTGATCGAAGGCGCCGGCAATCGCCACCACGTTGGTCAAACCCGGCGGCACATTCGTCTGGTAGGCGTAGTCCGCACCCCAACTCACCACGCCGGCTTCATCGAAAATCTGGTCGAAGCCGTAAACCACGCCCGTAACATTGCTCACCGCCACGCGATAATGATACGGCTGGTTCATCACCAGGTTGGTGAGTTGACTGCTCACATAAACAACACCAAAGCTGCCGCCCACACCGACCGGCGGCGTCTGGTTGCCGTAGGTGGCGCTGGTGCCCCACTGGAACCAGGCCACGGTATTGGGCGGGCCGTTGGGGGTGACCATGCCGTTCAATTGGGCGCTCGTCCCGGCAACCGAAGTGGCCGGCTCGGTGAACGCAAACGGCGGCGATATTCCGCCCACAATGATCGTGAACGTGTTGGTGATGCTGTACGACTGGTTGACCGGCGCGTACGGGCTGAAATCCGACACGCTGGTCGTAATCACGTTGGTGCTGAACGCCTGCGCCGGCGTCGGCGTCCAGGAGATAATGCCATTGGTGTCGATGGTCATCCCGATGGGCGGATTGATCAGGGTGTACGTCAATGGATTGGGCGGAAGATCCGCATCACCCGCGGTGTTGGTGACAATCACCGTGGCATACACCGGCACGGTCTGGTTGGTGGGCGCAAACAGGAAGAACGGAGGCGTGTTCACCTCGTTCACGATCACGTTGAAGCTGTTGGTGGCGCTCACCGGCGGCACACTGCTGTCGGTGGCCACCGTCTGGATGGTATAAACACCCGGTCCCTGGAGTTCCGAGGGTGTCCAGGTAATGACACCACTGCTGTCGATGGCCGGTCCGGGAGCGGTGGAGGCATAAAGTGTCGGCCAGCCGGCGGTCAACATGGCCAGGTAATCCACCGTCATGGACACCGAATAAGTGATTGGGCCTGGGCCGGTTCCGTTGGTGGCCGTGTTCGTCACCGTCAGGAGCGACAATTCATCGACCGTGAACGGGCCGATGGACGGCAGGATCGGCGGGTTTAACAGGTGGAAATCCACCTCGATGCCGTAGGTGATATTGGACGTTCCGGTGTTTTGTATGCCGAGATAATAGGTCCCGGGTGATACGAAGTTCGTGGGACTGCTCGTCAGCGTCAGAATGGACGAAGCCGGTCCAATGGAATTGGGGATCAGCAGATAATCGGGCGGGTTGGCGCCGACGGGCGGATTGGTGGGATTAAACCAGATATTCACCGGGCCGGTGGCGGAGAGCAGCCGGTTGGTGGCCATGTCCGCATAGGGCGGGACGATGACCAGGTAATACTCCATGCCGCCGGGCGGAATGAGATTGGTGACAGCCTGTCCATTGGTGAGCGTGCCGATGGAAGGAGCAAGGGTGTTGGTGGCGAAATTGAATCGCAATTGCCAGCTGACCAGCGTATTGGTCAGGCCCGCGCCGGCCCGGTCGTCCTGGATCTCGAGCTGCCACTGGCCCTGGACGTTTTCACCCTGGTATTTGGTCAAAGTTTCCTCGGGCAGATAATACAGGTCGTTCGCGGTGAGCACATTGTTGGTGGTGACATTGGTCGAGGTGATCGAGATGGTGGTATTGGTCGTATAGGTAATGATGTTGGTGACCACCGCATTGGTGGCGACGGTGCTCAAGACAAAGGAATCCAGCAGCATTCCCGGTTGCAGGCCGTAAAGTATGACGGAGCTGTTGGTCTGGTTGGTGCCCGTGGTGAACGGGATGCTCATGATCTGCCAGTTGGTGTTGTTGCCGAAGAAGGCAGGTTGGGTGGTGCCATTGATGGCGACCTGCGCCTCGGCCAGGCCCTGGGAAATCGACGGTGCGTTGGTGTTATATTTGCCGGCGCCGCCGTGATTATAAATGGCGGCGACTTCGCTGGCGCTCAACGCGCGTGAATACAGTGAAATTTCATCAATGTCACCATGATAGGGGAAGGTGTCGTGCGGATTGACGTTGCCGATCACCAGCATCGGGTCATCCGCCGGGATCAGATTGGCAAATGGCCGGACGGTGGTTGTGGCCCGGGCCGCAAGGACTCCGTTGGTATATATTTTCATCTGCCCCGAATTCCCATCCAGGGTCGCCGCCACATGTATCCACCCGCCAAACGGTATGACGTTGGTGACCGACGCGAAATTGTTTGCGGCATCAGTAATCCCGAAATCAATCTCGCTCCCACTGGCATTTTGATTGTTCGCATTAAGCATCAGGAAATAGGGGTCAAAACCCACCCGATCGTCCCCTCGCCAAAGGATGTTCCAGCCGCCGATGGGATTGATCCAGCCTTCAATGGTCAGGGAGTTCGTCAGGTAAAAGACAGGCTGATCGGCGATCATAACGCGACAATCAGGGAAAGACGGATCGAAGTAGAACGCATTTCCGACTTCACCGTTCGTAAAGGAGGTATTCTGCAACGTGCCGTTATTGCCATTGATACTGTCATTGGCATTGGTTTCGCCACGCCACAGACCGACCGCTCCCGGCCCGCGATAGGCAAAGGTCAGGATGTAGTTCGTGTTCGGCTGGGTCGGGAAATTGCGGGTGATCGTGCCGTCGGCCAGCGCCAGGAAATTGCTGCCGCTGTACGCCAGGTTGGTGTCGGTCACCACCGACACCTGGTTGGCCGTGACCGTCCAGCCGCCAAAGCCGGCGTTGATTCCATAGATGTAATCCCCGGCGACCGTGTTCTCAAAACCATTGGTCAACCCGGCCGACAGGTCGAGCTCGTCGAACAGGACGCCGCCAGCCCCGGGCGTCAGGGACTGGAGCACCAGGTGATTGGTGGAGGGCGAAGTGGCGGTAAAGACCACGGAAGTCGTCTGCCAATTCAGGTTCGTCCAGGTATTGGTCCAGCTCGCTACCAGGGTCGCCAGGGTCGTGCCATTCACCACTACATTGGCTTGCGGGATGGTTCCCTGGGATCGGGTAATTGCATTGGGCGCATAGGCGAGATGCAGCACATAGCTGAGGCCGACAGTGGTGGGAATATTCGTGGAAATCTGCCCCGCCGTACTGCCGTTCAGGTCGATAAAATAGCCTCCTTCATCCGGGGTGGCATTAAACGGAGCGAGCCCGCCAGCCAGAACGTCCACATCGCCCGAATCGACATGCCAGCCTTCCGGGAATACCTGCCCGGTCCCCGGCGTGCTGTTGCCGCCCGTCGTTTCAAAGGAACTATGCCACACCGACGCCGGCGCGAAATTGGTCACCGCCACCAGGTTGGTCACCGTTGACGTGTTGGTCGTGATCGTGATCGTGTTTGTGTACGTATAGTTTGTGACCGTCCCGGAATTGGTGACAATCAAAGGCACCAGCGGCACCGGCGCAAACTTGATCGGCGTGGTCGTTTTGGTCGTGTCTTCCGTCAGCACCAGATATTTGATATCTCCCTGCGCCGAATCGACGGTGTAATCCCACTGCGTGGCCGGGTCCGGATTGCCCAGCGGATTCATCACGATCGTCAGTTGCAGCGAATTGGTGTAGGGAACGGTGAAAATGCCGCTGCCGGAAATCATGCCCGAGTCAAAAATCAGGTTTCCGCCCTGGTCAATCACCCACATCTGATCGGGCGCCTGGTAGAAATTGTAGCTGATCGTCAAGGTGCTGTTGGGCTGAATCACGCTGACGACATTGGTTTGGGGCGAAGCGCCGCCGGCCGCCCGCACCGGTATGATGTTGGTTTGATTCAAAGTAGCGCCCATGTTGGCGGTGCTGCCGCCGCGATTTTCCACCAGCAGACAACGCGTGCCGTGCGGACTGATCAGATGGAATACCAGGTCCGAAACCCGTGGATGATCCACGCGCAACGCGACCTCCACCTTCGACAATATCTGGTCATCGGTCACGGACATCCCCGTCGTCGTCACCGCATCGTCGAGAATCGGCACCGGCCCGCCCGAGGTAAAGGTATCCTGCGCCGCCGCCCCGCGCTGGAGCAGCGCGATGAGATAAAAGTCCTGCGTCGTCGGGTTGGGGTTGAACAAGCCGACCCAGTAGCGGCCCGGCGCCAGCGGCGGTCCGATGGAAATCGAATTGCCCGGGCCCGGAGGCGTCGGGCCGTTGGTGAGCCCGGCCACCTCGTCATAATTCGTCACGGTCGGCCGGCCGCCCAATTTGACGTACATAAAAACGGGATTCGCACCCAGCGTCACGCTGATGTTCGTCGCGTCAAACGTGAGATTGGTGGACCCGGCCGGCACGTCGATGTAATCGTAGAACCAGCTGAACGCCGCGATGGTGCCGGTAATTCCCTTGGTCAAGTCCTGGTGCGGCTGAACCAATAACTGGGCATTCTGCTCAGTGCCGATGAAACCCAACGCGCTGTCCGAGATGGACAGGATCCACGGACCGTCGCCCTGCTGGCCGACGAACCCGTTCAGACTGCCCGGACCGTCCGAGGGTTGCGACCCCGGAAAGTCGCCCAACTCGCTGTCGTCGTAGATGAATTTGAAGGTGCCCGGGTTGTTGGGTGAATCGTGGTTCATCAAAACCACCGGTTCGGCATTTACCCCGGCGCCGTTCTGGGAATGCACGAGCGACACCACCAGGTCGCCGGCGTTCTGCTGCTCGATCGTATTGGTCATCACCACGCGCTGCACCTCCATCGGAAAGAGCGCCAGGCACAGGATGTTGGTCACCCCCGGCAGGGCCGGGTTGCCGTCGGGAATATCGACCGGGACCGGGATGCCGTTGGCAATCTGGCTGCCATTGGGCCCGGGCTGGCTGAACGGAATGTTGCTGAAAACCGGAATGAACTCGTACTCCGCGGCTTCCTGGTCCTCGGAATAAATGCCGACATAATAAACCTCGTGCCCAGTGGCGCTGGAATTCGTGTCAACGACGAACTCCGTGCCGCCGCGTCCCAGTGACACGCCGTTAAAGACCGGCGGCAAACCGACCGACTGGCCGATTTGCGAACTGTAAATGCAGTTGGAAAGGACGACCGGATCCAAATTCGTCAGCGCCGGATCGGTGCTCACGTACATGTCGATGTCCGCCTCCAGCCGCGTCGCGTTGGCCGCGCTTCCCGCGAACGCGCCCCCGCGCGGGATCGCCAAGGTCGGCGGCAGGAACGTCACGAAAGCGGCGTTGGTGAAGTCGGCGGCGAAGGTGTTCGTCACCACGTAGAAATGCCACTGGTTGGTCTGGCCCAGCGTGACGACGCCGTTGGTGCCGGTCCAAAGGAAATTGGTCGGCATGCCCGAGAAGGATACCGCATTGGTGTTCAGTTCCGGCGCGCTGGCGCCGACAAACTGATTCAACAGCGGCGCATTGGCATTGGCCACGTAGGTGATCTGCTGGCCCTCGGTCGGATTGGAACCGAGCCCGTTGCCGGGCGTGCCCGGCGTCACCATGAACGCGTTCGTCACTTCGCCTTCGCCGCACGAAACCACCAGCGCGAAATCCTGGACGACGTTGGGGGCGTACAGTCCGTTCACGTCATTGGTCTGGGCGGTGACGGCGTTGACATTGACCCGGCGGGCGAGGACGGTGATGGAGTAATTCGTCCCCAGTAACGGCGAGATATAAATATTCTGGACGTTGTTGATGACGTCGAACGGCGGCGTGTTGCTGGCATTCTCGCTGTTGTTGAATACATTGCCGCTGCCGATGTCGTTGCCGTAATAGACCAGGTTGGTCGGGTCATCCAGGTTGGTCACAATCAATTCCAGGCTGTTGACCAGCTTGATGGCGGCGGACGGATCACCCGGCGGATCGGTCCAGGTGAGCGTCACCCGCAACGGTAAGAGCTGCGCGTCGGTGGTCGGATCCAACGACACCAAGTAGGTGCGACTGTCACCGGTCGCCAGGCCGTTGGTGGGCGTCTGGTCGACATAGAAATTGTCGCACGGAGCCGACATGTTTGTCGTCTGCAACGGGGGCAATGAATTGGGAAGGCTCGGCAGGCCCCAGCCGGCATGGTTGCCGTTGGGCTGCGGGCCGAATTTGTAGTGACCGATATTGCGCGCTCCGTTGATCAGCAGCGCCTTCAGCAGCGCCGGGCTGGGCACGGTGCCCAGGACGTTGGTGAAATAATCCTGCATCAGCGCCAGCACGCCCGAAACATCGGCCGCCGACATGCTCGTGCCGGATTCGTAACGGTAGTAATGCGGCGGATTGTGCGAGTCCGGATCGCCGTCCAGCGAGTTGTTCAAATTGCTCAGCACCTGGAAATAATTTCCCAAATCGTTCGTCGTGATTTTTTCGATCAGCAGATCGTAATTGATCGGGAAGCTGTTGGTGTTGCCGACGGCGTAATTGAATCCCACAGCCTGGACGCTGGTGATGTCCGTGATATTGCCGCCGGCGTTGGGCGGGATGGAAACCTCGTTGCTCCAGGTTACAAAATCGTAGGTCGCCGGATTGGTCGGGATCGGAAACCCGCTCAAGGCCACGTAGATCGGCAGGTTGGTCGGAAACGGAACGGGCGAATTCCACTGCGGCAGAATCTGAATGCTCACGCCGACGGTATTTTCCGGAATGGCAATGCCGTAATAGAAAACGTTGCTGGCCTCCACCACCTGGTTGGTCAGGAAGGTGAAGTTGTAATTTGTCGGGTTGTAGTAAGCCAGCTCGTCCCATTGGGCGGAGCGGGGGGAAATGACGAATGTTCCCGGCGCCACCACGTCCGGCTTGTAGCGGCCGAGCTCGCCTTCCGTCCCGATGCCCACGTTGCCCAGGCTGGAAAACCGCGCGACTTCCGTTGCCGAGTCCGTCTCCGGTTGCCAATAGGGGACATTGTTGCTCCCGCGTAAGGTCACCAGGTTGGTGATGTTGCGCAATTCCTCCAATGCGCCCACCGTAATGACGTTCTTGGCGGTCGCCGGCGACAAAATCGTGTCCGGATTCCCACTACTGCCGTCATCGGAATCGCCGCTGCCCGAATTGCCCGCCGAAAAAACGAACAGCACCGGTTGCGAGCCCATCACTTCCGGCAAGGCATCCCGCACCGCCGCGTCGTAACTGGCCGCCGCCAGGTCATAGTCAAAATCGTTGCCGTAATTCCAACTGTTATTGGAAATCAGGACGTTGCTCATGGCCGCCGATTCCTGCAGGAACTGGTCGGCTTCAAAGTAGCCCAGCGACAACAACGTCGCCGCCGGCGCCTTGCCCCGAAACTGGTTGTTCGTCGCCGTCAACGCGCCGCCCAGCCCGCCCGGCGTCGCGATGATGGAACCTTCCGCGTTGGTGACCGTGAGTGATTCCGTTCCGTCACCGGCAATAATTCCCGCCACGTGCGTTCCGTGGCCGTCAGTATCCACCAGGTTACCCGGGTCGCCGAAGACGCGAAGCGGTCCGCCGCCGCCGGAAAAGTCCGGATGCGTCGCGTCAATGCCCGAGTCGTCCACCGCCACCATCACGTTCTTGCCGGTCAATCCCAGGTAATTGGACGATGTGAGCGTATCCGCGGAAACTCCGAGCAGGGCGCGGCTGATATCGTTGGCATGAACGCGTTCATGATACGGTTCGACGATGTGAACGGCGGGCAGTTGCGCCAGGGCCGTCCAATCCGAACCGGGCTTCACGCGGACGATATCGCCGGTTTGGGACAGAATTTGTCCGCCGGCATTCTGGATTTGCCGGTCGGCCTGCGATTCGGTGCCCGGGAACAGGCCCAGGTTCAAGGTCGCGCCCGGCGGCAGGGACTGTCCCACCCACGGCATCAACGACGACTGGACTTTGTAATAGGGCTCGTAGGGAACCACCGACTGCACCAGCGCATTTCCGGCCAGCCCGCCCGCGCCGCCCGCGTTGATCCGCACCAGATAAGCGTCATTCGGGATGTAAGAAACGATCTGCGCACCCGCCGCAGCCAGCAACATGCGGAACGTGTTGTTGATCGGACCGCGCGCCTGGACGATGTACGCGCCCGGGTCGCCGTGCGATTTCAGCGGTTGCGGGATCGACAGGTTCAACGGGTTGGCGGTATCGATCAGCGCGTTCTCGAGCAGCACGGCATGGCGGTCTTGGGTCAATTGCGTCAGCGTTTTGGGGGTGTTGCTGAGGCGCCAGGCGAAAGCATTGGTGGCGGCTGAACGGTTGGTGACGGCCGTGGTCAAAAGGTTCGGAGCGGTCGACGCGGAACGGACGGTGATGGCGGCGGCTGGCGCCGGGATGGACGCCAGGCGCGGTTTGGCGGGTTTGGCGGGCCGGTACCAAAACAGGAGCGCGCCTGCCAGACAGAGCAGGCCCAACGCCAGAATCCACATACGCCTACGCATAACGTCGAATCAGTTTACGATTATCTCACACGACTTTCATCAAAGCGAGCGCGCAGCGGCGTGCGCTATCAGTGGCAGCCGACGCGAGGAGGCTCATTTTAAAATCACCCTGGAGCCTCGTCACCTCGGCTGCTACGAATTTTTTATACTTCATTCTCGCCTCAAAATCTTCATTCAGCCTTTTCCCATCAATCCGGCGGCAACAGGTTGAATTGTTCCAAAACGGCACTGTTGTTCGTCACCACCGGGACGGTGTACCAGTTGGTCACGTTGTTGATAACGTTATAGGTCGCCACGTTCGTCACCATCGTGCCGAAGCGCACCACGGCACGGGTGGCGATTTCCGAGACCACCTGGTAGTTGGTGATCATCCCAAAAGCCGACTGGCCGTTGGCGAGGGTAACGCTGGACTCGTTGACACCGTCCGGCGCCGGCTTGAGCGCCTGGCCGTAGCAATAAATCACATACCGCGGCGACGCGGAGCAGCGCAGCAGCGACATGGCCTGCTGCGGCAGCCATTCGTACATCTCGTCGCTGATGCCGTTGGTGAGTTGAACAAAATCGACGATTCCGTTGTTTGCCACATGTAAAAACGGCGATTGTTCGGTGAGTTGCGGGACGGACAGGATATCGCCGACGTGCTCAAACGTGCCTTTGACGCCATCGGCATTCACAAAATTGGTGCGGACCCAATTGATGTTGGTCACGATGATTCCCAGGGGCGATATCAGCGGGAACGGACCGGCGGGTTGAATGATATTGGTGGTATAGGCCGGTGCGGGAAAATTACGTTGGGGATGTAAGGTCAAACTGGTACCGCCATCGGGGATATTATTGGAAACCGTGACCAGGCCGCTGAACAAAGCCGACCAGGCCGCCAGACCGGCCAGCGGATCCGTGCTGGTGGCCGATTGATTGACGGAAAGCGTCCCCCGCGTGGCGTTGTCGTCGAGAGCGGTGGTGAACAGATCAAACAACAACCGGTCTTGGACGGGCGAGGAACCGAAAGCGTCATACATCCCGGGTTCACCGGTCCAAACCGTCCAGAGGTTGGTCCCGTAATAGGTTCCGCTCGGGGCCACCACGTTCACGTTCAAAATATCCGTCGCCTTTAGGTAAACCGATTGCCAAGCGGTGCCGCGGTGAACGCGGCCGATCCAGCCGACGGTCGGCAATTTTCGGTAGGGAAAATCCCAGTTGTCGGAGGACCAGACCAACGGATCCTTGATCGCGGCATTGTAAGCCGTGCGCGCGGTCCAACTGGTGGTATCACCGGGCGACAAGCCAACCGCTGAACTGCCCCCCCCCCATGGCTGGTAATTTGAATTCAGTTGTCCCAGGTCAAGGTCGCTCAAAGACGGCGAAGGTGAATTGTAATCATAATGATTGGTCACCGACCTTTGCATATAGGACGGATTCATGTCACTGGCGAAATAGTGAACCAACGGGTCGTTTGCCTCCAGAACCGTAAAGCCGACTCCGTAGCGGGTGGGTGAATAAGGGGCTTGGATGCTGTTTGAAGGAGTTGACAGGCCAGGCAAAAAAAACTGGTTAAATTTGGTTTGCTGGCTGGTGGTCGAGCCGCCGGCCAGTTGAGCCTGGGGATCCGGCTTCCAGGTTCCGTCCTCCCCCGGAAGAGGACTTATGCCGCGCGAAATATTAAGTTGATTTTCGATTCCGAAGGGCACACCGGTATTGGAATCGATGTTGGTGTTCCAAACTCCTTGATTGTTGCCATCCAGGTCATCGCAAAAAATCTCCGAATTCAGATTGCGACTGCTGATTTGCTCGAAATGAGCGTAATCGATGACGTAGTAGAAGCTGCCGTTCTGATCGAACATAAACACCTGCAACTGGTTGGTCGTCAGCAAACCAAAATTCGGGAAAGGGAACCGGGGTGTGTTGGCCGGCCGATTGGTTTCATAGACGGCGGTGAGCACGCTCGTGTAATTCGTGGGAACAAAACACGCTCCCACAAATCCAGCCGGAAGGGTTCCCGGGGTCATACTGGCGTTCGGCGTACGGTATATCGAGTTGGTCAGCATGACGTTAGTGCTATTCAGCGGAATGATGAAGGAGTTGGCATTTGCCTGGCCGATGGCGGGTGCCGGCCAGGCCCCGGTCCAAGAACCGGAGAAAATCGAGCCGACCGGCGAGATTCCCATCGGTTGCGCGACACCCGGATGAAGATTGAAACCGGGGTCGTCGTTGGTCAATGATATGGAAAGATTTTCCCTCGCCAAACCCTGGACACTCCCAAAATAGGTATTGCTGTACGAATTCCACAAATCCAGACCCAATAAAGAATTAAGACCGATCAAATACATCTGATTGGTGCCGGCCAACTTGGAATTGTCGAGCGTAACCTGCAACCGACGGGTGACGCTGACGATATTTTCCATCACAAATTCATTAAAATTCGGAAGACCTTTCTTGGCACCGATAATCCACGGCACGCCGTAGACGTTGACCGGCAGGTTCACAAAATTAACGGGCCCTGGCAGGTTAGTCGTGGTCAGAAACGCCAGATCAACCGGCGGATCAAACGGCGGATTGTTGACGTTAAAACTGCCATTGAGAAACGGCCCGACATTGGTATAGCCGGTAATATAAATATTGGTCGCGAAGCCAGGATAGGTCATCCGTGAAAAGAGCGGACGAAAGACCGAGGGATAAAAATTGGTTGTGGTCGCATCGTATAAGTTGGCGGCCAGCTGGAGCAGCCGGTTCACGGCGGAGGAATAAACCACCTGATTGCTCACCAGGACCGGAATACCAGGAGGTCCGCCCGGCGTCGCGCTCAAGCCAAACGCGGGCCAGTTGGCCCAAACGTCCGGACTGTTGGTAATAAAATCGACTGGCTGGGCTGCATAGAATGCCGTGGCAAAATTGGTCAGATTGGCATCGCGCCAGCGGGCCGTGTAGGCGCGCAACAGCCGGTCGGCGGCGTTGGTGAAAAAGCCCAGCGGCGTCCAGGGCACAAAGTTGGTGGCGCTGGCGGTTCCGTTGACATTCAGGAAACCATTGGATCCCCGGTCCAGGTTGTCGTAGTTGAGATTCATCCTGCCCGATTCCGGCGTCGTGTCCGTGCCGAGCTGCGACAACAGCCGGTAAAATGTGTAGCGATCGTAGGTGGAATTGGTCTGGCCGGTGTAGAGCAGGTTGCCGACAAACTGGGGCGAGATTTCATTCGAATTGAACAGCTCCTGGTGATTGAAATAGTGATTGACGTTGTCCGCGCCGGCCCAGGGCCGGCCAGGCACGTCCGAAACAGAAATTTCATTGGTATTGAACGTGATTTGCAGCGGCCCGTCGCTGTAGCCGTCAATACCGTCGTTGATGAAGGCAACATGGCCCGCGCTCGAAACACCGCCGAACAGACTATCCACTGAGGAAAGCGTGCCGTAATTGTAATTGTAGCGGTAACTCAATATGGCCGCGGCATCCATAAAGGCGTAACCGGCGTTCGAAAGGTAGGGAACGCCGATCTGCAAATACTGGTAAGCGTTTCCCCCTCCTCCCAACTGCGGATCCCATTCATTTGTATTCAAGTCGGCGAGGAACGCCGCCAGGTTGATTTCCCACGATCCAACACCCTGGTTGCGGAAATAGCCGTCAGACAAGTAATTTGGAAGATTATTCGTTGAATAATTCCGAACCATAATCAGCGCCTGGTTATGAATAGCATTCAAATCAAGCGTGTTGCCGACGGGCACGGCGATGAAGGCGTAGCGCGCCACGAACGGATTGTCCGGACCATACGGCTGGTCCGGGTGCTGCAGAATGCCGATCCACTCCGGGTCGCCGACCTGGAAATTGGTGGTGCCGGTGCCATTGAAGAGGTTGTCCACGTTGGTCACCCAGCCGTTGGTGTCGTACCGGCCGTTCCGGTTGAGATCGAGGTAATAGCGGAAATCGTTTGAACCCAGATTATTGGTCGGGATGAAAACCGGCGGCCGCGGATTGTAATATAGATTGGCCAGGAGTTGCAGGAGATCGTTGCCATTGACGAGCGCACCGGGGGTGGGCGTGCCATTGGCATACACATAGCTGACGTTGGTCAGGTTGCCGATACCGATATGGAAACCCGCCGGATTGATATAATTGGTCGAGACCAGTAGGCCGAAGTTGTAGGGATTGGTGGCGGACAGGACGTTGGCGACGATTTGCGCCTCGGCATTGGCCAACGCGGCATCGGCGGCAAACCGCGCGCTGGCGGTGTCGGTGACCGTGGCCACCGCGCCCCGTTCGCGCCGGCTCAGCGCCATGAACGTCAACGCCATGAACAACACCACCGACAACAAAATCAGCGTGATGATCAGCGCCACGCCGCGACGGGAAGGCTGAAGGCTGAAGGCTGAGGGCTGAAGGAGCATAGCCGGCTTCCGGAAGTCCGGATCCGAACTTCTGGCTTCTGGCTTCTGGCTTCTGGCTCCGGTTTTCATTCTCATTGATAGGCCGAGGGATCGACGTTGCGGACGGGAATGCGCTGCCGAAAGAGGTGGACCTTGCCGGCCTGTTGCGCCAGGTAATTGGACTGGACCGTCGCCATGCCCGGACCGGTCAGGGATTCGGCCCGCTGGATGATGCGGTCCTCGAGCGTGCCCAGGTTGATTTCCACCGCCGCCGGCAGCGTGTTGCTGAACATGCTTGTCCCCACCTCGCCCAGCAACGGCCCGGTGTAGGTGACATTCCGGGCGACATTCGTATAGAGAAAGGGATACCCATTGGTCATCCACCGGCTGTTCAAATCGTATGGGCGCACCGTCAGATGCAGCACCCCGTCCACCAACCGGCTCATGTTGGTGAACACTCCGTTGGCCACCGAATTGGTAAAATAATAGAACAGCCACCACGGATCGGCCGCGAGGTTGGTGCTCATGCTAAACCGGTAAAGGGGGTTGAAAGAATTCGTCGAGGTCGGATCCACGTAATATCCGACGCCCGTCCAGGTCAGGTTCTGGCGCGTCAGGAGAAAGACCGTCTCCAGCACATTGGTGCGCTGCGCCGACGTGGGGGAACCCACCAGGGGTTGGACCAGCGGCGCCGGCCCGGACTGGAACTGGATACGATTGGTCACAATGTACAGATTCACCGCGTCATTGCTGAAAGTCATGGAAGGCGTCAGCGACTCGAAATCATTCTTCATCAGGCCCAACACATCGCGGCCGCCTTCGAGCAGGTCGGTCTGGGTGAGGGTCGCGCGAAACGCGGTCTGCGTGCTGTTGAACACCGACATCAGCACCAGCACGATCAGCGACAGCAGCGTCATCGTCACCAGGATTTCGACCAATGTAAACGCGTGACGGGTGACCGGTGACGGGTGACGGGTGACCAGACGCGCCTGGATGGCGGACCGGGAGGTGAAGGCCGGGGGCCGGGGGCCGGAGGTCTCACCCCGTCGAACGGCACTCGGCACTCGGCACTCGGCACTCGGCACTTTTTGATTCGTTTTCACGGCGCGGTCACAAAGGATTGCGGCTGGTAAAAATGCAGGGTAGTACCGTTGATGATGTTCGTTGCCAACTGCCCGGCGACCTGCGTGCGAAAGGTCAGGCGGCCCGGTCCCACGTTGCCGTTGGGCTCTTGCGGCCAGAAAAACGACAATCGCAGTTCGTGCAGATTGGCATTGAGCTGGCGGTTGTAAATCGGCGGCCCATTGGGATAGAGCGCGGTGTTGTACAGATTCGTATCCGGCGCGGGCGTTGCGTTGACGCACAGAACGCGGTAACTAAACGAACCCTGCTGCACGATATCGTTGTCCTGCGGCGGCTTTTCAATCGCCGGCCCGCTGATTGACCGCACATAGGCGATCACGTGATTGCTGTAACCAACGCCGTTCAGTACCAGATAATTGCTGGGAACGCCATTCAAATCCATAAATTCCGGCGCGCTCAGCAGCCCGACGATATCCATGCCATTGGTCAGGAAACCCGGGCTGCTAGTGAAACCCAATGCCCCGGTCGTAGTAATGGAACCGTTTTGGTACCGGGCGTAGTAATTCGTAATGGCATAGACGTAATTGGTCAGGTCGTCCATGCCTTTGGCGCCGCTGCGTATGGCTTCCATCAGAATGGTGGCGTCCTGGTTGATGAGCGTTTCCTCGCGGTTATCCCGCTGGGTGTTCATGCCGATGGGCAGGATGCCGATAATGGAAATGAGCGCGATGCCGATGATGGCCAGGCTGATGGCAATCTCGATCATCGTAAAACCGCGAAGGGTGACACGTGACACGTGACACGTGACATGACCGGCTACCCGACTGGTTCGTGTCACCTGCCACTTGTCGCCTGTCACTGGAACGTCAGTTCTCATTGCGTCTGTTGGAATTCCAGGATCGCGTGGCCGGACAGGCGGTCGATGTGGACGATATTATAGGACGAATTGGTGCTGTTGCCGGGCGGGTTCTCCGAAATGGCGGGCGACGAGGCCAGCGCCGCGGTCAGGTACGGCAGCACCGGATCCTTGGTGTTCGGATCCCTTACCGGCAACACACTCCCATGCGCCAGCGGAATGTATTCGTCCAGCGGCGCCACCGTCTGGCCGTCCACGGTCAACTGGCCCAGGTAATTGAACGCGATGTACGGCAGAACAATCACGCCGGAATTGTTGTTGGTCCCGGTTTCATCCGGAAACGGAAAGGCGTTGTTGGTTTTAATATTGAACCCAATCACATTGAAGACTTTATTCGGATTGATCCCGTCGACGATCGTATTGGTGGTGGGGGTGAATTTTTGAAACGCGATAAAGGTGCCGTCCGGCAGCGATTGCCACGGCTGCAGGTAATGCCAGGCATGGCGTCCCGGCTGGTCCCCCATCGCGCCATAAGCAATGAAGGTGTAACCGCTCAATTGTTTGTCCGCCAGATTCGTCACGGCCGTCTGGTCGGCCAGGGAAAGATTTTTCCACCAATCGGACGGCGTCGTCACGGTGTTTTTTCCCAGGCTGTCGATCCAGAAATTTGTCGGGATGAAAACCATGTACACGGTCGTGCGCAGGCTGATGGCCTTTTGCCGGGCAAAAGCGACGTCGTTGAGCAACTGGCGCGAGCCGCCGAGGGTGGCATCCGACCGGCCGAAATTCTTGAGCACCGGAATGGCAATGCCCGCCAGAATGCCGAGAATGGCAATGACCACCAGCAGTTCGATCAGGGTGAAACCCTGGGTGGCGGGTGACGGGCAACGAGCCGTGCGCGAGGCCCGAGGCGAGCGCATTCCAGGCAGCCTCCCCACCTCGACACTCGACGCTCGGCACTCGACACTCATGCTTATTGCCAGCTCAAAATGTGGCCCTTGTTCACCGGATCGGTCGCCGGATATCCCGGATCAATGGACGGTTTTCCGGAAGCCGGCGGCCCCATCGACCAGACCATGACCTTGCCGTGATATTGGAAATCATCATTACCCGGAACCGTGGCCGTTGCGACAGGGCTGACCAAACCATTCAACCCGGGATTGAACTTGCCGCCAAACCCCGAGACCGTATTAGAACAATAAAACGCGTCCCGGCACTGCTCGTCATAGTTCAGGTCCAGGCTGATGATGTACGGAACGCCCCACGGATCGCGATCGACGCCGTTCACGTCCACACCGCCCGGCGCCTGCGGATCACCGGCTGCCGGATCGTAACCCGACAGTTTGGCGTTCAGGAAAACGATCTGCTGGGGATTTTTCTGATAGTTGGTATTGATCGTCGCGTTGCCGGTGCTGTTGGGATAGTTGGTCAGATCCATCAAAATGGTGATCGGTTCTGAATTGCTGATGATCAAACCATTCACCGGCGTTCCAACCGGAACCGACAAGGCGGGATTACTGAAATCGGGGAAAGCACCGCCGTAAGTGAAATCCGGATTGATCCCAGCTGACGCATTTTGCGCCGCCTGGCTTTGGGCCGCGGCGGAAACTGGAAACCGGCCGTAGATGGAATCGTAATGCTCGAGCGCGCCCACGATCTGGGTGATCTCAACCTTGGCCTGCGTCTTTTGTCCGCTGAGCTTGGCCCGGCTCAGCACCGGCAGGAGCAGCGCCGCCAGGATGGCGATGATGGCGATCACCACCAGCAGTTCGACGATGGTAAAGGCGCGCCGTCCGTGACGGGTGACGCGTGACGATTGACACGTGGCGCGTCGCGCCCCGTCACCCGGCACCCGCCATCCGTCATTCTTGATAAGGATCGTTTTCATAGATTCGAAATCAAACAAATGAAAGTTGACAGGATGCAAAAACGGGGTGCCTGCCGGCAATCGTTTTATTGCCCGCCCGGGCCGGGTGACCGCGGCGCGCACCGGCCGGGATTGCGTCCGGATGACCGGCGTCCAGGCGCATTCCTGCCAGTCCACGGCCACGGACCGTTTGCCGCCGGATCGGAATTTTGAAGCCATGCACATAAGATGAATCAGGGTGACGGAACGTTGATCTCCACCGATTTGCTCCAGTTGCAGATGAGATTGGTCTGGCCGCCGATGCGGAGTTGGACATATAAGTCGTAGGCGCCGGGATTGTTGGTGGGACTATGCGAGTTATAGCGCCAGGGATTCAGGTCCTGCACTCCCAACGGCGTGTAGGTGGGATCGGGACCGCCGACCGACGTGCGCAGCATATAAATTCCAACGCCGTTGTTCGTGTACAGGTTCCCGCCGGGCGGCGGCCAGATCTGGTTCGGCTTGAGGTCGGGAAGAAAATTTCTGGCCACGGTCGACTCATCGCTGCCGTTGGGTTTGGTGCAGTTCATGAAACCGCCCACGCCAAAGGAATTGTTGACATCAGCGGTCGTAATCGTGGCCGCGCCGTCGAGCGTGTAATAGTAGGATCCCGCCAGCGAGTTGGTCAGGACGGTCCCGACCAGCTCATAGTAGAGCTGGTTCACCGGCGGCATGGTGGAAACGGAGGAGCCCTTGCGGTTGTCCGGCGGATAAAATCCGTAGGCGGCCTTGTAACGTTCGATGGCGGTCTCCAGTTGTTCCATCTCCGCCCGGGCATTGAAACGATACTGGTGTATTTTCACCTGGCCCGCCACCGGCACAATCAGCGCGGCGAGGACGCCCATGACGGCGATGACGACCAGCAGTTCGACGAGAGTAAAAGCACGTCGAGGGTCGAAGGCCGAGAGTCGAGGGACCAATAAAATGGTTGCGATGTTTTGCCGGCACTCGACACCCGACATTCGACACTCGACACTTTGGATCGTTTTCATTTTTCGCGCAGTTCGTGTTCCATCCGTTCACTCAGCCATTGTTTGATCATGCTTTGATAGTTCAAATACCGCGACCGGGCGAGCCGCTTGATCCGCGCCAGCATCCGGGGATCGATGCGCAGCGTGATGGTGACCGATTCGGCGGCCTCGGCATTGCCGGCCATGGCCGCTTCCATCAGGCGCAGGTCCGGCCGGTTCTCCGACCAGAACTCCGCCTCGGCCTCTTCGTTGTCGAAGAGCGGCACATCCTGCCAACTGGCAAATGTTCGCATCATTTCAACTCGTTCTCGTCCCCGTCCTCGATTTGCTTTTCTCGATTGCGAGAACGCGGACGACGACGCGGACGACCGGGTCACTTGTCACCCGCATTCAGCGTCTGGTCCATTTTGCGCTGGTAAAAGAACCGCTCTTCCGGTTCAAACACCCGGGCGCGCAACACGCGCACCGACCGTCCATTGGTCCGGTATACGCTGAAAATCCCCACGCCGCCGGCGGACAAGCCGAGGTTGAAAAAACGCGCCTGCACGCCAAACCGCGGCGAATCCGGCAGCAGCCGGACAGCAAAGGGGTCCTCAAAAGACTCCTCAATTTCCCGTTGAGTCAAAGAACCATCGAACTCAAAGGGCGGATTGTTCCAATCAAACTCCATACCGAGCTAATTGTAACCAAAACGCCCATGCACATGCAATGTCTTTACATTGTATTTACGCAAAGACGGCTTGGTTGTCAATGATATTTGACGTCTTTTTGAAAGAAAGAGGTTTTCTGGCTTTCGGCGGCCATTGGATGGTTATTCACCACCGCCACCGCCACCGCCGCTCAGGTTGGTGATCATGGCAATCAGCGGCAGGAACATGGCGATGACGATACTGCCGACGACGACGGCCAGAAAGATAATCATGATCGGCTCCAGGAGCGACGTCATGGAGGCAACGGCATTGTCCACCTCTTCGTCGTAGTTATCGGAAATTTTGAGCAACATTTCCGGCAACGCGCCGGTTTGTTCGCCGACGTCGACCATGCTGACGACCATGGGGGGGAAGACGCCGGACGCCTCGAGCGGGGCGGTGATGGTTTCGCCTTCCTTGACGCTTTCGTGCACGCCGCTGATGGCATTGCTGATGATGACATTGCCGGAGGTTTCCCGGACGATGGTCAAAGCCTGCAGGATGGGCACGCCGCTGCTGACGAGCGTGCCCAGCGTCCGGGTGAAACGGGCGATCGCGACCCGGCTGATGACCGGCCCCAACACCGGCATCTTGAGTTTGACTTTATCCCAGATGTGCCGGCCGATTTTGGTGCGGATGGCGATGAGGAACAACACCACCACCACGGTCACCAACATCAGGGTGGTCAAAAAGTGGAGCCGGATCGCATCGCTGCATGCCAGCACGAACAGGGTGAAGCTGGGCATCTTGACGCCCATGCCGGAGAACACTTCCTTGAATTTGGGAACCACCATGACCATCAGCAGCGTGAGGATGCCCACCGCCACGATGAGGACGGCGACCGGATAAAAAAGGGCGGCCTTGACCTTGCCGCGGATCTTCTGCGCCTTCTCGGAAAATTCCGCCAGGCGTTTCAACACCACTTCCAATACGCCGCCCAGTTCGCCGGCTTTGATCATGTTCACGAACAGGCGGTTGAAAACTTTGGGATGCTGGGCCAGCGCCTCGGAGAACGTGCTGCCGCCTTCGATGGCCAGCGCGAGTTCGCCGATGATTTTTTTGAGGGTGCCGTTCCGCTCCTGTTTTTCCAGCACCCGCAGCCCGCGCAGGAGCGGCAGGCCCGAATCCACCAGAGTCGCCAGTTGCCGCGTAAACGTCGTCAGGACCTTGCTCTTGACCTTCCCGCCGAGGCCCGGGATTTTGATGTTGATATTGATGTCGAGGGCGCTTTTTTTCTTGCCTCCGGCCCGCGGTGCCGCGGATTTGCCCTTGGCTTTGGCCGCTTTTTTCTCGGAAACTTTCTCCGTCTCGACAATTTTGGTCGGGAACAGGCCCATCTCCTTGACGCGACCGATGGCCTCGTTCTGGCTGGCGACTTCCACCGTACCCTTGGTTTCCTTGCCACGGCTGTCCAAAGCAACGTAATCGTATTTCGGCATAATAATTCAGCCCCCGAACGGATCCAGGGTCAGGTATATTTCACGACTTCTTCGATAGTGGTATCACCTTCAAAGATGCTGCGCAAGCCGTCATCGCGGAGCGGCACCATTCCCAGCGCCACCGCCTTCTGCCGCAGGACAATCGTCGGCGCCCGCTCATTGATCAGCACCCGGATCGCCTCGCTGATGACGAGCAGTTCGAAAATGCCTTTTCGCCCCTTGTAACCGGTGTCGTTGCACGTCGAGCAACCCCGGCCATAATGAAACACCTTGTCGCCCAGGTCGTGCGGCGACAGGTTCAACATCGACAATTGTTCCTCCGTGGGCTCGAACGGCGTCCGGCAGTTTTTGCAGATGGTCCGCACCAGCCGTTGCGCCAGCACCGCCATCAGCGTCGACGAAATCAAAAACGGTTCCACGCCCATATCGATCAGGCGCGTCACCGCCCCGGTCGCGTCATTGGTGTGCAGCGTGCTCAACACCAGGTGCCCGGTGAGGGAGGCCTGAATGGAAATTTGCGCGGTCTCCAGATCGCGCATTTCTCCCACCATGATGACGTCCGGGTCCTGGCGCAGAAACGAGCGCAGCGCCTTGCCGAACGTCATTCCCACCGAGTCGTTGATGGCCACCTGCATGATGCCTTCGATGTCGTATTCGACCGGGTCTTCGGCCGTGAGCAGTTTGGAATCAATCGTATTGACCTGGCGCAGGCAGGAATACAGGGTCGTCGTCTTGCCCGAACCGGTCGGCCCGGTGACGATGAGAATGCCGTTGGGCCGCTGGATGGCTTCGAGCATGTACTCGCTCAGGTACTTGGGAAATCCGAGCGCGGAAACGTCCAGGTTGACCGACTGGCGGTCCAGCACGCGCAACACCACCGATTCGCCGAACTGGGTCGGCAGGGTGGACACGCGGAGGTCCACCTGGCGGTTGGCCACGGTGTAGTTGATGCGGCCGTCCTGCGGAACGCGCTTTTCGGAAATGTTCAGGTTGGACATGACCTTGATGCGCGAGACCACCGGCAGCGCCAGGTGTTTCGGCGGCGGCGACATTTCGTAGAGCGCGCCGTCGACGCGATACCGGATGCGAAACTCGGTTTCGAACGGCTCGAAATGAATGTCGCTCGCCCGGTCCTGGATGGCCTGAAACAGGACCAGGTTCACGAATTTCACGATCGGCACCGCATTGGCCACTTCCTCCGCCTGCTTGTCATCGCCCGCCTCCGCCTCGGCCGATTCCCGCGCCAGCTCGGCATCAGAGCCGAGTTCCTTGAGAATTTCCGAAAAATCCCCTCCGACATCATCCTGGCCGTAGTGGCGCTCGATGGTCTTTTCAATTTCCGTCGGGTCGGCCACCACCACCTGGACATCCCGTTTGCAGGCGAATCCGATTTCGTCGGCCTTCCCGGGATCCAGCGGTTCGGCCAGCGCCACCTGCAACGTGCCGTCCTTGACGGCGACCGGCAGGCAGTGATACATGCGGACCACGTTGCCCGGAATTGCCTTCAACAGGTCCGGAGTAAAGTTGACGTCTTTCAGCGCCACCACCTCCGTCCCCAGGCTGGTGGCCATGACGTGCAGGATGTCGTGGGATTTCATGATCCCGAAATCCTGCAGCAGCTGGAAGACCGGAGAACCGCTGCGTTTGAGTTCCGCAACCACTTCCTCGTATTGGAGGTCGTCGATCAACCCCTGGTCACGGACGAGGGACAGCAATGGATTTGAAATTTCTTCGGCCATGTTACTTCATCATCACGCTTTGACTCCCGACTGGGCCAGTTCCAGCTCCTGTAATTTCTGCTGGACGGTGGTCGGGTCCTGCGCCTTGGTGATCACTTCCTCGCGGGCGATCATGCCCTGCTGGTATTTGTCGAGCAGAAAACTGTCCAGCGTCACCATCCCGTATTTGGCGCCGGTCTGGATGTCTGAATTCAGGCGAAACGTCTTGTTGTCGCGGACCAGCGCGGCGATGGACGGCGTGTTGACCATGATTTCGAACACGGCGACGCGGCCGGGTTTGTCCACGCGCGGAATCAGCAACTGGGAAATCACCGCTTGCAACACGGTCGAAAGCTGGATGCGGATCTGCTCCTGTTGGTTGGTGGGAAAGGCGTTGACGATACGGTCGATGGTCTTGGCCGCGCCGGTGGTGTGCAGGGTGCCGAAGACCAGGTGCCCGGTCTCGGCCGCCGTGATCGCGGCATCGATCGTTTCCAGGTCGCGCATTTCGCCCACCAGCACCACGTCCGGGTCCTGGCGCAGCGCGCGGCGCAGGCCTTCGGCGAAGTTCGGCACGTCCACGCCGATTTCGCGCTGCGTGACCAGCGCTTTCTTGTGCTTGTGATAATATTCGATCGGGTCTTCGATGGTGATGATGTGCGCCTCTTCGCGTTCCTCGTTGATGATGTTGATCATCGAGGCCAGCGTCGTGGTTTTGCCCGAGCCGGTCGGCCCGGTCACCAGGACCAGTCCCCGCGGCTTGTACAACAATTCCTTGGCGCTGGGCGGAATGCCGATCTGCTCCATCGTCAGCAGCTTGCTCGGAATCTGGCGGAGGACCAGGCCGAAATTGCCTTTCTCCTTGAAGACGCTGACGCGGAACCGCGCCGCATCGCCGAAAGCAAAACCGAAGTCGGCGCCGCCGCGTTCGCGCACGCTCTGGATATGTTCCTCCGAGGTGATGCTGCGCATCAGCTCTTCGCTATCCTCGGGGCGGAGCGCCGGTCCTTCCACCCGGTGCAGAATGCCATGCACCCGGATCACCGGCGGCGCACCCACGCGAATATGCAGGTCGGAGGACCCTTCAGCCACCACCAGCTGCAACAAATCAGACATCGAATAGGACATAATAAATCAAATGTAGAAGACAGAAGGCAGAAGGCGGAAACCTGTTCCGCGGGTTGCCACCGGCCTTAATTCTTCATTCTTCATTCTTCCTTTAATCAGGATTCATCACCGACGGTCGAGCGAATGACCTCTTCGGCCGTGGTGAGGCCGGCCAGCACCTTGCGGATGCCGTCCTCGCGCAGCGTGCGCATGCCCATTTCCCGGGCGCGCGCCCGCAACACGGACGACGTCGCCTTGTCGTAAATCAATTTGCGGGTTTCATCGTCGATGACAAAAATTTCAAAGATGCCGAAGCGCCCGCGGCAGCCGGTATTGCCGCAATCGGAGCAGCCGCGGCCTTTCATGAGGGTGGCGCCGGCCACCTGGTCCGGCGTAAGGCTCAGGGCGCGCATTTCACCCTCGGTGGGCTGGTACGGCCCGGCGCACTTCTTGCAGATCTTGCGCACCAGCCGCTGGGCCATGAGGCAGCGGGTGGAGGAGGCGACCAGAAAGGGTTTGACGCCGATATCCATCAGACGGGTGACGGCGCTGGGCGCGTCATTGGTGTGCAGCGTGGAAAAGACCAGGTGACCGGTCAGTGACGCATTGATGGCAATGGTCGCCGTTTCCAGGTCGCGGATTTCCCCGATCATCACGACGTTGGGCGCCTGGCGGAGGATGGACCGCAAGGCGGCGGCAAAGGTCAACCCCACCGATTCGTTCACCTGCACCTGGTTGATGCCGGCCAGGATGTATTCGACGGGATCCTCGACGGTGATGATCTTCCGGTCCGGCCGGTTGATGAAGTGCAGGCACGAATAGAGCGTCGTCGTCTTGCCCGAGCCGGTGGGCCCGGTGACCAGCAGGATGCCGTCCGGCAGGCCGATGATCCGCTCAAACGTCTGCTGGTCGTCCGTGAAAAAGCCCAGTTCGGCCAGCCCCAGCCGCAAACCTTCCTTGTCCAGAATACGCATCACGATGCTTTCGCCGTGATTCGTCGGCAGGCAGGAGACGCGCAGGTCGATCAGCTTGCTGCCCACCTTGGACTGGATACGCCCGTCCTGCGGAACCCGGTGTTCGGAGATGGACATGTTGGACTGGATTTTGAGGCGGGCGATGATCGACGCCTGCAGCCGTTTCGGCGGCGCCTTCATTTCCTGAAGCACACCGTCGACGCGGTACCGGAGGCGAAACCGCTTGGCCAGCGGCTCGAGGTGAATATCCGACGCCCGCATTTTGAAGGCGTCCACGATGATCTGGTTCACCAGCCGGATGAGCGGCGCATCCGCGTCCACGGCCGTGCCATCGTCTCCGCCGGGCAACGTCGCGTCGACGTGTTCCTCGGTGAGTTCCTGGATGACGTCTTTGAACCGTTCGTCCTCGGCGATGGTTTTTTTCTCCACGCTGCCGTAATACCGGTTGAGGGCGGCTTCGATGTCCTGCTCCGACGCCACGCGCAGTTCGATTTCCGAATTGAGCAGATGCGTCAGCGTGTCGATGGTGTTGAGGTCGGACGGATCGGCAATCGCCACGGCGACTTTGCCGTCGGTTTTAAAAACGGGGACGACCCGGTATTTTTTGGCGAGGTGGCGGGGAATGATGGCGATGACCTCATCGGGAATTTTCAACGAGCCCAGCTGCACCACTTCCGCGCCGAATTGCGCCGCCTTGGCCTGGGTCACGTCGGCCGGGCGGATGAGCTTGTTGGCCAGCATCAAATCCACCACGCCCACACCGGAAGCCTGGGCCTCGGCCCGCGCCTTGGCGACCTGCTCCGCGTTCACGAAGCCAAGGTCAACCAGCAAATCGACCAGATAATCGTCTTGTTCAGCCACAATACTTTCGCCTTCCACGAGAGGGTGATATCCGTGGAATGCGCAGAGAAGTTATTCCTCCGGAGCGGGAAATGTCAATGCCGACTCCTGATTCTTTATTGAATTTTTGACACCCTTTCTTGACGGCGGCGTCTGAACCGCTGTTTTCCGAACGGTCGTTCTCACGCATTTGGGTCCGCATAAAACTCCGCTGCCACTCCGCGTCATCCCGGCTTTCCGCAAGTCTTTAGACCGGGCCGGGCCGCCGGACGCACGGACAAAAAATGCATTGTCGGGTCCGGCAAGAACGAACGGCTGGTGGCGCGGCAACCGGCCAGATCCGGCGGTGGGTCCCGCTGAAAATCGCCGCCACGCCCTGATCGGCCGTTTATAAATGTCATTCCCGCAGGAGCCGGGGTGACGAGGCTCAAGTTTTTCTGGAAACCGAAAAATGGAGACTTCTCGCGCCGTCTCCGGCTTTATTAACGGGAGCTGAGGCGCGGTCCCCCGCTCAATCCAGTTCCACCGTCTTCCGCAACCGGTAATGGTCGCCGTTGGCGTCGGCGCGATAAACATCCACCCGGGCGTGTTCGCCGGCAACGCGGATTTTCAGGAAGGTGCTGGGCGCACCGGGATCGCCGGCGCCGCGGGCATGCCCGGAATCCACCTGCCAGATGTCCTGCACCCGGGCGACGGAACAGCCATGGGTGTGGCCACAGAGCAAGGCGCGCACATGATATTGCCGGAGCAGGGCGACGAATTGTTTGCGGCGGGCCGGATCCACAACGAGCGAATCACCGGCATGACGCAGGCGGCCGCTGTCCAGGTCCGGCAGGCATTCGATGGGTTTATGGCAGGCGATCCAGATCAGCGGCTGATGCGTGGCAGCCAGATCGGATTTCAGCCATCCCAGCGTGGCGTCGCAAAGGTCGGGCGTGCCGGACGCGTCGGTTTTGCCGTTGAAAAAATCGCTCAACATGACGAAGTGCGAATTGCGGAAGTCAAACGAATAGATGGTCGTCTCCGCGCCGGGCGGACCGCGCCGGACAAGATGCGGAATGTCCGTCGCTCCCCAACGCCGGAACCAGGTCATGCTGGCCGGGGTTTGGGCCTCATGATCGCCCACGACATAATAGCAAAGGTAATTGGTGCCGAGATAACGGTCCATCATCGCCCGCATCGGTTCCGGCGGATCGAAATCGCCGGGCAGAATCATGAAGTCGCCCGCGCCGGTCTTTTGAATGGCTTCACACGCGCCGTCGAACTGCCGTTTGCCGCCGGACAGCGGCTGGATGTAATTCCGCATGTCGCCGGCCACGATGAACGAAAAGGAATCGGGGCCGGCGTCATTCGTCGGCGCCACCGCCGGCCGGCCAGTCACGAACGCGAGCAAGACTGCGGCGATGATGCCGGCGCGCGTTGCAAGTTGTAGATTCAAACGGTGTTTTCGAGCCATAAAACGAGGCTAGAAAACATCTCTGGTTTCGTCAATGGAGGCTGAGGCCGATGTCAGGCAGTTTGACTCTTTCGGTAGGGCGCGCCACTCCGTGCGCGCCGCTCTCCGTGTTTGCGGCGGACAGAGGACTGCCCGCCCGACCAAATTTTGAAATTGGGCCCGGATGTGACCTATACGCAAAAAATAGAAAAACCTGTCCCAATCCCATCCCGGCGCACATTAATAGATAGATGCCCGAACCCAACGACATCGCCTTGCTGGCCGAATATGCCCGGACCGGCTCGGAACCGGCGTTTGCCGCGCTGGTCGGGCGGCACATTCATCTGGTGCATTCCGTCGCGTTGCGGCACGTCAGCAATCCGTCGCACGCGGAGGAAATCACCCAGGCGGTCTTCATCATCCTGGCGCGCAAGGCGAAGTCGCTCGGCCGGAAGACCGTTCTGGCCGGCTGGCTGTATCAGACGGCGCGGCTGACGGCGGCGAATTTCCTCCGGGCCGAACTCCGCCGGCAGCGGCGCGAACAGGAGGCTTACATGGAATCGCTTTTGACCGAACCGACACCGGAAACCTGGCCGCAAATCGCCCCGCTGCTCGATGACGCGCTGGGCCGGCTGGGCGAAGCGGACCGGAATATGATTGTGCTCCGGTTCTTCGAGAAAAAATCGGCGCGGGAAATCGCCACGGTGCTGGCCATCGACCCGGCGGCCGCGCAGAAACGGGTGACGCGGGCGGTGGAACGGCTGCGGCGGATTTTCCTGAAGCGCGGCGTGGCGCATCCGGCGGCGCTGCTGGCGGAAACAGTTTTGGCGAACGCGGTACAGGTGGCGCCGGCAGCGCTGGCCAAATCGGTGACGGCCGTTGCGCTGGCGAAAAGCGCGGCAGCTTCCACCTCAACCCTGACCCTGGTGAAAGGAGCTTTGAAAATTATGGCCTGGACAAAGGCTAAGACGATAATTGCATTCGGCACGGCGTCGATAGCTCTGATCGTGGGCATCAGTTCGATCAGTTTTTTTCCCCGGCCGCATTTGCAGCCAAACCTGCCCGGCGGCAAGGTTACTCCCGCCATTGGCATGGGATATCACAATGGAGTCATACTGGCTCCGGACGGCAGTTTGTGGTCATGGGGAGACGAAGCCCTGAACTGGCCGGTATTGGGATTCACCAACGCCGACCATTCGCCTTATCTGCACCGGATTGGCCGGGACAACGATTGGCGGAGCATCGCGGTGGGATGGGACACCTGTCTGGCCATCAAATCCGATGGCAGCCTTTGGGCATGGGGAGCCAATTACAGCAAGCAATTGGGTGATGGCACGAAGATTTCACGAGCCACACCGGTGCGATCCGTTCCCGGAAACGATTGGAAACAGGTGGCGGCCAGCCAGGGCACCAGCTTTGCATTGAAGAATGACGGAACACTATGGGAATGGGGCGACCTCGGCACCGATGGAGACAGCAGCAAGGCCGTGCAAATCGGTACGTCAACCGATTGGGTGAGGATTTGGGTTGGCGGGGCACAAATGGCCGGTTTGCAATCCGATGGCAGCCTTTGGTTCTGGGGATCGTTTCCGAAAAACTTCGACGACCACACCAGGCTAACTGTCCCTACGCGTATTTCGCCGGACACAAACTGGACGGATGTTTGTTTTGGATATTTCACGGTGCTTGCCATCAAATCCGATGGAACGCTTTGGACCTGGGGAATGGAGGCGAATTTTTATTCCGGAAGTAACGATACCAACTTGAATACGACTCCCATGCAGGTGGGAACGGACGCCGATTGGCAGGCTTGCGCTTCCGGCTGGGGAGGATTTTACGCTTTGTTGAGGAAAAAGGACGGCTCGCTTTGGGCATTGGATGCCTCGGATCATCGTGCGGTCAAACCTGATTCCGAGTACAAACCCGTGGAACTGAAACCCATCCACCTGACAGGAGAGATTGCCGCCTTTGGCGCCTGTGGAGACAACCTTGGCGTCGTCCTCATGTCCGACGGCAAAATCTGGACCTGGGGCAACGTTCTGGGCGAACATCCGAAATCAGATTATTTTGGCACCTCGCCAAGGAAGATTAAACGTCCCAAACTCACCGTTCGGGACCAGCCCTGGCAGCTTTTGTTAAGCGAGTGACGTCACTTACCGGAGCCGGCCTTGAGCAATGGAATCTCCGCCGGGTTCGCAATCCAGAGCAGTGGTTGGGTAATGGCCATGTTGCGGCGGATCTCCAGGTCGGCCGGGTCGGCGTTCAGTTTTTTCCAGAGGTCGAAATATTTTTCATCGCCGGTTTCGGCATAGGCAAACAGCAGGCACGGCTGGCGCGCCGGCCAGTCGTCCCAGTGCATCACGTCCCTGCCGCGCCCGTCGGCAAGCCAGCGGCTCTTGTCGGCGAGATAGGGATAGATGAACTCCACTGCCCTTTTTGGCGTGCGGCCGTCGGACAGCGTGAATTTCCACAAATCCCCGTTCGGCGTGAACAGCAGCACGCAGAGCGTGGACAGGTTGTCGGCCTGGAAAATGGAATAGCCGTACGGCTTGGTCCGTTTCAACTCGCGCGGGAAACTGCCGTTGTTGGTCATCTGATTCGGGAACAGGACTTCCTTGAACCGCGCCCGGCAGAGCTCCATCACCGGTTCGTCGCCGGTGCATCTGGCGAAACTCGCCAGCTGGACGAAACAGGCGATGCTGTGGTTGTTCGGATTGTTCATTTCCCGGACGCCGTTGGTGGCAGTCATGATCCAATGCGTGTAATCCGTGAACCATTGTTTCAGTCCCCGGTCCACCGCCGGATCGAACGCGGGGGATTTTTCGAGGAACGGCACCGCGACCGCCAGTTCCGCCAGGTGCAGCGTGTCGATTATGCCGAACGGTTCGCCGGTGGCCTGTCCCAGCACCGCCTGGGCGTATTGCAGGTTCGGGTTCATCCGGGTTTTTTCGTCGATGAAAAAAACGCGGATGAAATCATTGGCTTTGCGGACGTACCGGTCATCACCGGTCAGCGCATAGGCGGCGGCCAGCGCGGCGACGGCATCCTTCATGTCGCGCATCACCAGGCGGTGATAGGTGAAGACGTCGGGATTGGATTGGCCGTCATGCCCGACGTAGGGCAGGCCGTTGCGGTTGGTGGGATTGGGCCAGTAATAGTCGCCCTGGGAAAAGAAATCGTGCGGACCGCCGGCGCTGTTGGTGGCGATCCGGTCGGTGACCGCCGGCGGCTTCAGCCGGAGCGCCCGGTCAGCGAGTTTCAAAATCCGGTCATGGTCGATTTGCGCGACGGTGACGGCCAGCCGGGCGTTCGAATTTTCCTGCGCGGGGAGGTTCGGAACGAGAAATGCCGTTCCCAAAAACAAGGTGAAGGCAAAATGGCGGCCAATGGCGGGGTTCATGCAAAACAGTCTGGATAAAATGCCGTCGCAGGCAAGCCGAACTTGCTGGCAGGGAAGATTGCTCAAGGCAACAAGGAAATAACCGGAAAACCACCGCTCAGGATGAATGGGAATCCATGATTGGTTCGCGCTTGAACCGGTCCATGATGATTCGCCATTTGCCGTCGGGCTTCCGTTCGAGTTTGTAAGTGCCGGTGACTTTTCCGACCGGATAATTGGTTTTATTTTCATATTTCCAGACCACGAATTCAAAGGAAAGGCCGTCGTCGGTCAACGTGCTGTTTGCATTTTTCCAGACGCCCTCGTCCTGGCCGAAGGAATAAGATTCCCACGCGGGTGTGAATTCGACCTCTTCAAGTTGCAGGTCGGGGGCGAATTCCTTGCCGCTGGAAGTGGTGAAAATATGTTCCCGGGTCAAGCCTCCGGTTCCATGGAAACGTTCCGTAATTTGAATGAGCTGTTTCCGATCTTCACCGCCTGAAGCCACCCAAATCACTTCGGGTTTGAGGTAACCTGACAAGCCATCGGTGGCAAGCCGCTGAAGGAGTTTGAACTGGTTTCCGATCTTCACATAAATCGCCACTGTGGATTCGGAGGCATAATCCGGTTGACCGAAAGTGCCTGTTCTTTCATGTACGGTCAGGAATAACTCACCTTCGTTCCAAGTGTCTTCGGTCAGCGCGTATTTGAGATTCCACGGACGCAAAAAATTATCGCTTTGCAAACAAACCGCTTCCTGATTGCTGAACAATGTTCCTTCCGCAGAATAGCTCAACGCACCGCCCGGTGCGGTTGAACAGCCCATCAAGCCTCCGCCCAAAACAAGCGCGAGGCAAAGGAGGAAATCGGGTTTCATGTGCTTACCCTCATTTTTTAATTGGAAGCGTTGGAGGTTCAAGCCGGTCGAAAATTCCCTCGGCCGCCCGGTAAACAACCTTGCCGGTTTCGACATTGACCAGTTCAGTTATTTTCACCCGGGTTCCCGGCCAGGACACGATCTTGAGGACCTTTTCGTCAATCCAATCCGCATCGAAATCCTTGAAACCGGTGAAATCAAATTGGCATTCCGGTCGCTCATCCTGAAATACAACGATTCGGGCTTTCATCTCTTCATACGGTGTCTTGGTTGAATCCGTCAATAACACGACGCGAAACTCTTTTGAACCCAATGGGGTGGCAACGCGTGTTTCTCCGTCAGGCAATTTCAATCGTTTGTTTTCAGCCGTACTGATCCAGCCGAGTCCGCTGCGAACCGCAAGTTTTTCTGTCGGCAACTTAAAATCGGCATTGGTGATCGCGCAGTAGTTGGTAAAGCTTCCGGCAAATTCATTGGCGTCCAATTCCATCACCATATTGGTTTGAGCACCGGCTCTCAGCGACAGACAACCACTCAAAACGAGCGCGAGGCAAAGGAGGAGTTTGGACTTCATGGGGTCGGATACAAAGTTGGCTCGGTATGGGCAGCACAGTTCGTCGCGATGATGTCGTCCGCTTCTTTCCAGCCCTTCACCTCATCGTAAGCATTGTAGCGGCTGTATTCCCCAAACACGTATCGGCGATTGTGCCACATTTCATATATAACACCGCCGGCGTAAGGAAAAAAATGCCCCGGTGCTCGGCGTCCCATTGCGCGCGGGTGAACACCATTACCGGAATGTCCTGATACAAATCATTGGTCTTCCACTGCGGATTCCGAAGGATAATCACTGGACCGCGTTCCATTTCCCCCACCTTCTCATCATCAGCCGAACGTTTCGCATCCCATTGCTGAATCAACACCGAATAGCCCCGCCAACTCGCCGGCAATGCAAATGTGAAGTCATATTGCGAATTGTGGTAGCGGAGTGGCAGGTCACACAGATGGTTCGCTGCATCCGAATTGACATGGTTAACCGCGGTCGAACATCCGAACAAACCGCCGCTCAAAATCAGCGTGAGGCAGAAGATGGCTCCGTGATGTATTTTCAAATTCGGATCATTTCACCCACAGGACGGGCTGGGTGATGGCGATGTTGCGGCGGACCTCCTCGTTCGTCGGGTCGGGATTCAATTTCTTCCAGAGATCGAGATATTGGGCGTCGTTGAACGCGAGTCCGGCGAACAACAGGTTCGGCTGGCGCGCCGGCCAGCTGTCCCAGGCGTTGACGTCGGGCTTCTTCGGCCACTTCGATTTGTCGGCCAGGTACGGGTACATAAACTCGACGCCTTTGCGGATGCAGCGGCCGTCGGGCAGCGTGAAATTCCACAGGTCATGGTCCGGCGCCGAGAGCACCTGGCAGAGGGTGACCATGTTGTCGAGCTGGAAGATGGAATAACCGTAGGGCTTGGTGCGGCCGAGTTCGCGCGGGAAGCTGCCGTCGCTGACCATCTGTTTCGGGAGAAAAACCTCCTCGAACTGGCGGCGGCACTCGGCAAGGTTGGTTTCGCTGCCGGTAAACTCCGCGAACACGGCCACCTGCAGCCAGAAGGCGACGGCGTGGTTGTTGGTCGCCTTCGCTTCGTCATTGCCGTTTTTGCTGGATCGCATCCAATCGATGTAATCGGCAAACCATCGCTTCAATCCGGCCACTTCGGCCGGCGGAAAAGCGGGAGACTTTTCCATGGCCTCAACGGCTTTCGGAATCTCGATGAGATGCAACGTGTCGATGATGCCCGTGCCGCGGCCTTTGGAGACGCCGGGAACGGCCTGCGCGTATTGCAGGTTGGGATTCATCCGCGTGGCCGGATCGAGGAAGAACACCCGCAGCAGTTCGGCGGCTTTGGCGGCATAACGGTCGTCGCCGGTGATTTTATATGCCGCCCCGAGGGCGGCGACCGCATCCTTCAGTTTCCAGATGCATTCGCGATGCTTGTTGAAATTATCGGGATTCGTCCGCCCATCGCGCTGGACATACGGCAGGCCGTTGGTCGTGTCCGGGTTCGGCCACCAGTAATCGCCGTTGGAATAAAAATCGTTCGGCCCGCCGTCGCTCAATTTCGCGCGGAATTTTGTGATGGTGATCGGCTCCAGCGCCAGCGCGGCGGTCGCGGCCGACAAGATGCGCTGGCGATCGATCGCGGCCACGTCGATGGACACTTTGGCGGGCGAAACGGCGGGGGAACTGTCCGCCGCCGCCCGGACCGGCTGCGGCAGTGACAGGGCGGTAATGGCTAGGAAAACGAAAATGGGCAACTGGCGTAAAGACCTGAGCGAAAGAGGCTGGTGCATCCTTTTCAAGTGGCAGAAACGAAGCCGGGACGCAATGTTTATTGCGGCTCCGGGCAACAGTGGGGCGCATATCAAAAAACCGGTCACCGGCCCTGAGGAAAGCGCCGGCGTCGCTCGCGCTCTGCCGGCGCAGTCCAGGATGCCGTGCGCATTTTCGCTAAATTCCCGCCCTGGAAGGCGGTTTTGGACTGCGGTGGCAATCCCGCAAAGCGGGAGCGACACCGCTTTGGTCCCGAGGCTCGGCTCTTTCCAAAACCTGGCGGGTTTGCGGCAATCCAGGAGTCTGGCCAACCCGTTCTTTTTTGATATGCGCCACAACAGTGGGGGCAGGCATTCCTGCTGCCCTGTAGAAACCTTTTAAACCGCTGAGACGTCCAAGAGAGGATGAGCGAAAAGGAAGAGGTAAAAGGGAAGAAAACGGTGATCGAGAAGGTGGCCGAACTGGCGATGCACTTAAGCCAGCCG
>Ga0335078_10000630_pt1 | contig 54330 bp, 41 predicted proteins | sample Lox_Sample_32_FD_206711 | JGI IMG/M metagenome (GOLD analysis project Ga0335078, IMG submission 206711) | Soil microbial communities from Loxahatchee National Wildlife Refuge, Florida, United States - Lox_Sample_3.2 | ecosystem: Environmental > Terrestrial > Soil > Wetlands | place: USA... | reverse complement strand
GGAGCACCAGGCCGGCCGCCAGCAGCACGGTCACCAGCCAGTGCCGCCGAGCGGCGGCGGCCGGGGCGCCCGCCCAGCCCGTCAGCCGGCCCGCGGCCGCTTCCGGGGCGTTGCGCTCGGTGCCGAGTTGGGGCCGCGCGGGTGGCGCAGCGGTCATCACTGACCGCCTACCATCGCCTGCCCACCGCTGGACAGGCAGAGCGCGAGCAGGACGGTGACGATCGTCAGCCAGCGGGTCATCCGGTTGCGCGGCACCTGGGTCAGCGCCGCCCACGCCACCGCGGTGTACCAGGCGAACGCCCACGGGGCGACGAGTATCCAGGCGTAGGTCAGCGCGAACGGCGCCACCACCTCACGCGGCTGATCAGCGGAGATCCGCTTGAACACGAGCCAGGCGACCACGAGCAGCGCGGCCGGCCACAGGCAGCTGATGATCGTGGCCATCGTCGCCTGGTGGACGCCCAGCGCCTGCCCGATCAGCTCGAAGACCCGCCACGGCGACGGCAGCGTGACCAGCTGCAGCCCGCCGAACACCGGTTTCAGCGCGTCCAGCCCGTAGGCGCTGTAGCCGAGGGCGAGCGTGGCCACCGCCACCGCCGTCATCAGCGCGACCCGCCCCCACTCGCGACGCCGCAGCAGCGGGTAGGCCAGCCCGATCCCGATGAGCAGCGCGTAGATCTTCACCCCGCAGGCCAGCCCGATCGCCACCCCGACCGCGACGTCGCCCCACCAGCTGGTGACCCGCCGCGCCACCTGGATGGCGCCGATCGCCGCCGCCGCCACGAACGTGTCGAGATGGCCGCCGGCCACCAGGGCCAGGATGAGGACGGGGTTCGCGGTCCAGAACAGCGTGGCCCGCACCGGGTCGTCCGACGTCAGCAGCAGGAGGACGCCGACGCCGATGAACACGAGCCCGTTGAGGGCCATCAGCACCCAGATGGTGACCGCAGGGTCAGGGCCGCCGACCCACGCCGCGAACGACTGGATCATGGTGGCGAACGGGCCGTAGACCGATGGCTGCGCCTTCCACATCGTGCCGACGACGTGGGTGTACGCCGGGTCGCCCCAGGCCAGCGGGTTGGTCAGGTACGGGTTGCCGCCCTGCGCCGCGATCCGGCCGTACGCCGCGTAGCTGCCGGTGTCCGACGACCCGACCGGGGTCAGGCTGACCATCACCGCGACGATGGCCGCGCTGGCCAGCAGCAGGTAGCGCGGGTTGGGCCGCCAGCCCTGGCTGTGCGCCCACATCATGCCGGCCAGCCCGAGGCAGGCCAGGATGATCGAGGAGTACAGCATCAGGCTGGCGATGACCGTGTGGGCGCCGAGCGACGGGAGCAGGGAGGACAGCGGCAGCCTGATCGGCACGGTCTCGGCGTTCGGCGCGGTCGAGCCGAGAATCATGCCGAGCAGCAGGCCGAGCCCGGACAGCGTGACCGCGACCTTGGGGGTGGACAGGCGGCTCCAGGCGAGCTTGCGGATCAGCGAGCTCATGAACCGCTCGATGGGGCCGTTTGGCCCGGGCCCGTCGAGGGGACTATACGTGCCGAGACGGCCGGCCGACCTGACTGCCCCAGGCGGGTCGGCCGACTGGGTGGGCACTTGCGTCACCTAGGCCGTACCTCCATTGGCGGATCTGCGCGGCCAGTGTCAGCGCAGCTGTCGCCTGCTGCCCCCGATCCCGGATGCCCTCACTACCCGCGGGCTGACCCGGCATGCACGTACGAACATAGCGTAAGGAGTCACCTGAGTTCCTCAGGCCCCGTTTGCTGAATCTTGCCGATGACTTCACCGGGCCGCAGTGTCGCCAGCAGCGCCTCGCGGGTTCCGGGGGGCGGACAGGGCAGCCGGCTCCCACTGGCGCCCGGTCAGTGCTGGCCGGGCCGGTGACCACATTTATCATCTTATGATAATTCGCCTATGACATCGCGAGAAGGTCCGCATGACGCGAGCTTGCCTGCCGGGCGGCCGTCACCGGCAGGCCCAGGTGACGGCGGGCAGGCCCGGTGGGCCGAGGGTGCCCGGCGGGCTCTCGTGCTGCTGCTCGCGTTTTCCCGGGAACGGCACACGCTGACCACGCGGGACCTGTCCGACGCGACCGGCGTGCCGCTGCCCAGCGTCTACCGCTACGTCACGCTGCTCCGCGAGCTCGGGCTGCTGATCGGGGACGGCCGTGGCCGCTACCACCTGTCGGCCCGGCTGACCGCGCTAGCCCGGGCGGCCGAGGCGGCCGAGCCGCTGCACACGATCGCTGACCCGGTCATGCGCCGGCTGGCCACCCAGACCGGGGAGACGGTCATCCTGGTCCGGCTGGTCGCGGGCTCGGCCACCTGCGTGCACCGCGTCGAGTCGGGATACCGGCTGCGCATCTCGTTCGAGCCCGGCCAGCAGCTGCCGCTGCTGCGCGGGGCGAGTGCCCGGCTGCTGCTGGCCAGCATGCCCGAGGAAGCGCGGCAGCAGCAGCTGGCCCCGCTGGCCCGCCAGGATCCGCAGGCCGCCGCCGAGCTGGCCATGCGGGTGGCGGCCGCGCAGCGGGACGGCTGGGCGGTGAGCGAAGAAGAGATCGACCGGGGCGTCTTCGCGGTGTCCGCGGCGGTGCGGGACAGCGCGGGCATCGTGGCCGCGCTGACCGTGCCGTCCCCGCTGACCCGGGCGCCCGCTGGCATCCAGGGCGAGCTGCTGGACAGGGTCCTGGCGGCCGCCGGGGAGATCAACGAGGCGCTGCGGGCCGCGCACCGCTGAGCAGAGGTCTACGGGGAGCTGGCCGGCGAGCTGGACGGCGCGGTCGGGCTGGCCGTGCCCGACGGGGCCGGGCTGGCCGTGGCCGATCCGGTGGGGCTGGCCGTGGGGGTGACCGACGCCGACGGGGACGCCGACGCGGCGGTCGGTGACGCGCTCGTCGCCGGGCTGGACGGGGTGGCCGGGGCGGTGCTGGCCGGGTGGCTGTGGCTGGCGGCCGGGGTGGCCCCCTGGACCGGCCCGGTCAGGTTGGGCGTCTGCACCGGGTGGCGGCCGGGGGTCAGCAGCAGCGCCAGCGCGGCGATCAGCACACCGAGCACGGCGACCGCGCCACCGGTGGCGGCGCCGGCCGCGAACGCACGCCGGTCACGCCGGTATTCGGTCTGCCGGCGCTCGCGGAGCCACTGCGGCAGCGTGGCCCGCTGCGCGGCCCAGCTGTTGACGGGCGCCGCCGCCAGGCCCAGGGTCGGGAACAGCAGCAGCGCGGCCAGCAGTGGCCCGCTCAGCTGGGTCGCCTTGGTCAGCGCCGCACCGATGCCGGCGAAGCCGGCCGCGGCTAGCGACGACTCGGCCCAGTTGGCCCGCAGCGCCTCCCACCACCGGGCGCGCTCGCTGGTCTTCGGGGTGCGCAGGAACGCCGCCTGGCGGGCGAACAGGCCCAGCACCGAGGCCCGCGCCACCACCAGCGAGGTGGACTGCCAGATGAAGAACGCGCCGATCGCATCCCGCCACGACGCGCCGGTCCCCCGGCGCAGCAGCGCGACCGCCCGGACCAGCCCGAGCCCGACCATCACCGGCACCGTGGCGACCAGGAACGGGGTCAGCTTGCGGAACAGCTCACCGCCCCCCGTGGCCAGGTTCAGCGCACCGGCCAGCAGGAAGATGAAGAACACCAGACCGAGCAGGTCGCCGTACCACTGGATGCCGCCCGCCAGGTACGACCAGCGCTGGGCGGCGGTCAGATGGTTCTGCCTGGTCTTCTGGCCGGGAATGAGCGAGCGCCAGTGCATCCGCAGGATCTGGATGCCGCCAAAGCACCACCGGTACCGCTGGCCCTTGAGGCCCTCGAACGTCAGCGGCATGATGCCGCGGCCCCAGGTCTGGTCCATGTGCAGGCCATGCCAGCCCGCCCGCAGCAGCCTTAGCGACAGCTCGGCATCCTCGGTGATGCACCACTCGTCCCAGCCCCCCAGCTGCTCCAGCGCCACCCGCCGGATCAGCCCCATCGTCCCCGCGAAAATCGCCCCATCGTGCTCGTTGCGCGACGGCTGGGAGATGGCGAAAAAGTACTTGTAGGAGTAATAGAGCCGCCGGTAATACGGCGCGCCCTGCCAGCCCCGGTAGTCCTGCGGGCACTGGATGAAGCCCACCCACGGCCGGCTGAAGGCGGGCGCACAGCCGCGCAGGAATCCCGGCTCGATCTGGTAGTCAGAGTCGACGACGCCGATCACCTCGGCCGCCTCGTCGGTCAGCTCCCGCAGCGCGTAGTTCAGCGCGCCGGACTTGTAGCCAGGCCAGTCCGCCAGATGGGCGAACTTGACTCCGTGCCGGGCGCACCATTCCTCCACTGGCCGCCACAGCTTCTCATCATCGGTGTTGTCATCGATCAAGATCACCTCATAGCGCGGGTAATCCAGCCGCACCAGCGCCCGCAGCGTGTCGATGACCATGTCCGGCGGCTCGTTATGCGCGGGCACATGCAGGCTCACGAACGGCAGCTCCGCCTCCGGGAGGGGGCGCAGCGGCGTGGACCGGGTGATCCGCCGCCGCCAGTGCTCGGTGCCCAGCGCGTCGCAGATCTCCCACAGGTACGCGCAGGACAGCAGCGCCGCGAACACCTCGAACAGCCACAGCAGCACGCCCCCCACGGTGCTGGCCGGGCCGAGATCGCTCTCGAACGTCCAGCGCAGCGCGAACACGAGGTAGACGGCGAACAGGAAGACCGTGGACGCCCAGCACAAATGGGCCCGCGCGGACCACCGCCGGGTGGCTGGCAGCCAGACCAGGCTGGCCACCACCAGCCCGGCCACGCCCGCCACCAGGTTGTGCTCGGTGGCGTGCAGCAACCGGAGCACCCCGGCCGCGGCCGCCGCGACCAGCACCGTCCCGAGCACGTCCAGCAGCACCCGCCGGATGGCCGCCCAGGCACCTCCGGCCCGGTCCCGGGGCCGCGCCCCGACGAACAGCGCCGCCGTGCCCAGCGGGGCCGACACAATTCCAGCCAGCAGTAACGCCGCAAGCATGAGTCGCCTCGCCGTTCGATATGCCCGATAGGTCCGACTGGGGCTGCCCTCAATCATGCCGGTTATGCACAGGGCCGGGCACTCATCCGGGGCAATTTCCCGGCCGGCCGCATTCCCCGGGCGCCGGCGGCAGCCGGGATGTATCAATCGCGCCCGCCCTTGCTCTGTCCTGGTGGACTGCGCGGATGGCCGGCCTGGCCGTCCAGCGGGCACGACAGGAAGGCAGCTCATGGAAACAGCGCCCGGCCTGGACCCGCCCCGTAGAATGCAGGACATAGCTGGGCCGGGCGCGCGGCTGCGCCCCGCGGCGCGAGGGGGCGGGACCGCGATGAGCGATAACCCATCCGTGGCCTCGCTGGTGGGCCGGGCCCGGGACGGCGACAAGGCGGCGTGGGATGCCATCGTCGACCGGTATGCACCGCTGATCTGGGCTATCTGCCGCCGCTACCGGCTGGACCGGCCGGACGCCGACGACGTCGGGCAGAGCGTGTGGCTGCGGCTGGTCGACCAGCTGGCGGTCATCCGTGACCCGGAAGCGCTGCCCGGCTGGCTGGCCACCACCACCAGGCGGGAGTGCGGCCGGGTGCTCAGCGCCGCGCGCAAGCGGGAGGTTCTCGGCTACGGGCAGGACATCGCGGAGATCCCGGACGTCCATCCCGCGCAAGCCGAGGCCGAGGTGCTCGTGGCCGAGCGGAACGCCGCGCTGCGTGAGGCGTTCCACCAGCTGCCGCCGCGCTGTCAAGAGCTGATCGGCCTGCTGCTCGCGGACCCGCCGGTCCCCTACGCTGAAATCAGCGACAAGCTTGGCATCCCCGTGGGCAGTATCGGGCCGACCCGGTCCCGGTGCCTGGACCGGGTCCGCCGTTACCCGGCCGTGGCCGCGCTGATCATGCCAGAACCGGTACCACCGGAGGTGACCTGAGTGACCAGCCAGCAGTGGGCAGACGACGACGGCCTGCTAGCCGCGGTCGCCGAGGCCATCGAGGCCGAGCGCGCGGTACCTCGCGACTTCATCGACGCAGGCAAGGCCGCGTTCACCTGGCACGGCATCGACGCTGAGCTGGCCGCGCTCACCTTCGACTCGGCCGGGCCGGCCACGCCCGCGCTGGCGGCCGTGCGCGCCGAGGAGGCAAGCCCCCGTTTCGTCACCTTCGCCTCGGCCGACCTCACCATCGAGCTGGAGATCGGCGCCGACGCGATCATCGGGCAGATCGTCCCGCCGCAGGCCGGTCACGCGGATGCGTGCCCGGCCCGGGGTGCGGCCATCACCGCACCCATCGACGAGATCGGCTGTTTCGTCATCCGGCCCCGGCCCGCGTCCCCGTTCCGGCTGCACTTCCACGCCGAGAGCGGGGTCAGCGTACTGACCACCTGGATCACTCTGTAGCGGATCCAGGTGGCCAGGCGGGGCAGGCAGCACCCGGGCGGGCTATCCTCCGCAGCCCCGATGGTGGTGGTCACGTCGGCCGCATGCGCACTCCGCGGCACAAGCGGACTGATCGCCGCGACACCCGGGCAGCAGGACAGCACCGACGCCAGGGATGGCCTGGCACCGCGCCTCGGCGAGCAGGGCAGCGGCCGCCTGCTGGCCGTTCTCGCCGGTGCGGGACATCCGCGAGGCGATGAGCCCGGTCACGACCGGCGTCGAGAAGGATGTCCCGCTCCACTTCGCCATGCCGTGGAAGTGACGGAGGTCATTCTTGTACGGACGGACGTGGCAGCGGTAGCTGCCTGTGGCATATGCGTTGATGATGTCCCGGCCCGGCGCGTACACATCGACCCATCCGCCATAGTTACTGAACGAGGCGCGGCCGCGCCAGTCACTCCCCAGCGCGCCTACCGAGACCACCTCCGAGAAGGCCGCGGGCCAGCTCGGCCGCCGCCCGCCGCTATTGCCCGCGGCCACGACGCACACCACGCCCTTGTACTGGCGCAGCAGCTTGAGCCACCTCTCGAAGGCGATCAGGGGAAGATCACTCCGGGTCGGCGCGGCGATGGTCAGGTGGAAGATGTCCACGCCCCAGCCGAGCGCTTGGACCAGCCGGGGCACTAGGTCCGATTCCAGCGTGCTGCCCGCGACGGCGAAGGCATTGGTCACGATGATGTCGGCGGCGGGTGCCATGCACCGCGTCACCCCCGCGACGAACGTGCCATGCGCGGTATAGGGCGGGATCGGGTCCTGCCCGTTTCCCGGGTCCGGGCCGCTGGGCCAGTCGGGCTGGATCCCGGCCAGCCAGGGATGGCCGTGCGCCGGGTCGGCCAGCAGCCCGGTATCGGCCAGGTAGATCAGTACCCCCCCGCCGCCGCCGTCCTGGCACACCGAGGGGTAGGGCTCGATGCCGGCGTACACCTCCTCCGGCTCGGTGGCCGGGCAGCCACCTGTGTTGCCCGCGACCGTGAGGACGTGGTTCGGCGTGACGATTCCGGAGCCGAGTACCCGATCGACCCGGGCCGCCGCGACGGGCACTTCGAGTCTCTCGCCCTTAGCTGACTCACTGAGGGTAAGCAGGACCACCCCCGCGATGATGGGCTGGATCAGCGGGATCTCCCGCCGCCTCAGGTCAGCCTCTTCCGGCTGCTCCAGAATGCCCAGCACGCGACTCAGATACTCTTCCCGGACCAGGAGCTGATCCTTGTGGTACATGTAGTCAAGCCGGTGGTCGTTGGCGACTACCGGCACGATCGGGCTGTCGCCTTTCCGGCCGCCGCCCTTCCGGCCGCCGCCCTTTTTGCCCGCTCCCTTCTCGTGAGCGGCAAAAGCCTCGACTATCTGCTCCACCTCATCGGCGATGCTGGCCTCCAGCTCGCGTTTCCAGCTGTCCGTCTCGGTCACGGTGCCCTCCGTAAGTCCTGAACGTTCTGGCTTCGCCACTGCCTGGATCTAAGGCAGCCCGCCGGCCGGAACACAAAGGGTGTCCCGGCCGCTACCCGTTTCGGAGCCATCGGCTGGCCGGGTGATACGCCTCGGGAGGCGCGCTGGCCGCCCGGGTTGTCGTGCCGTGCGCAGCATGGCACGACCCGCCGGGATATTCAATAGACGGTAAAGGCATCGCAGCCTATTATCAGGTTATGGGGGGTGTTTATGCATCTGGATCTGGCCAGTGGAATGCAGAGGACTTGCTGCCGCTGGCGTTGTCCCGCCCTCAGGAGGCGCTAACCCGGGCGCACGCTGTCCTGGCCGGGCAGCCGGACCCGCAGGTGGCATCAGTGGCACATCAGGCCACGGGAATTGTTTTGCGGGATACCGGTGACGTCAGTGCCGGGATCCGCGAGCTGCAGACCGCGCTGCGCCTGGCCCGCCGGACCGGCTCTGCTCAACGCGAAGCTGACGTGCTGGCGACGCTCGGGCTGACGCTGACCTACGCCCGCCGGACCACGGCCGGGCTGGCCGCATTCGACCGGGCATTGCTCCTGTCCAGCGGTGATCTGGCCGGAAAGGTACGGTACCGGCGGGCCGTGGCGCTGTGGCGGCTCGGCCGCTACACCGCTGCCCTCGATGACCTTCGCCAGGCGGCTGACATGCTCCGCGGGGCCGATGATCCGATCTGGATGTCCCGCACGCTAAACGCCCGCGGGCTGGTTCACCTGGCCCTCGGCTCGCCCGATCGCGCGGATGTCGATTTTGCCGCGGCCGCGAGCCTGAACGCCGAAACAAGCCAAGAGCTAGAGGCGATTTATACCATAGAGAACCGCGCACTTAGCGCCTTCTGCCGGGGAGATCTTCCTGCGGCACTCGCCTTTATTGATGAAGCCGCTTCCCGTTACCGGCCGCTCAATGTGCCGATGTCCTCACTGAGCATCGACCGGTGTGCCGTCCTGCTGGCGGCCGGGCTGGTCGGCGACGCGCTGGCCACAGCGGACGCGGCGGTAGCGCACATCGGGCAGTCCGCGGGCCAGGCTGACTGGCAGGCCGAACTGCTGCTGGTGGCGGCGAAGTGTGCACTGGCCGCGGCTCAGCCGCAGGCTGCCCTGGACCGGGCCCAGGCCGCCTACCTGCTCTTCCGGTCCCAGCAGAGTGCCTGGTGGCAAGCGCATGCCCGGCTCGTGCTGGTCCAGGCCCGGTACGCGGCCGGACCGGTGTCGGCCGAGCTGTTCCGGGCCGCCAGCCGGGCCGCCGCCGAGCTGACCGCGCTCGGCTCGGGCGAAGCCACGCAGGCGCACCTGCTGGCCGGGCGGGTCGCCCTGGACCTGGGACGCCGCGGCGACGCCGACCGTCACCTCAGCGTGGCCGCGCGGAGCCGGCGGCGCGGGCCGCCGCTGGCCCGGGCCAGCGGCTGGCTCAGCCAGGCGCTGCGGGTCGAGGCGGCTGGCGATACGCGCCGGATGTTCGCCGCCTGCCGCCGCGGGCTGGCGGTCCTGGACGATCACCGGTTCACCCTGGGCGCGTCGGAGCTGCGCGCCCAGGCCAGCGCGCACGGTGACGAGCTGGCCACGCTCGCCCAGCGCCATGCCGCGCGGGCGGGCCGGCCACGCCTGCTGCTCACCTGGAGTGAACGGTGGCGGGCCACCGCGCTCGCGGTCCCGCCGGTACGGCCCCCAGCCGACGCCGGGCTGAGTGCCAGCCTCGCCGCGTTGCGCCGGGTGACCTCCGATCTGGACCGGGCCCGGCGGGAAGGCCTGCCGTCGGCTGCCCTGGCGCGGGAACAACGGCGGCTGGAGGACGTGGTGCGGGGTAGCTCGCTGGCCACCCGGGGCACCACCGATCCGGCACCGGCCGACGTGAGTATCGCGCGCCTGCTCGACGAGCTCGGTTCCGCCGTCCTCATCGAGATTCTCGATGTCGACGGCGTCTTGGAGGTGCTGGCCTGCGGCCGGGGCCGGGTACGGCAGTTCACGGCGGGCCGCACCGAAGACGCCATCCGGGCGGTCGGCCTCGCCCGCTTTGCCCTGCGCCGGCTGGCCCGCAGCCACCCGGATGCCGACCTGAACGGCCCGCTGACCATCCTGAAGGCGACCGGGCCCAACCTTCAGGACGCGCTGCTCGGGCCGGCCGCGGCTCACCTGGGCGACGCGCCCGTCGTTCTGGTGCCGCCCGGCAGACTGCACTCGATCCCGTGGGCGCTGCTGCCTGCACTGAGCGAGCGCGCGTTCAGCGTAGCGCCGTCCGCGGCCTCCTGGTTGCGCGCGCGTGCCGCCCGGCCGCCGGGCCGCCGGCAGGTCACGCTGGCCCGCGGGCCTGGCCTGGTCACCGACGGTGCCGAGGTGCCCCTGGTGGCGCGGTTGTATGACGACGTCACACTGCTGTCGGGCGCTGACGCCAGCGCCTCCCGGGTACTGTCCGCACTCGACGGGGCGTGGCTGGCGCACATCGCCGCGCACGGCACCTTCCGTGCGGACAGCCCGCTGTTCTCCGCGCTGCGCATGCACGACGGGCCGCTAACCGTCTATGACTTCGAGCAGCTGGGCCGGGCGCCGTACCGGCTGGTGCTGTCCAGCTGCGACTCCGGCGTCCTCGCCCCGGCCGGGGCGAACGAGCTGCTCGGGCTGGCCAGCAGCCTGCTGCCGCTGGGCACCGCCGGAATCGTCGCCAGCGTCGTTCCGCTGAACGATGCTGCCGCGGTGCCGCTCATGGTCGACCTGCACGGTTACCTGCGGAAAGGCCAGACACTCGCCGAGGCGATGCGCAGCGTACGGTGCGGCTGCGCTGCGGACGCCATCCAGCGCGCGGCTGCACTGTCCCTGACCACGCTGGGGGCTGGCTGACCCGGCCATAAGGCCGGGCCGGCCTGGCCTGGCGCATGGAGTCCGGCGCGGGATGTATCTACCGTGCGCTGGCCGCCTCTGTCCCGGTTGAACCGCGTGTCGGGCCTAGTACCGCGCAGCGTGGCCGGCCCTACCGACGCCGGGACCATGACCCCGGGAGGTGAGGTGAGTGGCCAGCCAGCGATGGGCAGATGACGACCAGCTTCTGGCCGCGCTGGCCGATGCGCGCCGCGCCGGGCATGACGTCCCCCGCGAGTTCATCGAAGCCGGGCAGGCCCTCTACACCTGGCACCGCATCGACGCTGAGCTGGCCGCGCTGACCTTCGACTCGGCCACCGGGACCATGGCCGCCGCGGTCCGGTCACAGGAGGCGCTCCCGCGGTTCCTCACGTTCACCGCGCCCGGCCTCATCATCGCGCTGGAGATCGGCCAGGAGGAGCTCATCGGGCAGATCGCGCCCCCCCAGCCGGGCCGGGTGGACACCTGCCCGGCCCGGGGCGCGCCGCTGACCGCCGTCATCGACGAGATCGGCTGCTTCATCATCCGGCCGCTGCCTGGGGCCCCATTCCGGCTGCACTGCCAGGCGGACGGTGGGGTCAGCGTGCTGACCACATGGATCACCCGGTAGCCCTCGGCGATCTTTGGCCGGGCACCACGTCAGAGCACTACGGGAGGCCACAGGTTGTGCTGGGCGGCGATCGGGTCGCCGGGCCACTCGTGCATCGACGCCAGGTTGTCGTGCGCCGGGTACTTCGCCGCGGCCGGGCCGTCGGCGAATCCGCGCAGCAGGTTGCCGGTCACCCGCCGGGTGAACTCACCGGCCCGCCGGTTCAGGCCGAACAGCCGCAGCCCGTTGCTGCACGCCACCCAGCGCATCGTGCCGGCGTTGAACACCCCGGCGCCGCCGCGGTGGGTGTAGTAGGCCGAGTCGGCGTAGCTGTGCACCCCGCGGCAGGTGAGCGGGGAGTGGGAGAGCACCTCGATCGGCCGCTCGACTGGGTAGACCGGGTTGACCCGGTCGTACTCGATGCCGACCAGGCCGGTGAACCTGGTGCCCTTGCCCACCCCGGTGCCCTGGAAGATCCAGCTGCCGGGTGAGGCGATGACGAAGTCGGCGGTGACCGGGTTCGACTCGTACAGCGTGCCGGTCAGCGAGGACTCCGGGTCCGGATGGGGTGGCTCCCGCCAGTCGCTGGTGACCAGCGCGTTGTCCTTGCCGTACATCGGGTCCTGCAGGTAGCTGGTCTTGTAGCAGATGACCAGCCGCCGCTCGCCGAGCCGGGTGCTGGCCATCCGGGTCCGCCGGAACATCGTGTTCGCCCCCATGAACGCGATGTTCGTGCCCGCGTTCCGGGCGGCGGTGACGTGCGCCCGCTCCGGCGGCGTCCAGTACTCGTCGTGGCCGGGGGTGAACAGGGCGTGCGCCCCGTCCAGCAGGTGCGCGTCGCCGTCGATGTCCATGCTCGTGACGTACGCCAGTGGCAGGCCGGATCGCTCGGCCAGCTCGATCGTTTTCCGCTCGTGGTAGAGGAACATGTAGGCGCCGTTGGCGTCGTACGGCCGGTCCAGGCTGACCGCGAGCGAGCGGTTGGCGTAGTCACCCACCCCGCCCGGCCCGTTGTACAGGTCGTAGCCGCCCCAGGTGTTGTAGGCCTGCCAGGTCTCCACGCCGTTCTTGATCACGACCTGGCCGGCCGTGCTGGCCGACCGGACGGTGACCGGGACGAACCGCTGGGCCCCGGTTTCCGCGTCCAGCCGGAGCAGGTAGGAGCCTTCCGGCCAGTCGTGGGTGGGCACGGTCAGCGACGGACCCCAGTCCGCCTCCACCGTGTTCGCCGGCCTGATCACCCGGGCCGCACGCTGCCGGTGCCCGCGCACGCTCACCGAGCGCCACAGCAGCCGGGCTTCGTCGCCGTGGTACCAGCCCATCCGGAACGCGCTCACCCGGAACGAGCGGGCCCGGGTGGACACGTAGAGGGTGATCGGCTCACCCGGCCGCACGCTGGCCTGCCCGGCGTAGCCCATGATCGCGTCCGGCGCACCGAGGTGCCGGATGTTCCAGTGCGGGTCGCCGGGCCGGTCGTTCTCGCGCGCTGGCCGGCCTGCCACCGGCCGCCGGGCCGACGGCGGCGCGCCGCTCGCCCGGCCGGCCGCGCGGGACGCGGCGCCGCACGCGGCCGTGCCCGCGGCCACGGCCGCGGTCGCGACGGCGAGGAATGCCCGCCGCGGCAGCTGAGTAGGGCCACCCATGACCCCATCATGAACCCGGCGGATTTCCGCGGCCGGCCGCGCCGCCGATGCGCGGCACCGCTTGCCCGTTTCTTGACCTCGCGTATACCGGTTCGGCCACAAACGGCCATGCCGGGCCCGGCACAGGTGCACAATCCCGGACATGCTGCCAAGCGCGGACCCGGCCGACGACCCACTGGAACAGGACGCGCCGGACCACCCGGTGGACGATCCGGCGATTCCCGGCTGGTTCCTGGCCGACGGCGACCGGGTCAACGGCGCCACCAGCCTGCGCTGCTTCACCACCGGGAACCTGGTCCAGCCGCTGGTGGACGGGCGGGCCTACTTCGCCCGGCTGTGTGCCGAGATCAACGCGACCGAGCGCGGGGACCAGCTGTTCTTCGTGGATTTCCGGGGTGACTTCGACGAGCACCTGGATGGGCCGGGCACCGAGGCCGGCCAGCTGCTCGGCCAGGCCGCCCGGCGCGGGGTCGGCGTGTTCGGCCTGCTCTGGCGCTCGCAGCCCAGGGCACTGCGGCAGTCCGAGGAAGCCAACGCGGAATTCGTCCGGCAGATCGACGAAGACGGTGGCCAGGTGCTGCTGGACGCGCGGACCCGGCGCGGCGGCAGCCACCACCAGAAGCTCGTGGTGCTCCGGCACCCCGGCGCCCCCGGCCGGGACTGCGCGTTCGTCGGCGGCATCGACCTCGGGCACAGCCGGGGTGACGACTCCGCACACCACGGCGACCCGCAGGTAATGGAGTTCCCGGCCAGCTACGGCCCGCGGCCGCCGTGGCATGACATCCAGGCCGAGGTGCGCGGCCCGGCCGTGCATGACCTCGAGCACACCTTCCGCGAGCGGTGGTACGGCAGCAGCGTGCTGGACCTGCCCAGCCCGGCCCGCCAGCTGTACGACCGGGCTTACCACATGGGCGCGGTGACCAGCCGCCCGCTCCCCGAGCCGGTGCCCGACGACGGGATGGCGCGCGGCCCGCACGCGGTCCAGGTGCTGCGCACCTACCCGGCCCGGCTGCGCCGGTACCCGTTCGCGCCGCACGGCGAGCGGAGCATCGCGCACGCCTACCGCAAGGCCCTGGCCCGGGCCCGGCGCCTGGTCTACCTCGAAGACCAGTACCTGTGGTCCCGACCGGTCGCCCGGATGTTCGCCCGGGCGCTGCGCGCCCACCCGGACCTGCACGTCATCGCGGTGGTGCCGCGCTACCCGGACAATGACGGCCCGGTCACCCGGATGCCCGGCCTGATGGCCCGGCACGACATGGTGCGCCTGCTGCAGGCGGCGGGCGGCAGCCGGTTCGCCGTGTACGACCTGGAGAACCACGCGGGCACCGCGGTGTACGTGCACGCCAAGGTCGTGGTCGTGGACGACGTGTGGGCGATGGTCGGCTCGGACAACCTCAACCGGCGGTCCTGGACCCATGACAGTGAGCTGTCGATCGGCGTGCTGGACGCCACCCGGGACACCAGGGAGCCCCGGGACCCGGCCGGCCTGGGGGACGGCGCCCGGACCTTCGCCCGCGACCTGCGCCTGCAACTGTGCCGGGAGCACCTCGACCGGGACCCAGGCGACGTGGCTGACCTGCTGGACCCGGCGGACACCTGCGCCGCGTTCCGGCGGCAGGCCGAGGCGCTCGCCGCGTGGCACGCCAGCGGCCGGGCCGGCCCACGGCCCCCCGGGCGGGTGCAGCCGCACGGGGTGATCCGCCCATCGGCCGTCCAGCGGTTCTGGGCCACCCCGCTGTACCGGACGATCTACGACCCAGACGGGCGGCCCTGGCGGGACCGTCTGCGCAGCCGCCTGTGAGCCAGCCGGCGGGCTGCGGCAACCGCCCACCACTGGTGGGCGTCTTCCAGGTGAGACCCGGAAACGGAGGACAGGCCATGCGCAGCAGCGAGCGCGGCACGGGCAGCAGCGAGCGCGGCACGGGCAGCAGCGAGCGCGGCACGGGCAGCAGCGAGCGCGGCACGGGCAGCAGCGAGCCGGTGGCCGGCGGCCGGCCGTTCCGGGGCACCGCCAGCCGGGCCGCGGCGGCACTGCTGCTGTGCGCCGGGCTGGCCACCGCCGGCCCGGCCCTGGCCCGGCCGGTCGCGCGCCAGCTCAGCGCGGCCGGGTCGACGGCGGTGACCTGCCGCTCACCCGCGCACCCGAAGCTGGCCGCCCGGCTGGCCAGCCGCCTGCGGGCCGCGCTGGGCGGGCGCTCGTCCACGGTCGCGCTCAAGGTGTCGGATCAGAGCAACGGGCTGAACTGCTACCTGAACACGACCAGGCACTTCGACTCGGCCAGCGTGGTCAAGGTCGAGATTCTCGGCACGCTGCTCCGCGAGGCGGAGACCCAGCACCGGAAGCTGACCGCGAGCGAGGTGCGGCTGGCCACAGCGATGATCACCCGGTCGGACAATGACGCCGCGTCCGCTCTGTGGGCGCACGTGGGCCGGGGCCGGCTGCGTTACTTCCTGGGCCGGGCCGGGATGAGCCAGACCCACCTCGGCCCGGACGGCTACTGGGGCCTCACCCAGATCACCGCGCACGACGAGATGCTGCTGCTGACCCTGCTGATGTACCCGAACCGGGTGCTGGACACCGCGTCCAGGAACTTCGCGCTCGGGCTGATGGCCCGGGTGATTCCCGCCCAGCGCTGGGGGGTGCCCGCGGGCGCGCCCGCGGATCTGACCGTGCACGTCAAGAACGGCTGGCTGCCACTGGCCACGCACGGCTGGCGAATCCACAGCATCGGCTGCTTCACCGGTCACCACCGCGGTTACCGCATCGTGGTGCTGACCCAGGACAACCCGACCATGGGCTACGGGATCACCACCATCCAGCGGGCGGCCGAGGTGATCCACCGGCAGCTCAACCCGGCCGGCACCGCGCTGCTCCCGCCGTCTGCGCCGTCGCCGTCCTGGGGCCACCCGGATGAGCACATCCCGGCCCGGCTGGGCGGCCGGTAGCGGCGCAAAGAAATTTCCGGCTCCCCGGAACCACAGCGGTGGGCCGGCACGTCTAACTAAGTGCCTCTTCCCACCTGGGGCGCATGGTGAATGGTCGCCCGCGCGGTCCGGTAAGCAGCGCACAGTTACCGGGCTGTGCGGGCGACGCCGTGCCGGGGTCAGCCCGCCAGGCCGCGGTAGACGCGCTGCGCGTTGCCGCCCAGGATCCCGGCCACGGTGCTGGCTGGCACGGCCAGCCCGGCCAGTGCGCGGGCGTTGCGCGCGATGCCCGGGACTCCGGGCCAGTCGGTGCCGAAGATGAACCGGCCGGCCAGCCGGCCCAGGTTGAACCGGGCGTAGTATTCCGGCAGCCGGCCCGGCGGCAGCCCGGACAGCTCGATCCAGACGTTGCTGTGCAGCAGCGCGAGCGAGGCGGCCGCCTCATACCACCAGCCCCGCCCGCCGTGCGCCAGCACCAGGGTCAGCCCCGGGAAGTCCCGCAGCACCGGGCTGAGCCGCCCGGGGTCGGCCATCGAGTTGTCCGAGCCGGGGAAGGAACTCGTGCCGCAGTGCACCACCACCGGCACCCCCTCCTGCTCACACACCGAGTAGGCCGGATACAGCATCGGGTCGGCCGGGCTGAACCCGCCGTGCACCGGGTGGATCTTCAGGCCGGCCGCCCCCAGGACCAGCTGCCGGCCGAGTTCCACGGCCACCGGGTAGTGCAGGTGCGGGTTGACGTTGGCCAGGAACGTGAAGCGGTCCGGGTTGTGCTTGATGACCGGCAGCAGGTCCTCGACCGGCTGGATCCCGGTGACCTTGGGGCTGTACTCGCAGAGCAGGATCGCGCGGTCCACTCCCTCGGCGGTCATCAGGTCATCGAGCGCCGCCGGGATGACCGAGCCGTCCTCGGCGAACACGTCCGCCCAGCCCGGCTGGCCGAACTGCTCGGCCCAGCCGCGCCAGGCCGGCTTGAGCGTGCTCAGCCGCGGCGCGTGCACATGCGCGTCGATCAGCAGCCGGCCGTCCAGCATGTGGCTTCCTCCTGTGATCATCCCGGGCCAGCTTCAGTATCCGCCTTGCCCGCTCCGCTGGGCACCGCGGCGGTATCCGGGTGAATATAGCTATGGGATGTCCCCCAGTTCCCCTCGCCCAGGAGGTGCCTAGTGTCGGACAGCAACATCGCGTGGCAGGCGGGCCAGGACGCGGCCAGCGCCCTCGCACCCGAGGCCGATCTCGTCGCTGACCTGGACATGGCGGGGTTCGGTGGTTCACTGCTCGCGGTGCTGAACCGGGCCATGGAGCACCCCGTCACGCTGGCCGCGGCCAGCGTCCGGCTGGCCACCAACCTGGCCCGGGCCAGCCAGTTCACCGCGGCCCGGGCCATGGGGCTGGCCGCCGAGCCGCCGATCGAGCCGGGGCTGGACCGCCGGTTCGCCGATGCTGCCTGGGCCGACCACCCCGGGTACGCCGGGCTGCGGCAGGCTTACCTGGCCGCCCGGCAGTTCTCCGGCGAGGTGCTCGCGGCTGGCCGGGGCGACGTGGTCAGCGACGGCAAGGCGGAGCTGGCCACCGGGTTCGTCCTGGACGCGGTCAGCCCGACCAATTTCCTGCTGACCAACCCGGCCGCGCTGAAGCGGGCGTTCGAGACCGGCGGCGGCAGCCTGGTCGCGGGCGCCCGGAACTTCGTCGACGACATGCTGCACAACAGCGGGCGGCCCCGGCAGGTGGACACCAGCCAGTTCGAGCTGGGCCGTAACCTGGCCGCCACCCCGGGCCAGGTGGTCTACCGCAGCGAGCTGATGGAGCTGATCCAGTACACCCCGCAGACCCCGCAGGTGCACTCCATCCCGATGCTGGCCAGCCCGCCGTGGATCAACAAGTACTACATCATGGACCTGGCGCCGGGCCGCAGCTTCATCGAGTGGGCCGTGCGCCGCGGGCACACCGTGTTCGCCATCTCCTACCGCAACCCCGACGCGCAGATGCGCGGGGTCACCCTGGATGACTACCTGATCGGCGGGCCCAGGGCGGCCCTGGACGTGATCACGGACATCACGGGGTCAGCCAGGGTCAACATCACCGGGCTCTGCCTGGGCGGCGCGCTGACCGGCATGCTCGCCGCCTACCTCGCCCGCACCGGCGACGACCGGATCCACTCACTGACCCTGCTGAACACGATGCTCGACTACAGCGAGCCCGGGGTGCTGGGCGCGTTCACCGACGAGCCGACGGTCACCCGGCTGGAACGGCAGATGCAGGAAGCGGGCGTGCTGGACGGCGCGCAGATGGCGGGCACGTTCGACCTGCTCCGGGCGAACGACCTGATATTCAGCTACGTGGTGACGAACTGGCTGATGGGCAAGCAGCCGCCGGCCTTCGACATCCTGGCCTGGAACGCGGACAGCACCCGGATGCCCGCCGCCATGCACTCCTTCTACCTGCGCTCGCTGTACATCCACAACGAGCTGGCCACCGGCGACCTGGAGCTGGCCGGCCAGCAGCTGTCGCTCGGCGATGTTACAAGCGACTGCTACGTGGTAGGGGCGGTTAATGACCACATCGTGCCGTGGCCGGCCTCATACAAGTCGACGCAGCTGCTGGCCGGCGACGTACGGTACGTGCTGACCAGCGGCGGGCACGTGGCCGGCATCGTCAACCCGCCAGGCCCCAAGGCCTGGCATCTGGTGGGCCGGGCCAACCCGGCCACGGCGCAGGAGTGGCGGGCGGCCGCGGAGCGCCGCGCGGGTTCGTGGTGGGAGGACTGGGCCAGCTGGGCGGAGTCACGGTCAGGCGAGCTGGTGACGCCGCCCCAGACGGGCAGCGGGCGCTACCCCGTGCTGGGCGACGCTCCGGGCGAGTACGTGCTCGGCTGAGCGGTGCTCGGCAGAGCGGCGCTGGACAGAGCGGCGCTTGACAAACCATGCAAAGTGCGTAGTATAGCTAGCAGAGAGATGTGCACTGCCGAGATACGCACTGCTAGGAGATGACGACAATGGCTGACACCCGCACCACCACTCAGGAAATCCAGGGCGAGATCCTGGAGGCGGTCCGCAAGAGCCAGGACGCCGTGGTGGACGCGGTCAAGCGGTGGGCTGACACGGTCCACTCGATCACCCCGTCCTTCCCCATGCCGGACCTGCCCTACACGGACAAGCTGCCCAGGCCCGAGGAGCTCGTGGCCAACGCCTATGACTTCGCCGAGCAGCTGCTGGCCGCCCAGCGCCGCTTCGCCGAGAGCGTGCTCCAGGCGACGAAGCCGCTGGCCAGCGGCAAGAACGGTCACCCGGCACCGAAGCCGGGCGGCGCGCCGAAGCCGGGCACCACGGCCAAGTGAGCTGAGCCCACCCCGAGCGCGGCGGTCCCGGATGGCCGGGGCCGCCGCGCTGTCGTCTGGCCAAATGCATACTATAGTTAGCACATTCGTTCAACCGCCTCCGGAGGAGCCATGCCCGAGCCATGGGACAAGCAGCTCGAGGCGCTCGGCGCATTCATCCGGACCCAGCGCAAGCTGGCCAACCTGTCACTGCGCCAGCTGGCCGACATGACCAGCCTGTCCAACCCTTACCTGAGCCAGATCGAGCGCGGCCTGCACCAGCCGTCGGTCCGGGTGCTCAAGCTGCTGTCCGAGGCGCTCGACGTCTCGGCGGAGACGCTGCTGGCCCAGGCCGGGCTGCTGGACCCGGACCGGGGCCAGCCACCCGGCCAGCACGGCCGGCCGGCCGACCCGGCCCGGGCGGCCGCGGACGCGGAGAGCGCCATCCGCGCAGATCAGCGACTCACCGATGAGCAGAAGAGCGCGCTGATCAGCGTCTACCGGAGTATGCTTCGCTCCGAATAGGGTGCTCTGCCGCCGTTTCGGTTGTGCACCCGGCGATTGCCTGGCCGCGCCGGGTGCGACCGTCAGCGTGACCAAGAAGTTACCCGGATCTTGCCCGCCGGTGAGGTGCCGGGGACCGGCTATATCTATAATTCCTATATGCTTACAGGGGAATTCCGCTTGCCCACGTTGCTGCCCAGCCCGGAACTGTCGGAACTCGCCATCGCGCCGCCCAGGTCCGGTCCGGGCTACTGGGCCGGTGCCCCCAGCGCCGTGCTGGGCGATGACGGCATCTACCTCGCCTACCGGATGCGCCGGCCGGTGGGCCGCGGCCGCGGTTACGGCGTGACCGTGGCCCGCTCGGCGGACGGCGTGCACTTCGACCCGCTGCTGACCATCGGCCGTGAGCTGGTGGACACCGAGTCACTGGAGCGCCCGTCGCTGGTGCGCACCGACGCGGGCAGCTGGCGGCTGTACCTGAGCTGCGCCACCCCCGGTACCAAGCACTGGCGGGTCGAGCTGGTCGAGGCCGCCCACCCGGCCGAGTTCGACGCGCTGACCAGCCGGGTAGTGCTGCCCGGCGACGCCAAGACCGGGGTCAAGGACCCGGTCATCACCCACCAGGACGGGCTCTGGCAGCTGTGGGCGTCCTGCCACCCGCTGGCCGATCCCAATGAGGCCGACCAGATGGTCACGGACTTCGCCACCAGCCACGACGGCAAGGAATGGACGTGGCACGGCACCGCGCTGAACGGCCGCCCGGGTTACTGGGACTCGCGCGGCACCCGGGTCACCGCGGTGCTGCAGTCAGCCGGCGGGATCGTCGCCTACTACGACGGCCGGGCCAGCGCGGCCGAGAACTACGAGGAGCGCACCGGGATCGCCACCGGCACCGAGCCGACGGCGCTGATCCAGTCCGGGGACGCCCCGTTCGCCGAGTCCCCCTATGGCGGCGGCGGCCTGCGCTACCTGGACATCCTGCCGCTGCCGGACGGCAGCTTCCGGCTGTACTACGAGATGACCCGGCCGGACGGCTCGCACGAGCTGCGGACCGAGCTGCGCACCGGGCTGAACTGAGCCCGGGCCGGCTCAGACCCGGGGCTGGCCGTTGCGCGCCTGCCACTGGCCTTCCGGCCGGTCCCCCACCATCCCCCCCGATCGTTCCCTGGGCCGCAGCCAGTGGCTGAAATCGGCGTCGGTGACCTTCTCCAGCAGCCGGATGTCCGGCTCGAAGCAGGGCAGCAGGGCCTGCCGCTGTTCCCAGGTCAGCGGCTGGCGCGGCCGGGCGCCGCGCTGCAGCATCCGCTCCAGCGGGCGGGTGATCGCGGTCCCGGTGGTGCCCGGCAGGTGCCGGCTCGCCCCCGCCGCGCCGCGGATCAGCTGGGATACGACCCGGTGCCCGGGCGACCCGGCCGGGTGCGCGGTCACGTTCTCCTTGGGTACCTCGGCGACCACGCGCTGCGGCACGCCGAGGAACGCGCAGATCTGGTCCAGCGTCCGGGCGGGCGCGTCGACCAGGTCGCGGTAGCGCAGCACCAGGACCTGTTCCCGGGAGAACGACAGGTACAGGTGCTCGAGCTGCTCGCCGTACCGGCCCAGCCGGGTGTAGTGCCAGAACTGTGCCCAGCCCGCAGCCACCCGCCGGTCCTCGTCCGCGCAGGCCCGCAGGAAGTCACCCTCCGGGTCCAGCCCGGCCGACCACAGGTGGGCCCAGTTGGAGTGGGCCCGCTCGACCGGGTCGCGGAGTATCGCGATCAGCTTGGCCGTCGGGATCAGCTCCCGGATCCGGCGCTGAGCCTGCCGGTCGTACAGGTAGAACGGGGTCGACTCGCCGCGCAGCGGGCCGGCCGCGGCCGGTGAGAACAGCGCCTCGTAGTCCGCGCGGCGCCAGACGTGCTCCCGCCACGTGGGGACGTCTCCCGGCCCGCCCCCCCGGCTCGGCGGTGGGCCGTCGGTCAGGAAGAACTTCGGCTCCTTGACCGGGGACATGTACAGCGCCGGGTGCCGGTCGAGCGCGGCGTGCAGGGCGGTGGTCCCCGCCTTGGGGGCACCGATGACCAGGAAGTCCGGCAGAGGCAAGGGGGCCTCCTTTGATCAAGGTGCGCCTGGGTACCAGGCGGCACCACGGGGGTCGTGAGAATTATTCCGATCAAATTTGTAGGTTATTTGACGCCACGGGCTGGGTCAACGTTCGTGGCCAGGCTGCGTCCGGTCACCGGCGTGTCCCGGTGACCTGGTGCAGGCGCCCTCGGCCCCGTTGCGCGCGAACGCACCCGAAGCAACGTTCCCCCCAGCACGCGGCTCACACCCGGCGGGCCATATTGACACGCGGCCGGGCGGTGCGCTGGGGTTCGTAGTGTGAACCGCGGTTCGCAGTGTGGCGTTAATCAGGAGCAGAGCGGCCAGCGCCGCCGCGGGCTGGCCCGGTGGCAGCGACGAAGAGGTGGGACACATGAATGCCTGGGATGCCACGTCCTATGAGGGCAAAGACACCATCCTGCGGGTCGTCCGGGAAGAGGCGGACCGGTTCATCGAGCTGGCCGGCCGGCCCGGGGCGTGGGAGGCGCCCACGGCCTGCGAAAGCTGGGCCGTGCGCGACGTGGTCGGCCACCTGGTGGACACCACCGAGGGGTACTTCGACGCGTTCGAGATCGCCAAGGCCAGCGGCGAGTCGAGCCCGTTCGGGCTGGCCGGCATGCACGAGCGGGCCGGGGAGCAGGCCACCCGGTTCCGCGAGCTGTCCCAGGACGCGATGCTGGCCCGGCTGCGCGCCGACCTGGACAAGCTCATGGGCATGCTCGAGCCGATGAGCGCCGGGGAGTGGACCGGCTTCATCGTGCCGCACTTCTACATGGGCCCGGTGCCCGCGTTCTTCTACGCGGCCGGGCAGCTGATGGACTACGCGGTGCACTCGTGGGACATCCGGCAGGGCACCGGCCGCGCGCACGGCCTGTCCGGCGACGCGGCTGACCTGCTGGTGCCGTTCATGTTCGTGCTCTGGCAGTCCACCATCCGGCAGGACGCCGACCTGACCCCGTTCCGCCTCGGCGTCACCGTGACCGGCCGGAACGCCGGGACGTACCGGATCGAGGTATCCGGCCAGGGGATGGCCTACGAGCCGGGCGAGGTCGGCGACATGCCGACCGTCATCGACTTCGACGCGGGCAGCCTGGTGCTGACCACGTTCGGCCGGAGCAACGCCGGCACGGTGCGCGGCGACCAGGAGATCGCCGACCGCTACCTCAACCTGTTCTTCCGCATCTAGGCCGGGCCCGGGGCGGCCGCTTCGGCGTCGTACTCCCCGGCCGGGTGACCGGTGGGCAGCCGGTGCTTGGCCACCCGCGCGGTCGGCGTGCGCGGCAGCTCCTCGATCAGCTGCCAGTAGCGGGGCACCTTGAACGCAGCCAGCCGCTCGGCGGTGAACGCGCGCAGCCCGGCGAAGTCGGGCTGCGCGCCGGGCGCCGGGACCACGAAGGCCTTGACCTCTTCCTCGGACAGCTCGGAGGGCACGCCGACCACCGCGGCCTCGAGCACGTCCGGGTGCGCCCCGAGGACCTCCTCGACCTCGGCCGGGGAGAGGTTCTCGCCGCGGCGGCGCAGCACCTCCTTTTTGCGCGCCACGAACGTGTACGTCTCGCCGGGATCCACGGTGACCAGGTCGCCGGTGTGCAGCCAGCCGTCGCGCAGCGCCCGGGCCGTCTCCTCCGGCATGCCCCAGTACCCGCGGGTCAGCACCGGGTTGCGCAGCAGCAGCTCGCCGGTGCCACCGGGACCGATCTCGTGGCCGGCGTCGTCGACGACCCGGGCGTGGTTGACGACGCCGAGCCGCGGGTGCTGGCGGGGCGCGCCGAGCGTGCCGAACGGCCGGCTGCCGTGCGGCCAGATCAGCCCGTACGGGCTCTCCGACATCGCGTAGCCGACCACGATCCGCAGCCCGAGCCGGCGCTCCATCTCCTCCTGCCGCTCCCGGGTGGGCGCCGGGCCGGTGTAGCACAGCCGCAGCGGGGTGTCCGCGTCACCGGGCCGCGGCGGCTGGCGCATCAGGATCTCCAGCATCGCGCCGATCGCGTTGAACTCGGTGGCCCCGTGCCGGCGGGCGGAGTCCAGGAAACCGCTGGCCGAGAAGCGGGGCAGCAGGATCAGCCCCGCGCCGCAGGTCAGCGAGCCCATCATCGAGTAGGCGGGCGCGTTGATGTGAAACAGCGGCAGCGAGGTCATCAGCCGGTCCTGGGCGGTCAGCTCCATCCAGTACGGGAAGCCCTCGCCGGCCATCACGTAGGCCCGGTGGGTCTGCATGACCAGCTTGGACCGGCCGGTGGTGCCCGAGGTCGGGATCAGCACGGCCAGGTCGTCCGGGCTCAGCCCGCTGGCGGGCAGCGGCTCGGCTGGTGGCGGCCCGGCGCTGGCCGCCCAGTCACCGGCCAGCTCGCCGGCATCCAGGGTGCCCAGCGGCGGCAGGCCGCTGATCTCTGCGTGGCTGACCAGGGCAGCCAGGCCCCGGTCGGTGATCAGCGCCCGGGGCTGGGTCTGCCGGGCCAGCCCGGCCAGCTCGGCCGGGGCGCTGCGCGGGTTGACGGACACGGTGACCGCACCCAGCGCGGCCAGCGCCAGCCAGCAGATCAGGTACGGCGGCGTGGTCCGCGCGGTGACCATGACCAGGTCGCCGTGGCCCACCCCGGCGGCCCGCAGGTCCTGCGCGACCGCGGCGACCCGGGCCAGCGCGCCGCTGAAGCTCAGCTCGCCGTCGTCGGTACGCACCCAGATGCCGTCCGGGTCGCGGCGCGCGGCGTCCTGGAGTACCTCGGGGATGGTCCGGGTGACGGGCAGGTCGCTGGGCATTCCAGCATCTTACGGAGGCCGTGGCGGCCGGCCCGGGGGCGGCCGGGGACCGGGCTGAAGATGGCGGGCCCGCACCCTCCCCGGGACCACCGCCGGTGCCAGGGTCCCATCAGGGCGTGTCCCGTAGATCTTCGGCCTGCTGCGCGCCGCCCGTGAAGGGGGAATGGGGAGGCGGGTGGGACCTCGCGGCGTTGTCGTCGTCGCGAATAGTTCCACTATTCGCTCCTGCTCCGCCTGGCGATGCACCCACCTGGCCACCGCTCGCCACGGCCAAGATCTACAGGACGCGCCCTAGGCGGACCGGGCCCAACGGCCCGGGCTTAATGGCCCGGGCCGCATAGCCGGGGCTTAACGGCCCGGCGGTGACCAGGAAAACGGGCGGGCAGCCGAGGATCTTTGGCTCTGGGTGGTGACCCACAGAATTGAGGATGGTGGTAGATGACGAGAAGAATTTAGTAAGGGGGAGAAGCAGATGCTATCCAGGCATAGAAATCTGAGTACCGCACCTGCGGGGCCCGCGGACGCTGCTGCTGAGCCTGCCATTGGGACCTCCCGCAAACGGCGGCGTGGCTTGATCGCGGCGGCGGCGGCGATCGTCGCGGTGATCGTGGCGCTGACCTGGATCTTCGCGGAGATGGCCTCGGCCGCCAACCTGTCTGGCCTGCCCTGGCAGAGCGGGGTGTACATGGCCGGCGCCACCCCCGCCACCGTCAGTTCCTACGGCACCTGGCGGGGTGACCAAGTCGACGTCGTCACCACCTGGGCGAACCGTGCGACATGGAACGACATCGTGAACCCGGCCTTCCTGTACCAGCGGTGGCAAGGGGCACCGCAAACCATGGTTTTCGGGGTGCCGATGCTGCCGGAACAAGTCTCCGGGGTAACCATCCAGGCGTGCGCGAACGGCGCTTACAATTCCTATTGGAAGCAGTTCGGCACCAACATTTCCTCCTACGGCCTGGGCAAGTCGATTATCAGGCTGGGCTGGGAATTCAATGGCAACTGGTACGCCTGGACGGCCACCGACCCGGTCTCGTGGGTGAAATGCTGGCAGCAGATCGTCACGTCCGCGCGCAGCACCGCACCCAACCTGCAATGGGACTGGAACGTCAACCGGGGAGTCTCCCCCGGGCTGGCTGACCCCACCCAGGCGTACCCGGGGAACGCCTACGTGGACACCATCGGCATAGACAGCTACGACCAGTGGCCACCCGCCAACGCCACCAACGGCAACGGCTGGAACACCCAGCTCAACGGCACCCAGGGGCTGAACTACTGGCTGAACTTCGCCACCGCCCACGGCAAGAAGCTGGCTGTCTGCGAATGGGGCAACGTGGCCACGGGTGGCAACCCGGGCGGCGATGACCCCGCTTACGTCAACGACATGTACAACTTCTTCAAGACCAACGCGGCCAACATCGCTTGGGAGTCCAACTTCCAGGGCAATGGCGGGGTCTACTGGCCCACGGCAACCGTGCCCAACGCCGCGGCCGCGTACAAGGCAGACTTCTGAGGGAGGCAGACCGCAGGGATGGCATCCAGCACGAGGTCACCGCATGACGATCATCGCGGTGACCTCGTTCATCGTGGCCGCCGCCAGCCGCCCGGCGGAACGGCAGTGCGGGCCGTCACCGGCCTGCCCGGCTGCGGCCGGCCCCGGGCCGCCGGGACGGTGCTGCGGGCGGCGCGACGCGCTGACCGCGGGCCGGGGATTGTCCCGGGGGGGCCCGATGCCGCCCTTCCAGCCGCAGCGCCCGGAGCACCAGCGGTGTGTAGTAGATGGCCTCCAGCGTCGCGGCGGCGAGAAATCCCAGGGCTATCCCGTCCACTCCGTACAGCCAGCCCATTCCCCCGGGCAGGCCCAGCTCGAGCACGGCACCGATGCCGCAGACCACACCCGCCTTCCGCAGTTTGTTGCCGACCCGGGCCACGGCCACGTAGTACTGCTTGAAGATGGTCGGGAAGTAGGCGATTGCCATCACGACCAGCGCCGTCCGGGCGGTCTCGTAGCCTGCGCCGAATGAGCCCATCGCCAGCCCGCCCAGCGCCGCCATGGCCACGGCCACCGCACCACCGAGCAGCAGGCTGATTCGCAGCGCCGCGCTCAGCCGCGGCGCGAGCCCGCGGGTGTCGCCGATAGCCACCGCGAAGAGCGCGGTAGACAGGTGCACCGGGAGGATGTACACGAAGGAGGTGATCATCCAGGCCGCGTAGAAGGCCGCGTTGGCGCGCGCGCTGAGCAGCGAAGCGGCCAGCAGCGGCAGTGCCATCCGCGGCAGGAACAGCGTGAAGTTCAGGGTGTTGTGGTGAAAGGTGGTGACGGCCACGCCGCGCAGTTCCGACAGCCGGATCGGCTGGCCGAGCCGGTAGCCGCGGGCGGCCAGGTGCCCCGCGGTGGGAACCAGCGAGACGGCGATGCCGACCACCCAGGCCCAGACCATCGTCACCTGCGAGTGGCGGCCCATGGCCAGCGCGAGCAGGACCAGCAGGACCAGCTTCACGACGCTGAAGTAAGTGTTCCGGTACAGCTGCACGCTGCTCGCCCGGAGCCCGATGAGGGCCTGGTCCAGCACCTGCCCGCCTGCTGTCAGGCCTACTCCGACGATGAACCCGAGGGCCGCCCATGAGGACGCCATGGCCTCGCCGATCGCGCCGCCGTGCGCCAGCCGCAGGCCGGCCCACGAGAGCACGGCCAGACCGGTCGCCAGCACCGTCACCACCAGCAGGCTCGTCGCGACCAGCGGACCCACGACATTGCGCCGCCGGCCCGCCTCCGCGATCAGCATGGTGCCGAAGCCGAACATGCCGATCGCCCCGACCAGCGTCATGGTCGAGATCACCGCGGTAGCCGCGCCGACTTCGCGGATGGGTGCCAGCCGGGCCGCTGCCCACCAGTACACGAAGCCCATGGCCGAGGTGACGATCGTCGTGCCCAGCAGGGACGCGGAAGGCCCCAGCACGTCCCCGAACCGCCGTATCCAGGCCCAGCCCATCCGGTCCAGCACACCCGCGGTCATCATCAGCTCGCTTGGGGTGCGAGATAGACCTTCCGGTAAGGCGTCCGCGGCGTGGTTCCCCGGTAGGCGATCACCCGCACCGCGGATGACCTGGGTGCGAGCACGGTCTTCCGCCAGGTGCTCCCCGACGCTAGCCGGAGGGTAACCGGCTCCGGCCGGGCCCGGCCGACCCGGACCGTGACGATGAAGCTGGCCGGCGCGGGTTCCTCGCTGGTCAGCTCGATCTGCACCGAATGCTGGCCTGGGCCCACCCGGATCGCGGAGAGTGCACTGAACGCTGGGTAGGCCTGGCGGATCGCGGTCCACACCGACAGCGTGACCGCGGCGGCCAGTATCACTCCCGCCGCCGCCAGCAACCCGCCCCACAACATGCGGCCGTGACGCCCCGGCGGCAGGATCGGCCACCGCAGGGGATGGCCTGGCCCACCCGGCTGCCCACGCCACAGCAGTGCGATAATCGCGGCCTCCGCCGTCAGCGCGGCCAGAACCGCCCACACCCGGCGGTCAAGCTGGAAATGCAGCGCCGCGGCGGCGACGGTGCCCAGCACCAGCGTGCCTATCGGCACGGCAAGGGCCACGGTGGCTCGCTCCACTCGCGACAGCCCGGCCTGGCCGAGCAGCGCGCGCCCGCCGGCCACCCCGAGCACGGTCAGGTTCACCGCGAACCCGGCGGCGGCGAATGGCTGTGGCCCGACCGCATCAACCACGCCGAGCAGCGGCACGGCAATCCCGACGGCCGCGAGCCAGGCTGACCGGCCTGACCACTTCCGCTCAACGGTCATACGCGGAACCTCGCAGGTCATAGAGTTCGATGTCGCCGCTGTCGTAGATGCGGCTCACCCCGGCCACCCGGCCGATGGCTTTCAGGTGGGCACGGGGCAGCGGCGCGCGGTATCGCCCCGCGTTCGGGTCGGCAAAGAAATAGGCGCCGCTGGCCGGAAGCTGCCTGCTGTCCCGGAGATCCACCGCGAGGAACCGGATCTGCAGATGGGTGACCAGGTAGCGAGCCGCGGGATCGGCCCCCTGGCCGTCGTACAGCACCGCCACGCCGCGCACCGGGTTCTGGTCGCCCACCGCGGACAGCAAGCTTTGCCCGGTAAGGTCCTCGGCCCATCGGTGCCCGGGGCCGAACGCGCTGAGGGCCCACCTGGCCGCCGCGATTCCCTGGGGGTCCACGGACCGCTCGAATCCGGCGGGCAGATACGGCCCGGGCAGCCGATCCCAGGCCGGTGGCCATCCACTGGCTATGCCACCCAGCACGATCACCGCCGCCGCGGCCATCCGGGCCGCGCCGGCCGCGATCCGGCCCACCCCGCGCCTTAGCGCCGGGTCGCTGCGGGGCGGCCGGCACAGCGTCATGGCCGCGACTATGGCCACCGGAATGTAGATGAACGTGGCCGCCCGGCCAGACAACTCCGCGCCATCGGAGGCGATCAGGCGAAGGGGGCCGAGCGCGAAGATCAGCAAGGCTCCGGCGATCAGCGGCAGCGCCCACGGCTCACCGCGGCGCCGTGGCCACAGGTCCCGGCTGCCGCGCACCACGAGGACCGCGAGGAAAACCAGTGTCCCCACCGTGACCAGCCGCTCCCACAGCGGCGCCGCCTCGATCCCGGTCGCCGCGGCGTGGCCGTGCACCAGCCCGGCCGCACTGTCCCCGAGCTGAGCCAGCGTGGGTGCCAGGTAGCTGCCCACATCGCGGGCCACCAGCAGGGCCCACGCGACCACCGCTGAGGTGGCCAGCAGCCACACCACCAGCGGCCTCAGGTCCCGGTCAGGCCGGGGCTGGCAGGCCCCGGCCACGGCCAGGCCAGCAAGCGCGGCGATCAGCACAAACGAGGTGATGTGATGACTCACAGTGACCACACCGATAGCCATCAGCACCACAATCCAGCGGCCAGCAGCGCCCCCCGGGGCCGCGGCGCTGGCCAGCGGCCCACCACTGTCTGGGGACCGCCACAAGCGCATCGCCCATAGCAGGAGCACCAAAAATGGCAAGGCGAGCCCCTGGTATATGTACATCGCGTCGAAGAACAGGTAGTGGGGATTGGCCGCATAAATGACGCAGGCCAGGGTGGCCATCCGCCAGTCGGCGCTGATGCGCAGGCACAGCGCGTAGAGGCCACCCGCCAGCAGCAGGTGCAGGAGGGCCGCCACGATGAAGGCGGTGGCCGTCACCGACAGGCCGGTGGATGCGCTTACCGCGCCGCCCAGCGCCTCCAGCCCCGGGTAGTGCACCGCCACCGGCAGCGAGTAGTTGGCCTGGTCCAAGGTGCCGGAGTGGACCACGTTGAGGGTTCCGCGCCAGTGCTGCAGCTCGTCCGGGAACTTCAGTTCCAGCGGGCTGTACAGCCGGAAGACCAGCGTCTGCTGGACGAACAGCAGCAGTACCAGGGCGAAGCCCTCGGCTGGCCTGGCCAGCCGGGAAGAATAGGCCCGCAGCGCGATCGGCACGTAGACCAGCAGCTGGCCGGGCCAGTAGAGCGCGGTGAGATATGGCCAGCCCGCCCGGCCCGCAGCGTACGCGGCGGCCACGGCCAGGGTACCCAGCGACGACAGAAGCACTACCAGCGGGAAGGCAGCCGGGTGACCATGGTCCCTGCCCGCCGCGTGCAGGCCGGCTGCGCGCTGCGCGCTCGGGCGGTCCTGCCGGGTTGATATGACGGCCGTGGGCCAGCCGATCGGGGCCGTGTCCGGGTTCACCGCCCAGCCGCCTGGCCGTCAGCGGTCGGCCGGCGTCCCGGCCACCCGGCCCTCAGCACCCGGTCCGGCGTGCCCGGGCTGATCTCGTCCATCAGCACGGCGCAGCGCCCCCATGCCCGGCATCCGGCTGCGGCCAGGCTGGCTCGCTGGGTCGCCGGGATCTCAGCCGCCGTTGCCGGCGCCGGGACGTCCAGTAGGCCACCGGGCCATGGACCAGGCCGCTGCGGTTCGCCGCCAGCAGGTCGGCCGGGAACGCCTCCCCGAAACTCTGGCTGCGGATCCCGCCAGATCCGAGCACCTCACGAATTGCCCGTGGGGCCAGGGCCAGCAGCCGGAACACGTATAGCGGGTGCCGCGCCACCACCGCCGTGTAGAACGCGGTCAGGCCCATCCCGTACCCGTAAAGCTGGCTGCGCAGCTCCTCGAGCGTGCTCCGGTGGTAGTGCCAGACAAGCGCAGCGGGTCGGTAGGCGATGCGCCGGCCGTCCAGCAGGAGGCTCGAGAAGATGTCGGTATCCTCGCCGCCCCGGGTGGCCGTTCCGGCGCCGAGCACGGTGTCGAAACCACCGAGTTCGCGCAGCGCGGCCACGCGGAACGCCATGTTCCCACCGGTGCCGAAGGGCGGCAGCGGGAACAGCGCCCTGGTCTTCCCCAGCTGGCGGCCGTCGAACGTCACCGGCCGGAAGCCACGGCCCTTGCTGTGGCCCCCGAACCGCTCATAGAGCTGCTGAGCCGGGGTCTGCAGCTCACGGGGCACGATCAGCCCGGTGATGCAGTCCGCACCCGGCTCTTCGAGGAAGCAGCGGACCAGTTCCGACGCCCACCAGCGGCAGGCCACCTCGTCGTCGTCCAGAAATGCGATCAGTTCCGTCTCACATTCGGCCACCGCCCTGTTGCGGGCGTGCGACAGCCCCGGCACCGGCTCCGCCAGGTAGCGCACTGGCACCCGGAACTGCCCCGAGTCGACGAACCGTCGCATCCGGTCATCACCGGAGGCGTTGTCGACGACCATCACCTGAAGCCGCGGGTAACACTGCTGCTGCAGGCTGTCCAGGCAGCGGAGCGCCCCCTCCGGCCGGTCTCGCGTGCACAGGACCGCCGTGAGCCCGGCCGAACTAGCCTCCGCCGCGTCCCGTCCCTGCAGCCAGGATGGCCTGCCATCCGGCGCCACGCCGTCCAGCGGAAGGCCGGCTTGATCATCGCGCCAGCCTGCCGCGTGCAGCCGGGCCCGCAGCGCGCTTCCCGCCTGGGCGTCCGCCGCACGGCCTATTTCCTCACGTGACAGGCCCGCGCCCGGCATGGCCAGCCACAGTCCCGCAACCGGCTCGGTGAACAGCCGAACCAGCACGAAGGCCCCGCCTGCCGGCTGGCCCGCGTCGTCCACGGCAGGCAGCGCCGGGACGCCGTCCGCGAGGTCCACGTCGGCCACCAGCCACGGCTGCTGCTCTACCCCCTGGGTCAGCTGCGCCGTCATGACGGATCCCGCCACGGCCCGGCGTTCATGGGTACACAGGGCACCATGGCCAGCCGCCTGGTCATCTCGGTTCCCCCACCAGGTCCGCGTCCGCCGGTACCCCGTCGGTGAGCGCCGCACGGTCGATCCGGCGTGCCCGGCGGCGTTCCGCCAGGATCGTGCGCAGCACCCGGAAGCCATCAGAGAATGCGTTAAGGTTGCTCACCCCATGCAGCCTGGGCTTTTCCGTACTGCCGACCTCGGCGATGCGGGCGCCCGCGTGTGCCACCCGGATATTGATCAGGGTCTCGATCTCGAATCCATCACCCCATTGCATGTCATCCGCTGATGCGCCAGCAGCGTGCACCGGAGGCAGGTCGAGCACCGGGATGAGATAGGCCCAGAGCGCGTTATAGCCATAGCACAGATCGGTGTAGCTGGTACCAAAAAGGCGATTAACAAGGGCATTCAGGAATCCGTTGCCAAGCCGCCGGAAGCGGGTGATGTCGTCGCTCCCCCCGCCCTTGCTGAACCTGGTGCCCTTGGCAAAATCTGCCCCATCTATGAGTGCCGCCACAAAGATCCGGATTTCGTCCGGGTCAGCGGACCCGTCGGCGTCAAGCATCACGATGATGTCGCCGGTCACCTCGCCGAATCCGCACGCAAAGGCATTTCCTTTGCCGCGCCTCGTCTGCTGAACGATCTTGATGTCTGGCCGGATACGGCAGGCTACGTCAATAGTGCCGTCCGTGGACCGGCCGTCCACCAGGATCACTTCGTGCAGTCCCAGGGGCAGGGCTCCCAGCACGTGCGGCAGGTTGCGGGCCTCGTTCCGAGCGGGAATCACAACCGATACCCGTTCTGTGGATTTGCCCTCGACGGGCAGATTTCGCATCACTGCTCCCCTGGGATAAATCAGGAGTCGGCATGACGAAGAGGACGCCTCAGCGGAGAGGCGCCGAACGGGCTGGCCTGGATTTAGGTTCCCCCGAGATCGTCAGTGTTGTCATCACAGTTAACGCAGCGTATTCGATCAGGAGAATTGACCTCTGGGCCAGCCCTTACGCAACTTCTGTCTGTGATATCTCTCACAGGGAGATTCAAATTCAGGTAACGTCCTGGCACCTGGGTAACGAATGTACCTAATGCCTGCTGCGCACTCCGCCAGCTACCGGGGCGAGCGGCCTATTCCGGGCAACCAGGATGGGGTCATCCGCGATAGCTGATAAATAGGAAGGTGCAAACCCGTGTGTGCTTGCCACTACACGTGACATGCGGCATGATCTGTCGGGCGCGTCCTCTCACCGACGCGGCGCCGACTGGCACCAAGGCCAGTGTCCCTTTTTTGCCACAAATGCAGTAACTCCCTGATCAGGGACATGTCAGAAGCAAGGTTAGGATCTGGCTTAATGACACTCCCACGTCTAATATGCCCACCCGGCACTCTTCAGCCTGATGACTCTGGCACCGGGTTCTCGCCGATCCGGCTGATGGAGGTCGAGCTCACCGAGCCCCTGCCATCGATTGCCTGGGACGGTCGGTACAGCAAAGTGTGGATCGTTGCCCGTCTGCACACTGAGCCAATCGGGGAGTGTCTTATTCAATTCGGCCGGGATGGTCTCACACCCACCCAGCTCGGCACGCTTCTCTCAGCTGAGCTTCACGCGCCAGTCAGCCAGCGCTTCGCCGCGGCCCGCCTGCCCGCGCCGGCCGGCATTGACAGTGCAGGGCTGAAAGCCGATCCGCAAACCTGGCCCTTCCTGTGCGGCCGGCGGGCGCTCCTGGCCGAAGCCCCCCTCATCAGCGTGGTAATCCCGACCCGCGACCGGCCAGACCAGCTGGCCCGATGCTTGGCTTACCTCAATTGCCAGGAATACCCAAGATTCGAGGTGATCGTGGTCGAGAACGTCCCAACCGACGACTCAGTCCGCGAGCTCGTCGCCGCGCAGGACGGGCACATTCCGTACCGGTACCTGGCGGAGCCGCGCTCCGGGGTCAACTGGGCCCGTAACACGGGCATAGCGGGGGCGGCCGGTACCCTAATCGCTTTTCTCGATGACGACGGCAAGCCGGACAGCCACTGGCTCGAAGGGCTTGCGCTAGGCTTCGCGAGGTCGGAGAAGGTGGGCTGCGTAACCGGGATAGTACTTCCGGCAGTACTCGACACTCCGGCTCAGGAGCTGTTCGAGAGGCTCGGGGGTCACTCAAAGGGGCGAGCGTTTGAGAGGATCACGTTTTCCCGCAGCGGCCCCCAAAGTCCTTTCTTTCCACTCCCCCCTTTCGGCGTAGGGGCAAATATGGCCTTCCGGAAGGAGACCCTGGCCAAGATGGGTGGCCTCGATGTCGCGCTGGGCGTGGGCACACCTTCACTGGCGGGTTCCGAAACACTCGCCCTGAGCATGACGCTGCTGTCGGGCTATGACATCGCCTACGAGCCGGCCGCGCTGGTGTGGCATCACCACCGTGGCGATATCGATAGTCTCCGCAGCCAGCTTTATGGCTACAGCGTCGGGCTAACCGCGTTCTATGCGGCATTGATCCGCAACAGGCCATCTGTGATCCCGCACCTGCTTACGGTCCTGCCTCATGCCGCACGGTATCTATGGTCTTCGGCCAAGAAGAACTCGGCGGGCACGTCCGAACTGCTGGCGGCCCTGGACAGGCGGCATGGACGTGGCATGCTTCTCGGGCCAGTGGCCTATGCGCGCAGCGTGCGCCAGCAAGCCCGGGTCCGCCGGGCGTTCATGAACTCCTGAGCCTACCGCGCCAGCTCTGGCAGGCCAATCACCGATGAATGCCGCAATCCCGGTGCGAAGGGGAGCAGCAGATGAGAAGCGCCATCGTCCTCGGGGCGGGTAGAAGCGGGACCAGCCTGCTCGCTGGCCTCTTCCACGGGGCAGGCTACTTCAGCGGGGATAGCCTGTGGCCGCCGACCGTTTCAAATCCGGTGGGCTACTTCGAGGATGCCGAAGTGAACGCCATTAACGAGGACCTCCTCAGCGGCGTGGCTCCCTGGCGTCCACGAGGTGCTGCCGGAGTCCTGCTGCCTGTCCTGCGGGATCGGCCGCGATGGAGCCAGCGGTGGCTACTCACGTTGCCGGCCGGCACCGATGTGCCGGTCAAGCCAGCCCTGAATCAACGTATGGCCACGCAGACCGCGCGCCAGCCTTACCTGTTCAAGGACCCGCGGTTCTCCTACACGCTGCCGGCCTGGCGCCCCCACCTCGCGCCGGACACCGTCTTCATGTGCATCTTCCGTGAGCCGCAGCGGACAATTAACAGCATCATGAAGGTTGTCCGGGACGAACGTTACTTGCGGGACCTGCGGATGAGCACCGAGCGGGCCGCCCGCTACTGGGAAGCGGTATACCGCAGCGTCCTTTACCAGCGATCCGTGGCGGGCGGAAAATGGCTCTTTGTTCACTATGATGAGCTGCTGTCCGGGCCCGCGATTCCCGTGCTCGAGGATCACCTCGAGGCGAAGGCGGACCGGGCCATGCTCCGTTCTGAGCTGAAGCGCTCGTCGCTGGATGCCAGCGTGCCGGTTTCCCTGCAGCTACTCTTCCGCGAGCTGAGCACTCTGAGCGAAGAGAAGTATTCAGCTGAGCTCAGGCCGGATCGGCCCGGCTGAGGTGACGCCCGCGGCCACCAGGACGGCCTGGACCGTCTGCGTCCAGTCGCCAGGGTCTTCGAACTGGTTGCCCGCCATCGCGGCTGCCTTCATGATCCCGGCTTTCAGCTCGGCGAGGTCGTGCGGTGGCACGAAGACGGCGCCGCCGTAGCCATGCGCCGATTCCCGCAGGCCCCCGACGTCTGTTACCACCACTGGCAGGCCCCAGGTCATCGCCACGTGCAGCGGGCCGCTGCTCGATGACCGGTGGTAGGGCAGCACGACGACATCCGCATGGCCGAACGCGGCCGCCGCCACCTCATCCGGCACGTAGTCATTGACGAAGGTGATCCGGTCGCGGTGCGGGCTCGTTTCGATGAGGTGGGCCACGCCCGCCCAGCCCGCCCACGTCTCACCCACCACGGTGAGCCAGAAGCCAGCAACCTCTTCCCGGGAGAGCCTGTTGAAGACGGCCAGCAAGTCTTCGAGGCCCTTGTATGGCCGGATGACACCGAAGAAGAGCAGGTTCACCACAGCATCGCGGGGCGCCTGCCGCACCATGGCGATCGCGGCATCGGCGGCCGGGCCGGCCGGAGCGGCCTCCCGGTACTGGTCGTAGGGGCCGTGCGGGGCGACCGAGACGGGCATGCCCAGCGCAATGCCGCCGTCCTGCAGCATCCGGCGGTCGGCCTCGGAATGGAGCACGCAGCCCTGGCACAGGCTGAGCAGCAGCCGCAGCCCCCAGCGCCCGTAGCCGTGCACGAGCCGGAGGTCCGCTTCACCCGGATCCTGGAATTCATGAATCTCCACCACGACACGGGCCCGGAGCAGGCGTCCCGCCACGGCGAGGAGCAGGTACGTGTGCAGGGCTGCCGCCGTCCACCATTGAAAGACGAGCACCGAAGGCCGCCGGCCGCGCAGGAAAGCCAGGGCCCTGATCATGGACAGCCCCCACCACCAGTCAATTCCGTCGTAGACCGGGACCTGGGCCGGGTAGGCCATCCGCGCACGCGACTCCCCGACCCGCCCCCTGCCCGGATAGAAGCGCCGTGGCAGCAGATTCCGCAGCTGGATGACGCTGACGCGGTGCCCGCCGGTCATGGCCGTGGCGAGCCGGCAGGTGTAGTAGCTCATCCCCGAAGTGAAGCGCCACCCCGGGCCCACCAGGCAGATGGGCGGGCACCCAGGCGGCGGCCCGGACGGCGTATCACCCGCGGAGCCGAGGGTGATCCCTTCCCCGGCCGTCCCGGCATCTTTGCGGGTCATCTGGTGCCTTCCTGAGATAGCCCACGCGGGTCTGGCTGGGGACGGTGAATTCCGGCTCAAAGACCGCTACTACAGCAGGCGAAAGCGCCGCCCGACGGCACTGACAAATGGCCGGGCCTGGGCCGGCACCAGACCTTCGCACCGAATGCGGAGAGGAGTGCCGAGAAATGGCTGCTGTGCCCAGTCCTCGCTCATGGCGCCCCCTTCCCGGCGCTGAAATGCCACCCACTTGGGACGGCGTCTCGTCCTGACCCACCTCGGGTCCTTGTTCAGGAAGTCGAACAGCCCCAGCCGGACCTGGTGCAATTGGGCATCATCCAGCACTGCGACGCCGTGGGCGCGCAGCATGGCGGCCGCATAGAACCAGTCAATGACCGGCAGCGGGAAGCCGTGGCACCCGTCGATGAACACGAGATCCAGATCGCGCAGCATAAGGTTTGGCAGCACTTGTTCTGAGGGGCCGACCTGGAAGTCGACCGCATCGTCAGGAATCCCACGCGCTCTGAGATAATTCTGGCACGAAATTACCTCCGGCTCGCTGTGCACCACACACGTGTGCCGGCATCCCCAGAGCGCGAAAAGCACCGTAGATACACCCAGGCCGGTCTCCAGCGTCCGGCTTCCCGGGCTCGCCAGCGTAGCCATGTATTCATAGCACGCCGGGTCGGTGCTCCACACGCCGTTCGCTTCCGGATGCACCTGCGGAGGATCGGCGAGGACGCGTTCTATAGCAGCAATCCGGTCCCGAAGGATCTGCATTACCCCATCTCCGTGGCTGTTGCGATGGTACCCACCCCGGCGCGGCCTGGAGCGGCGCAGATCAGAAGCGATTCCGGTAGGCTGCGGCCGCCCTGGGCATGAACCTGCCGTATACATAGGCTCCAAGCGGGGACTGGCAGACGGCCTCGTAAGCCAGATATCGCGCATTGGCCGCGAAGAATGCCTTCATGTCTCTCACATATTGCGGATCATCCCCGCCGGCGGACGCCCCGTACCTGGCGTTTCCCCACTCAGGCACGGACAGTTTCTTGCCATGGGCTTTGGCAAACGCCAGCCAGTAATTCAGCCCTTGCTTGCCGTTGAGCTGCTTGTTCCAGCCCGCCGCGGTGGTGGCTGGCGGCCACCAGTCGTAGCTGTCTATCCCAACCATGCTCACGTAGGCATTTCCGGGATACGCCCGGGCCGGATTGGCCAGCGCGGAGGAGACGCCACGATTGACGTTCCAGTCCCAGCGCAGATGCGGCGCGGTGGAACGGGCGGCGGTGACGATCTGCCGCCAGCATTCCGCCCATGTCCTGGGCTGCGTGGCCGCCCAGGGGAACCAGGCCCCGTTGAACTCCCAGCCCAGCCTGATGATCGAGGAACCCAGTCCGCTGGCCCTGATGACGCGGCCGAACAGCCGCCAGTGGGCGCGGTAAGCACCGTTCGCGCATGCCCTGATCGAAACCCCCGGTACGTGTGTCGGCAGCATCGGCTCCGACAGGACCATGGGGGTGTGCGCTCTCTTCCAGCGGCGGTACAGCCAGAACGGGTCGGTGATGGCGGCCCAGGTTCCCTCGTTCGGCCAGAGCACCGCGAGGTCCAGCCTGCGGTGGCGCCAGGCAGCGAAGGTGGATGCGGCCCCGGGCGTCTGGGATGCCAGGAAGGCCCCACTGAGCCAGGGCAGTCCGGACCTGGTCCCGTAGGCCGCCGACTGCGCGCCGGCCCGGGCCGTGCCGCTGGCCCGGACCCTGGTGCTGGCCGCGCCGCTGACCCTGGCCGCGCCGATGGCGCTGGGACCGGCCGGTGCCGGGCGGACAGCGCTGACATTCGTCGCGGTAAAGGCAGCCACAAAGACCATGGCGACGGCGGCGGTGAAACGGGAATGGCTCCGGGCGACGCGCCTGCCGGCGGAACCCCGGGGCCTGCCGCCTGCATATCCTGTGCCTTCGGTACCTGCGGGAAGGTCCATGGCCGCAGGCTCTCACAGCCAGGCGCCAATCGTCTGTCACTCGGCGTAATTTTCTGGTAACGCTAAGCTTAAATGGGTCCGCCGGGCCCGTTCTGCACCATTTCGTGCGGTGGCCGGCGCCATCTGCGGCGCGGCCGGAGCAGTGCGGCCGGGGCCGTGCTGCTACGGCGAGGAGCTGGCGGGCGGGATCGAATGGCTCCCGCCCGGCGTGCCTGACGTGGTCGGTGTGGGGGCCGGGGTCACCGGCGCCGACGTGCTCGGCGTCGGCCCGGGCGAAGACGGCGCCACCGACCCGGCCGGGCTCTGCGGTGCGGAGCTGCTGGGCTGGGCCGACGGGGTGCCCGTCGTCGCCGGGTGCGTCACCCGGCGCGGCGAGCTGTGCCCGCCGGTGACGAGGTTGCCGACGCTGGTACCGGTGCCGTGCTGGTTCCAGACGACCGCGTTCACCGGCTTGCCCACCGACAGCTCGAAGATGGTGATCGCGGCGATGACCACGACGAACGCACCGACGGTGACACCGCCGTAGGTCAGCCACTGCCGCCTGCTGATCCCGTCCCACCAGTGGCCGCCGCGCCGGCCGGGACCGGCCACCGGGGAGCCGCTGCCCGTTTCCCCATCGCCAACCTGCCCGCCCGCCCGCGTGCCGGCCGTCTCGCCGGGACCACCTCCGTCGCGGTCACCACCGCCGGCCCAGCGGGCCGGCGATCCGTTGCGCCGCAAGGCGGCCAGCTCCGGGATGAGCTGGGTGCTGGCCGGGTCGGCCGGCGCCGCGTGGCGCCCGCTGGCAGCAGCCCCGGCCTCGCTGGGCTGGGTGACCCCGGTGGCGTAGGTCGCGTGGTCCGGGGTCTCAGCGCGCTGGGTCGCCGTGGGCTGGGTCGCCGTGGGCTGGGTCGCGGTGTGCGTGCCGGTGGTCCGGTGGTACAGCATCTCCCCGGCCGAACGCAGCCCCTCCTGGGAGCGCAGCAGGTAGTGCCGGTACACCTCGGTGCCCATGGTGCTGGCGATGCTGCCGAGCGCGGCACCGATCAGGGTGCCGGCCACGCCCAGGTAAGAAGCCGCGATCGCGCCGGTCAGCGTGGCCAGCACGCCGGCGATGACCTGAGTGCCGCTCAGATGGATTCCGCGCGGCCGGCTCATGGACTACCCCCCTTAGCCAGGTGACTCCCCCACAGCCGGAACGGTGGCCGCGGCCGTTCGGGGGATGACGCGATTGCTGTCCGCCAACGAGCTTATGCAAGGCGGCCGGCCCGGCGTGGCCGTCCGTCAGGATCCCCACAGCTCAGTGGCCACTCAGAGCGCTGTCCCCACTTTAGTCGTATTTGGGTGCATATGCCTCTTGAGTACCAACCCGGTGCTCAGCGGGGGTTACCCGGTCCGGCCACCCCCGGTGGCAGGGGATGGTGTGGTGGAGTTCACAACCGGCTGGGCCGCTACCGTTCGAGGGTGACAGATCTCCCGGGAGATGCCGTCGTGCTCGGCGCCGGCGTGATCGGCCTGACGACCGCCGTGTGCCTGGCCGAGGATGGCCTCGACGTGGCCATCTGGGCTGCTCAGCCACCCCAGCAGACGACATCCGCGGTGGCTGGTGCCATCTGGGGCCCGCACCTGGTCGAAGACAGCGACCGGGTCACCCGGTGGTGCGCGGACAGCCTGGCCACCTTTACCGACCTGGCCAGCCAGCCGGGCACCGGCATCCACCTGGCCAGCGGGCGGGAAGTCGGCCCCTCCTGGTATCCGTTCCCGGCCGCCGCCGACCCGCTGGGCGGGCTCGGGGCGATCAGCCCGTGCGGCCCGGCGGATCTGCCCGCGGGGTGCACCGCTGGCTGGCGGTACACCGCGCCGGTCTGTTCCATGCCGGTCTACCTGGAGTACCTGCTGACCCGGTTCCGGCGGGCCGGCGGCCAGCTGCGCATCGCGCCGGTGGCCTCACTCGCCGCGGCGGCCCGGGATACCACCGCCCCGGTACTCGTGAACTGCACCGGGATCGGCGCCCGCACCCTGGTCCCCGATCCAGCGCTGACGCCGGTACGCGGCCAGGTGGTGATCGTGGGTAATCCCGGCCTGACTGAGTTCTTCATCGCCTTCGATCACGCTGCCGCCGAGGTCACCGAGCTGACCTACATCTTCCCGCACGACGGCCGGGTGGTCCTGGGTGGCGCCGAGCAAGCCGGCCGCTGGTCCCTCGAGCCTGAGCCCGCCGTGGCCGAGCGCATCCTGCGCGACTGTGCCGCGATCGAGCCGCGGCTGGCGGACGCGCCGGTCCTCGGCCACCTGGCCGGGCTGCGCCCGGTCCGTCCGCAGGTCCGGCTGGAGGCCGGGCCGGGCCCGGAGGCCGGTGGCGGGCCCGGCCTGCGCCTGCTGGTGCACAACTACGGGCACGGCGGGGCCGGGATCACCCTGTCCTGGGGCTGCGCCCGCGAAGTCACCCGCCTCATCCAGCAGTCGGCCCCGCAGCGCTGAGCCGCCCAGGGCGCGCCCCGGCGCCGCTCTCAGAAGCCGGGGAACACCTTGCGCAGCTGGTTGACGTCGATGCCCTCGGCCACGTGGGGCGGAGTGTGGTCCGGGTCCAGCCGCCCGTAGAACAGCCGCAGCAACGCCTCGGCGGGCAGCTGCAGCTCGCCGTCCACCCCGGTCCCGCTCACCCACTCGGTCAGCGTCACCGGGTCGCCCACGGTCAGCAGGTAGTCCCCGTCAGGATCGGTCGTGCGCACCCGCACCCGGAGCGACTCGCCGGCCGGCTTCGCCACGTACTGGAGCAGCCCGGTGATGTGGCCGAAGATCAACGGCACCGCGTCGTCGGCCACGGAGGCCTGGGGGTCGATACTCACCGCCACGTCCCAGACGTGCACAGCGTGCTCGCCCAGCCGCATCAGGACCAAGCCGGCCGCGTCCAGCCGCCGGCCGAACAGGTCCAGGCTGATCGAGTCCAGCTCAGCGTCGGTCAGCTGCTCCAGGCGGCGCACGTACTCCTCATCCCAGGTCAGGCAGTCCGCCGCCTGAGCCTCCGGGCTCCGGTTGTTCCACGCCTCCCAGATGGCCGGGAACGCTTCCTGGTCCACCTGGCCACGGCCGCCCAGCGCCGCGGCCAGGCCCAGCGTGGCGATCTCCGCGCCGCTGCCGAGATGCGACAGCACCTGGGCGATGGTCCAGTCGGTGTCGTAGGACTGCGTCGCCAGCTGCTCCGGGCTGAGCGGGCGGACCAGCGAGGCAAGCCGGTCGTGGGAGTTTCGCAGGACTCTGATCAGGGTCCGGACGTCTGAGCTCACGGCTGTCTCCGTTCGGTCTGCTGCGTGCCCGCTGCGGCAGACCCTAGGGTGAGGGGAATGAAGATCGGTTTCGGCGCGCCCGTGTCGGGGGTCTGGGCCACCCCGGAGAATCTAGCCTCTTTCGCGGCCAGCGCCGAAGGCGCCGGGTATGCCTCGCTCTGGACGTTTCAGCGTCTGATCGTGCCCGAGGGCTCAGCCATGGAGCCGGTGTATCACAGCGTGCTCGACCCGATGGTGGCGCTCGGCTACCTGGCCGCGGCCACCCAGCGGATCCGGCTCGGTGTGGCCGTGCTGAACATGCCCTACCTGGCCCCGGTCTACCTGGCGAAACAGGCCGCAACCGCGGACGTGCTGTCCGGCGGCCGGCTGGACCTGGGGCTGGGCATCGGCTGGATGCCGGAGGAGTTCGCCGCGGCCGACGCGACCATGTCCCGGCGTGGCGTGCGCACCGGTGAGTACCTGGAGGTGCTGCGCCGGTCCTGGGGCGAGGGGATCACCGAGTTCAGCGGGCAGTTCTACACGGTCCCGCCCGGCCGGATCGCGCCCAACCCGGTGCAGCGCCCCGGGCCGCCGGTGCTGCTCGGCGGCACGGTCCGGGCGGCGCTGCAGCGGGCCGGGCGGCTGGCGGATGGCTGGGTGACGTCGAGCCGGGCTGACCTGTCCCGGATCAGCGAGGGCATCGAGGTGGTACGCGCGGCCGCCGCCGAGGCGGGACGCGATCCAGCATCGATCCGGATCATCTGCCGCGGCGTCGTCCGGGCGGGTGCGCCGGTGACCGTGCCGGAGGGCGGCGGCCGGCGGCCGCTGTCGGGCAGCTACGCGGACATCCGCGGCGACGTGGCGTGGCTGGCCGAGCAGGGGGTCACCGAGGTCTTCTACGACCTGAACTGGGACCCGCTGGTGGGCGCGCCGGACGCGGACCCGGTGGGCTCGGTCGCCCGGGCCGAGGAGATCCTCACCGAGCTGGCCCCCGGAGGCCAGTCCTAGCGATTCTCCGGGACAGGCGTAAACCGTATCAGTGAGCTATGCCATAGACTGGTCAAATCTTCTTCGATAACGGAGAATCCGGCCTCGGTGACCATTTTACGCATACGGGAAGGATCATTTTCAGAAAATCCTGAATCAAGGCCGGCATCTTCCCGGGCCATGACCTTGGTCTTGTCAGAGTACTGTATGACAGCGTTACCTGCTGGCCGGAGTATGCGACGCATGTTGGCAAGATATTCATTTATGAGCGGCACGTCAAGGTGGACAAAAACCCCGAAGCTGAACAGGAAGTCAACTGAGTGGTCCGCTACCGACGGGAAATCTGTTCCGTTATTCTTCACGAATATGATGTTCGGATTTTTGAAATTCTTCTTTAGTTCATCAAGCAGCTCGTCATGATAGTCGACAACATATAGCTTGCTGAAGCCGACCAGGTAGCGAGTCCAACGGCCGCCACCTGGCCCTATTTCGACGCAGGCCTGGCTGGGCTGGACGTAGGGGAGGACCCATCGGTCTCTCACGAACTTGAGAGGAGGCACCGTCTCCGGATCACCCCACTCAAGGCCATAGATGCCTGCAGGCTTGAACTCACGACGGACGGCGCGCGCGAGACGGTATGGCAGTGATGCATGGGCCCTCAGCATATTCAGGTGAAGCGAAGTGCTCAGATCTGGCATGTCTTCTCCTGGGCAATTCCGGATGGCCGGGCGGCAAAGCCATTATCCGGGCACGGCTAAGCGGTGAGTCTTCCTGCGCGCACGACGGGCTGTGAGTCTAGCTGACGAGACTGCGGCCTTGCATCGAATCGGCGCAGAAACCTGACTGCGATTGCAGGCCGGGGCGGTTTCCGCGAGACCGCCCCGGCATGGGCCAATGACGAGATTTGCCCCTGAATTCCAATTCTGCCGAAAAGGATTCAGCTCATCTGCGAGCAGATCCCGCGAACGCTGCCTGGTCCTGTTCCGGGCAAAGGTGGTGGTTGGCTACTTCCCCCCGGAAAAACCTGCTGCAGGCCGGAATCGTCAGTCCCTGGCCCGCAGCCCGGCCTGCAGGGCGATGGCCGCGGCCTCGGTCCGGCTGGCCGCGCCCAGCTTGCCGAGGATGTTGGACACGTGCACGCTGGCCGTCTTCGGCGCGATGAAGAGCGCCGCGGCGATCTCCCGGTTGCTCCGCCCGGCCGCCAGCAGGCGCAGCACCTCGACTTCCCGGGTGGTCAGCCCGGACAGTACGCCGGACGCGTCGCCACCGGATCTGTCGCCGCCGGACTGGCGGCCGAGCCGGGCCCGGCGGCCGAGATCGGCCAGCGCGGACCGCAGCGGGGCCGCGCCCAGCTCGTCGGCGACCTGCACCGCCTGGGACCATTCCCGCTCGGCCTCGGCGCGCTGCCCGGCCTCGGCCAGCGCCTCGGCCAGCCGCCACCGGGAGCGTGCGGTCTCGTACACGAACGCGGGGCTGAACGTGTCCACCACCAGCTGCCAGGCCTTCGGCTCGTTGTGCCCCTGGGCCCGGCCCCACTCGGCCTCGGCCCGGGCCAGCCAGCCGCGGCCGTCCACACCCAGCACGAACTTGGGCCGCTGCGGGTAGGCCGCGCCTTCCCGGGCCGCCTCGATCAGCGCCCGGGCCGCGTCCACCTCGGCCAGCGCCGTCTCCTCGTCCCCGGCGGCCCGGGCCTGCCGGGCCCGGTCCCCCCGGGCGGCCAGCCCGATCGCGGCGATCCGGATGACCGGCGGCGCGTAGCCGTCCTGGGTGGCCAGCGCCGCCGCCGCCTCGGCCAGCGCGGTCGCGGTGTCCCCGCGCCAGTGCGCGTGCTCGGCGAGCAGGCCGCGGGCGATGTAGGCGTCGAACCCGTCCGTGGCCCAGAATGGCTCCAGCCAGGCGCGGCGCTCGGCCACCGCCGGGCTGCCCCGGGCCACGTCCAGGAACAGCGCCATCGCGGACAGCAGGGCCTCGGCCGGGGTGCTGACCCGGATGCCGAAGCCGTCGGCCAGCTCCTGCGCGTGATCCCAGCAGCCGTCCTGGTAGTGCGCCAGGTAGTGCAGGTACCGCAGCTCCATCCCGTAGGGCAGGGCAAGCCCGAGGCCGGCCGCTTCGGCCCGGCTGAACCCCTCGTGCGCGGTCGCGGCCGCCTCGGCCAGGTCGCCGCGTTCCAGCCGGGCCCGGGCCAGCTGGAAGGCGGCGCGCAGCTCGACGCCGAGCATGGAGTTCTCCCCGGACTGCTGGTAGGCCTGGGTGAACAGGCTGATGGCCCGCTCCGGCTCGCCCTGCCGCTCAGCCAGCAGGCCGGTGGTGACCAGCGCATCGGCCTCGACCCAGGGCGCGTTCGCGGCCCGCGCGGCGGCCTGGGCCTGCTCCGCCCGGCTGGCCGCGGCGCCCTCCTGGTTCACGTACATGAGCGTCTGCGCGTGGGTGCCCAGCGCCCGGGCGTGCTGCCAGCTGGGCGGGTCGGCGGGCAGGACCTCCACCGCGGTGCGGGCGGACGCCTCGGCCTCGGCGGCCGTGGCCACCTCGAGCAGGTAGTAGGCGAGCCGCTCGTGGACCCGGCAGGCCAGCACCGGGTCGGCCGCCGCGTCGAGAACGTCCACGATGCGGCGCAGCTGCTGCACCGCGCGGGCCACATCGCCGCTGGACGCGGCCCGGTTCGCGGAGTAGAACGCCAGCGTGAGCCGGTCCTGCCCGGCCAGCTTCTCCGGCTCGCTGACCCGGTCCCACAGCGACAGCGCCACATCGTAGTGCCGGTGAGCCTCGGCCGGCGCGGCCAGCCGGTCGGCCTCCTGGGCGGCCCGCACCGAGGCGGCGAACGCCCCGGTGATGTCGTGGCTGGCCAGGCAGTGGTAGGCGAGCTCGGCCGCGGAGCCGGGGACCGAGGCCAGCCGGGCCTCGTCGGCGAGCAGCTCGGCGAACCGGGCGTGCAGCCGGGTCCGCTCCCCCGGCAGCAGGTCGGCGTACACCGCCTCGCGCAGCAGCGCGTGCCGGAACGCGTAACGGCGCTCGCCGTCGGTCACCAGCAGCTGCTGCGCCACGCACTCCCGCAGCGCCTCGTCGTACTCGGCCGTGGTCAGGCCGGTGGCCTCGCGGACGACGTCGTCCTCGGCCTGGCGGCCGGCCACCGCCGCCGCCCGGAGCACCTGCTGGGCCGGGCCGGACAGCCGCTCCACCCGGCCGAGCAGCAGCGCGGCCAGCCCGCTGGGCAGCACGTCGCCGCCCAGGCTGGCCGGCTCGCGGCCGGCGGACATGCCGCCCCCCGGGGGGCCCTCATCGCTGACCGCGGCCAGCAGTTCCTCCGCGTAGTACGGATTCCCCTCGGCCCGGGCGACCATCCGGTGCAGGGTGGCCGCGTCCACCGGCGCGGCCGCCAGCGCGGTCAGATGATCTTCCATCTCCGCGTAACCCAGCGGCCCCAGCTCGATCGCGGTCACGCTGGGCAGCCGGAGCAGCTCGGCCACGACCGGGCGGAGCGGGTGGCGGCGGTGCAGGTCATCGGTGCGGTAGGTGGCGACCACCGCCACCCGTTCCCGGTGCAGCACCCGGCTCAGGAAGGTGACCAGGTCCCGGGTCGACCGGTCGGCCCAGTGCAGGTCCTCGAGGATGAGCAGGACCGGGCTGGCCGCGGCCAGCTCGGCCAGCAGCCCGAGCACGGCGCCGAACAGCTGCTGCTGGGCGAGCCCGGAGATCTCGCTGGCCGCCGTGAGGACCGCCTCGCGGTCCGGCAGCAGGCGGCTGAGCACCGGCCGGGCGGCCAGCGCGTCCGCCACCGGGCCGGCGGCGGGCCCGGTGCTGCCCTCGCGCAGCGCATCCGCCAGCGGCAGGTAGGGGATGCTGTCGCCGAGTTCGGCGCACCGGCCGGAGAGCACCAGGAACCCACGGTCGGCGGCGCGCGCGGCCAGCTCGCTGACCAGCCGGGTCTTGCCCACCCCCGCGTCACCGCCGATGAGCGCGTGCGCCGGGCGGCCCGCGGCCGCGTCGTCGAGCAGGCCGAGCAGCCGGGTCAGCTCGCCGTCCCGGCCCACCATCCGCGCGTCCATTGCCCGCAGCACAGGATCAAGTATCACAGCCAGGTAAGTATTGGGACGACAGGGTGGCACAACTGATCCCCCGACCGCCCACTCCCGGGTGGGATACTGCTAGGACGTGTGTCGTGGCTTACCACGCAGGAGTCACGAGACACGGCCGCGGCGGGCGGGGCCGTGGAAGCCGAGGAAGGACAGGGTGACCCGCATGGCGGAGGACCAGGCTGTTTCCTACCAGGCAGCCGTGCCGGGCACCCCGGTGCTCACCCGCAGCGGCAAGGAGATCGGCACGCTGGAGCACGTTCTCGAGGTGCCCAGTCTCGATCTGTTCGACGGGCTGGTCGTGGCCACCGACTGGGGCCTGCGGTTCGTCGACGCCGACCAGGTGGAGCTGATCACGATCCGGTACGTCCGGACCAACATCGACGACGCGGCGGCCGGCCGGCTGCCCCCGCCGGACGGCCCGCCGGTCTACCGGGTGAACACGCTGGAGGAGATCGGCGACTCGCTGCACGAGCGGCTCGGCCGGATGTTCCGCCGGCCACACTGGACCCGCGAGCACTAGGGGCGAGCCCGCTGCGTGGCCACGCCGGGGCGGCATGCGCTACCCTGACCGCCATGAGCACCGATTCCCGCCCTGCCCGCCTGGTGCCGGTCAAGCCCACGCTTGACGGCATCGAGGAGAAGTGGTCGCGCCGGTGGGAAGCCGCGGCGGTAGTACAAGTTTGATCCCAGTTCCCCCCGGGACGCCGTCTTCGCCATCGACACTCCCCCGCTGACGGTCAGCGGGGCGCTGCACATCGGGCACGTCTGCTCGTTCACCCACACCGACACGATCGCGCGATTCCAGCGGATGCGCGGCAAGACGGTGTTCTACCCGATCGGCTGGGACGACAACGGCCTGCCCACCGAGCGCCGGGTGCAGAACTACTTTCACGTCCGGTGTGACCCCGGCCTGCCCTACGACGCCTCGTTCGTGCCGCCGGGCCGGCCCGACGGCCCGCCGGTGCCGGTGTCGCGGCGCAACTTCGTCGCGCTCTGCCAGCAGCTCACCGAGCTGGACGAGCAGGCGTTCGAGCAGGCCTGGCGGCGGCTGGGGCTGTCGGTGGACTGGTCCACCCAGTACCGGACCATCGACGAGACGTCCCGGGCCATCTCGCAGCGCGGCTTCCTGCGCAACCTGGCCCGCGGTGAGGCGTACCTGGCCGAGGGACCGACGCTGTGGGACGTGAGCTTCGGCACCGCGGTGGCCCAGGCCGAGCTGGAAGACCGGGAGATCCCCGGGCACTACTACCGGCTCGCGTTCCGCAGGCCGGACGGCACGCCGGTGCCGGTGGCCACCACCCGTCCTGAGCTGCTGCCCGCCTGCGTGGCCCTGGTGGCGCACCCCAGCGACGAGCGCTACGCCGGGCTGGACGGTGCCACCGTGACCACGCCGCTGTTCGGCACCGAGGTGCCGATCCGGACCCATCCGCTGGCCGACCCGGCCAAGGGCACCGGCATCGCCATGATCTGCACGTTCGGCGACACCGCCGACGTGACCTGGTGGCGTGACCTGAACCTGCCCACCCGGCCGGTGCTCGGCGCGGACGGCCGGCTGCTGGCCGCACCGCCGCCCGGGATCACCAGCCGGGCCGGCCGGGCCGCCTACCAGCAGCTGGCCGGGGCCACGCTGGCCGGGGCCCGGCAGCGGGTGGCCGCGCTGGCCCGGGCGTCCGGTGACCTGCTGGGCGAGCCGGAGCCGGTGGTCCACCCGGTGAAGTTCTACGAGAAGGGTGACACCCCGCTGGAGATCATCACCACCCGGCAGTGGTACCTGCGCAACGGCGGCCGCGATCCGCTCCTGCGGCAGCAGCTCATCGAGCGGGGCCGGGAGATCAGCTGGCACCCGGAACACATGCGGGCCCGCTACGAGAACTGGGTGGCCGGGCTGACCGGGGACTGGCTGGTCAGCCGGCAGCGGTTCTTCGGCGTGCCGATCCCGCTGTGGTACCCGCTGGACGCCGACGGCCAGCCTCGCTACGACCAGCCCATCCCGGCCGGCACGCTTCCGGTGGACCCGGCGGCCGAGCCGCCCCCCGGCTACCACGAGGCACAGCGCGGCCAGCCGGGCGGCTTCGCGGCCGACCCGGACGTGATGGACACGTGGGCGACCTCCTCGCTCACCCCGCAGATCGCGGCGGCCTCGTGCCCCGGCACCTCGCCGGGCCAGGTGTTCCCCATGGACATGCGGCCGCAGGCGCACGAGATCATCCGCACCTGGCTGTTCTACACGGTGCTCCGCGCGCAGCTCGAGCGGGGCGGGGCGCCGTGGCGGCACGCGGCCATCTCGGGCTGGATCCTTGACCCGGACCGCAAGAAGATGTCGAAGTCCAAGGGCAACGTGGTGACCCCCATGGACCTGCTCCGCCAGCAGGGCTCCGACGCCGTCCGGTACTGGGCGGCCAGCGGGCGGCTGGGCACCGATATGACCTTCGACCCGGCCCAGCTGCGGGTCGGCCGCAGGCTGGCTATCAAGATACTTAACGCAGCTCGCTTCGTGCTGACCCTGGCCGCGCAGGTGGCTGACGGGGCCGGTGCTGGGACGGCCGCCGGGACCGCCGGTGACGTCACCGCGCCGCTGGACCGCGCGATGCTGCACCGGCTGGCCCGGGTGGTGGCCAGCTGCACCGCCGCCTTCGAGGACTACGAGCACGCCAGGGCGCTGCACGAGGCCGAGTCGTTCTTCTGGTTCTTCTGCGACGACTACCTGGAGCTGGTCAAGTCACGGGCCTACGGGGAACACGGCCGGCAGGCGGCCGCCTCGGCGGTGACCGCGCTGCGCGCGGCGCTGTCCGCGGCGCTGCGGCTGTTCGCGCCGGTGCTGCCGTTCGTCACCGAGGAAGTGTGGTCCTGGTGGCAGGACGGCTCCATTCACCGGGCCGCCTGGCCCGCCGCGGCCGACCTGCGGGCCAGCGCGGGCGCGGCCGACGAGCGGCTGCTCGACGCGGCGTCGGCGGCGATCGCGGCGGTGCGCGGGGCCAAATCCGCGGCCCGGCTGTCCATGCGTGCGCCCGTGCGCAAGCTGGTCGTGTCGGCGGGCGAGGCGGACCTGGCGCTGATCCGGCCGGTGCTCGGCGACGTGCAGGCGGCCGGCCGGGTGGAGCAGGTGGTGGCCTGCCCGTCCGCGGCCGCCGAGCCGGTGCACCACGTCACGCTGTGAGGCGGTCCCCCGGGCGTGCCCTCAGGCGGCGGGCTGCTCCCGGGCGGCGATGCGCAGCTCGTGGAAGGACACGCTGAACCCGGACCCTTCGGGGGCCGCGCACATCACGCCGGCCAGCAGCTCGGTGTCCGGCGGCAGGTAAACCAGCGCGGCCAGGTCCGGGGAGCCGTCCTCGCCGGTGGCGTACCGGATCTCGACCGCGTCGCCCCGCCGGGACACCCGGAGCGCGAGGTCGTCGGTGCCCTCGGGCAGGTTGGCCACGCTCCAGCTGGACAGGCCGAGGGTCAGCACCGTGCTCAGCCGGGGCCGGCCCTCGAAGAACTCCACGCCGGTCTTCAGCCAGGTCCGCTCGTCGGCCCGGAGCATGACCCCGGCCTGGTCGTACTGGGTTGCCCAGTTGCCCCGCACGCGCACCGCCACGTCGAGGTCGCCGGCCAGCACCTCCCCGTAGACGTGGCCACTGTCCCGGATGTAGCCGTAACCGGTGACCCGCCAGAAGTCGGTGCCTGGATCGACATTGACCTTGAGCAGGTCGTCGGTCCGCTGCCAGCTGGCCGGCTCGTTCAGCCACTCCATGTGTACCCGCGCCTCCGTGATCTCCCCGGACAGAGAGTAGCGGTAGCGAGGCCGGCTGGTCTCATTGGCCTGGGCAAGTGGCCCGAACTGAGACCGGTGTCCAGCCGCCCCAGCTGGCTTGGCCCAGCTTGCGCCCCCGTTTTCTGTGCTTTAGCGGTACTTCAGTCCCGGCGGCCCGGTAGGTAAGGTCAGCCATAGCTGGGTGGGGCGCAGCTAGGGGGGCGTGATGGAAAACTTCATGGCCGGGCTGGCCAGGTTCGCTATCCGGTTCAGGTACGTGATCATCGCCGTCTGGATAATCGCCGGGGCGGCGTGCCTCGTCTTCTTCCCCTCGCTGTCCAGCGCGGTCAACACCGACAACAGCTCGTTCCTGCCGGCCAGCTCGCCGAGCGTGCACGCGCTGAACCTGGCCGCCCCGTTCCAGCCGGTCAATGACACCACCGGCACCCTGGTCGTACTGGGCAAATCAAAGCTGTCCAGCAGCGACCTGCAGTCGGTCACCAAGCTGCAGGACAAGATCGCCAAAGATGACCACGTGGTCTCGGTGTCCGATCAGGGCCAGTCCCAGGACGGCCAGGTGGCCAAGGCCCAGGTGGTGTTCAGCGTGCAGACATCCAGCACCGACGCCTCCCCCACGGTTTCGGCCGTCCGCGCCACGATGAGCAGCTTCCAGCTGCCGTCCGGGCTGTCCAGCTATCTGACCGGGCAGCTGCCCAGTGCGGTGGACAACCAGAACTCGCAGGCCAGCGCGCAGAAGCTGACCGCGAACCTGTCCGTCCTGATCATCCTGGTCATGCTGATTATCGTGTTCAGGGCGGTGGCCGCGCCGCTGGTCACCCTGCTGCCCGCGATCTGGGTGCTGCTGATGTCCGGCACCATCATCGCCGAGGCGTCCAAGGCCGGCCTGCAGGTGTCCACCATCACCCAGACCATGCTCACCGTGCTGCTGCTCGGCGCGGGCACCGACTATGGCGTGTTCCTGATCATGCGGGTGCGCGAGGAGATGGCCGATGGCGCGTCGCCGCACACCGCGATCGAGCAGGCCGGCCGGTACATCGGCGAGTCGATCACATTCTCCGCCGGCACGGTCATCGTGGCGCTGCTCACCCTGCTGCTGGCCACGTTCGGGCTGTACTCGGGGCTCGGCCCGGCACTGGCGCTCGGCGTCTTCCTGATGCTGCTGGCCGCCCTCACCCTGACCCCCGCGCTGCTGGCGGTGTTCGGCCGGGCCCTGTTCTGGCCCCGCCCGGTCCGGCGGGCCAAGGAGGAAGGGTTGTATGCCCGGCTCGCCGACGTAGTGATCGCGCACCCGGTGGTCACGCTGGTATGTGGGGTCGTGTTCCTGGCCGCCCTCGGCGTGTTCACCTTCGGGTATACCTCGGCCGGGTTCGGCGGGCAGACCACCGGCCCGTCCGGCAGTCAGTCGGCCCACGGAACCAGCGTGATCAACAAGCACTATCCGGAGGCGGTCGCCAACCCGACCCAGGTGCTGATGGTCTACAAGACGTCGGTATGGAAGAACCTCACCCCGGCCAGCAACGCCGAGACACAGCTGGCCAAGAAGCCGGTTTTCTCCTCGGTCAGCGGCCCGTTCGACCCGAACGGCACCAAACTGTCCACCAGCCAGCTGAGCAGCCTGTACGCGCAGCTCGGCCCGCCTGGGAAGCTGCCCGCCGCCGAGCCCGCGGGCACCCCGGTGCCGGCCCAGACCTACGCCCTGTACCGGGCCGAATCGCAGTTCATCAGCCCGGACGGGAAGACAGTGCAGTTCTACACGTCGCTGTCGGCTGGCCCGCCGACCAGCACCGCCGCGCTGAACGCGACTCCGGGGGTACGCACCGCGATCACCAGCGTGCAGCATTCGGTCGGGGCAGCCGACAGTGGCGCCGCTGGGCTGGCCCCCGCTTCCTACGACGTGAGCTCGGTGTCCCAGAGCGACCTGGAAGAGATCGTGCCGGTGGTGATCGTGCTGCTCGCACTGCTGCTCGGGCTGCTGCTGCGCAGCGTCGTCGCCCCGCTGTACCTGGTGGCCACCGTGCTGCTCAGCTACTTCGCGGCGCTCGGCCTGGCGGTGCTCGTGTTCCAGGTCGGCGCCGGCGACTCCGGGCTGAACTTCGTGCTGCCGTTCCTGCTGTTCGTGTTCTTGATGGCGCTCGGTGAGGACTACAACATCCTGGTCATGACCCGGATCCGGGAGGAGGCGTGGCAGACGCCGCTGCGCCAGGCGGTGCGGACCGCGTCGCACCATACCGGGACCACGGTGACGTCGGCCGGGCTGATCCTGGCCGCCACCTTCGGGGTGGCGGGCCTGACCGGCGCGACCAGCCAGATCAAGGAGCTGGGCACGGCCATCGCGCTGGGCGTGCTGATCGACACGTTCCTGGTCCGCACGCTGATGGTGCCGGCCATCGTGGTGCTGTGCCGCCGGTGGAACTGGTGGCCGTCCCGGCTGTCCCGGCGCGAGGCCCAGATCGCGGCGGTCCCGGCCGGCACCGGGGCCAAGGCGTGATGCCGGTTACGGGAGCGCGGCGAGCAGCTCGTGCACCGGCTTCCGGCGGCCGGTGTAGAACGGGATCTCGGCCCTGGTGTGCAGCCGGGCCCGCGCGCCGCGCAGGTGGCGCATGAGGTCCACGATCCGGTGCAGCTCGTCGGCTTCGAAGGCGAGGATCCACTCGTAGTCGTTGAGCGCGAAGCAGGCCACCGTGTTGGCCCGCACGTCCGGGTACTCACGGGCCATCATGCCGTGCTCGGCGAGCAGCTCGCGGCGCTGCGGCGGGTCCATCAGGTACCACTCGTAGGACCGCGCGAACGGGTACACCGACAGATAGGCCCGCGGCTCCTCGTCGGCCAGGAACGCCGGGATGTGCCCCTTGTTGAACTCGGCGGGCCGGTGCAGCGCCAGCACCGACCAGACCGGCTCGCTGGCCCGGCCGAGCGCGGTCCGGCGGAACCGGGTGTACATCTCCTGCAGGTCGTCCGGGGACGGCCCGGTCCACCAGAACATGTAATCGGCGTCCGCCCGCAGGCCCTGCAGGTCGTAGCAGCCCCGGGTCAGCACGTCCTTGCCGGTCGCCTGCTGGCACAGCTCGGCCACCTCGGCGGCCAGGCCGGCCCGGTCCACGCCGGTGACCGAGCCCGCCGCCTCGATCGCGCCCGGGCCGGCCACCCGGAACACCGACCACATCGTGTACCGGATCAGCTCGTTCAGGTCCCGGGCCCGCGGCCGCTGCGGCGCGGGCTCCAGTTCCGGGTCGGGGGGCAGCAGCCGGGTGTTGCTGTTCTTGTCCGGGACGCCGGCCGCCGCGTCCGGGATGGCCTCCTCCGCTGGAGGGCTGCCCGCTGCCGTGCCGTCAGTTGCTCCCATGGCCTCTATTGTCCGCCACCGGGCGGGTGCTGCCGACCGCGGCCGGGCCCGCCACGCGCAGCCCAGCCAGGATCTGGCCCACCGCGTCCCGCGCGGTCGCGACGCAGGCCGGGATGCCCACCCCGGCGAACGCCGCACCGCACGCGGCCAGCCGGGGCTGGCTGGCCAGGCTGGCCTGGATCCGGGCCACCCGCCCCGCGTGCCCGACGGTGTACTGGGGCAGCGCCCCGCCCCACCGGGTGACCAGCCGGCCCGCTGGCGCCCCCCGGACCCCGGTGGCCGCGGCCATGTCGGCCGCGGCCAGCGTGGCCAGGTCGGCGTCGTCGCGCTGCAGCACGGCCTCCTCCCCGATCCGGCCGACCGAGCACCGGACGAAGATCAGGCCGTCGGCACCGCGGCGCAGGTGCGGCCACTT